>Ga0315280_10000311_pt1 | contig 89953 bp, 89 predicted proteins | sample YL17G06_40_MG_FD_203697 | JGI IMG/M metagenome (GOLD analysis project Ga0315280, IMG submission 203697) | Sediment microbial communities from Yellowstone Lake, YNP, Wyoming, USA - YL17G06_40 | ecosystem: Environmental > Aquatic > Freshwater > Lake > Sediment | place: USA: Wyoming | collected...
CGCCGCCATCCGCGACTACCTGGCGCACACCAACCAACAGCCTACTCCCTTCATCTGGACCGCCCCGGCCGAGCGCATCCTGGCCAAAGTAGCCCGTTGTAAACCTATTTCGGAGACAGTGCACTAGTGCTGTTTTGTGTGATCCCCGCTCCGCTCGGTGCTTCGTAGGGGAGCAGCGCTGCTGCTCCCCAAGCGGGCGGAGCGGCGCTCCGCCCCTACGAGAATGGAACACGGATCACGCAAGAAAGCACTAGCAGGCCTGTGATAAAGTCCAAGAATTCTTCGGCTGGCGTGTATAGTTTCCACCCTTGGTGGGAATATATACAGCAAGCGATAGCTTGTCACTGGAGCCGCCATGCAAGGACAGAAAGCGTCCCCCGAAGCGCAGCCGTTCGTTTACGCCGACCCCTATGCGAAGTTGCCTCGCAGCCCCTTCTATGAGGCCCTGCAAAGACACCTGCGCCTGGAATGGGTCCGCGAGGCCACCGCCGGATTGTATGCCGATGGCATCGGCCGTCCCTCCATTGATCCCGTGGTCTTCGTCAAGTTGATGCTGGTGGCCTACTTTGAGAATTGCGTGGGCGACAGCGAGCTGGCCCTGCGCGCTGCGGACTCCCTCACGGTGCGCCGCTTCCTGGGCTATGGGTTGGAGGAGGATACTCCCGATCGCACCACGATTCTCAAGACCAGGCAGCGCTGGCCTCAGGAGGTCTTCGAGGCCATTTTCGTGCGCGTGCTGGAGCAGTTGGCCCAAGCAGGACTGGTGAAGGGAAAGCACCTGGCGACGGACACGGCGCTTGTGGATGCCAACGCCTCCATGAAAAGCCTGCGGCACCGGGAGCTGCGCTGCTCCTACTGGGAGTTCGTGAAGGCGCTGTATGCGCAGGATGGGCAAACCCCTACAGCCAGCGAGATTGCGGCAAAGGATGCCGCGCGTCCCAAGAAGGCCTCGAATCGAGAGTGGGTGAGCGCTACCGACCCCGACGCGGCTGTAGCGGTGCATCCCGATGGACACACTGCTTTGTCCTACCGGCTGGATGCCACGGTGGATCTTGACACGGGCGTGATAGTGCAGATCGGGGCGCAGCCTGGTGATCTGCGCGACAGCGTTGACCTGCCGCAGCGGCTGGAAGAGGCCAGGGAGAACCTGTCGCAAGTGGGCGTGAGCCCAGAGGCCCTCACGGCTGACCGCGGCCATCACAGCGGCGACAACCTGGCGGAAGTGGAAGAGCAGGGCGTGGCGCCCGTGATACGCGAGCGCGCCCCTGCTGGCCGCCCTGGGTTCCACCCTGAAGACTTCAGATACGTGGCGGAGGCGGATGAGTATATCTGCCCGGCGGGGCAGCCCCTCACGCGTCGAGGGCCGGAGCGCGACGGAGAAGGGGGGCCTGTCCCCCGTAGCTTTAGCGAAGGGGGGCGCTACCAAGCTGCTGGCAAGGTGTGCCGCAGCTGTGAGCACTTCGGGACATGCACGCGTTCCCCACAGGGAAGAGTGATAAGGCGCGCGCCCTATCAGGCTGAACTGGAGCGCAATCGGCTGCGGGTGCGCAGCCCCGATGGCCGCGCCCTTCTGAGCAGGCATCGCCAGTACGCAGAAGCGCCCTGGTCCTATGCGAAGTCGTATGGAGGCCTGGGCCAGATGAGTCCCCGTGGTCTGGGCAGCGCCTGCCGTTCCACTCTCGCACCAGGCGAGTGCCGGCCGTTGGAAGGTCGCGGTCGCGCTTTCCCTGCCGGCCGTTGCCGCCGATGGCACCGTCCTCATTCAGCTTTGCCTCTCGCAGGACGTGGGCCATCTGGCTACGAGTGGTGTCAGACAGACCGCCGTGGGCGAGCTCCTGGATGCGGTAGGCGAGCCGCTTCACCAGGAAGCGCCGATGGTACGCGGGCGGCTCGGAGCCAAACAGCGAGCGCCACCGGGCCTGCAATTCCGAGAAGCTCAACTTGCTCAGTTGAGTGATCTGTCTCAGCGTGCCGTCACTCACGTGTCTCTCCCTTCCGACTGGGGTTCGACACATTCATCCCTCGCTTCCCGAAGAACATCAAGAGGTTTCTTTCTCCCGTCCGCCGTCCTCAGTCGGCGGCGAAGGATGCCCCTGGCCAGCAGGGAGGCCGCCTCCTCAAGCCGCTCAGCCGGGGACATCACCTCGGGGTCCAGTGGGTTCGACATCTTCTCGCTCCTCGCCAGTCATCACGACCCAGACTTGGTGTGCGAGGGGGTCGGCTGACCGCTCTCGCCCAGTAGATACTTACCGGACGGAGGTTCGAAGTGTCGGAGTGGTCAGCGTGTCCGAATCGAACCCCGAGAAAATCGAGGCTCAAGAAACCCGCATGAATACTGGATTCTCTACCTTCGGACGGATTGGCGGTCGTCCGAAGGAATCAGAGAAAGAGAGGCCCGGAGGGCCGTTTTGGGGTGTCAGACGGGGCGAAAAAGGGGTGAGCCGTCCGAAGGTCTGGGCGGCGCAAACAGGCGAGAATGAGGCTACTACACGCCAAAACCCGCCTCTCGGTGAGGCGGGCTTTCTGCGACAGAGAATGTTTCGATAGACAGAAATGGTGGAGGAAAACGACCTGCCATCGAAACTGCGGAAATGTGGACGAGGTCGCGGATTTCGATGCCAGGGCGTTTTGGACTAGAGAAACGACCTGGCATCGAAACGGGCGGTGTCCGGGCTGGAGCAGCAACGGGCTTCAGCCCGCCTATGAAGCCGACTTCGAGCCATTCGGGTGAGGCCACCACGGCAACCGTTGGCCGCCGTGGCGGCGCTCTCAGCGCCCTGGGCGGGCACTGCCGACTGCATCCTCCGTCTCGCATGACCAGTACAGTAACCGGCTTCGGTCGGCCAGACGGTGCGCGACGTCGTCATTGCGCCTATGGTGGACATCAGATGGCCCCGCACCCAATGCTGCAAGACTAAGCCGATGGAACCGCTTGACCCGCTCATCCTTCAGGGCTATCCTTGAGTCTAGCAGAATAAGGTATAGAAGTGACTGTTCGGCGAACGAAGAGGACGGGATCATGACGAATAGTCGTTTCACATTGTTGAACCAGATCGGCGTTGGTGGCATGGGTGTTATTTGGCGCGCATACGACACCCATACCGGGGCGATTGTTGCCGTCAAGAAACTACACTCCCACCTCGCGAGGCAAAAGGATCGCGTTCGGTTTGTTCGAGAGATTGAGATTCTGCAATCCATTCGTCATCCGAATGTGATTCGCATCACGGCGGTTCTAGATTCGGCTGACGGTTTGGGATATGCCATGGAATACTGCCCCGATGGCAATCTGGACACGTGGCTCTCGCAATCGCCAGCGACTAGGAATATCCTCAAGTGCTTCAGGGAGCTCGTCGAAGGCGTTGCAGCATTGCACGGTCATGAACTTAAGATCGCCCACAGAGACCTCAAACCAACGAATGTACTGCTCGGTGCTGACGGCAGATTTAAGATCTCGGATCTGGGCCTTAGCCTAGCGCTCAGTGGAAAGCATCAGCGTGTGACGACATCCAATTGGGTGAGCGAAGGCTTCAGTCCGCCCGAGCAACATCGCGACATGGCATCAGTTGACCGCAGTGGTGATGTCTATTCGCTGGGCGCCATTCTGCATTATATGCTTACAGGCCGTGATTGCTCGACACGGCCGCAGTTGCCAAGCAAGGATATTCCGAACGCTATTAGTCCTGTTCTGCGCTGGTGCCTTATGGAGGATTCTGCGAAGCGCCCACAGACAGCAGCGGACGTTCGAGACATTCTCCGGTGGGCACTAAATCAGACCAGATACAGGAAGAAACACGTTAGCCTGGAGACGTGTCAGAAGTGTGGCGGCCCATCATTTGAAGTCGACAAGGGCGACGGTGTTCAGTGGCGATGTATGAGTTGCGGGGATTGTGGTGAAGACTATGCATCATGAAGGACGCCAAGGGTGGGTCAAGAACGATCACGGAATCCCATGGCACTCTCCCACTCCGACAGTCGCACATTCAGCAGGGCTTGAGGCCCGCCACTTGGGATAGCTCGGAAGGCTAAGCAGAAGTACGGCACTACCACAACGGCGCAGCCTAACTTGCCTGCTTCGACGGCGATGGCGCGCACCGAGACATAAGCTGCGGTGTAGTCTACGTGCTGGTTGCGGCCTACACGTCCCACGCTCTCCGCTAGGAGGGCGCCAACCCGGCCAAGTGCTCGTTCCCTTGTAGTACCTTCGCTCTCTTCTACTTCGAGGAAGCCCACATCCTCCATCCAGAGCACGGCATCTCTCTCGCGTCTCTCTGGTATCCCCATGGCGATGCCGCAGTACAGCGTAGCCGGCCCTGGCTTGAGCACGCTCCTGATGGCGCACGGGACTAGGCTCCCAGGAAGAAGTGGGAAGCGCTTGTCTTCGATGGTGCCGAACAGGGCCCGTGAAGCTGCAAGTAGTGGGTCGGCACTGTACACGAGGATATCGTTGCCCGTCGAAGAAGCGACGCGTCCCGTACTGCCTCGACCTTCGAGATCGTCCGCCTTGGCCAGATCATATCCCCAGATAAACCCTCCCGGCCCACAGAAAGAGGTGACTCCTACTACGTTGATCTGCCCGAAGTACACGTCGCTCGCCTCGGCCAGGTCGAAAGCATTAATCTCGTCCAGGCATAATGACCCCTGGTGGGAGAGTCCCATGCTTACCTGAGAAGTCGCGAGGATTGGGGCACAGACATACCCCGTAGAGTTTTCAGGCGTAGGCCAGAACCCCACGCAGTGACGAGTGTGCGGGCCAACGACTCGCTCCAGCACGACTTCGCCTCGGTGATCGTCCGGTCTCACAGTGTACTTCCTGACTCTCGGAGCTGACCACGCGACTCGGTGTCTTTGCCAGACACACAGTCTCTTTGTAGGACCGCCTTGCCTCTCATATCCCATCGCTCCATTCTACCCGCGCATACTGCTGAACCTTTCCATTATAGGCCCACATGTCTGCGCCGACTCCTCCTTTCCGGAGGCGCTGGGGATCGTTTTCTAACATGCAGTTCGTCTCTCAATCACGTAAGACGTGGTTTTCACTGCGCTGCCCGCAAATAGAGGGCGCAGGCAGTGTATCACTTTCCACAGGTCGTCGTGCGTGTCTCCCGCCACCTCCAGCAGTGCATTAGCATGGAAATTGACAGCGATTCCCGGATACACTGCAATGACGCCCAGATCCTTCAGCTTGTCCATCATCCCAGCAGTGACAGTCAGGAGGCTGTCGAGGACCTCTGAGTCAGACGCGCTGTTGCTCATCCGGCTCTGGAACGCCAAGGAATACACAAAGGTGAATGCAGCAAACTTCGCTTCCAACAAGGCCTTCGCCGGACGATCGGTTTTCACACCACCTCCTTGGGGGACGCCAAAGAGCGCCATGTTACCTCCTCCGCGTGTCAGCAGGAACTCGGAAAGCAGTTCGAGGGCACCGAGGATGTTCTCGCCGCCTCTGACCCGGACTATTTGGTCGACAGGGCCAAGTACGTCATACAGCTCCAGACTGTCGCCAGGAATTCTGTTCTGCAAGGGTTTGCTCAGACGCTGGTCGTCAACGAAGCGCGCCATCGTGTGAGGCGCGACCAGGAAATAGCAGAGTCCCCAATCAGATAGGGCTTCGATCTGTGGCATCATTCGATCTCCTTTCCAGAAGTTGTCCTGCCATCTCGCGGCAAGTACCGGTCCCGAACCATACTGTGAAGGGATTCCGTGCGGACGCCAGGATCACCTGCTCGTACACCCATATGCCTGATGAACGAGACCGAGTTCCGGCAATGTGAACCGAGGGACGAGTGGGCTGCCGGGTCAACCCGACCTCTTATGGGCTGCTTGTCACCGCAACGAGGTGGCCCCATGCGGCCCACTATGTGCACCGGAACGGGACCAGTACAGAAGGCGCGCAGGGTCGCGGACTCACGACGCGCTTGGCGGCGCCAGGATGACCCCACAGGCTTTCATACGTTCGCCAGTCACAACAACATGACAGTCTGACGGCCACACCTTCGGGCACCTGCACGTCACTTCCGCGCGAAGTCGAACGCCACGTAGTCGATGACTCGGAACTCCTCTACCGGCGGCAGGCCCACGGCTCTTGCTCGATCATCAATTACCAAGGACAGCGTGCACCTATCAGTCTCTGAGTTCGGCCTACCAGTTGAGCGCATCACGACAGGCAGATTGCCCTTGTCTCTGGCCCAGCACCACATTTGGAGCATTGGTGCACGATAAGCATCCTCGTGCATGAGGCACCACATCGCCGAGGGAGGTCGGCTACTGTATCGAAAGCCAATCTCAAGGTCTTTCTCTTGCCATGCTATTGCGGCGGCCCCCGTCTCCGCTGGCAGCACCACCTGCGTTGGCTTGCCAACGTAGCGACGCTCCAGCCCAAGTCGCCGGCACAGGGATAGGAAATCCTCATCCGAAGATAGCCCAGCGTCGCCGAATGAGTACCAGACCGTATGTTCTGACAGTTCGGCATCAGTGATCATGACGGTGGCCTGATTCTCGGATTCCGCTAGGAAAATGCGCTCCTGTCCCGGCGGGCCGTAACTGAGGTTGCCGAGCATTCCCTCGCGTTTGGCTGCTTCCGTCCAAGCTGCTCCAACGCTGAGACCCCAATCTGATCGTTGATCTCGGCGTAACTCGATAGGCGCAGAGGCTCCAAAGTATTGGCCAGCAATCTCTTTTGCACGGAGATGATAAGGCAACCTCTGGAGGACCTGGACCCATCGCTCGTGGGCCCTTGCGATGGAGACCTCATCGGCCTCCCGCAGGACGAAAGCAATGTCGAAGAGTTCAAAGTCGGGACTCGAGGGACGCAAACGGAGCGCGACCCACTCCTCTCCCTTGGCCAGCTCTCGAACAAGAAGCTCTTTGTCCTGCTGACTTGTCGGCCAGAGAGTAAGACCAAAGAAGTAAGTGCCCCCCGGTACGTGAGCCAGCAGGGAGTGCAACCCTCCTTCCACGCGGATTTCGTCCTCGAGAGTATGCCTCATCGTTCCTGCCAGTATCAGATCCCTAATGCTTTGATCACTTGCCCGGCCCACTGGTCATGGCACCTTACTCCACTGGCTCGACTTGCAGGCAAGTTCCAGCTGCCACTGTGCCGCCGTCCCGCAGCACGAAGCGACCGAGGCTTGGGATCTTCCGGAATGTTTCCACCACGAGGGGCTTGTGCGGCCGAATCCATACGAGGGCTCTGTCACCGCTAACAAGCCGTGTGTCATCGTCGACGACCTTGGGCTCGCCGCGAGGGTTTCTCGCTTCGATGATCTCTTCCACGGAGCAGGGCATGGCCGCTTGGTGAACATGGAGATAGGGCGCGTACCCTCGCCTAATGCCGGAAGGATGGTCGAGCACGATCAGATCGGCCCTGAACCGCCTAACCTCACGCGGAGGGTCGCCGGGATCACCCATGACCGCTCCCTTCTTGACTTGCCGCGCCACAAATCCCTTGTCCTGCTTAGTGAGTAGCACGCCCACGTCGTCGCCAGCTCTCCCTAAGTCAACGGTCTGGTGTTGCCATTCGATAGAACGCACCTCTGCTCGAGCAAGGCCCGATCCTGGGTACGGAGCAATGACCACAACCTGGCCGGGCCGGACCTGCCCGGTTTCGATCTTCCCGGCCACCACCGATCCTACGCCAGACACAGAGAATGTCCTAAGAATCGGCATCCGCAAAGGCAAGTCATATGCTCGTGGCGGTTGAGAGAGCCGTTCCAGCGCCTCTAGTACTGTTGGGCCGCGGTACCAGGGCATCCTCTCCGAATGCTGAGTGACATTGTCCCCCAAGAAGGCCGAGGTCGGTATCCACGGCACCGTGTCATCTACATGGAACCCAATCTGTCGGAGAAAGTCTTGTACCTCGAGCTCACAGTAATCGAAGACTTCTTGCGAGAACTCGGCAACATCAATCTTGTTGACAGCCACGATGAGCGAGGTGATGCCGAGAGCGTTCAGAATGTTGAGGTGCTCGCGCGTCTGAGGTGCCAGCCCGCCGCTCCCGGTTGACGCAGCATCAACCACCAGTAGAGCTGCGTCGGCCTCCGCTGCGCCAGTGATCATATTCTTCACGAAGTCCCGGTGGCCGGGCGCGTCGATGATGTTGAACCTCTTGGTCTCTGTCTCTAGGCCCACGAAGGCCGTTTCCACGCTTATGCCACGCTTTCGCTCCTCCAGGCTTCTATCCGTGAAGAATGCCAAGTAGAAGGAACCTTTCCCGACCGCCTCTGCCTGTCGCCTAAAGCGCTCCATTGTACGCTCGGGTATCTTCCCCAGCTCGTAGAACAGCCGGCCGACCAGCGTGGATTTTCCGTGATCCACGTGACCGGCTATCACTAGGTTGATCATCGGCTTATCGTCAACCAATTGCAGTCCCTCTCGTCGCCCAAGAGCACGTGCTCTGCGTTGATCTTACTATACGTGCGATGACAAGCCCGTTCGCCGCCGAGCTTCGGCGCCCCCTGCGGCTTCGGCGCAGCGCTCAAGAAGCCGCTCAAGTACAGGTTGCTTCGAGCGGTCTGCGAGAGCATGGCGGCTCACAATGAGCCTCGCAGTGGAATTGCGCAGCACGTAATGGACAACTCGTAGTCGATTCTCTGCGAGTGTCCTTCCACTCGCGCTGTTGTCCACGATGGCCTCCGCGTCTTCGGGTGGTTTGCCTTCTGTCGCTCCGAACGACAGAAGGATCATTACCGACGATTGCCGGTGCCTGCTGCTGCTTCGCCAGGGCGTGATTACTGTCGGCTCCTCACCTGTCATTTGGATGACCATCTGCTCGGTAAGGTTGAGGTACTCGGTCGCGATGCGAATGTCGATATCCTTGCGGGCCAGGAGGTCAGCTGCCGACTGAACATCGCGCAACGACTCGTGAACTGCTAAGACAACGTCGACCCGGCCATATTGGAGGTCCACGGTCTCCATGTTCCGATAGCTCTGTGTTTCCAGGAGCCAGTCGAGGCCGCTAATACCGGCATCGTACATCCCTTCTGCCACGTACAGGGGGATCTCTTGCGGACGGAGCACCTTTGTCTCGATCGACTCCCCAATCACGGTGGGACGGTATCCTCGGGACGACTCGTCATACCCCTGCACGCGGTAGCCGGCGCGAGTCAAGAACTCAGCCGTATCTCTTTGCAGACTGCCTTTTGGCAGGGCAAGCTTAACGACGTTGGGCCGCGACGGAACTTCGGAGCTGCTCATCGAAGCGCTCCTTTGGCTACTTTGCTGGGAAGATCGGAGAGTGCAATCGTCTCTTCGCTTCGATCGGCCAGTTTTCTGAGTCGACACTTGTCTTCTCGGATTTCCTCCGGCCCAAGAATGACGACGTAGTCAGCACCACTGTTGGCAGCGTATCCTAGTTGCTGGCGTAGGTCTTGGTCCAACAGAGGGATGGTACATCGTGCGCCGACCCTCCGGAGTTCCGTTGCAATTGTAGCAGCCTTGCGAAGGAGTGCCACTTCCGTGATCGCTACAAAGACGTCGAACGGTTTGGTCTTCACGCTGTGGCCACTCTTCATGAAGACCTCGACCAGCCGGTCGAAGCCGAAGGCGAAACCGGTGGCAGGAACGGACGGACCCCCGAACTCTTCGACCAGCCTGTCATAGCGCCCACCTCCGCATACCTGTTTCTGCGCACCGAGGAGCGGAGAGTCGATCTCGAACACGGTCCCGGTGTAGAAATCCAGGCCACGCGCCACTCCGAGTACGACGTCGTACTCAGCAACACCGAACGCTTCAAGCCAATCACAGACTTGGAGAAGAGCGTCCCAGGCTTGCTGTGCTCCGGTATTCGCCAGCAGGCTCGTGGCCTGTGAAGCCACATCCTGCTTCTTGCCACGGACCCTAGACACCTGGACAAGCAAATCGGCAGTATCAGCCTCGATCAGATCGTCTGCTTGCCACAGTGCTTGGTACGTAGCTTCGGCTACCGCTGGCAGCCGTTGCAGGGCCGCCCGCACGGCGGTCTCAGAGTCGTATTCCTGCGGGTAGATCTCGAGGTCGCCATGGTATCCAATCCGTTCCTGCAGCTTATACAAGTCAGCAGTCTCGTTCTTCGCGTACTCAGTATCGTCGAACTCAAGAGCCTCCTTGGCGAGCACCGTTGTGCACTTCTCTCGAACACTCATGATCCCATCGATGTGACCGATTATGCGGCTCTGCAGGTCAAAATCCAGGTGACTCAGCAAGTCTCGAAACATCCCGATGTTGCCTACCTTGAGTACAAAAGGCGTAACATCAAGACGTCGCAGCACGTCCACAGCGACAGAGATCACCTCTGCATCAGCTGCAGAAGCGGCTGAGCCCATGAGCTCCAGTCCCGCCTGAGTGAATTCCCTATAGCGCCCTGCCTGCGGGCGGCCGTATCGAAAACATCGACCGACATAATACAGCTTGTACGGCAGGGGCAAGTCAGCCAGATCACCGCTCGCAATCAGGCGGCACATGGGTGCCGTCAATTCTGGGCGCAGCGCGTACTCTACCTGCTCGGAGACGAAGGTGAACATCTGCTCACGAATCTCCTCGCCGGAGCGATGCGCAAGTAGAGCGAACTCCTCAAAAATAGGCGTCTCGACCTCCTGAAACCCATAGGCCTCGAAGGCCTGTCGCACTACCCCCTCGACATGCCGGCGAACTGAGGTCTGCGCAGGCAGAAAGTCCTGTGTGCCCTTTGGGGTCTTGAATCTGATCTTTTCCATTCTTTTCTCCTCCTCCACGACGGTACTGACTGCTGGTAACCTCAATCTGCCGCTTCCACCTTCCGCCTATGGCTCCGCACCCGTCCGGAAGGGGCGCCCCACGCCGAAGAATGCGGCGGGTGGGGTGAGCGACGGGATTCGAACCCGCGGTCTCCAGATCCACAGTCTGGCGCCTTAGCCGCTAGGCGACGCTCACCACTCATGTCCACTCCTACCTTCCTCTCCGGGCCACAACAAAATCAGCCCCGGGGGCGATCCCGGGGCTGATAACGGCCAGTTCATGGCACAAAGCCCTCAGGTCGCCCCCTCCTCCGGGGACGCGTGAGCATGAGCGTGATGCACTGCTACATGCGTCACTGTCCGAAAGCTCCTGAAACCTGTGCCCTCTGCGTTCATCATGACCACAGGATAGCAGTTCACGCTGCCCCTGTCAAGAGGTGTCGACCTCTCCCGACCCTCCGACCTCTGGCAGTTCCCATCTCCTGCCTCGGCCCGTGACGGCAGGGCCTCCCCCCGGCTGTGTCAACGCAGTCCGCTAGACCAGTGGCCTCGGGGACTGCCGCGCCACCTCGTCCTGACGAGTGTAAGTCGCGGCCAGCAGCACGACGGTCGGCGCAGGTGTTCTGCTGTCTGGTGCGCAGACCGGCGTTCCTTGCCCTTTTTTCGTCTCCTGTCGCCTTGCACATTCCCCCAGCTTGCCCGTCGCGCGGTTGACGGCCCGGTGGCAGCAGATTCGCCGTCAGTGTGGACAGCAAGGCCTCCGGCTTGCCCCAGCCCTGGTTGATATTCTCGTGCGCTTAGCGTCATCGTTCACCACCAACGGCAACGTCGTGTGAAGCCCCTAGAGCCTCACCTGCAGGGGGGATTGCCGCGGGTCCGCGGTTATGTGGCCGGCAACCGACAGAACTGCCCTTGCGGGGCGATCTCTTGGAGGAGTACAACGGTCTCGGGATGACAAGTGAAGAGCAGCACTTGGTGCGATTCCGCGAGCCTGGCGATGGCTCTCGCTGCGGTATATTCTCTCATCATCTGCCGGTCTCAAGGAGGTTTTGTGCCAGGCCACTGCGCCTGCTGACGCCCTAAAGGTTCCTGACGGCGCTTGGCCGGGTCGTCCCGCCACAGGACCGATCTGCATCCGGCCCGCTGGTCGAAGAGGAGACATGCTGAGGCTTGTTGAACCTATATGCGCGTGCCCCAGGGCGCGGCACACCATAGCGCTTGCCGGAAGCGAGCGATGGCTAACTACATAGGTGGGATTCCCGACATCGCCAACAAGGCCGAATCCGCTGCCAGGATGCTGGAACTCTTCGCTGGGCGGGAGGGGGTTTTCGCTCAGCAGACCGGGAGCGGAGCGTATGTGCCAGTCCGCCCTGAGCGCGACCTCACAATAGAGGACATTGTCGCTCATCTGGAAGGGGCGCGATCGTATGCCATCTATCCAGTGATGAAGGACAACACGTGTCGGTTCATCTGTTTCGACGTTGACCTTGGGCGGGAGGAAGCCGAGACGGCCGGCCCTCGGTTGCCAGAGTTGCAGAAGCAGCTTCTGCCAACCTTGCGTGCCATCTCTTCGTCGCTGTCGGCACTGGGGGTAGGGTCTGCGAGCACCCTCTTCGAAGACACCGGCGGCCGCGGATTTCACATCTGGCTGTTCTTTGAAAGTCCCATCTCTGCGGGGCTCGCGCTCAAGCTCGGCAGAGCTCTCTTGGATCGCGCTGGGGTTCAATGCGAGGTATTCCCTAAGCAAGGCAGTGTGTCTCCTGACAGGTATGGGAACCCCATCAAGCTGCCACTCGGAGTTCACCGCAGGTACGGCCGCCGAAGTCACTTTGTAACATTGGGAGAAGAAGCAGTCCCTGCGCTGCCCGATCCCCTTGCTACTCTGGCGGCCGCTCGTGCCATCGGGCTTCCGCAGGTCAACGCCATTGCCCGAGACTTAGGCGTACTCGGGCGGCCACAGGCTGCCGTCACGCAGGAGCGCGCGCTCTTGCCCGCTCGGGTGCGGACGGCTGAGAACCACGGACAGCTTTTCACTCGGTGCATCGCGATGTCGAGGATTCGAGAACGTCTGGCGAGAGGCGAAAACGTGGGTCGTGATTGCCTTTTCGCTCTGGGAGCTACGCTTGCCCACATTGAGGGTGGTGAGACATATCTGCATGAGCTCCTGCGACCGTGGCCCCGCTACGACAGAAGCATTACTTCCAGGCAGTTCCAGTCGCTGCAACGTAGCCAGGTTCGGCCTCCTTCGTGTCGGTGGCTTGTAGAACACGAGGCCTGTGACGGCTACTGTGACGAGGAGATAGCGCAAGCTGCCGAGATTACAGGGGCCAAGGTTCCTTCGCCAATCAGGTTTGCTACCTGGCGGGACGAGACTGAAGTTGACAGCCTCCTGCAAAAGCAGGATGTCAGTTACGAACGCATCTATGCACGGGCAAACCTGTACAGAGCATGGCAGCAGGTTCTTCAACACATCCGGGAAGAGGATGTCGTTAACGACGCGCACGAGTTCCATTCCTTTCAAGCCAACCTAGACTGCAACATTGAATGCCTCCGCCAGGAGCTGATTGACGGACAGTATCGTCCTCAGGCCTACAGGATAGTGCGTGTCCCAAAGGCGAAGGGCGCAGAGGGGTTCGAGTTCCGTGAAAAGGTCCTACTGCATCCCCGCGATCACGTGGTGGTACAAGCCATCCTGAATATCATCGGCCCCACATTCGAGGCTGACTTCTCCAATGCCAGTCTGGGCCGACGGCTTGAACTGCGCGAGGGTGCCGGGCCGCATGTATTCCGTCCTTGGCAGACTGACTGGCAACGGAACAAGCATCGAATCCTCAGCTTCCAACATCATCCGCTTGGACATCACTACCTCCGAGCTGACATTACCAAGTTCTTTGATCGCATCGACCACACGCGCCTACTTGGAAAACTGGCTGAGAAACTCTCAGCGGAACCTAGGATCGTCGAGCTGGCGCGGCTTTTCCTTGCTAATGCGTACCTAGACGATGATGGAAGCGAACGACCAGTCGGCTCGCGCGATGTCGGGATTCCGCAGGGGCCAGCCTTCTCTGCCTTCCTCGCTAATGTTTACCTCGACTCTGTTGACAAGCGCATGGAGAAACGTTGTGTAGACTACGTCCGCTATGTGGACGACATCGCGTTTGTGGCCCGGAGTCGGGACGAGGCTCTTGAGCTCAAGGGTGCCCTCAGCGGCTACCTTGGGGAGCTGGGGCTAAACGTCCATCCCACGAAGACGTCTCCTCCAACCCCGGTCTCGGATGCGGCTGGACTTTACGACTTGCTGGGCGAGATAAAGTACGGTGCGGCGGGCCTTCTCTCGCGCCCGACAGTCTGGGAGCAACAGCCCATGCCCGAGTTGTGGGACCTGGCGGAGGACCTTAAGGGGATCGAGCAGTTTGATACCCATCGCCTTGATGAGATGGGCAAGCACTTGCGCCTATACCTCGATTTGCGGCGAGAACTGACCGGAGGCGAGAATGACGAGACCGCGGTTCGCCTTGCGCAGAGGGCCATTGAGGCGTGCGCCCTCAGACCTCGGGATTTGCTCACGTGCGTTCAAATCATATTGAGCAGGTTCGGAACGTCAGCAGAGTCCATCAAGACCGAGATCTTGGAGAAGATCTCTCATGACTACGGACGGAATGTGCTGGCTCAGGCTCTGGGATGGCCGCAACAGGGCGTGGATCAGGGCGCGGCATCTGAAGTTCTTCGGGAGCTAAGCAGGCACGCTGACTCTTACCTGGTTAGGGGATTTGCTTGTGCCTCACTACGTCTCTTGAGAAGGCCCATTTCAGAGACTGATCTCACCGGATTCGTCGCAAGGGAAGCCTCCCCGTTCGTCAAGGCCCGAGCCATAGCGAGCACGAGATACAGTCACCCGCAGGCAGCCACTGTGGCGGTCTCGGCCGCGTTTGGGGATGGTGATCTGCATGTGTGCGGGTCGGCCGCCGAGGTCGCGCTCGACAGCCGTGATCCGGCCCTAATCGGCAACCTCGTTTCCGCTTGGGCGCGCAAACCGCAGGATCGCCTCCTCTTGCCCCAAGTCGTGCAGGCAGCCATCCAAGCCGCTAACTCGGACAGCATAATGGTTCTGGAGATAAACCTGGCGGACAGACCTCCAGACTTAGTCAGATCCCTTTTTCGCTTGTCTCTGGGCCTCATGCCTGATGTCTTCCAAAGAAGACCCGATGGCCAGGTCGGCTTTCTCGCGCTGGCCTCGGTTCAAGCTGGCATTACCGATGAGGCATTGGCGACCATCTTAGCCCGAGAGCTTCAGATGCTCTTGCCGCCCCAGGGCGACGTCCAGGCTATAGACGCGGCCGCGGTGCGGTCCGAAAGGGAGCGACTTAGTGACACATTGAGGGTCGCAACAGGTGATCGTCTCGTCCCAAGGTTCTTTTCAGACTATGATGGGCAGCGGCCTATTCGCGAGCTTTCCGGCCACGTCAAGTACTACATCGCGGCCCGTCGAGCGTCCGGCACTGTGGCTATCGTTGAATGCGTCACCATGGAAGTAGTGGCTGAATCTGCTGCGGTGGATTCCATGGCCAAATGGGCGCAGGTGCTCAACTCCGCCAGGGAGGCTAACCTGTGCGCAACGTTCGATTCCTGGGAAGACGACCAAGGTAGATGGACCGCCTATGAGGTGCCTTCGAGCTGGCGAACGCTGGCCGAAGCGCTAAGCGACGGGCGCACCTACACTCTGGATGAAGTCCTTGCGATCACGGACGCAGCGTTTTCAAAGCTGTCAACGCTCAGGCAGTTGGGCGCCCCAGACCCATCTGTCAGTCCCTTTGGCGTCATTGTGGGACCCGGCAATGAGATCCGGCTTACCAGTCTTTTGGGAGGCCTGCCGGCACCTCGATATGTTTCTCATGCGGGAGGCGTTGTTGAGGACAGTTCCAAAACGAACATGTCGAACTTTGCAGGCCTTCTTTCGTTCGAACTGCTGACCAATTCGTGCCCAGCACGCGAGTTAGAGAATCTTCAACCTGATTGGGAGGAGAAAAGGCCAAGGCTAAGTGACTCGGGCAAGCTGGAGCCATATCCGCAGCACTACGCTTGGATACTGGATCGTCTGACCCGGCCGAAGCCCGATCAAAGGTACAGGGGGCATGCTCCTTTCGCGGAAGACTGCCGGCATTTCCGGAGGTTTCGGAAGCACTGCGAAGAGAACCTTGCGAACCGTGAGCCGGCCGAGGTACATACGCTCGAAACCCTGGACGTTCTCTCGCTTCGCATCGCGCGAGAGCTGACAGCGCGGTTGGCTGAAGGGCAGTCGCTTCACGTGATCGCCCTCGGAATGCTCCACGCAGTGTGTGACAGGCTCAGACGCGCGCAACAAGCCGCGTCGAAGAAGGGAATCCGGTGGGAGCCGCGGTGGCTTAGGAGCGCTGAAAGTCTCGGAACGCCGTGGAAGCTTCGCAGGTGGGCGCACGTCTCTGCAAGGCTGTGTCTGGAACTGGCGTCAGGGGTCGTGAGCGAGAAAGCTGCGCTTGCCCCTTGGTCAGGGTGGACTCTCCCCGCAGGTGAGGCAGCCCTGATCGCGCTCATACCGCTTCGGATAGAAGCCGTCGCGCTTCTTCGGGGGGCACTGGGGGCCGCGAAAAGCTGGGATGACTTCAGCAATCTGACCGAGTCCGAGCGGTCCATCGCCCGGAAGCTGTGGGCTATCGCAGCGACCCCTAGTGAGATCGTCGAGGTCGCGCGGGCAGGCGGTAGCAGACGGCCCGCCGTAGAGATACAGCGGCAACGTTGGGACGTTAGCACGTGGGCAGACACAGCCGATGTTCTTTCGGAACTCGCAGAGAAGCAAGACCCTTCGGTGGTCGAAAGCCAGAGACTTCCAGCATTAATCGCAGCTGCGGGCTTGCTTCTCGGTGACATTTCGCTGACTGCCCCCAACTCCAACAGCACCGTCGAGAATCCGCGTGCTGATCCGAATGCCGGCCGAAGGAAAACTCCCATCGCATGGGCGCGTTTGCTGGCTGCGGCTTCAGAAGCAGAGGAGCTGCTATACCGCATTCTAACAGGCTATGAGACGTGCGATGACGAGCAGGAGAAGCAGGCAATCACCGCTATCACTGCATGCCTCTCAGGCCTGAGAAGCGTCCAGGTTGGCCGCCGCTGTCATGCGGTGGTCGCCGAGCGGTTCAAGCCAGTTGGTGCCTCACTCAAGATCCGGCGCAGGCATTCGCGGGCAGTTATGCCTATCCACCCGGATTCACTCCTGCGGTTCCCCCGTCAACATCTTGAGTCATTTCGAGGAGAGCCGGTCTCTTTCGATGTTCTCGATGGGCAGGGAGGCCGCCCCACTACGGCGTGTCTCGTGCCCTCCGATCTCCGTGACTGGACTGTGTTCGCCCACCCCATATCCCGATGGTGGCGCGCAACTTGCCAGATTGTGAGACGACGCATTGTGTGGTTCATGCTTGCGTGGCTTGTCCTCCTGGGGCTCATTATCTGGGGAGGCGCTACCGGCCGAGCTTGGCTGTCATGGGTGCTTGCCGGTCCGGAAGGCCTGCTGTCAAGCGTATTGGCGAGTCCGATATGGGAGTGGTGCAAGTCGCAGCAGGAAGAACGAAACAGGCCGCCACGGCGATAAGAGTGTTGTTGAATGTAGTGGAATGATGCGTCTGGCGAGGTAGGGAGAGCAAGGGCGATGAGGCTTGGCGACTATCTGACGGTCATGGATGCGGCTCGGTTCCTTGGCGTCCACCCTGAGACCCTTCGGCGGTGGGACTGGGCGGGCAAAGTAGTACCAGCCAGACATCCAGTGAACGGCTACCGTCTGTATCGTAAGGCCGACCTGGAGCGGCTGATTGGCGACATCGAGACGCGGAGACCGAAGCAGGGCGGCAGGAGTGGCGCAAAGGCAACGGCACGAAGGACACATCGGTCAGGGAAGTAAGTCCGGACATTCACTCGTAACAAGCAGCCGCTGCCCCCTCGCTGCCACTTCCCGCGCGAATGCTTCTGCCTGGCGCGGCGTGGGGGATGAGGATGCGACCCCTCAGCCTACCCGTGCGACAGTCACAGAACCACGATAAGGATGGCTGTTGTGGCCGAACGTGAAACAGCTGAATGTCCGTGACCTACGCCGAGTTCGAATCGTACGGGGGCATCATCTTCCGGGTGCCTTGGGAAGCCGTTGACCAGTGTGGCAAGCTGTGGTATGCTCCGAGCGATTGAGGGGCTGGTCAGCCCAGGAGACCGCGAGCATGGTAGACGATAAGTTCCTAACGGTGCAGCAGGCAGCAGAAGTGTTGCAGATCGACGCGGGCACCCTACGTGTCCTCACCCGAAAGGGGCGAGTTCCGGCGTTCAAGTTGGGACGCCAGTGGCGGTTCGACCCCGGACTCCTGCGAGAGTGGGCACGGGAGCAGAGTCTTCGAGGCCAGTCCGGGACTCGACAGAAAGCCCGGCCTGCTGGACGCCAGTGTAAGGCCGAAAGCAGAGGGAGGTAAGGATGGCTACTGTTCGTGACCTAGTCAGGCTGCGCCGGGAGGTTATTGAGGGCGACCTGCATGGCATCGTATCTCTCTACGCACTTCTCGAGGATGCCCCAGATGCGTTCGAGAAGGACCCGACGCGTGTGCTCGCTGCGACCTACCCGTCGGCCGCGCTGAAACGCCTTCTGCAGCGTCTTGGTGCCAGTTTGTCGGGGGAGGGCGGAGACCGAAAGGGCAACTTCGTTATCAGCGGCGGCTACGGCAGCGGAAAAAGCCACCTTCTGCTTGACCTCTATCACATATTGACCAGCCCCAAGGCTGCTATCCCTTGGCTCAAGGCGCACGCCATTGCCTTCTCGCCACCCGGAAGTGCTCATGTAGTCCTTATGCCAATGACCAACCTTCGGGATGCCGAGGACGTCGAATACCTCTGGCAACCGATCTTCAAGGCTTTGGGCTACACAGGCTTCCGCCACACTGGCAACAACTTCCCAACCGCCCACCATCTGCAAGAAGCCCTGGCCGGCCGCACCGCCTTCTTGATCATTGATGAGCTCGAGCGGTGGTTCATGCCCATAAGGGATCGTCACCAGGCCGAAGCCAATGTGACTTTCCTCCAGAACTTGACCGAGTTTGCCCAAGATGCCTCCAACGGCCTATTCGTCTTCCTGTCGCTGCTGATGCTGGAGCCTCGCATCTGCAATGTGGTTGATCGAGTTGATCGCTTTCCCGAGGATCTGACCCAGGCGCCGGATAGACGCCAGGTTGTGCTTCATCGCCTCGTGGAATCGGTTGATCGCGAGGGTGCCCGTGCTGTCGTAGACGCCTATCTGGAGCAATACATGCCCATTGACAGTCACCTCCGGATTGGCGATTACGCTCGCTACCGCGAAGAGATGCTCGCCTGCTATCCGTTCCATCCGGAGAGCATCGAGGTGGTTTTCGGGCGCTACAGCAGCGTCGCGCGCAGGGAGGAAACCAGTTACCAGAACTCTCGGGGAGCGCTCTACCTGCTGGCCCACACGCTCCAGGAGACTCAGCTTGCTCAGAGAGACGGGCCTGGTCACCTGGCCAATGTGGACCTGCTCCTACCCGGTGACGTCTCTCTCGATATCGAACGCATTGCCGACGACCTGCGCAACCTCAATCCTCGCCTCGTTCAGATTGCAGTAGACAACATTCGCCACAGCCAGGCTGTGCCTCACGCCTCTTCGATATTGTCTACCGCGCTGCTCCACTCACTCGGTGACCCGAAGGAGGAGCGGAAACTCGGGGCCGAGTTCCGAGACGTGCTTTTCGGCTGCCTTCGCCCTGGGCAGACCGACGAGCAACAAGTCAACGCAAACCAGATTCAAGCCAGCCTGCGCCAGCTCGACGAAACCGCGCTCAACCTCCACGTTGAGAGCAACCCGACGCGCTGGCTGTTCCGTGAGGACGTAAGCCTGATGGCGCAGATCAATCGCCGCGCCCGCTCTGTGCCCCTGGAGGATGCGCGTGCACTCGTGGTGCAGACCATCAAGGAGCAAATGGGCGGGGACGATCGCGTCGTGGTCTATCCGCACGAGGAAGTCCCCGACCGCCGCGAACTGACCTTCGTGGTAGCAGCGGCTCGGATGGATAGCGAAGAACTCCTTACCAGGATTTACCACGGCAAGTCATACGCGAATGCTCTCGTGATCATAGACCCGAAGGATCAGGGCTCCGTGACAGAGGATCAGGACCTCCTTTGGATTGCCCAGCGGATAAAGGCGGCTGAACTGATTCGCCAGGAACTTCTGGCAGACGCGGATGCCCGGCAGCGGCTACAGGCTGTTGTCAACGACCAGAGCGCCGCGCTACTCGACCGAGTCAAGGATCGCTACGGTGCTTGGCGAGTGCCCATATTCCATGAGAACCAGCTCACCTTTGGACGTGTGGACATACCCCTCGACCGCGACCGCATTCTCCATGCGGTGGAATCGCGCTACGACGAAGGCCGGTACCGCCAGAACGTGATGGAATCGGTCGCGGAACTTCACAAGACGCCGCCCAAGGTGGACGACGTCCGGTCAGATTTCTATCGGCAACGTTCCTTCGCCAAGCCCGTGGCGGGCGGCCGGCCCAGCGATGTCCGTATTGATGAGGCAATCGCGGGTCTCGTCCGAGAAGGTCGGCTCGAAATCATCATGGGAGGCGACGAGCACTGGATCTGTGGCAAGGACCCCGGCTATCTCCAGAAGGACTGGACCGTAGCCATCCCGCCCGAGGAGCACAAGCCGAAGTTCAAGCTCCCCGACGCTGTGCTCCAGTACGTTAAGTATCATCCCTCTGGAACGAGGGTCTCTGCGATCCATACCCACTGCCTCGCCGAGATAGCGAAGTTTCCTGGCGAAGTGATACCTGAGGGGAGCATCGACAAGGGCATCGTTGACCTGGTGGCCGAGCACAAGCTGGAGATTATCGGTCAAGTTACGCTTCCAACGCCTCCACTGTCACCCGAACAGGTAGTGCGGCCCATCACCGGGGGCGTAGCTCCTCCCCCTCAGGTGCTGATAGGTCCGATGAGCATCGCTCAGGCAAAGACGAAGATCGTTCAGGAGGTCAATAAGACCGACCGACTCCTCCATGTGATTGTCTCCTATAGACACGAAGCGACAGGCGAGGTGCTCACGCAGACCTGGGGCAGTTTCACGGGGCTCAGCGAGTTGGCGCCTGGTAAGGGGACTCAGCTCGAGGTCAACTGGACGTTGAAGGAGGCGCCGGTAGCGAAGCGTGATGACCTCCTCGCCCTCTTGGACAGTGTAGCCAACCAGCAAGGGGCCGTTGTCCAGGTGCAGTTCCAGAAGGAAGCGACGCCGGCGGCAGCGGGTCAAGAACGGCGGGAAGCCACAGGGGAAGACAATGCGCGTTGAACTGGTTCATGATCTGCTACGAGCCGAGAATCCGCTTGACCCTGTCTTCAGAGTTCTGAGCCAGGAGATCTGGTCAGCGACGAGCTTCCGAGAGCACAGCCAAGCAGGAACGCTCGATCAGTACCTGACCCACAACGAACACGTGGCCTCCGAACTTGAGCGTCAGGTCTACGACGTATACGATGACCTCTACAGGGAAATCGAAGAACCACAGGCGGGCACAGACCGCGTCCAGCAACTCCTTTCGGGCTCGCAATATACTCTTGTCGTCTTCGATGGCTTGAGCCTGCGAGAAATGCCGGCACTGTTGGAGACGATCATCGGTGCCGGTCTTGCCCCTACTGCGTCGTATGTCGTCGCCCCTGTGCCCTCCGAAACCGACGAATTCGCAAAGAGGCATTTCAACACCACCGGCCCTGGTCAGCTCGAGGGAACGCTTCGTGATTTCGTCTACCGCTACGTAAAGCGGGATGATTGGCAGCCCGACTTCGCGGCCAACCAGCGGAAGCGAGTAATCTGGGTGCTCTATCCTGACAACGTTTTTCGGCTGGATAGCGAGGCAGTTGACTACCGCAGGTATGTCGTGGAGCCGGTTCAACGTGTCCTTTCGGCGACTATTGCCGCCGACCCAGTGTTCCCTCTCGTCGTGACCAGCGACCATGGTTACCTGTGGCAGGGCGGCTCCGCCCCCTGGGCGCTTGGCGAGGAGGAAGCCAGACTCCTAGCCAAGCACTTCAAGGCTGGCCGCTCGACCGACGAGGCGACCTCTGCGCTGATCCACACCCGCAAGGTCTGGATCAGTGGCACTCGTGCCGCAGCCCGCGGCCGCTTTGCCTGGGGAGGTGCCGTGAAGGGGGCAACGAGGCTTTTCAAGCACGGGGGAGTCAGCTTCATGGAAAGCATCGTCCCGTGGATGGAGATAAAGTCCGCATGAGTCCCCCTCGGATGAAGAGACGTGCGAAGCGACTCTACCTCTCCTCCATCGAGTCCTTCCTGGCCGCTCTTGATGCCTACAACAGTTTGACGGCTCGCACGCGCACCTCAGTGCCTCTCATATTGCTTGACCACGCCATAGAGATGCTTCTGAAGGCCGCGCTTCTTCAGTTCCGGCACAGGATTGTGCATAAGGGTAGTAACATGGCTTACAGCGTGAGCGAATGCTTCGGTGTCCTCCGCAATCCCATAAACAGTTGGCCCGGTCAGGCTTTTGCCGACGAGCCGTCCATTCTGCTTCTACATGACCAGCGTAACCGAGTGCAGCACCTCGGTCTTACTGTTTCAGAGTCTATGCTTGCCGAGCTGATGGGCAGAGGCTGCCGAGTCCATGCCGAGTTGCACCGGCAAGTCTTCGGGCGAGACCTGGCATCTGAGATTCCGGAACGATACTCGATGATCTGCCCCGCTACAAAGGCAACGTTAGTCGAACTGCGGCATCAGGAGATCGAGTTCGCCAAAGGCGCGCTCCGCGACGGAGACAAGCCGAGTGCCGAGAATGCCGTGCGCAACGTCATCCTTCTCGAGGTAATCAGTGACAGGGATCGCACAGTCGACGAGAAGGCTCAGTTCGTCCTAAAGGCCGAGATTGGCAGCAACGTGGACCGTCGGCGCCTGCGGCGCAAGGCCGAGCAAGAGACCATGATACGGCCGCTGCCGATCCGTAAGAAGGACCTTGTTGTCTTGCTTGATAGGTTCGGCGAAGCCGATGTCGCACAGGCCATGGGACGCGAGATGCGTCTGGTAAAGGGAGAATTCGGCATTCCCGTGAAGGTGGACAAATCGGACCCGAACGCGATAGCGGTGAATTTCATCACCTCAAAGACTGCTCTCACGAAAGTAGAGGATAAGTGGGCGACTCAGATCAGCAACTTCAATGGTCAGCGGGCCATCGGCAGGCCCTATCTCATCGACGTGCATATTCTCTTGGAGTTCTACCTGCAGCGCGCCCACCCTTGCTTCGCGGGGATAAGCAGAACCGAGACGCTGGCGCTGGTCCTAAGCTCAATGACGCACCGCCTGCCGTTCTGGGCGTGGCTTGGCCGACTCGATGAGACCCATATCTTCGAACTGATACGCACTATCATGGACGAGAGCCGTGCAGCACAGGTTGCCCAGGGGTGTGCGCGCGTTCTGCGTTACGGAAAGGGCATGCATCTCAGGGAGCGTGTGGAGAAGCTGACCAGAGACCAGAGGTCTACGGTCGCCGGCGAGGCCAAAGAAGCGCTGAGGATCTTCGACAAGCCAGTCGAAGAACGCCGTGCAATCGTGCTGCAAGAGATACCAACCGTCTCCACCACGCATGCTTGGCGGCAGATCACGGGCCGGTTCCCAAAGTTCGAAGACACGAGTGTTGCGATCAAGGGTGCAAACATTGGCTTCCGGGATCTTCTCCGTCTGGAACAGCCAGAGGTTGACCGTCTGGCTAAAGACTTAGCAAAGCTGGACACCCTGGTATGCAGGCATGTGGTGGAGTTCTTAGGTTTCGTTCACGATGAGCGATTCCTTGCTGTTTACGCTGCCGGCATGGCCGTGGCTGATTCGCAGGCAAAGTCATATGCCCGGCGAGGACTCGGGTGGTTTGACGAGAAGACATACTGTCCATTTCTCGCAGGCAAGGTGGCTCAGGTGGAAATGGCATGAGGTACCCATCGGAAGAGGAAGGGATGAGCGGCGTGACTATGCGCCCAGGCAAATACATCGAATACGACTTCCCGCTCTTTGAGGTGAATCGGCTGGCGGAGGCGGAGGCCAATGCGAAGCGCCAGCGCACTGGCGCGGCGAAGAAGCCCATCTACAGCATGCACAAGTGGTGGGCGCGCCGGTTGTCATGCGTCTTCCGGAGCATCCTACTGGCGTCGGCGATTGACTGGGAGGACTGGGACAGGTTGGAGCCCTGGGAGCAACACAAGGATGGCGACTTCATTGACGGTCAGGGGAAGAAGATCACCGATGAGCGGGACTACCATCGCCGGGTGCGCCGGAAAGGTCAGAACTCGGCCTGGGAGCGCCTTTACTATCGCCTCGATCCAGAGGCAAGCGCGGTCATCGAGAAGGCCTTCAAAGGGAAGACAATCTTCGATCCGTTTATGGGCGGGGGCACGACGGTTGTGGAGGCGCTGCGCCTAGGAGCTGAGGTGGTAGGCATTGACCTGAACCCTATTGCCTGGTTCGTGACCAAGAAGGAGGTGGACACCTGCGATCTGGAGGCCCTCGAGGCCGCCTTCAAACGGGTCGAGGGTGAGGTAGCCGGGGAGATCAAGTCGTACTATAAGACAACCTGCCCTTGCTGTGGCCAGCAGGCAGATACCATGCATGCCTTCTGGGTGAAAGTGGCACGTTGCATGGAGCGCACATGCGGCGCTGAGGTGCCGCTCTTCAACTCCTTTGCGCTGGCACGCGTGAAAGCCAAGGGTGAAACAGAGCCGGAGGAAGGCGAAGAGGCCACGGACGCAGAGGAGCTGGAACAAGCCCCCAGCGGCGGTCCCGATGGTATCCCTCGCAATCGCCACGGCAAAACAGGAATGAAGGTTGCTCCAGGCACTTACCCAGGAGCGCGTGTGCTGGTATGTCCTGGGTGCGGCGAGGTCTATGTGTCAAAGGAGCGCCTCGGCCCTAGCGATCAGAGCACCTGCCCGACGTGCAGCCACAAGTTTCCACTGAACCTGCGCTACGCCTACAGCGGCAAGTACACCTGCCCACGGCCGGAGTGCGGCCAGAAGCATGAGATACTTACGGCGGCGAAGCAACAGGGCCGCCTTCCGGTTCGTCTCTTCGCTCTCGAACTGTATTGCCCTCACTGTGACTATCGGGGTTACAAGCGGCCCGGCTCGGAAGACTTTGCCAACTACGAGCGAGCTTGCCGCGACTTTGAGGCCGCCAGAGACAGTCTCCACTTGCCGGATCAGATGATCCCGAACGAAGGCGCGATCACTAAGGTGGACCATGATTTGGAGGGCCATGGATATCTACGATTCACTGATCTGTTCAACGAGCGCCAGCTCTTCTGCCTCTGCCGGCTGAGGGATGCCATCCTGCGCGTCGAGGACGAGAACGTGCGGGAGTATCTGCTGTTGGCGTGGAGCAAGCTGCTGCAGTTCTCGAACGTGCTGTGTCGTTACGATGGCAGCCGCGGCGGGCGGCACATCGATGTTTTCGGGACACATGCTTACATTCCCCGGAACACAGCCAGCGAGATGAACGTCTGGGGGGCCGGCAGAGGGCTCTCCTTCCGCAGCTTCCTGGAGCAAGTAAAGGTCGGCGTTCAATGGCGAGATGAACCTTGGGACATGTTCTTCGGCGCCAACGGGGAACGCTGGCGAGTTGCCGTGCCGGATGGCCTCGCCAACAAGCCGGCCCTACTGCTGGCGCAGAGTTCGGAGGACCTTTCCGGGGTGCCCAGCGGCAAGTTTGCACACGTCGTGACCGACCCGCCCTATTATGGCAACGTAATGTATGCCGAGCTGGCCGACTTCTACTATGTCTGGCTCCGCCCGCTTCTGATACAACGTTATCCGACAGAATTCGGTGGGGAACGCACAAAATGGGGCTGGCTGACCCCCAAGTCAGAGGAAGCGGTCGATCAGGCCTCCAGGGCGGCGTCGCTCTCGGAAGATGACCTTCGCCGGCCCCCCGAGGAAAGAGCCAGCCTGCGGAGAGAGCGACTTCGCGAGCGCGGGCTTGATTTCCTAACGAAGGACGAGATATTTTTCGTCTCCATGCTTACACGGATCTTCACCGCCGCCGGGGAGCGGCTGGAAGATGACGGCCTGATGGTCTTCACCTTCCACCACCAGGCAAACGAGGCCTGGTCGTCAGTGCTGCGGACCGTTCTTGACGCTGGCTTCTACGTAGACTCCGTCTACCCCGTCCACGCCGAAATGCGGGACTCTATTCACATCATGGATAAAGCGAACATCGCCTACGATGCGGTGATTGTCTGCCGAAAGCAGGGGGAGCGGCCCGCGCGCGCGGAGTGGCAGGACTTGTGCGACCGCATCTACCTGAAGGCCGAGCGGCTAGTCAAGGAACTCACCGAGAACGGCCGACGCCAGAACGGGCCGGTGTTCCGACTTCCGCCAGAGGATGTTTATGTGGTCGTGATCGGCAAGTGCCTGGAGGAGTACAGCCGTCACTACTATCGGGGGCAGAGCTACGTTTACCACGCGGGCCGGCCTGTGAGCATCCAGGACGCCTTGAACGGTAACGAGGATCGAGGCGTGCGCGGGATTGGCGAGATCGTTGACCAACTTGTAGAGGAGGCAGAAGGACGCATGTGGCCAGCGGGCCTCGACCCCGTCAGCCGGTTCTACGTGGTCAACTTCCTGGGGCAGAGTGAGGTCTCGTATGACCGCCTCAAGCGCAGGCTGATGCACAATCAGCGTGTGACCCTCGAAGTCCTGGAGCACCACCGCTTGGTGAAGTCTGCCAAGGGAAAGGTGAAGGTGCTTTCGGAGACAGAGCGAGAGGAATACCTGATGGAACTCCACCCGAACGAAGGCCCAGAGACCATGACCTTGCCGGGAATGCCGTCAGAGCATGGTCGCCTCACCTACATAGATCGCCTGCACCTGCTTTACCTGTTCGACCGCAAGGGGGTAATCGCTGGCGGCCTGATGCAGGAGTGGGGTTCCGATGCTACGTTTGCAGATTTGGCCCGCCGCGTTGCGACCTACCTCGATCCAAAGAACAGGACGCAGCCGATCTACAAGCGGATCGCGGATACCTTTTCCGGCACCCGCCCGGGGAGGCTGCTCTGATGGCACTGATGATGGGCTACAACTTCGTCCGGGCCGCAGGACTCAACGAGTTCCTCCAGTCCTTCAACCGACGCTTTCAAGAGCCAGCGCCGGAGATGATCTCTGTGATTGACTTCCTGCGGCACGTGCACCGCAAGCAACGGCTGCCCCACCAGTGTGTCCAGGTGGAGGGGTTCGACCGGCTGTTCGCCCTCTGCGATGACGAAGAAGCACTCCGCCGTGAGGTCAGGGCGATTCTCCGCCGAAGCATGAACTGGTTGCAGAACGGAGGCTACTTCATCTACTTCGCGCTGCCCTCAGAGACGACGTTCAACCCAGGCGAGCACCTCTGTCTGCGGGTGGTCCGGAGAGCAGAGCCTTACTACCTGGACCTGGAGCTGCTCTTCGGGAAGCTTCAGCAGATCTCAGCAGACCACTATCACAAGCCGTTCAACATTGACTCGTGAAGATGGCACTGCTCAATCGTGATATCCGGGCTTTCATTGAGGGCCACGAGGTCGAACCGGCCGAGCTGTTCCTGCTGAGGCTTCAAGCAGAAGAACTGACTCGGCGGCACCCGGTTGCCGGGTTTGAGGGGATGGAATCGCTGGACTCCTCAGTTGATACCTACCTCTACCCCCATCAGGTCTACGCCGCTCATTTCACGGTAGGCAACCCACTTCTCAGAGGAGTGCTACTCGCGGACGAAGTCGGCCTGGGCAAGACTATCGAGGCCGCTATGATCATCAAGGAAATGGTGTACCGCGGCAGGCGGAATATCCTGGTGATCGCTGGGAAGTCGTTGCGTCAGCAATGGGCGGCGGAACTGCGCACCAGGTTCAACCTGGATTTCGTGGTACTCGACAGCTACTCCGCCCGGCGAATGCGGCGGGATGGCAAGCGTCCCTTCGAAGGCCTTCGCATTGCCACGTATCACTACGTCAACACGAACATCGCTGAGGTGGTCAAGACGCCTTGGGACCTGCTCGTGGTGGACGAATGCCACACGCTGAAGAACCCCCAGGGCGCCCTCCACGGCAGTCTCAAGCGCATCCCTCGCGCTCTTACCCTACTCCTTACCGCTACCCCCATACAGAATTATCTCCCGGAACTGCACTCGATTGCCTCTCTAATCGACCAGGAGGCGCTGGGGACGCCTTTCTCGTTCCGAGAACGGTTCTGCGCCGACGACCGAGGACTGGTTGTCCAGAACCTAACCGAGTTGAAGGAGCGGCTCTCTCGATTCGCCATTCGCACCCTGCGCAGCGATGTTCCAGAGATCAGGTTCACCCGGCGAACCTCGAAACTGTTCAACTTCGAGTTGTTCCCCGATGAGCAAGAACTCTACGAGGGCGTCTCGGCGTATCTTGCCCGACCCAACTGGGCTTTCGGCGAGAACGCAGCGGGGAAGTATCTGATCCTCATGGTATACCGCAAGCTCCTGGCTAGCAGCAGCTTCGCGCTCAAGGCCGCGCTGAAGAAGGTCGAGCAACGCCTGGAAGACATGGCTGCAGGGAGGAAGGTGAGACCACTCAGGGTATCAGAGCTTGGGGAGGAGGCGGTGGCGGCGGCACGAGAGATGGCAGCCGAGGACGTGCCCGTTGAAGTCGCTGAACAGCAAGAAGCCATCCACAAGTCAATTGCAGAGGAACTCGAAGAGGTCCGGGGGTACGCCCGCCTATGCGACTCCATCAAGGAGAATGCCAAGGGGATCAGACTCGTTGGCGCGATGCCCGAACTTCTGCAAGCCGGAGACAAGGTGCTCGTTTTCACCCAGTACAAGGCGACGCAACGGTACCTGGCAAGGAAACTCCGCGAGGCAGGCTACTCTGTGGTGGAATTCAGTGGGGACCTGAAGGGGCACCCCAACCCGGACAAGGATGAGCGAGAATTAGCGAAGCGGCGGTTCCTCAACGAAGCACAGGTGATGATCGCAACGGACGCGGGCGCAGAGGGCCTCAACCTCCAGTTCTGCCACATTGTGGTTAACTACGACCTGCCATGGAACCCCATGAAGGTCGAGCAGCGGATCGGGCGCTGCCACCGGATCGGACAGCAGCACGACGTCGTGGCCGCTAACCTCGTGGCGATGGGCAATGCGGTGGACGCTCGCCTCGTCCAACTGCTAACAGAGAAAATCCACCTCTTCGATTCAGTCATGGGGGAGACTGACGAGATTCTGGGCCCGCTGGAGGAAGGTATTGACTTCGAACGCGCAGTCTTTAACATCCTCCAGACTTGCCGCACCGCCGAAGAGATTGACGAGGCGTTCGAACGGCTCCAGCGCGAGATGGATGAAGTTCTGCGAGAGCGCCGGGCACGAGGCAAATCACTTCTTCAGGGGTTTGACGACCGAATCCGTGACCATCTGCGGATGGCAGACATCGAAGCGCGGGCAGCGCTCGACAAACGCACGCGCCAGCTCCGAGACTTCCTCCTCAGCAGCCTTGGGTTCCATGGAGCCAAAGTCGAGGAGTCGGACGGTGTATATCATATCGTCACACCAGCCCAGTACTTCCTCCATAGCACCGAACTGGTGGACGCCGATTACCGGGGGAGCTTCCACAAGCCCGATGGGGCCTCGGTCGCTCTTTTCAACAAACACCATCCGCTGGTAGTCACTGCGCTTTCACTACATCGCGGCCTCGGACATCGTACGGCTCTGTTGTTGGAATACAGCGGCAAGCATAACATCCATGGCATGGAGGATCTGCTTGGTAGGTCGGGTTGGTGTCTCAACTTGAAGATCTCCCTCAGCGGTTTTGAGGTAGAGGATCACCTCGTCTCCCTGGCCCTGACGTGGGAAGGCGACGGGCTGGCACCCAACCCCCTCTTGAGCGAGAACCTCTTCCGTATCACGGCACGAAGCATACCCTGGATTCGTGACATGCCACCGCCCGATCTGACCCTTGTCAACGAGTGGCTTCGTCCGGTTGTCGAGCGTATGCAGAAGGATATACTGGAGCGCAATGCTCGCTACTACGTGGAGAGGCGCGCTGTACTCGACAGGTTCTACGGAGCGAAGGGGGATGGGGAAGTCCTGGCCGAGCTTCACCATCGAATTCAAGAAAAAGTGGAGCAGATCGCTCAAGTGGAGCAAGCGATCGAGACTGCCCAGACTATGGTGGCCAAGGCCGACTTACTCAAACAGAAGGACAAGCTCGATGAGGAACTGTTCGATCTGCAGCGCCGGATGCAGACCGAGCAAATGGCGAACTTTGACACCAAACGGGCGGAACTGAGGAAGTTGGAGGAGCTCAGACATCTTGACCATGCTGTCGAGTTGGTCAGTGTCGGGCAGTGGAAGTTGCAGTAGTGCGACTTGGTGCCTTCCCCTCGAGTGACGCCGTAAGCACGGAAGGACTCCCGCGGCGCTGGTGAATGCTCGGTCGTCGCCGCATGGGCTTATCCGTCGCACGTTCGTCTGCGGGAAGTTGCTCCGCAAACGGCCTCCTATATGTTCAGCCGTGCTCAGCGAACCCGGCCGCGAACTGGCCTATTCTGTTTGTCGCTCAGCCGCCGTCTCGCTCTCTTGCCAACGCCGCAGGCTGGTGCCTGGCTCATAGCCGCCCTCGATGTCGCCCTCGTAGACGAGGAGGGCGTCTTTCAAGAGCTTCGCCAGGCTCATGCCGTGGCTCTCGGAGAGCGCCCGCATCCGCTCCGCAAAGTGGCCGCGGATCGCCACCGTCAGAAGGTCGGGGTGCGCACGAGGGCGCGAACGGCGCGCCACGTGCCCCTGTGTGCGGCTTTCGGCCCCGGCCTGCGGCTGTGCCTCGGCTGCCTGCGCTTCGCGCCGCTGTCGGCGCGTCTGTGCCCCACGTTGCGCCGCTTCCCGTCGGCGCTGCCGCTGCTCCTCCAGCCGGGCTTCCGTTCGCTCTGCTACTGCTTCTCGCTGCCTTCGTCTTGGCATTCTTCCTTCTCCTCTCTTTTCCAGTCGCGTTTCGCTCTCCCGAGGACGTCCTCTATCTTCTCGATGACGTCCGGCGGAGGCGGTTTGAAGACCGCGTTCACGGCCTTGTAGATGGCCTCCCGAATGCGCCGCCACAAGGCGTCATCGGGGTGCCCCTTGTCCTCATCATGGTTGTCCCTGCCCATCGGCTCCACCCACAACATCACTCTCCTAACCTCCTGGCCACCGCGATGAGCGAGGCCGCTCGACTGACGTTCACCCACCCGTCTTCGAAGCGCTTCTGGCGCTTGACCGTGCGGCTGGTCAGCATATAGCGAGCCGACCCGTTGGGATGGACGAGGTAGGTGTGCTTCTGACCCTCCTTGCGGCTGTAGCCCTTGCTGAGCAGGTGCCGCTCGATGCGTTCCTTCGCCTCGATAGCGGTCATCGGTTGCTCCTCACTTCAATCCTCTGGCGCTTCAGCGCGGCAGCAATCTGCGACACGTGCTCCTCCCCGAGAAGCGACCTCAAGCCCGGTTCCACCTCCAGCCACTCATCCAAGGTCACCTCGTTACCCATGTACCAACGTGTGAGGAGCCGATACTTCTCGGCGCACAGCATCCAGTTGAGCACGGAGATGGTCGGGTCCAGCGCCGCCATCGCCATCTGGGGGTTGTCGGTCGGGTCGTAGAGGGCGACCCGGGTGATGGCCTCGGTCGGAATCACCCCGGCATGGGCGCAGGTTCCCAGGGCTTGCAGGGACTCCTTCCAAAGCCCGTCCCATCGCCCAAGCGACAATACCAGGCGGTTGAGGTCAGCCCAGGACATCTCGCGGCAACCCGGTTCCTGTCGTTTGAGCACCTGTGCGATGAAGTCTTCATCGGGTCGCAGCAGGCGCTCGTCCAGAGCAGCCAGCCTCACCTCCACCAGCGCGTGCCGCTCGCCTTCCGCCGCGGCTCCGGCCGCGAAATAGGGTGCGTATCCCTCGGCGAGATATACTCGGTCAGAGGCCGACGGCACGGTGCCCCATGTGCTTGGCCGCTCGCCGCGGCGCGGCATGATTCCGTCCTGCAGAATCGCCTTCACCGCGCCCTCCGCTGTCCCGTGATACAGAAACTCTCGCATCACAGGCCCTCCCATGCGAGGTCGGCCGTGGCTTCCAGGCGGTAGATCACACCCGGCTCGACCCATGCGAAGCTCGCCAGCAGCCCCGCCTCGCACAGCGCCTTCTCCGCTATCTCCTCCGTGGACGCCCACCAGACAGCGGGCATATCCTCGACGCGAAAAGCAACCAAGGGCATCTCCCCGTTGGTCCAGGCGAGCATCGCGTGGGCAGTGCCGTTGATGGCGAGCACCGACTGCTTGCCGCCCAGCGCCAGGCACACGTCCGGCCCCTCGACAACGCCGTATCGGTCGAGAGCCTGCGCCAGGATTTCCGAGTCGCACTGCGACCTCATCTGCAGGCCGAGGATGGCTGCCTTGCGTTCGTGCTGCGGGATGAACCCGTTGTGTACCAGCGCCCAGTCGCCCGCCAGGTGGGGATGATTGTTGCCGTTCACGGCGGGCGCTCCGGTCGTGGCGAGCCGGGTGTGGCCGATTGCCATGACCACGCTCTTGCGGCGGAGAGCAGCAAACTCTCTGCCCAGAAAAAGGTCGCGCGCCGGCCCCGGTTGCCGCTGCCACAGCAACTCGCCGCCAGAGGTGAGCGCGGCGAAGCCAGCCGCGTCCACTCCGCGCTCCTCGGAGGCAACCGACAGTTCTACCATCAGGCGGTGGGCGAGCGCCCACTCGCGGCGGGTGAGGTTGCCTGCGAATCCGAAGACCCCGCACATCTCACGTCTCCAGCATGTCCGCGATAAACTGGACGGCCTCGGCAACCTCCGCCGGCCCGTAGGCGCCTGGCTGAATGCTCAGGGGATATGGGTTGCTCAAGCTTTCCTCATCGAAGTCAGGGATGATGAGGTCGCATCCACCGACTGCCCGGAGCTGCTCGGCTGCCTCTCGAAGCAGGGTCACAACAGTCTTTGTCATGTTCTTTTCCTCCTCGCATCATCGGGCGTCCGCCCGGTCGTACTTGCGGGCCAGCCTCTTCAGTTCTGCCTTTACTGGCTTGAGGTCAGCCAGGTCTGCAATCCATCCCGCCATCTCGACCTGCGGCTTGCCGACATCCCGGCGGCCCAGCGTCCATCCCGCCAGGTAGAAGAACCGGTTGAGTTCCCGCAGCCCCTTGCCCCTCACGTGGTAGGTGCGCTCGCTGGCAAGCGCGTCCCAATCCATCTTCGCGGTCTCGGTGGCTCGCTCGCAGAGGGCGAGTGCCATCTGGATGTGGGCCACCATCTTCGTCCACTCGACCGTTCCGGCTCCGTGGCGGAACTCCACCGTGGCCTTGCGGGTGAACAGGTTGGTCAGGTTCAGGGTGTGGTAGCGAGCCAGTCCGTAGACCGCATCCTGGAGTGCTTCCCGCTTGCGAGTATCGGGAGCGCGGCGCACCCTGTCGGCGGCGTTCTTCTGCGCCTTGATGCTGCGGGCGTAGCCGCCGTTCTCTCTGCGGTGGGTTCCGGTCGAGGCGTAGAGTGCCGTCTCGTGCATCGCCACGTGGTAGAGGAGCTTGGCCACCCACTCGGCGACCTTGGTGAAGCTCTCGCCGGCGACGGCCTCCGCTGAGCAGTGCACGTGGAGCCCCGCTGTGGTGTTCACGACTGCCCCTAGGCCCTTGAGCGTCTGCGCCACCTGCTTGACCTGTTCGATTCCGGCCCGCCCATGCAGTATGGGGCTCACAATCTCGACGGGGACGTAACCGCGCCGGTCGGTGCGCAGGCTGCCGTCCCGCTCTGCTGTCCACCCTTGGGGGAAGGGCGAGGGGAGCGGGTGGCCGTGGTGGTAGGAGCCGATGCTGATGCCCAGGTCGTTGATCGCCCGGTCAGGAAAGAAGCACTCGATCTCCACTCCCCATCGGTAGGCTTCCGCCTTGCTGCTCGTTATCTGCGTCTGCGCCATTCTGGTGCCTCGCTATCACACACCTGTTTGCCATGACATTCATGCCTGCTTTGGCCGGAAAGTCAAGGTCCAAATGAGTGGTTTCTTGGCGAGGTGAGGCGGAAAGAAAGACCCCGCCGCGGCTGAGCGGGGCCTGTTCTCCTGATTCCGCCGCGGCTGACCTACTCGGTGAGCGCGTCAAGGCCCCAGACGAACACTGGCAGGCCCTCGGTGAAGCGCGCCTGCTCCTCGGGCGAGAGCCGCCCCAGCCACCGCTGCACCCCGGGATCATCCAGGATGGCGACCGAGGCCGGCTGGTAGGACTCGCTGGTGACTGCGGGGTCGCTTGCGTGAACCGACTTCAGGTTCTCGAACAGCGTGCCCAACCTGATCGCCAGATACAGATACTTCATCCATGCCCACAACTTGATCACCTCCTTTCTTCTCTGCGTTCGTCACCCCAGCGCTACCGGGGTGTAAAGCTCCTGCACTTTGCAGGCGAGGTTGAACGAAGGGCGCACCGGGCCGATGGTCACTCCGTAACGACTGCCCCGCGCCTCCAGGAGATAGCCGTTGCCGAGCGAGATCGCTACGTGTCCGATCTGGTGAGGCTTGCTCGCGTAGGCGCTCGCGGATCGGATGAAGAGCAGCGCGCCAGGCAGTTTGACCCCGGCCTCGAACGGGATGGACACGGAGCGCTCCCACTGGAACCCGGCGCCGTCGAAGACATTGATCGGCGTGACTCGACCCTTCGAATCGGTGACCTGCTCAATGCCGACCTGGGCGAGCAGATGCTGAACCAGTTCGGAGCAGTCCCAGGTCTTGAGCGACTCTTCAGGCTGCCCTTCGCTTCCGAGCACGTACGGCTTGCCGACTTCCTTGAGCGCCAGCACCAGCAGGTGGGCGGTCTTCGTTGGCCGCCAGGGCTTCATCCGTTTTCACCATTCAGTCGGCGGCATACCTGCTCCAGACCATCTTTCACCTGAAGCAGCGCCTCAGTCGTGTGACGGGCGTGGTTGACGACGAACTCGTTGTGCTCGCGACGCATCTCCTTGCGCTCCTGCCGCTCGGCCTCGCGCTCCAGTCTGCTCGCCCGCATCTCCGCGATGAAGGCGCGCACCATGGGCACGAGCACGGCCAGCATCATGAGCGCCACCAGGCCGGTTGCGCCGTATTCCAAGAACTGGTTCATCTGGCTCTACCCCACGGCGTCGAGATACACGGTCAGGTTGCAGTTCGCTCCTGCCGCCTTCGCCTGAACTCGCAGCCAGCGATCAACCTTTGTCATGCGATACGCCGCGCTCGCTCCGGCCGCGAGGGTAGGAATCCCCGTTCCCGTCAGGTCTTCCGCGAACCAGGGGCCGCTCGCCGTCGGCCCGACTTCAATCTTCGCGTCCGCCAGCGCCGCGCCGCCGGCCGCGTTGCTGAGGGTGACGGTCTTCATCGGGTACTCGCCCAGGTCGCGCGGTGGAAGGATGACCTCCAGTGCGGCCTGCGAGACCCCGTTCTTCGTGACGCTCTCGTGATAGGTGGGCATGTGCGTTATCTCCTTCGTCTGCGAATGACCGTAGTGATGTCCGCCAGGTTGTCGTCCAGAGCCTGGATGGTCGCGCTCGCCTTGTTGCTGTAGGCGCTGTCGCCGTAGTCGTTGTAGGCCCTGACGCGGTAGTAGTAGGTGCCAGGCGGTACGCCCTCGTCCGCATAGGAAGTAGCGTTCTGCCCGGCCGTGCCTATCTGGGAATAAGAGCCGCCTTCGGGTTTGCGCTCGACCTTGTAGCCGGTCTCGTCCGTCGCGTTGTCCGTCCACGCCAGGTTGACCGTCGAGGCCGACGGCGTGGCCGAGAGGCCGGTGGGCGCAGCCTGGATCGCGGTGGTGCTGGCCTCGTTGCTCCAGGCCGAATCGCCGTCGGCGTTGTAGGCGCACACTCGGTAGTAGTAGGTCGCGTTGCCGATAACCGCCGTGTCCGCGTAGGTGGTGACGTTCGCCCCCACCGTGTCTATCTGGCTCCAGGTGCCGCCTGCCCCCAACTTGCGTTGTATCTTGAAGCCCGTCTTATTGTTGGAGTTGTCAGTCCAGGAAAGGTCGATCCGGTTCGCGCCGTTGGGCGCTACCGACAGATTCGAAGGAGCCGCCGGCGCGGCCAGGTAGTCAACCACCAGGGCAGGTTTGTATTGCTCGCCCTGAGCGGAATCGTCCGACTCGTAGATGCTCCACTTCAGGTCGCTCTCCACCTCGCACTTGAGAATGACCCCGCAGTTCGGGTAGGTGCCGTTCAGCCAGTCCTTGAGCAGTTGCGTGATGTCGTAGTAATCAGTGCTCCAGTCGCTCGGGTTGTCGGGGCTGGAGATGGTCACCACCGCGGGCGAAGCGAAGTCGCCGCCAGCCGCGCCCCAAGCTGTGCCGGTCTGCCGGCTGTTCCAGGTGACCTGCGCCTCGACCCAGGCAGCGGTCAGCCGGTGGCAGGAGATGTTGTAGGCGGCGTCGCTGTGGTTGTTGAGCGCCCCGTTGAAACTCACGCGGACACGCGCCTGGACGATCTGGGATGCCTGCTGCGGGATGAGCTGCACCAGGTCGAACTCGACCAGAGCACGGTAGTGATAGTTGGCGATGGTGGCGTGCCAGCGCACCGCGATATCGGCATGGCTGCCGTGGTTGTAGTCCGGCTGGCCCTGCTGGATGTCGGCTGCTTTCGTTGACAGCAGTATCTGCTGGCTTGCCACTCTACACTCCCGTCTGGCGGACCGGGCCGAGCATGGCGATGGGCTTTCCGGTCTCGCCGCTCACCATGAGAGCCACGCTCTGTCCATCCATCGCCTGCGCGTCTCCGGCCGCAGGCACCTCGTACTCGCTGCCTGCTATCTGGACCCGATAGCGGCCGCTGCCGAGGTAGCCCGCGACCGTCCCGATCGCTGCCCGGTCACCCTTCTGCGCCAGTCGCTTGATTGCCCAATAGAGTCTGCTCACTCGGGTGTCCACTCCACGGTCCCGTGGTAGCCGTCCCAGTCGATGAAGAGGCCCCACAGCTTCGGGCCGGGGACTCGATGTGGCGCCGTCCACCAGGAGATGTCGGCGCCCGCGGTGGAGAGATCATCGCCGCCGCTCTCCACGTCGCCCTCATCCGCGTTGAAGATGTGGCAGTAGTCGTTGAAGCCGCCGCCATGCATTACCAGGACTTCCTGGTCTTCGTCCCAGGACAGCCGAGGCGGCTCCTCGCTGTAGGGCCAGCCGTCGCTCGCACGCACAGGGCTACCCATGCTGACACCGTCGTCGCTCACGAAGAGAGGTGCGTAATACCACTCGTCAGGCGTGGGGTAGCCGCCCGATTCGAGGTAGCACAGGTGCGGCTCGCCTTCGTAAAGCAGGATGGTTCCCAGGCGGAAACTGCGGCCGCTCTCTGTGATCAGACTGACCTCGCTGCCCCATACACCGCCGGTCGTGCGCCGCCGCGCAGAGAGACCCCAGGAAGTGCTCTGGTAGACCGCGGCGGCCAATCCGCCGCCGAGCGCCACAACGCCGCAGCGGTCTCCGAGCCACGACCACGGATACCAGCCGAAGACCTTCTCCCACGTCACGCCGCTCGCCCAGGAGCGCGGCGCGTTCGAGTGGCCCACCGCCAGACAGCGATAGGACTGGTTCGTGGGACTGTTGGGCGGAGGCGCGCCGATGCCGTCGCCGGTGTCGTCGATCCACTCTTGGTCGTTCTGGTTGTTGTTGATCGTCCCGACCAGGCCATAGACGCCACCGTCGGCCTGGGTGCGGTAGATGCGGCGCGCGATGGTGCCTGGTGGCCCCTGGTCGATGTTCCAGACGCGGGTGCGCTTCGCCGGAAGAGTGTTCGTGGTCGGCGGCTGCGGCCCGCTGGATACCGGGCCGAACACCTCGATGTAGTCCGTGTTCCAGTCGGGCTGGGTATGGATCAGGTAGCATGGGCCTCCTGCGGAAGTCGCATAGTAGACCTTGCGCCCGCCGTTGCGCAGGGAGCGCGGAATCGCCATGCGGATGGAGCGGTTGTTGGTGGGCAGGTTATAGGCTCCATAGCTGCCTGGCGTGGTCTCGCCATCCCCTGAGCTGCTATCGCTCTTGTAGAAGGTCACCTTGAAGTAGTGGTAGCCAGCCTGGAATGTGCCCACGTTCGGATTGGAGAACTGACTGGGCGCGCCGGAGAGAGCGGCCTGCGCGCGAGTCGTCACCTGCCGGTAGTAGCCGCATCCCAGCTCGCTGCTCGCCGACGGGTAAGCAAGAGCGTAGCGGTAGTTGCCAACCAGGAGATCATCGCCGTAGAGCAGATCCACCCACGGCATCTGCACAGTCACCTTTGGCGAAGTGACGAGCCAGAGATAGCCATCCGGGGCGATCTCCAGGCCGTTGTAGTCGGGCGTGTAGCCCGGGCCGAAGCCATCCACGTATGGCAGACCGAGATCAACCGGCGAGTCCAGGCTGAGCGCGCCGGTATCGGGGTTGATCGTGCCCTTCACGCCTTGGAGGGCGTTCGCGGTCTGCTGCCCCGCTTCCCAGAGAAACTGGCGGTGCCACCAGGCGAACAAACTGTCCTGATCGTCCACCAGCAGGCAGGGAGTTCTCCAGCCCGGGCCGCTGGTGCGATAGTAGGGATCGCCGATGTAGGGGAAGTCGATGTGCGCCTTGCTTGCCCAGCCGGACGGCGAGAGCAGGTTATCCTTGTCCCCGCGGTAGAAATGCAGGCGGAAGACATCGCCCAATGCTTCACACACCGCAGTCCACGCGTGCCCCTTGCTGTCGACGGCGCAGCAGGGAGCGGAGTTGTCATACTGACCGTTGTCGAAGCTGGCGGTGATGACGCGGCCCCACGCGCCTGTCCAAGTCGGCAGAGATCTCCCCGACGGAAGAACCAATGGTGGCCGCGGCCGTACGTTGCGAGCAGTCACCAGCGTGCCCCGATCAAGCCGCAGCCAGGGAACGCGCTCGCCAACCGCGGGCGCGGCATTGCCCGCCACGAGCACCCGCTCCTGGCGATTCTCCAGGCGCACCTCGCTTGGGCCGAGCGCCTGCGCAACCTTGCCCCAGCCGCAGGTTCGGTGAGCGGAAAGGATGCGCTGCACTATCGAGGACAGGCGGCTCACGAATCCCTCCAACATTCGAAATCCACGTCGTGCGCCCACACGCCCGCGCCCTCGTCGTAGTGGGTGCGAATCCCCGTGATGATCGCGTCTGCCAAGTCAGGGCAGTCGCCGGGCAGATTGGTGAGGGCGACCTTCTGGCCTTTGCGGTAAGAGAACGGCCGGGGCCAGAACAGGCTCACCGTGTAAAGCCACTTACCGCTCTCGGCGGCCAGGTCATCGGCGATAGCCTGGCAGATCGTGCCGCCAACCAGGTTCTCGTTGCGATAGACCTTCGGGATGCTGCCTCCGCCGTCGGCAGTGCCCTGATACTGCGCGGTGTGCTCGGTCTTCTTCAGGTCGCCCGGCGCGCTCTTGTCGGGCTTCTCGTCCCACTTGCCCTCGGGGTCAGGAGCCTGGCGCACGCTGGACTGCAGCACGCCCGGCGACTGCTCCCATTTCGGGAAGCCCTTCTTCACCGTCTCGGTACCGTCGGCGGCGACCTTGAACTCCGTGGTGACGGTGCGCACGTCGGTGGGAGTGATCTGCTCGAAGCGGGTGACCACATGGCTGGTCTTTTTCAGCGTGCCGTCGTCCTGATACTCACTGGTGCGTTCGTCTCGCAGCACCAGCCGCCACTGGCCGTCATAGCCGAACGAGATCTCCTTGCGGCCCCGCTTCGGCGTCGCTTTGTGTAGGTCGCGCTCCTCCAGCACCTCGCTCTTCTTCAGCACCCGCCCCAGCCAGTGGCCCTCGGCGTCTGTCACGTCCTCATAGGTGAGGTCTTCGGTCTCCCTGGTGATCACGACGAACTCGCCGTTGCCCTGGACAATGCCGGTCTCCACTACTCGGTGAGTAGGCGATTCCTCCGTAATGCGAACGCTCGCCTGCGGCTCGCCCTCCCCGGTCTCGCCGGAGCCGGCCTTCGATTCCTTCGTCTCATGCTCGTAGGTGGTGAGATAGACGTAGGTGGCCCCGTAGACCGTGACCTGGCCCACCGCCGGCTGCCGGGCGCGGCGGATGCTCCTAACCTGGCCCAGGGAGCAGTCAATCGTGCCGGCGTTGGGGCCATTGCCGCGCCGTCGCACCACGAGGTTCTCTCCGTCAACGTAGGCGTCGGCGTAGTAGCGCTGGTTGGCGCGCAGCGGCTCCAGCAGGCGGCTGATGGCCTGGCTTGCTGACTCCTCGGGCTGGAGCGTGAATGAGGTGAGCGTGTAGTTCGGCGCGTCCCAGATCAGCCACAGCCCCACCAGCTGGGCGATGGTCTTCGCCAAGCTGCGCGCTGATGGGTACGCGAACTCCTTCGGCTCATCATCGGGCCAGGTGCCGAAGCCATATCCCTCCTGCGCCCGCTCCTCGATCAGCAGCGCCGCTTTGTCCCGCCCGTGAATCCGCGCCCGCCAAGAGGATTCGGTTGCCTCCAGCGCGCACTCGTCCACGCGGAAGAGGCCGTAGTCGAGCAGCCCGGAGCCGTTCAGCCCCAGGCGCACGCGGATCAGGTCGCCCTGGTCGAGGGTGCGCCAGGCCTGCGCGACAGGCGAAGCCGGCGCGGCGGAGTCCTCCTCGACCAGGGAGAGGTCGAGCGAATCCGCGAGGTTCCCCAGGCGGGAGTCGATCTCACAGGTTATCGGTTTGACAGTGATCGCCATTCGTGTCGCCTATAAGAAGGTCACCTCGGCGGTCGGCGCGAGCACCTTCGCCTGCGCTTCGGCTTCAAAGTTCTGGTTCACGACGTTCGCCAGCAGCAGGACGCTGTCAGTCAGCAGCGGCATCACATGCGCTTCCAGCGCCACTGAGTCAGTAATCCGGTCGTTGAACACCTCCATATCCAGTCGCACCTGGTCGGTGAGGCGAGGGATGACTGAGGCCACCAGTTCGAGTTGGTCGGTCAATCCAGGCATCACGCTTCCTCAAACTGCACATAGGCCCGTCGCGGATTGCCTACCTGGGTCGTCCCGCCAGGCACGTTGTAGCGCATCCAGCACGGGGCGTAGTCGCCCACCGCCATGTTGCCGATGGTGATGTTGGCGGTTCCCCAAGTGCCCGGCGAGCCAGAGGTGTTGAGCGTCGGAGCATTCGCCCCCAGACTCGCATCGGGAATCTGGTCGAGATAAGAGGTCGTGCTGTTGTCGTTGATGGTGGTGACCAGTTTCTTCTGCCCGCCGCCGACCGCGCTGCGATAGATTTTCCGCGCTGTCGTGCCGCTCGGCCCAATAGGGATGTTGCTGAGCTGCACGCGCTGGTTACCGGAACTGGTCGTGATCTCCGCCTGCGTCCCTGGCGTCGTCCCGCCGTTGGCGGTTACGAAGGTGATGCCGTACTGGTAGAGGCCGATGCCGAGTTCCGTTCCGGCCGCCAGCGTCAGCGTCGGCGCGCCGGGAGGACTCAGGGGCGCGTCCTGGGCGATCTGGAGGAAATTCAGGCCGTCATTCGCCCCGCTCTGCACGCGCCGGAAGCGGCAGTTCTGCAGGGCCTCGGAAGCCGTGGACGTGTTCTTCCACCAGACGCGGCGCGGCGTGGTCTGCGCGCCGTCGAGGACGCTCCCCTCGTCATAGGAGCTCTGGGCGGGGGTTACCCCGTCGCTCTCGTACTTCGTGACCTGCTTTGCCATCGTCTCCCTCTCTCACATTGCCCGCGTTTCGCCGCACGTTGCCCTGTGTGCGGCGGTTCGCCCGTCAGGCGACCACCTGCACCACATCCAGCAGCATCTCACCCCGGTACGCGTCGTGGCCCCGGATGCGCTCCGGACTCAGCGCGCGGAAGAAGACTCGATACTCGTGTCCCTTGTGATCGACCCACTTCCAGACCTGAGCAGTCACTGCGAACTTGGCCTTGAGCGCGTCCAACGTCACTTGCGTCATCCAGTCCGTCCGCAGCCTGATTTGCCGGTCAACATCCTTGGCCCCGAAGTCCTGCCACACGCGGCTGCCGCCGAAGGTGGCATGCGATGAGGCCCGCCGCTCTGTGGGCCCGTCGTCATAGGAGACCGGGTCCTCGTCCAGGTAGGTCTTCTCGGTGTCATCAGGCTTGCTCATGTAGCAGGCAGCCACTGGTCAGTCCCTGGCGTAGGTGTGTTCGCGTTCCAGCATCTCGGCGAGCTGGTCGGCGATGCGGCTGATGTCCGTCCCCGCAGTGACCTGCCGACCGCCGATGTAGAAGTTGTAGGTGCGCGCCGCCGCAGGCGTAGGCCCTGCAGCCGCTGCTGCGCCTGCAAGCGCGGGCTGGAGTCTCACGGAGGCGAGCGCCTGCAGCCGCTGCTGGAGGGCGTCGAAGACCTGCTGGGCGACCTGCACGATCTGCCCGCCGGTCTGGGAGAGCTGCTCGCGCAGGGTCTTCTGCTCAGTCTCGATCTGCTTGAGGGTCTCCGCGTGCTGGCGTTGACGCTCCTCGAAGGCGGCTCTGTCCTGCGCCGCCAGTTCCTCCTTCGCGCGCTTCATCTCGGAGAAGGTTGATTCGAGGGCCGCGGTCGCCGCAGGCTCGGGCATTTCCCCGGCCTGCGCCATCTCCAGGATCAGTTGGCGCTCGCGCTCCAGAGAGTCCAGTCGCTCCTGCGCGCTGAGCTGCTCTTGGGCGCGTCGCTGCTGCAGCGCGGCAAGCTCGTCGGCCGCGATGCGAGCCATTGTCTCCTGGTCTTCCTCGCCCGTGATGCGCGCGAGATCACGTCGGTGCTGGAAGCTCAGGTCAATCAGGGAGAGTTCGTATTCGTGCAGGCGGCGGCGCTGCTCCAGTTCCTCCTGCGACCACTGCTTGCGCGCATCGGCGAGCTTCTTTTCGTCCGCCGTCAACTCGCGCTGGATGCGCTGGCGCTCGGAGAAGATGGTCTGCGCCAGGCGCAGTTCTTCTTGTTGGAAGAGTCGGCTCTGCCCGGCCTCGGCCCGGGCCGCGTTTACCTGGCGAATGAGTTCGAGAACGCGGGAGAGCTGCGCGAGATACTCACCAGTCTGCAGGCGGTCGGCCTGACGCATCCCCTCAAGCGCAGCGATCCACGAAGAGACGATCTGGTCGGCGCTCTGCTCGAAGATGCGAGCGCGCTCCTCGGCCTCCTGCTTCGCGAGTTCAGCCGTCTTGGCAGCCAGGAACTGCCGCCGGGCGATCTCCGCCTTCGCCGCGTCCTCGCCTGCGGCGATCAGTTGGCTCTTGATCGCCTGGGCTTCGGACTCGATTTGCTGAAGGCGAACGCGGTGGATGCGCTCCCTGGCTCCGGCAATCTGGTCTTCATGGCCGATCAGCGCCTCGACCAGCTTCTGCTCGGCCTGGAGAACGATGTCCTTGCGCTCTCGCTCGTAAGCGGCAATGGCCGCGAGCCGGTATTGCCTGGCCGCTTCCTCTGCCTCCTCGCCTCGACCCGCGGCCAGGTACTTCTCCTTGACCGCCTGGGCTTCGAGTTCGATCTGGCGCATCCGCGCCTCGTGGTTGCGGCTCTGGAGTTCCAGCAGCTTGATCTCGGCTTCCTGGATGTCCTTGCTGGCCTCTCGCTCTGCCGCAGCCCGGGCCGCTGCCGCCCACCGCGCCGCCTGCGCCCTCGCTTCCTCGGGCTTCATCCCGGCCTCGGCCAGGTCTTTCTCCAGCGTCTGCGCCTCCTCGGCGATCTGCTTCATGCGCGCCGCGTGCGCCTCGCCGCGGAAACGCGCCAGTTCCTGCTCGATCTGCTTGAGCTTGGCGGTGCGGGCTTCCTGGCTTTGCTGGGCCTTCTCTGCTCCCTCGACCTTCTGCTTGTACTGGTTCATCTGCGCGAGGAAGCGATCCATGTCCTGGGTGCGATAGCCCGCCCACTCCATCATCCGGCTCCAGAAAGAAGGCGTATTGATCTCCTCCAGCCGCACCTTGACCTTGAAGGCGCGCCTGTCCAGATCGAGCAGCGTCTGGGAGAACTCCTTGCCCATGCGATCGGCCTCGGAGAACTGGCGGTAGAGCAGAGTCAGGCCGACGGTGATCGCGGCGAATCCCAACGCCCCGCCCCGCAGGCTGGAAAGCAGGGCCGCGCCTGCAGCCTTCGCGCCGGCTGCCAGCTTGCCCAGCGACAGTCCGGTCAGGTTGATCTGCACGTTGGCGCTGGCCATGCTCGTCATCATCTGGCGCATCGCGCCGACCAGTCCGCCGGAGAGAACTACGGCCTCTTTCAGGTAGGCGTTGTAGAGGATGAAGGCGGCTGTGAGCGAGGCGAATCCGGCCGCCAGCAGCGCCACCACCGCGAGGATGGTGCGCAGAGGCGCGGGGATCGCCTCGGCCATCTGCACCACGGTCTTCAGCACCTCCGCCAGCGCCTTGAGCACGGGCAGGAAGGTCGACCCCACCTGCACCATGAAGGCTCTCATACCAGCCCAGGTCTTTGCCCATTGCACCTGGAAGGACTTGCTCTGCTCGGCGAAGGCGGCGGCCGACGCCCCGGTCGCCTGCGCCATTGCCTGCACGTCCTCGGAAAACTCCTTTCCTCCCTGCGAAGCAATGGCCAGCGCACCCCTCAGAGCGCGCACGTTCGGAAAGAGTTGAGCCATGGACTCGGTCGCCATTCCCGAGCGCTGCGCCACCAGGGCCATGACCTCCGCGTCGGAGGCCCCGGCCTTCTGCATCGCGTCCAGGTCATCCGCACCCAGCTTCAGCGCAGCGGCCATCTCCTGCACTACGCCGCCCAGCCCCTTGGCGGCGAGGTTGGTGGCGGTCAGCTGGATGCCGAGCTTGGTGGCGGCAGCCTTGGCCTGCTCCGACGGCGAGATGAACGACAACAACACCTGGTTCAAGGAGGTGACCGCCTCTGCTGGCACGACGCCGGCGCGGGTCATAGTGGCGATAGCCGCACCCACATCCTCAATGGGAACCTTCGCCTGCGCGGCGGTGGAGATCACGTCACCGATGTTCTGAGCGAGTTCCCCGAAAGTCAGGACACCCCGCTCCACCGTCTTGAAGAGCACGTCCGAGACTCTCCCAGCGTCATCCGCGCTAAGTCCATAAGCGTTGAGCACGGCGGTGATCGCTCGGCTGGCAGTGGCGGTGTCAGTGATCCCCGCAGTGGCAGCAATTGCAGAAGCCTCCAGCACCTTCAGGCCCTCCGCGCCGTTGAAACCGGAGGAGGCGATGTCGTAGAGGCCGCGAGCCAGGACTTCAGGAGCCTGCCCTACCTTGCCGGAGAGCGCGAGCACAGATTCCGACAACGCGCGGAAGGCGGGTTCGCTCTCCTTCAGGATGGAGTTGACATTGCGCATCTCGGCCTCGAACTCTGCCGAGGCCTTCACTGCCAGCGCCATGCCGCCGGCCACCGCCGCGCCGAAGCCGGCCAGCATCGCGCTGGCCCTCATGGTTGCGCCGCTGTATTGCTCCAGGAGGGAATTGGCCTTTCCCAGCCCCTCCCGGAAGTTGGTCATGTCCAACCGCAGTTGCGCGGTGATGGCTCCGACAGTCATGCGCGCTTCTCCGCCTCCGCCCGAGCTACGGCGGACGAGTCTCGTCGCCGATCAGTCAGCCCCATTGATCGCGCCAGTTCTTCGGGCTCCGGTCGTCTCTCCACGCCCGCCTCCCTGCGCAGCCTGCGCACCGCAGAGCGCAGCGCCTGGAAAGCCTTCTTGCCTCCCTGCGAGGCGGCCGCCGCGATGTACGTCAACTCGGCCTCCTCGGCCAGCCGCAAGGCTCGTCTGCGGCGAATGCAGTCGGCCCACACCAACGCCTGCGCCGGGGTCACGTGCCAGAGGATGTACTCGTGCGTCCATCCATACTCGCTCTGCAGCAGATCGAACGCGCCCGCCCAGCCCAGACTTACGGAATCGCCGTCGTCTTCGCGAGCTGGAGGGCGCGCCCCACGTTTTTTCGGATGTCCGGAAGCTGATTGACCTCCAGCGCGGCGGCAATGATCTGGGCCGCCTGCGCCAGGGTCAGGTGCTCGTCAAGGTAGGACTCCTCGACCCCGAAGAGCCGCTGGAAGAGTCGCCCGACGGCCTCGCCCAGGATCGGGAAGATCGCCTCCAGGTGCTCGTCGGGTTTGGCGAGATCAATCTCTGGATGCTCTCGCGCCACCCGCTGCGCTATCGCGCCCAGATCGGCGGCAATGCGCTTGAAGTCGCCGATCACCAGGGGACGCACCACGATCTCGCGCTCGCCCACCTGGAAGCGGCGCACCTGGGGCATTACGACTTCATCTGGCGTCGGTGGCTTGATGTCTGTGTCTGTCATGCTCTTCGTTGCCTCCGCAGGTCTATGACCGGGGACAGCCAGGCGATGCTGCGAGCCGCCTGTCGTAGACACTCCATAGCCTTGGCGACGGAGTGCGAAGCCCGGCTGCCCCCGGCTCATCTGGTCATGCGTTCACGCTACGCCGTGTACTCCTCCCACCGTCCGACCTGGTCGCCGGCGGGCCGGCTGGTATCCGCGAGCACTGTGAGCTGGATGGGCAGGTCAACCTGCTCCTCCTTGCTCCAGGAGAGCGTGCCCGAGGCCAGCACCGCGCACCGGTAGAAGGTGAGGGCGAACTTCTTGCCCGAACCGGCGGGCAGCACCAGCATCACCGACTTCTCGGTGATAGCCGTGTCGCCGCCGAAGGTCAAACGCCGTCGCCCGGTGCCCAGGTCCTCGATGGAGGCCGAGATTCCCCACACCTCCTTGATATGCTCGAGCGTCACTTCCGCCAGCGGCACCGCGAGCGAGAACGTCTCGCCCGCCTTGATGGTGCGCACCGGCAGCAGCGACTGATCCACCTCGATGTCCGAGGTCTCGAGGCCGTACTCGACATCGAGGGAGCCGTGGGTGTGGCCCATGAACAGCCCCTCGATATAGAGCTCCTCCACCGCTCCCTTGATCACGTCATCGGGCGCGAACGCGCCAGCGGCATAGAAGAAGAGCGCCTGGGCGACGGAACCGTCCGGCGTGGTCTCTCCGGAGTCGGAGACGCCAACGTCGTTGAGGCCGTTGTCCCAGCCGTCGGTGTTGGCCGCGTCGATGGCGATGGTGAGTTCCGTCGCCGAGACGAAGGTCACCCGCGCTGGGTCAACGTTCTCCCAGGCGGTCTGGCCGTGCTTACGGTGGTAGACCTTGGTCTCGCTCGGCGCGTCCAGGAAGCCCGTGCCGATGACCTTGATCGCCGAGTCTCCCGCTTTCGCGTAGCTCGGGTATACGTCGGTGATGGTTGCCACGTCATTTCCTCCTTGCCCCGCCTACGAAGACGGCCTCCGCAGGTCGAGGGCGATGTTGAAAGATGCGAGGTGCGCAGTCTGGTTGGCTGCCTGCTCCGTGCCTGTGTATGCGGGGCTGGCCACCGCCTCGATGGTGAGCGCCCACAGGCCCCCGCCGAGGTCCAGGTTCTGCTTGCGGTGCAGCCTGCCGTAGAGGCTGTAAGCCTTCCGCAGGGCTGCATCCGGAGTCGCCGCCCGCGCGAAGAGCATTACTGTGGGATGTTCGCGCTCCGTGTAGCGGTCGGGCGGATAGCCTCCGGTGGCGTGCAGGCTGACGCAGGCAAGCGGCGAGGAGGGCCGGTGGAGCTTGAACAGATCTGTCCCAACCGTTCCCTCGCCCTGGCTCTCCAGGTAGACGGCCAGTTGATCAATGAGCAGACTCATGCGAGCGCCCCTCGCAGATGGTCGTTCAGGTTGCCCTGGTAGCGGTCGGCCTGCTCCTTGAGGTTGTCCTCCAGGTACTTGGCCTTCCCGCCCTTGGGATGGTTGAAGTCCAGGCGCTCGTGCTGAACGAGCGCATATGGTGTGTTGAAACCCACCTCGCCTACCACCGCGTCTCCCATGCCGCCCTCGACCACCTTGCGCTCCACCATCTCCGGAGCCTCGGGCTGTCCGCTAACCTCACGGAAGCCGCGTCTCGCGACGGCCCTGCCATTCGCATAGACCGCGGCCGAGCCGCTTGCCCGCAGTGTCCCCTCGTCAACCGGAGCGTCTCGCATGGCGCGGCCAAGCAAGTCCTCGGTGTTCTCGATCATGCCTTTGACCGCGGCCTGCTGGACGCGCTGCCACACCTCGCCGTCACGAGCGAGCTGGCGCGAGAGTTCCTCCAGCCCCTTGAGGGCGACTCCGAACTTGCCGTAGGTTTGGCGGCGGATGGTGGGCATGGGATTATCCCTTGGGGACAAAACTCCCGAAGCGCGCCTTGATCAGGTCGCGCACGGCCTCGATAGCCAGCACCGCCGCGCCGGCCCACCAGGCTTGCACCGAGTGGATGTCGGCCGCCCACACGCCGAGAGCGGCGAGCGCGCCGACAACAAGGCCCTTGCTCAGGGTCAATTTCCAGTTGAGTCCCATCTTGCGTTTCCTCCCTTTGAGCCTACAGGTAGGCCCGCTTCAGAGCCGCCTCGCCTCCCAGCCCGCGGGAGACAGAGAGCGCAATCACAGTCAGGTAGGTGGAGCCGTCGGCCGAGAGCTGATCTCCGACGGCCAGCACCGCTTCCGGGTCAAGGGTGACGGTGACTTCGGAGATCACCTGCTCTCCCTCGGCGTTTCGTACCAGGCGGCGCTTTTCCAGCCAGCGGCCAGCCAACTTGGCCGGAGTGCCGAAGGTGGGCTGGCCGTAGCCGTCCACCCCGGTCCGCGCACAGCACCAGATGTCCTGAGCAAGGTAATCGCCGACCATAGTCCTACGAAGCCTCCTGGCGAAGTAGGATCACCTCGCGCTCCCTGGCGACCACTCGCCTTCGGCTCTGTCCGAGGTGGCGATGACGCCACCCTTGCAGATGTAGGGAGCGAGAAGAGAACGCGCCTCCGCGTTCTCGATCATCTGGCCGGCTGCGCCCGGCGCATACGACTCGCTCAGGCCGTCGACGGAGAACGAGGTGACGCCAGCTGCTTGCAGGGCGCGTCTGCGCTCCTGCTCCGCTCCCCGCGCCAGTAGCGCGAGTGCTTCCTCGCACTGCGCGTCCTTGACGGGCTGTGGGATCACATAGTTGCCCACTTCGTCAGTATCTCGCTTGCGGGGGAAGGTCAGGCGTTGCCGTGGATCGGTAAACGCCGGCCCGCCGCCGTCCCAGAAACGATGGCGCTCCAGGTGCCGGCAGGCGGTGAGCAGCGCCTTCTCCTTGTCTGCGCTGCTCGCGCCGCTCCACGCATCGACGCGCAAACGGTCGGCGAAGTAGGTTTCCGCCTCCGCGAGGGTGACGTAGGAGTTGCTGTTCTCGCCGCCAACCGCCGCGTCAATGGCCACCTGCTACTCCTCGACTTCCTCCACCAGGCCGGGCGTGCAGAAGAGCAGGTGGATGGCATGCGCAGCCGCGAAGGGTTTCGGCGTGGGCGGCACGACCAGGATGTGCTCTCCGTAGCGCCATCGCACGTCCTCGCCAGTCTTGCTGCGCAGGTTCACGGTAAGGCCGGAGTTCGCGGCTTTCTCCAGGGCGTCCGTGCGCGCCGGCTCCTCCAGCGCCATCAAGGCGGTGAGCCTGCCCGGCTTCCCGCTCGTTGGCACGGGCGTTCGTTCTGCCGTCGCGACCGCCGCCTCGTTCACAGTCGGCTCCTGGACTGCGGCGGGATCGCTCTCGCCGTCCCCAGGCAGGACACTCGTTTCCTTTCGCATGTTGACCTCCCAGAGTTACTCCGGGGCCGGGCTGAGCCGGCCCCGGTCGTTCACTTGCCGATCGCCAGCCACTCCACGTCCACCGCGACGGTCGCCGCGATCAGCGTGCAGTCACTGGCCGCCGTGGGCTTCCAGCAGTAGAGGTTGATCTGGCCGGCGGCCGCGCCCAGGCCCCAGGTCGCCAGGGCGACCTCAAGTCCTGGAGCGGTTGATCGCTTGATCGAGACCAGCACATCCTCCACCTGGGAAAGCCCGGTGGCGATGTTGGTGGCCGACCCGGTGACCGATGTCACCCCGCGGGCGATCTTGCGCCCGTCCCGACAGTCAGAGATGATCCGCGCGACGCTACTCATCGGTCACCTCCTACTGCGCCAGGTCTTGCAGGCTCCCCATGCGGTAGGGGTTCCGGCAGACCAGCTGAGCGTAGTGGGTGATCCAGATCACGTCGGAGTCCTTGGTCTTCGCCATGGGCTTGGCCTCGAAGTCCTTGAGCACCATGTACTCCAGGAGCTCCTCGTTCACGAAGTCCATGCGGGTCTGCGGATAACCGGGCACCTTGATGAGCGGGACGCCCTCGAAGTCCAGCGCCTGGTAGCCACCGGTCAGGCTGGTCGGATTCTGCTGGCGGCGCTCGGCCCGCAGCAGGTCGCCGTAGCGGTACCACTGGGTCGAGCCAGCGTAGATCGCGGTGACCCGACCGCCCCGCGCTTCCACGGTGGACTTGACGGTGCGGATCAGCTCCTCGGTGAGGTTGCGCGGGGTGCCGCCGTTGGCGCTGACGTAGGCCTTCCACCAGGTGTAAGTCCCGCGGTCAAGACCGGCGTAGGTGCCGGTGTCGGCGATCGCGGCGAACAGCCCCGTGACGTCCTTGCCGGAGTTGCCGGTGCCGTCTGACATCAACTGGGTGTTGATGTTGCCCCGCATGTCCGACAGACCCAGATCGAGTTCGGTTCGCAGCGCGGGCACGATCATCCCGCCAGCGTCACCGACTGCCTGCGCCAGGCCGGAGACCTCCACCTCGACCTTGTTCAGCTTCCAACCGAGGAAGGCTTTCTTGAAGCCCTGGTTGCCGGCGCCGGCCCCGGAGTCGCCTTCCGCGTACGAGCCAGCCGAGGCGTTGCCAGCATAGCGCACCGGCCAGCGGACTCCCTCTCCTGCCCCCTGCTTCTGCTGGATGCGGGTCAGGAGGAAGGTGTTGGTGAACAGGGCCTCCACCCACGGCCCCTTGTAGAGCTGGACGATCAGTTCGGCCAGCGTGGTTGTGGTCGCAGCCATTTCTCACTCCTTCTTTAGCCCGCCATAGCCTTAGCGACGGCGGGTGTGCCGGGCTAGGTCACGCCGGTGCGCAATGCCTGCTCCAGGCGATCTCCGGCCTCGGCGAGATTCTTGGGGGACGGCGGGCTCTGTGGAGCCGGGTTGCTTGCCGCCCCCACGCTCTGCGGTTTCGGTTGCTGCTGTGGCTGGGAGACCAGGTAGGGCTTCTCCTTGACCAGCGTCTCGACGACCTCGTCGATCCCCGTGACCTTGCCCTCGTCATCCACCTGCACCGCGCCGAAGGGGGGCAGCGACCTGGCGATGATGAAGGCGACATCGGGATCGACGACGCCCTTGGACTGGGCGGCGAGCAGGAAGCGAGCGCGGATGGCGTCGTCCTTACGGCCGGATGCCTCTTTCTCCCGCGCCTGGCGCTCCTTCTCATAGAGCTCCTTGAAGCGCTCCTGCTCTTCCAGGGCCTTGCGCTCGGTCTCTTCCTGCGCGGCGGCGATCTCGGCCAGCCGTCGCTCGGCGCCCTTCGCGCGGGCAGTCAACTGGGCAATGCGATCCCGCACCGCGCCGGTGAACGTGTCGTCGCTCAACTCCAGGGTGCCGTCCTTGACCAGGCGGTCAATCTGCTCCTGGGTCAGTTTCACCTGGATGCCCTTCGCCTGTGTCGCCGGCGTTTGCGATTGTCCCTGGGCACCCTCGGCTTGCTGTCCCTGGGCAGGTTGCTGTCCGCCTGTGCTGGACTGGCCTGTCTGCGCGGCGGCCTGGCCCGCTTGCCCGGCGCTTGCCGACTGAGCGGCGTTAGCGCCCTGGGCGGCCTGCTCTGAGCCGACCGACTGGGCGTCGGCCTGACCCTGGCTGCCAGTTCCTTGCTGTCCCTGCTGGTTCTCGGTTCCTTCGCTCATGGTCTCCCTCCGGTTTAACGCCCCGCGGCGGGTGCGCCGGATATCGCTCCGGCGAGCGGTTATCTCATGCCCTCCGGCGGCTCCTCATCCATTGCGCCGTAGTGCTTGCGGACGTGGGCCAGCGCTGCCACCCGCGCCGAGCGAGGCCACTTCACCCCGCCGCGCGCGCCGGACAGCGCGGCTGCGAGCGCATGCACGCCGTTGCGGTTCACCACCAGGGTGTCTCCCTGGAGTTCGTGGTGCGGCCCGCCCCACTCGCTGCGGTTCTCCAGGTCAGGCACGTAGGCAAAGGCTTCCCGTATCACGGCGGCGTCGCCGTTCTCAGCAAGCCGCCGCGCCAGGGCGGCCTTGTCCACGTCGCCCCACGCCTTGTCCGAAACCGTCGAGTTGTCAATCCGGATCGCCATCTCCAGCATCTCCTGAAAAAGCAAAGAGGCGGGCTTTCTCTGAGCCGCCTGGGGCTACCAGGCACAGCTCTCAGAAAGCCCGCCTCTCGTTATCGAGTCGGCGGTATGCTATTCAGTTCACCCTATTCTATCGCACCCGGGCCAGGTGTCAATACCCTCTTCCCGCGGCCTGTGTCCCGGGCGGGGTGGTCTGCTGCGTGCCAGCGCCTTGCTGTCCGCCCCTGACCTGATCCGAGGGGGCTTGTCAATCCTCGCCGGCGCCCTCCGCCATGACAAGCATCTCCTCCATGCGCATGAGCTGGGCGCGCTCCAGGCCGCCTCGGGCTCGCCGGAGATAGCGCTGGAGGGTCCGCCGGGCCTCCGGCGTCCCAGCGGCCCGCAGAATCGCGGCGCTCGCCTCTTCCATGAAGCCGGGCCGGATGCGGTGCCCTTTCCTCCTTCCACGCAGTAGTTCGTCGATGAAATCGGACATGCTTACGGCCTCGCTTGCTGTAGTGCCAGGGCCTCTTCAGCGAAATTCACCACCACGTTGTGGTCTGGCGAGTGGCCTACGATGGCTTCTATCTCCACTGCCGTTCTCACCCCATGCTTCGTCTTTCCGTAGTAACTCTCCATGCGCTGCGATAGCTCCCAGAGCCGCTGGTCGCGAGGGGTGCGGTAGGCCAAGTCCAGGTAGAGCTTCGGGTCAATCCCGCGCATCGGCTCAAACATGGAGCGCCCGGCATAAGGCCCGCCGAGAGCCTTGGCCAGGGCCTGCTGATAATCGCCATAGCTTGCCATCCCGGCAAAGTCGCGCTTGTCCAGGCCGGAGGGAAACCCCATGATGCGCTCGAAGAGCTTCGGCGCCGTCTCGTCGGCCCCCGCGGCGGTAAGGCCTTCCTCTATCCACCTCTGCGCCGCCGTCGCGTACTCGTGGGTCTTGATTGCCCCGTCCATCCCCATAGCATGGGTTGCCTCATGCACCAGGGTGTTGAAGGAAGAGGTCATTTCCATCTTCTGGTTCCGGGAAAGCTTTGCCCAGGAAGCTGCATCGTGCTTCAACATCGCATCCAGGCGATTCCTCGCCTCCGAGCCGATGCTGATGGCGCAGTCCCAGTCCTTGTGCCCGCCGAAGGCGCCTCGACCGGTGCGCAAGTCTCCATTCCATCCATGCTTCGCGCCCACCATCTCAGCCAGCTCATCGCAAGTGCGCCCCGTCAGTTCCAGGTCTGTCTTTGGCTTCGTGAGCTTGGGCGGAGCAGCGATGGGCCGAGCGGCGGCCACGGCCTGTCCCGTGCGCTTGCCGCGCTCCGCCACGCCGAAGAAAGCCGGCCCGCTGATTGCCCGATAGCCCGTTATTGCCCGGGCCGCCTCGGTGAGGGAGCTATAGACGCGGCCCTCGTAGTAGACCTTGCCTCCTTCGAGGATGTTCACAACATGTCGTTGGCCCTTGAAGGTGCGCTCCAGGACGGTGCCCGCGGGCAGAGCGCGCAGCTCTGGCTCCGGGATGGACACCCGCGTGGGTCTGAGGCGCCCTCGCGCCGCGGCAACCCCTGCCCGCCCCGCCCGCACAAGCTGCCGCTTTCCCGCGGCCCGGGCGACGCCGGGGAACTCCTTGCGGAAGCGCCGTTGGAGTTCGGCAGGGGACTTGTTCAGGAGGTCGGGCGAGATGATGCCCCGCTTCTTCTCGTCGTCGGTTGCGAGGCGTTCCACGAATGGCGTGAGCACGTGAACGCAGTTGTGCACCACGAGTCCCTCCACGACGTAGCTGTTGTCCTCCAGCACCTCAAGGTTGAAGACCCGACAAGTACGCCACCGCTCCGGTATGTAAGAAGTAGGCGCCCACTGCGTGTCCCTGGGTGCCGCGGGAGGCGACCCGTGACCATGCACTGCCTGATCTGTGGGAAGGCCATGAGCGTCAACGCCTCGGCGAAGCAGCGGCGACGCACCTGCGGTTATGCCTGTCGGGCTGAGTTGCAGTTCCGGCGTTCGCTGGCCCGCATGGAGGAACTCGTCGGCGAGCCACTCGAGCGCTACCTGCGACGCCGCTACGAGAAGGAGTGTTGCTCCATCAACGACCTCGCGCGCGAGCTCACCGGCGGTGACGTCCACACCATCCTCAAAGCCATGCGCCGACTTGAGGTGCCAGTCCGCCCCAGAGGCCATCAGGTCAAGGGCCTCACCAAAGAGACTTCTGACCTCTATGACCTCCACTCCCTTCGGATGCAGGTGTGCAATCCCTCGCAGCTCCGCCACACCCAGATCGCGCGAGCGCGCGGCCAGGCGCTGCGGAGCCGCCGCCGGCCTTCCCCCTCGGAGAAGAAACTCGCAGATCTGCTCGCCGGAAGCCATCTGACGGAGCGATGGCGCTTCCAAATGCCGTGGCGTGGCTACGTGCTCGACTTCGCGTTCCCGGCCGTTCTTCTTGACGTGGAGCTCGATGGGAAGAACCACTGGAACTCCGACCGGCGCGCCCGTGACCGAAAGCGAGATGCTTTCCTGGCCGAGGAGGGATGGAAGGTGGTGCGCATCAGCACGAAGCGCTTCGAGTCCAACCCACGGAAGGTCTTGGCCGAAATCCTGGCCCTCCTGGCCGACCGCCAGCGGGACATGGTGGCGAGCAACATGCCCAGCCGCTATCCAGCCCCAGGGGCACAGGAATGGGTGTTCTGGTGTCGCTGACACCTGCGATTCGCCGGCCATGAGCGTGACGACCGGCCCCTCGTAGGGACGGGCGAACACTTCGGTGACGGCCCTGTAGCGACCGCGGTGAGTGAGCACCTCGTCGCCAACGCGTACCTTCTCAATCGGCACCAGGCCGTGGCGGGTCGTGACACGTTGGCCTGGCAACAGGCACCGCGGGTGAAAAGGCGGGCCGCCGTTGATGGCGGTGATCGGCGGATACACGGGGTGCGGCCCGTCGAGAGAGACGACGGCATTCTCATAGTAGCGGCAGAAGTCTTCCGCGTTGTGCGCCGATACCTGGGCGAGGGTAACGCCGTGCTCGCGCAGGCGGTTGATGGTGCCCTGGGTCATCGCCTCGCGCGTGGTCGTGCGCGCCACCATTTCGGCATAGCGGTCGAGGGGCCACTGCCGCCCTAGCGCGTCCACGAACGTCGGCCTGCCCGCAGCAATCAGCCGCTGCTCCAGTTCGCGGCTGACCTCAATACGAGCGCGGCCGGCGGCAATCCCCCTGGCAACAGCGAGCATCCCCTCCCGTCGGAAGACGTCGTCCACGCGGCGGCCTATCTGCACGAGTGCCGCGCTTGTGGTCTGCAGCATAGACTCCATGATTGCCCGCGCGGCCTCTCGGTGCACCTGGGAGAAGACTTCTCGCTCGCGGCGGCCTACTACCGTTGTTCCGCGTCGGCGCAGGTTGATTCCCGCGCGGCGGATGTTGCGAACTCCTTCGTCGGCGAACTCAAGCCCGATGTCGTAGGCGCGGGGGATGTTGAACTCTATCCAGGCAGCAGCCTCGTCTCCGAGATCGGCGAGGATAGTCTGATACTGGCGCAGCAGGGCGACGGCCCGGCCTCGCTGCCCGGCGAGCGTCGCCGCGTCCGCGAGCACGTCCATCATGTCTGCCGCCCCGTCCCGATAGAGAGCAGCCAGAGAGTTGATCTCGCCGGTGAATGCTCGCCGGAACTCCTCAACTCGGCGACGGCCGATGGGTGGAGGCACGCTTCAACGCTCCTCACGACAGGCACTGACACTGGGTCCACAGCCCCGAAACCGGACTGCGCGCGGCACATGTCGGATCACACAGATCCACCACATGCAGCTCACCCCTCTGCCCCGGCCTCCGGCTGCTCCTCTGTGCGGGCTTCCTGCCCCTTGCGACCGCCAGCCCCGGTGAGAGCCACGGCCTGCCCGGTTTCCTCGGCGATCCGCGCCACCTCGGCCTCGACCGCGTCCGGGCCGTCCAGGCGGCGCACTGAGGACTCGACCGAGGTGTTGCCCGAGGCCAGGCGCTGGCTCTCGATCTCCACCATCTCCACCATGTCCTCTGGCAGCCCATCCGCCCACTGGATGGTCGGCTCGGCAGGCTCGTATTCGCCGGACCCGTGAGTCACATCAAGAACCTGGGCGGTGAGGAGCGCCGCTTTGAGCGCGGTATCGTAGTAGAGCCGCTTGCGGTTGATCTTTGCCAGGGTGCGCAGCAGTCGAAGCCGCAATGCCCGGCCGCTTTCGGCGACTCCGAACTTGTCCAGCCCGAAAGCCGACGGCGCGGTCTCGGAGAGCATGAAGAGCAGGTCGAGCAACTTCTCGAACTGTGTGAAGGCCGCGGTCAGGTGGGCGTCCCAGGTGATGTAGGAAGGAGGCTGATCGCCCGGCCCCAGCTCGATGGTCTCCATGTGGTCGAACCGAATCTTCCCATCTTCGTCCACGAAGCCGGGCGGCACCACGATCTTCGGAGCCACGTGCTTATCCAGCACTTCATCGATCTGGGAAACGCGGTTATTCAAGGACTCGAAGAGCGACTCAAGGCCCTCATAGTCGCTGATCCCCCAGAACCGCGAGCCGTACCGGAAGTTGGGGACGTGGAAGATCGGGATGTGATCCAGGCCGGTCTGTTCCTCTTCGGGCAGGTCCTGATAGGCTTCGAGGGTCTTCAGGGGAATCTGCTGGAGCGCCTTGCCGCCAATCGTGATCGTCGCGGCCTGGCTTCCCGCGACGGACAGAGTGGAGACGCTGCCCAGATCGAAGAGCTGGTGGCGGATGACGCCTGGCTCGTGCACCTCGGCTCGCAGGTAGGCGCGCTTGGCATCCTTGGGATCGCGCTTCACCCAGGCAAGGGTGACGCGGATCACCTTGCGCACATCATCGTCATCCAGTTCGGGGAAGTAGATGCTGGCGGGGACCTCTTCAATGATCGACTCTGGTTGCTCTGCTTGCGGAGTCCGCTTCCCCCAGCGCACCTTGTAGACTGCATCCCCCCGGAACGAGTTGGACAGGGCCGATTCGTAGTTGACGGCGTGCAGGTTATTGCGACTGACGACCTGGGCCAGCGCTTCCTGCGCCTTCTCATCCTCCTGTGTTGCCAGGCCCGCCTTGAGCGAAGCCGAAAGGAAGTCTGGCTGCTCCCCGAAAAGCAGGTCAGCGGAAAGCCGCGAGATCAGCCCGGCGAAGTTGGCCACGATATAGCGCTTCATCTGGTAGGGCTGCGGCACCACGGCAAAGACCAGCTTGTGCTGCCCCAGGAACAGCCGCTCATACCGCTGGTAAGTGGCGATGCGCTCCTGGTGCCCCTTGGGCGGGTAAGTGCTCAGGTCAAGTGCCACTACATATCTCCTTTCCGCTGGGAAAGCAAAAGCGAGCCGAGGTCCTGTCAGGGAACCTGCGGCTCGCCTCCGGTTATCCGGTCGCCGAGCGTCTATTCGATTGTCAGCATTTTATGCCCGGGGTCTCCCAGCGTCAAGCAGTGGTTGTGCCACAGAATCTCTGTTGCAGCAACTGAAAGTCCTCCTCCAGCCGATCATGATAGTCGGGAAGATATTCGAGGATGACGTTCCCTTGCCAGCCATACCCGATCAAAGCTTCCACAACCTGCAGGCACTCGTCATCGATTGGCAGGTGATGCGTTCTGTGGCCGCCCTTGCCGGAGAGATGGACGGTGGAGACATGCGGGTGGTACTCATGCACGATCCGCCACACCACTTCCGTGTCATGAAGGTGGGCGACATCCAGCGTCATCGGGCGTGCAAGTCGCATGATGTCGTCGACGCTGAAAAGTCGCTTGCCTCCCATGAAGGTTTCCAGACAGAAGCTCACCGAGTAGGCCGCCTCGATTCCCCGGCAGGTTTCCAGTACCCTATGCTGGGTTTCGGGCACCGGCCGATCCTTCTGAAACCTGCTGGGATGAACGGTGATCTCGCGGACTCCGAGGAGGCTGGCGAATCGGCCCACCTCCTCCGCCCAGATCCGGAAACCTGGGTCGGCGAGCCTGCCCTGTGGAGCATGAACGCTGAGGATCGGCGTCCGCCATTTCAGGAGTAAGCCAGCGAGTTCGGTGAGGTGGGGATGGATCAGCTCGTAGTCGGTCATCTTGTATGGCAGCGCGAGTTCGATGGGAATCTGACACTCGCGATAGCGCGGGGTGAACTGCTCGAGCGTGTTGAATGATTGCCTGATCCCGAATCTGATCATGTTACGTCGGGGAATCCTCCCAGAGCCTGACTTCCAGTTGCTCCAGGAGCGCATTCAGGCGCTCATAGGCATCGCGAGTCACGATGGCACGCTCCTCCGGATCGGCGATCTCAAGAAACTCAGCGACCGCGACCGGCCCGAAATGCTCAGGTGAGAGGAACTTGCTCCGTATCTTCGACAAGCCTTCAGCCACCAGCCGCTTGTCGACATGAGGCCGGAAGGCCTCCACCAAGGCAGCAACACCTCCTGGGTAGTTGGCGACGCAGTAGAAGATGTCGTAGCAATCCTTCTCCTTGCGCCGGTCATGAAGAGCCATCCCCTTCATCACGAGGAAGGCCACTACGTCTGCGACCTTCACGGTCACCGTGTCAAGCGCACCGTTCGGCAGCCGTCCCTCGACGCGAACCTGGACGCAGTGGTCGAAGACCAAGTCAGCCCCACGTGCTTTGCGGGCTCGGACATCCTGGACGACCTGCGTGCGGCGGCCCTTCCCGGTCCCCCCGTACTCTCCGGCCAGGAGATCAACTTCGACCTCGACCGGCGGGCCATCTCCGATGGTGACCACCTTGAAGAATCGGAAGGGCTGCTCGTGGTCTTGTCGGTAGCCGCGCGCCTCAAGCGCCTTGAGGAACGTGCTGTAGGTATCGTCTGAGATGTGCGCAAAGTCTATGGCCAGATCCACGTCCAAGGTGCCCGCTGGCTCTGTGTCTGCATCGCGGAGGATCAGGTGCGGCACCCAGCCGCCGATGACCGCGATGTGTTCGCGGAACTCGCCGAGCATGCCGAACAACTCGATGAGCACCGAAAAGGCCGCGTCTACTGCTCTGGCTGCGTAGTCTGATCTGGTTCTGGGTTCCATCGCGGCCTAATGCGCCTTTCGTAGAGGAAGTCTGCGGCCTCTTCGCCACGGCCCTTGTAGCTCTTCAAGTCGAGGTAAAGTTGGATGTCCGACACGACCTTCGCTCCCCCGACGTCCTGGAGACCATAGAAGACGCCCTCATCGTAGGGGCGGAGCAGGATCACGTTGGCCCCCGTGGGGACCGCCTTCAACTCCAATGCCGCTGCAATCTCATTGAACTTGGAGAGCCTGCGCAGCAGGTCGAGCTTCAAGTCCTGCTCGATATCCTCTCGGTCGTCCTTGGTGAACCCGGCCCGGCCGACTAACTGCCAGGCCTTGTGTCTGATGAGCTGAACGGCATAGTCCTCGAGTCTCTCATCAACGAATGCAAAGGCGCGGTCATAGCGAGCGAAGGGGGCAACCCGGCTTGCACCCGAGAACAGGGCCAAGCCGTAGCGCATGCCTCTCCGTTCACACTCCGCGGCAAGGCGCTCCTCCACCTCTGGAATGCGGAGCATCGAGTACAGAGACCGCACGTCGTTCACTTCGTAGGTGTAGGCCTGCGCCCAATCGCGAAGGAGGTCTTCAGGTTTCGCCAGCCAGAAGCGGCGGCGCTCTTCGCCCAGCAGGTCTTGTTCGAGCAGCGCCCGCTTCAAGTTGGACGTCTGCGCAAGACTGATCCGCGCTTCGGCCGCCAAGTCGCGGACATACCATCGCCGGGCAGGGTCAGCGAGTAGAACACGTAAGACCCGCGTGGACCGCGGTGAGAACAACGCCCTCCGAAGTCTCCGCACGGGCGAGGGATTGGGATATCCGGTCTTCTCAATGAACACCTGGTCAAAGGCGAGCAGAACATTCCCAGCCAGATCGAGACAGCCGACCCCGAACTGCTGGCAGAGAGCCCGGCCCCGGTCGCTTATGTAGGGAGCAGCCACCACCCCGTAGGCATCTGGCACACTCGCGACATAAGCCTTGAGCTGCTCTCCGGCATCACGCAGGGTCCTCGGAAGACCCTCTGTCTTCACCTCCACCAGGAGCCGGCGCGCTCCGACGGGCGTCTGAATCTCCACCACCAGGTCGGAGACGCGCCCGGGCGCGATGGGGACCTGCTGCTCGATCCGCAACACATCCACGAATGGCACTTCCTCCAGCACCTCACGAAGGCGCTGGGCGGTCTCTGCTGTCAGATTTCTCTCTTTGATCGCTGGCATGGTCTGCTCCAACCTGACGGTGAACAAAGTCGCCCTGGCGAACTGCCAAGGTGTTTCGGCAAGTCGCCAGTTTCACCGTCTCGGTGAAACTATACCATATACCGAAACAATGGTCAAGATAGCTGGAGCAGGGTGGGCCAGGAATTCGGGAGCCAGGCATGCAGGCTCGCGTGATTGCCGTCACCTGACGAGCTTGATCTTCTTCACCGCCGCCTCCGACAACCGCAGCCGCACCAGGTCTGGGTCGCCCGCGTGCACGTCGAGTTCCTCGATGGTGCAGTAGGGATTCTCGGCGAAGAAGTCCAGCAGCGCCGCCTGGGCGGCGGAGACGACTCGCAGCTCACAACCGGCGGGCAGTTTCACTGGCAACTCGCCGCTGATCTGGAGGAGGGCCTCTCCCAGAGACTTGAGACTCGTGGCTGGTGCTTTCAACGTTTGCATTGCCTCTTCCCTACCATCCCGCCGGTCGTTGAGTCGTGCCGCGAGACACACCCCGCTTGCGCGCTTGCCAGGCGATCCCGGCTGCCATCACCCGGTCGTCGAACTTGCCCTCCTGCGCCTCCTGCGAACCCGTGTCTGTCGTGACGAAGGTTAAGCACTCGTCGACCAGGTCGGGCGAGTGAACCAAGGGATGCTCGCCTGCGATTGCCGCCGCCAGGTCATCTACCAGGATGGGCTTGGTGGCCTGGTCGGTGGGCCAGCCGAGCATGGGCTTCCCTTTGCCCGTCTGGTCGTAGCGCACGTGGTAGTAGAGCCGCGGGTAGCGGCAGACGTTGCGCAGCGTGTTCAGCGTCGAGTGCCCGTGGTTGTTACGCTCGACCGCTACCGTCGCCAGGTTGTAGAAACGGCCCAGAGCGTCCAGCAGGCAGCCGAAGCGATCCGGCGCAATGCGCCCGTGGAGTTCGGCGACTTGCTCCCCGGTCTCCCGGTCAACCACACAGGCACAGGAGGCGTCGCCGCCGGCCAATCCCTCGCCCACGTCCGCACCGACGACGTAGAGCCGCCCCTTCTCGGGTCGCTTCCACACCGACAGCCGGGCCGGCGCAACCCCGATGTCCTGCCCTCGCGCATCCTTGAGGGCAGCCAGCATCTTTGGCGCGGGCTCGGCGACGATGCGAGCCTGGATTGCCAGCAGCGACTGGGTGTCGAAGCAGCAGCGCCCGCTGGCGAGGAAGCAAGTCACATCATCCTCAGGGTATTCGGCCTTGAAGCGGTCTCGAAGCTGCCGCTGCTTATCGCGCCGCCAACGAATCTGATCGTCGTCGAGGCTCCACGCGCGTTTGAGCCGCGTCTCCTCCTGGCTGAGGTCGGTCAGTGGCTCGCCCGCGATCCGATAGGCCGGGTCTTCCCACCAGACATAGAACGCCGTCGCAAAGTCATTGCCGCCGCTTTTGGCCTCGGTCCAAAGGCTGTGAAAGAAGTTGCCCATCCCATTTGCGGTGGACTCGATGACGATTCGGCCACCGGTGGGAACCGCTTCCGTCAGCGCAGTCAGGGCTTCTTCAGGCTTCGGCCAGAAGGCGAACTCCGAGCAGTGCAGGTTGTTGATGGTCTGGCCCCGTCCGAACGTCAGGCTGCCGGCGGTGCCCACGTAGAACTGGCTGTTGATCTTCGGCCACAGGAACTCTCTGCGGTTGGAGAAACGAGGCGGCCCTACTCGTCGGCGCTCCTCCTCTGGCAGCCGCTCCCAGAACAACTGCACGATGCGGAAGATCTTCTCGCTGGAATCGGTATCGTGCGCCACGATCACCGAAGTCGTATTCAGTCGCAGCAAGGTGTCCGCGAAGAACAAGCCGCAGATCAGCGTCGTGAAGCCGAGCTGCCGCGGCTTCAGAATCATGTCCCGAAGCGTGCGGTGAGCCCAGTAATCTACCTGGGCCGCGTTGAGCAGGAACGGAATCACTCGTCTATCCTTCGTGCGAATCCACAGGTTCGCTTCGATCCACGGCCTGGGATTCCGCCGCTCCTCCAGCAGGGCCGCCAGCCGGGCCTCCAGCGCCTCTCGCACACGCGCGGAGGAAGGTAAGGGCAGATTCGGCCTCGCTGTCGCTGAGTTGTCGCAAATCGAGGTCACCAAGCAACACCTCCTCCGGAACCTTCTTCATCAGTCCAAGGGACTGCAGGATGCGCAGCCGTTCCCCGATGGATTTGAGAACGAGATTGAGATAGCCCACCCGCGCCAGCGAGCCGTCGGGAGCGGCCATGCAGTCGGTCCAGGCCTGCCGCACGATGGCGTCCAACTCCGAGACCGCCTGCAGACCGGCGTCCACCACCGCTTTCTCTGAAGCCGCCGAAAGGGCCACCGCGGACTGCCCGCGCGCTCGCATCGCCGCCAGGTCGCGGGTGATGGTGCGCCGAGAGATGTTCATGAGCTGGCCGACCTCGTGTTCGGTCAGTTTGCGCACCACGCGCAAGTGCCAGACCCGTTCTTGCCGGCGCGCAATCGCCTCCCGTTCTTCCGGCGTCCCTCGCGGCATCAGCTCATCACCCCCCTGGGCGCGTCATTTTGCGCCATTATCCCGCCTCCGGGCGCCTGGGAAACCGCGCCCCGTCGCCCGCGCGGATCGCCTCCTTGCCCGTCATCCGTTGCCAGCGCTCGATGGTGACGTCGCAATAGGCCGGCTGCAATTCGACCGCGCGGCAGCGTCGTCCCAGCCGTTCGGCCGCGATGAGCGTCGTGCCCGCGCCGCAGAACGGCTCCAGGATGAGACCGCCCGGATCGGAGTGCAACTTCAGGCACCGCTCCGGCAACTCCACCGGAAACATCGCCGGGTGCACGTCGTTCGCGGGCACCGTGTTAATCTTCCAGACGCCTGCATATCCCCAGGCCTTGCGCTCCCCCTGGGTCAGCCGTTGCACGAAGCGATGCTGCGCCCGGGCGAAAGCCGTGACGAAGGCGTAGGGTCGCTCCTCGGGCATTTCCAGCGTGGCGGTCTCATCCGCGAAGGTCGCCACATATTCATACTGCTGTGCCGGTTTGTTGGAGACGAGGTGATAGGGCCCCACCCCGAAGTTCAAGCCCTGCTTCTCCCAGATGCGAATCCAGATGGGCCGCATCCCCGCCTGCATGAAGAGTTGAATGGAATAGGCGAGCGTGGGCTCGATGAACTGCGTGCCGGTGGCATATAAGTCCACCATCTGCCAGCAGACGATCTCGGCATACCGGCCCAGGTTCTCGATTACCGGCTTGACGGTCTCGAACCAGGGCGCGATGCCCTTCTCTTCATATTCCTTGCCCACACCATACGGAGGCGAGGTGATAGCCAGTTGGGCTTTGCTGCCTTCCAGAAGTAACTCCAACGTGTCCGGATCGCGGGCATCCCCGCAGATCAGCCGGTGCTCGCCCAGCTCCCAGATGTCTCCACTCTGGGTGAAGGGCTCGGCTGGCGGCTCACCCGGGCCCGGGTCGATCATCCCGGATTCCTGTCCGGTCTCCAGACGGGAGAGAAGCTCACGCAGCGAATCTTCATCCCAGCCGGTGGAATCCAGCGTGCCCGCCTGCTGGCGCTCCTGCAGCAGTCGAGCCAGGATCTGCTCGTCGTCAACTGCGAGACGGACTGTCTCGTTGTCATCGAGCAGGTAGGCTCCCGGATTGCTGCCGGTATAAACCTTGACCGCCACTTCGAGCCAGCCAGCAGCCTTTGCGGCCACGAGCACCCCATGCCCTGCCAAGATCACACCCTCCGGTGTCACCACGATGGGCTTCTGCTGGCCGTGGCGCAGCAGACTCGCTCGCAGCACCTGTATCTGCTCCGGCGGATGCGAGCGGTAATTGCGAGGGTTGGCCTGCAGGCGCGCGATAGGCCAGAGTTCCACTTCGTATTCGATGTCGGCTGCTGCTCGCTCAGTCATCGCCTGTCTCCGCCTCTGCCCTCTCTTCTGAACAAGCCTGCCCCGATACGAAGTGGCTGCAGATCGCCGCCAGGCATTCCCCCCGCCGTGCGCCTTTTCCCAGTTGCTGTTTCGCCTGACGCATGGCCGCCTCGAAGTAGTCATGCTCCTTGCCCAACAGCACGACCGTCACCGGAACAGGCGCTTCTGCCGCCTCCCGCATGGCCTGTTCCTCCAGCTTGCCTTGCAGGTCGGCCGGAAGCTTCAGCAGCTCCAGCGAATCCCGCAGTTGGCTCTCCGACCAGGGCAGCATGTTCGCCAGGTCATCCACCGAGTAGGTGCGGTTCAGATTATGCACCAGGTTGGCGAGCCGGACCGGGACCGGCTGGCCGCGCAGGTAGTTGAGTTGCAGTCCTCTGACTTTCGCTTCTTCAGGCGAGATGTGCCAGACCTCACAGGGCAACTCCTCCAGGCCGAGGTCGCCGGCTGCCTTCCACCGGTGGTAGCCGTCAACCAGCAGGAACTCGCCTTCGCGGTCTGGATCGGGCATGACCTTGAGCGGCTCCATGATGCCCTTCTCCCGAATGCTCTCCACCAGCTTCGGATAGTTGGCTGGGTCGAACGCGTTGGCGTTCCAGTCATTGGGTCGAATGCGCTCTCGCAAGATCATCTCAGGCACGGTCCACACCTCCCGAAAGCAGACTCTCCAGGTCGTCCGTGATCAACAGACCCAACGTGACAGCCTCCTCATGCTCTCGCCGCGCTCCCTTGCTCTGCTCCCAGCCGGGCAGCAGTAGGATAGCGTCACAGGCTGCCAGCCACTCCATGCCCAGCCGCAGGAAGTCGTCGTAACCACACGTCTGCTCCCACCCAGCGGTCATCGTGTGCGGGCAGAACGGCGTGTGCCCTGCCTTGAGTAGCCGCTGCGCAGCCAGGCTCGCACGTCGAATGTTCTCCAGGCGCGACTCATCGCGTCCGTCTTGTGGGGTGTAGGGGCCTGCCACGTAGACCTTCATCTCAGCATCTCTCCAGCGAGTATGATGAACTCGCGGTTCGCCTCCCGCTTTGCCTGGGTGGCCACCGCGTTCATGTGGGAGTAGGCGATCTCCACTGCTCGCGTCGGACGGAAGCGCTCGACCGCCCCCCGCACCGCACCGAGGTCGGCCACCGCGTTCCCGTAAGAGATCACCCAGAGCGGGTAGGCTCCACACTGCTCCAGCAGCGAAGCGAAGTGGTTCAGCCCATTGCGCTCCGAAAACGCGCTCGTCTCATGGCGCTCTCCCAGTATCTCGTCCAGGACGCGATATTCCTCCTCGTAGGAAAGCGTGCCGCTATAAGGCGGGTCGAGGTAAAGCACCTCTGCCCCCTCGCCGGCGCGGATGGTCTCCAGCGCATCGCCCTTCATCGTCTGGCACGGCTGTGAGCCACGCGCTATCGCCCGGTTGATATCCTTTGCCAGCGCCCGCACTGCCGGCAGCGGGTGGCTCGCGTTGGCGGCGATAGCGTGCTTGTAGGTCGCCTTGATGTCGTCCCATCGCTCTTCTGCAAAGGGCCGGTTGAAGGCGCCCGGTGACGAAAACTTCGAGTGCGGCCGCAGCCAGTAGATGTACTTCACCAGCAGCAAGCGCAGCAACGCTTTCTTCATCTCGTCCTCGACCTGCTCGACAACCACAAAGGCATTGTCGAGAAAGCACGCCGCGGCCAGCGCGAAGCAGTCCGGCACATAGCGCTCCTCGATCAGGTGTCGGTTGCCCTCGGCTGGCACGAACAGCCGCAGCAGGTCTTCCTGGTTCAGCTTCACGCCGTCATTCTCAATCAGCGCCTTCCCGATAATCACGCTCCGCTCGGCCAGATCGGCACACAGCACGCCGAAGCCCTGCGCCTTCGCGTATAGGCTCACGCTGCCTCCGCCCAGGAACGGGTCGACCAGCCGCAGCGACGGCCATGTCTCGCGCGGATGCACCCGCGCTATCTCTCGGAAGATGCGCGGGCAAAGCCGCCTCTTCCCGCCGAAGTATGGTGGCAGCGCCTCAAAACCACGCCAGGGCATCAGGCCGCCCTCCGCATCGCAGGTTGGAACAGATCGCAGCGCACTTCCTCGAAATCCATCGCATCCAGCCACTCCTGCGGCAGCGCGTGCGGCTCGCCATCCATGCGGTGGCGCAGACAGGTTGCGTAGACTGCTCCGTTCACATGCACCCTCGGCCCCTGGTACCTGCATCGTGCACATTCGGTTTTCCGGTTGCAGCGTCTATTCATCATCGCCGCCCTTGACGCTCGGATCGCTACCATGCGCCAGCCAGACCAGCCCGCACAGAGCGTAGCCCGCGATGTCGCTCAGCAGTTCTCGCCACTCTCCTTCCGGTGCCTCGCCGCGCTCCACGAAGGTATCGAATCTGGCCAGCTTGTCCTCCAGCCGCACCAGCAGGCCGGCGAGCCCGCGCTTCCGCCAGCACTTGAGAGCATCGGCACCGGCGTAGGCCGCATTGCGCTGACTCACCAGCATCGCTACGGCCTCAGTCTGTGCAGCCAATGCGCGCTTGAACTCCCTCCGACTCATTGCCGGGTTGACCTCAGTGCGTCGCATTCTCGAAGGCTCCAGCCAGCGACCGCTGCGCGGTCCGTCGTTTCATCTGCGCCTGATACTCATCGCAGATATCGATCCCAATCCACCACCGCCCCAGTTCCTCCGCCACCTTGAGCGTGGTGCCGCTGCCGGCAAAAGGATCGAGCACCAGCGCCGGACGTGTCGGCCAGCGCTCGAGGATCTCCGCCGGCCACCTGTCTGCTTCTATCTCTCCCGCGCCGGCGCACTCTGGGCACGGTTCGTCCACAGGTTCTCTCTGCAGTCGCACCAGGTGCGGGTTGTTCGCCTGGTAGGGCGACTTGTTCTGCTCGGCGGTGTTCGGGCCGGCCTCCGGATATTCCAGAGCTTGCCCGGTGCCGCCGCACTGTTCGCAGGTGACCACGACTTCCTCCGGCTGCCCATGACAGGTGCAGGTCGGCTGCCAGCCGAGCGTTGTGACGCGATACCTCGCAACCTTGCCGAGAGTGCTGGACTCGTCGCGCTCCTGCCCACCCGGCGGCCGACCCTTGGTCGAGTAGTTTCCGCCCGGCCCGTTCGGATAGCCGGTGTTATCGATCTCCCGTTGAGTCTGCCGCTGCCAGGGCGCGCCGCAGTCTGCACAGACCTTCGGCGGTGATCCGGCCAGGATGCAGCGCCGGGGCAATTCGGGAGGGAAGACCGCAAAGTGCGCGCCGGGATAGCCGACGGTCGAGAATCGCCAGACTGAGCGCAGGTTTGCCCCAAGCGGATTCGGGCCCTTTTCCCGGATGCGACTCTTCGTATCACCAGGAGACTGAGCGAGAGTTCCCGCCGCGTCCTTCTGGTGGCGAGGGACGTAAGGTTCCCACGTCGTCTGTTCCGAATACGGTTCGCGCACCGCATCTGCGTCGTAGAAGTAGCGCTCGCTCTTCGCGAGCAAGAGCACGTATTCGTGTCCTTCGGTTGGACGATCCTTCACCGACTCGGGCATGGGGTTCAGCTTGTTCCAGATCACCACGGATCGTATCCACCACCCGTCCGCCTGCGCCGCTAGTGCCACCCGAAACGGGATGAGACACATATCTTTCGGTTTGAGTGACGCGTGATTGCCCGTCATCGGCGGCCGATCGGTGAAGCCATCCCACGCCGCCCGGGGAATGCGCTCCTGGTGCGAGGACCGCTGTCGCCCGCGTCGGCTGCCGTAGTTGCCCCAACTCCCGAAGAAGGTGTCGCCCAGGTTCCACCAGACCACTCCGTCGGGGCGCAGCACACGGCGGATCTCGCGCAGGACGTAGACCGTGTGCTCCACGTACATCTCTGGCGTGGGCTGCAGGCCGAACGGCCCGCGCCAGGCGCCGCACTTCGCGCACGCGGAGTCCTCTCGCCAGCGGGCCGCTTTCAGCCGCGCGGCGTTGCCTTCGCCGGCCTCACTGAAAGCCTCCCTGCTGCCCCTGGCGAGCGACTGCTCGGCGTAGTAGCGGCGCGAGGCCCACTCGTGCTCGCAGTCGGGATCGCCGCCCCACACCGCCTCCTGCTGGCCGTCATAGCGCCGTAGCCCCCAGTAGGGCGGGGACGTGACAACACACTGGACGCTCTCTGCCTCCATTTCTTGCAGCACATCCACGCAATGGCCTATTCGGACTTCCCGCATATGGTCTCAGCGAGCTTGTTGTGAATCCGACAACGCAGGTGATCTCGCTCTCGGAGCAACTCGACAACCCTGTCTTCGAGCAAGCGGATGGTGGCGTCGCGCTCGCGGCACCCCAGACACGCCGTGCGCCAGAGCCTGCCACAGAGGAACGCCACTGGCAGCCCGCCGCATACGAGCGCGGTGATCACCCAGGCCGCCGCAGGCGAAAGGATGAACGCCCAGAAGTGCCAGTAGATATAGCCGAACACGTAGAACAGCATGAGAGCGAGGAAACCGGTTTCGGCGATACGCCCCCACCGCACACGACGAACTGTCCTCCGGAATGTGGTCTGCATAATGTCCTCGTGTGAAGAAGAACAGCCCCGGCCCGAAAGCCGGGGCGAGTCGCAGCAGTTTATGCGGCGACCAGGTTCACGCGGCTGCCTTCCGCGTTCTTCGTGACGTCGAAGCGGAAGGGGAACAAGTCCTTGAGTTCCTCCACGTGGGTGATGACCAGGATGGTGGCGAAGCGCTCGGCCACCTTCTGGAGGCACTCGACGAACAGCGCTCGCCCTTGCACGTCGAGGGGAGCTGCTGTCTCGTCCAGAACAAGCAGTTCGCACCGCGCGCCGGCCCGGCTGGCCAGCAGCACGGACAGCGCGATGCGGAGCGCGAGGTCGACGCGCATCGCCTCGCCGCCGGAGAAGTTCTCGTAGGAACGAGCGCCGCGCTCGTCGGCGATGATGATGTCCAGCGTCTCCTGGAGCGTCTTCGCCTTGGTCTCCCGCTGAGAGCGCAGCTCCAGGGACATGCGGCCGTCGCTCAGCACCGACAGCACGTCGTTGGCGACCGCCTCAAGGTCAGGCACGGCCTTCTCGATAAGGAGAGCCGGGATGCCCTGCTTGCCGAAGGCCTGCGCCAGCACTTTGAGCACCTGCAGGCGGCGCTCGTTCTCGCGCAGTGCAGCCGCAAGCTCCTCGGCTTCCTTGGCTGCTTGTTCAGCAGCTCGCAGGCGCTCCTCGAGGCTTCCGCGCTGCTGTCGGAGGGACTGGACGCGAGCCTGGAGATCGCCAATCGCTGCCCGCGTCTCCTTGAGGCTGCGCTCCACCTGGGCGAGCATCGCGTCCCAGTTGCGCTGGGGTCCGAGTTCCTTCTCCAGGGCCGCCTTGCGCTCCGCGATCTGCTTCGCCTCGGCCTGAATCGCGCCGAGGTTGACCTGCACCTCAGCCATCTGGGCTTCAGCGCGTTCCACTCCCCGCAGAGACTGCTGGAGTTCCTGGAGCCGGCCAGCCTGCCGCTTGGCCTCGGCATGCTCCTTCGGGTCGTAAGCGATCTCCACGCGCTGCTCAGCGATCTCTCGCAAGCGCGCCGCCTCTTCGTCTCCGGCCGTGTGCGCCTGGAGTTCTTGGATCCGGCGCTCGTCTTCAGACCACGGCTGCTCCGACTGCAAATCTCGCTGGCGGCTTTCAAGCGTAGGCAGCGCCGATCTCGCTTCACGGGCCTGGGCAATCAGCGGGCACTTGTCTCGGATGGCGAGGAACGACGGGCGCGTTGCTTCGTCCACCGGATTGGCGCAGGGCACCTTGTCCAGCACTTCGCTCTGCTTGGTGAGCAGCGCGACCTGCTGCTGCAAGCTCTTGCCCTCGCGCTCGTGGGCACTGCGCAAGTGGGCCACGCGCTCTTTGAGCGCCTCGACCTTGCGGGCGTGCTCCGCCACCGCCGACTGTTGGCGCTGGCGAAGCAGTTCGGTCTCGTGGAGCAGGCGCTCATCCTCCTGGCGCTTTGCCTCGAGTTCCTGCGCGTAGATATGCGCCTCTTCGGCCCGCCGCAGGCCTTCGAGGATGGCCGGCTTGTCTTTCGCAGTCCGCCGCAGCGACTCCAGCCGGGACGCAGCTTCGCCTATGCCCGCTTGCGCCCGTTGCGCCCGGGCGGCAAGATCGTCAAGTTCCTTGCGGCGAGCGCGGTCGGCCTCACGATCGGCCAGCAGCGCCTCTTTCGCCTCCTGCGCCTGGGCAAGCTCGCCCTCGATGGCCGCCGCTTGGCGCGCCACGTCGCCCTGTGTCGCCTCGTTCTGAGCGATCTGCTCCCGTAAGCCGTCTACCGCAGCACCCGCCGCACGTAGCGCCTCGTGGCGCGCTTTCTCGCCTTCGATCCGCGCCGCCAGGTCGCGCCCCATCTGCCGCGTCATCTCGGCACGGCGCTCCCAGGCGGCGAGGTCGAGGATATCGGAGAGCACCTGCTTGCGCTCCGCAGGCTTGGCTTGACTGAAGGCGGCGACATTGCCCTGATTGGCGCAGGCCGTGACGGTGAACAGGTCGTCGGTCAGGCGCAGCATCTGCTCGATCCGTCCCTGGGTCTCGGCCACGCTCTTGCCGTCCAGCACTGTCCAACCATCGCCGTTCGATCCGCCTTCGCCAAGGCTTTGGCGGGCAAGCATCTGGAAAGAGAGCAACGTGCTGCCGCTCCCCTTGCGACTGCGCTGGCGAGACACCAGGTAGGTACCCTGGCCCAAGGCAAAGGCGAACTCGACCCGGCAAGCCTGCTCGCCTTCCGTGATCACGCCGTCGAGACCGCCGCGGGTGTGGCCGAAGAGGGCAAAGCGCATCGCGTCCACAACGCTCGACTTCCCCGCGCCGTTCCGGCCGCTCAGCACCGCGAGGGTGACGCCGTCGAACTCGATGGTGTGCTCGCCGCGATAGGACAGGAAGTTGTCGAGGGTCAGCCGGACCGGTCTCATGCGGCACCTCCTTCTTGCAGCGCCTGCTCCACGGTGCGCGCTTCGGCAATGAGAGCCTCCGTCATCGGTTGAAGGTCGGGGCGCTGCTCGAGCCAGGCCTTGAGCGTATCCTCCAGCGCCATCTCGGACGAAACCTCGACGGCCCTGCGGCGCACAGCCTCAGCACGCTCAGTCTCGACCTGGTATTCGTGCACGCCGGCTGCTTCGAGTTCGCGGCGCAGCGCGTTGAAGTCCACATCATTGGCCTGAGGGATTCGCACCCGCACGATTGCGCCGGCCAGCTCCTCTGCTGGAGGCAGGGCCGCGCCGTCGCCGAGTTCCACGGTGATGAATCGGCGGTAGGGCGTGCTGATGCGTTTGACATCCCCGATACCCTGGGGCTCGAGGGACACAAGGAGATAGCCTTTCTCCTCTCCCTCTTCCCCGAAGGTGACCGCTTCGGGAGAGCCGCAGTACCAGACGTGCGGCAGCCCGCCGACCATCTGCGGCTTGTGAATATGGCCGAGGGCGAAGTAGCAGAAGGGGAGAGCGGACAGATCGTGGGCGTTCAGCGTCCATTCCCCTCCGAGCATCATGAGTCGGTTCTGGCCGCCCGCCTGCGCCAGGTCGACCGAGAAGTGGCCCAGCAGTATCGCGGGAATGCCAGGAGTGAGCTGCGCGGCCAGTCCCCGCAGGCAGTCCATCATCTTCTCCCGCACCAGCTCGTTGAGCTGGCCCGGGTCGAGTTTGCGGTTCTCTTCACTCGCAAGCAGCAGCTGCTTGTTGGGCCAGGGCAGGCACGCGATCTGAAGGTCAGCCTGCTTCGCCGTGCACGACCGCAAGAAGTCGCGCTGTTCGGTCTCAAGATGCTGGAAGAACAGCAGCGTTGGCTGGTCGATTACTGCCAGCCCCTCGGTCTCCCGCAGCAGGTCGAGGGCATGCTGTTCCACCGGAGACCGGGGTGCGTCGTGGTTGCCAAGCAACAGCACCACGGGCACCCCGGCCTCCAGGGCCGGCCCGACCGCCTCGCGGAAGAGCCGCACTTCCGTGGGCGTGGGCCGACAGCCGTGAAACGCATCGCCGGCGTGAAGGATCGCCTGCGCCCCCCGAGCGAGACCATCCTCGACGGTGAACCGCGCGCAGCGGTAGAAGTCCATGAGCCTCGCGTTCAGGCCAGTCTCTGAGTCGAGCCTGCTCCGTTGCGAGGAGAGGTGCCAGTCCGCGGTGTGAACGAGCTTCATCGCGCGTCACCTCTCTCGCCCTTGCCGCGACGCTTGTTCTGGCACTTGAAGCAGTAGTTCGCGCCGTTGAAAGCCTGTCGGCCTTTGGCGCTCTGGCAGTAGGCGACTACGTTCGCAGGCAAGTTAGCGTTGCAGTCATCACAGTGGACAGCGTCCGGTTCCTCTTGAGGGGTCTCGACCGAGTCCTCGGCAACAGCGGGTTCCTCAGTTGGCCGGCTATCCGCCACGTGCGTTTGTCCATTGTCGGGGGCCGGCTCGTCATCCACAGCAGCCGTTGCTTCCTCCGCCCTGACTTCAGCATCTGTGAAGTCCGGCTCGCCGGCCAGTTGCTCCACGACGTGTGCGTCCACAGCAGCAGCGCGCACTGTTGCCGCGGGTGCCTCCTCGTGCGCCGGGCCGAAGATCTCTGCCCCGCTGGCGAGCGCCTTCTGGGCCAGCGCCTGGCGAACCGCAGGGTCAGCGAAGTCCGGCGCGAGCTCGGTGCGCACCACCACAAAGGGCCGGGCCATCTCCTCGCGCAGGTAGGCCTGCCGCAGGTGACAGATCGCCCTTACCAGCCGCAGCAGGGACTTGGTCTCGGCCAGGCCGTAGCGCTCGGTGATGACTTGGTCGAGGCGGTCCTCGACGTAGCCCTCCAGGTCGAGGGACTTGCCCTCCTCCTGTGCCTTGGCGAGGCGCTTCTTCCCGTCGCGAACGATCTTGCGCCGCTGCGCATCCAGGTTCCACTCGTAGGAAGCCTTGACGATGCGCCAGCCGGTGTCGGTGCGCACCGCGCCGATTTGCTGGTAGGCGACGTCATAGCGGGAGGGACAGTCTCCGCACCGCACCGCCTGGCCGGTGGCGCGAGCCATGTCGATGCAGCGCTCGCACGCATCCGGCTTGATGCGGCGGGAGTTGTGGGGGTCAATGACCAACCCGGTTGCTGAGGCAATCTTCAGCAGGCCAGGTTTGGCCGGGGCGACGTGAGTGGGCAGGAGTTCGCCCGTCCGGCGATCCCTCGTCCACTTCGTTCCCGGCGCGGCGTAGCAGTCGCCCTTGTTGGTGTCCGGGTCGAGCCGCACCTCCACCGCGCGGAAGCGCAGGTAGGGAGCGGCCGTGTCCAGTCGCAGGACGGGGGAGAGGATGTTGTAGGCCTGCGAGTCATAGCTCGACAGGTCCAGGCTTGCCCGTCCTTCGGCGTGGCCGTTCTCCCCCAGGGGTTCTTGCCCGCCCGCCGCTTGACCGGGGGCAGGCGCTAGAGTGGTACTCACAGCATGACCTCCTGTTTCTGCCGGAGGGCAAGCTGGAGATGTGTCTGTGGCGAGCGTTTCTGCCATGCTTGCTAACGCCCTTCCGGCTTTAGAATCGGCTGGAGCGGCGCTCGCAGCCGTTGCATGAATGTTTCCTTGGAAGGGCGCAACAGTCAAGGCCACAGGCGAAGAATCTTCAGGCACTACCTTGCCAAATCGGGCATTGTGCGCTAACATGGCGAGCGCAATCGTCTCGAAAGGACGCGAAGCATGGAAACCTACAAGCGGATCGGCGAGCGGATGAAGGCGGCGATGGGCGACGCCAGGCTCACCAGCGACCAGGTGGCCCACCATTTGGGAGTGACCGGCGGGGCGGTGCGCCAGTGGACGAACGGCCTGGCCCGCATCAACCTGGAGGCGCTCATCTCCTTCGCGCGCTTGGTGGGCAAGCCCCTGGACTTTTTCGTGTCCGAGGAGGCGCTCTCCGGCCAGGCGGCCGGCTCCGAACGCGCCCGCGCCATCAACCGCGCCTTCCAGTACGCGGTCAGCCACCCCACCTGGAAGCCGGCCGGCTCCGCATTGCACCCTGCCTTCCCACGCGGCGAGGACGACACCAGGGGCGTCGAGGACCGGCTCAAGGTAATCGAGCTCTTCGAGCAGACCATGGGTCTGCGCATCCTGGAGGAGAAGTATCGCTCCCCTGCCCGATAGGTTGTATGTGCTCGCCGCTGTCATGGCTCTCCACTAACTACCTACGGGAAAGCGCGCGAAAGTGTCGGGATCGCCTTGCGGATTTTCGCTCCGGCTCACCCGGCGGAGCCACGGCTGTTCGACATTGTGGTTGTGGAGGCGCAATCGGCTGCCCCGTGGGCTGATGATCTCGATAAACTGACTGGTGATCTCGCCCACCCGATCATCGCTGTGGAGAAAGCAGACCAGGCCGTAATCCTGCCCGCAGGGGAAGCTGTAGCGGCCGCGGTTCTGGTAAAGCTGCATCTCCGACCATCCCGCCGCCAGCGCGCGGTCACGGATGGCGTCAACCTTGGCAACCGCCTCGGCTGAGGCAGGTTCTGTGAAACGCCAGTCACCATCTGTCGGGTAGACGTGCGGAGGCGGGGGCGTGGGCTCCCCTGGCTCCTTCACCATCGGAGGCGAGTAGCGCGTCGGGTCGAGCGACTTCATCGCCTCCAGAAGAGCCTGCTCGCCGAAACGCTCAACTGCCCAGAAGTGAACCGCATTGAATCGGTCGCGCAAGTCTTCATACTGCCTGGAGGGAAGCCGGCCCCTTTCGTAGCGCTTCTGTGCCAGCGCCATCCTGGAGCGCAGCCAGGCATAGTACTCGGGGTCGAGCCGACGGAACCCGCACGGCTCGCAGATCTCGTCCTGGTCGGGCCGAACGGGAGCCTTCGCCTCCCAGGTCTCCAGGTTGGTGGCGACATAGAGGTGCGCTCCGTCTCGAATCCCGGCCTCGGCGCTCATCTCAGGCCCGCCTCCTCGAAGTCAGCCAGAACCAGCCGATAGCGAGCGCTCTTGCGATGCAAGTCTCTCTGCACCAAGACCTGCCATGGTCCGAACCGTTCGCCCCTTTTCGCCGCCAGCGCTCTGCCCAGACGCGTCTGTTGAGAACGGCGCGAGCCATCTCCGAGCACCTTGCCGAGTCGAGGGCGCTTGACGGCCAGTTCGAGCAAGTCGTGCGCCGCCGTCCAGTTGTCGCGATAGGCATCCCACCAGTCGGCGATGAATCTCTGCCACTCATCGCCTTGCGCGCTCAGGAACAGAGGGCATCGAAGACAGTCACCCCTCATGGACAATCCTCCTCGTCGTCGGAAAGGTCTGCGAGATCGACCGGCTCCTCGACCGCCCGGGCGGTGCTGGCGTCCCCGCGGAACCTCGCGGAACCTGTTGCGGAACTTCGCGCCTCAACATCCGCGTCGAATTTCGCTTCTGATGCCTCTGGAAGGCTCTCTGACATATTTGCGGAACGTTGCGGAACTTCTACGGGGGTCCGCCCCGCGCACGCATGCGCACACACACACGCGCATGCGCATGCGTGAGGGGAGGGTAGGGCAGAACATCCGCAACGTTCCGCGAGTGGCAACAATCCCTCGTCAGCCCTGGCATTTTCCTGCGGAACCAGCGGGTGTGAAGTTCCGCACAACGTTCCGCAAGTTCCGCAATCGCCTGCCGGATCGAGCCGATAGCAGGCGCCTTTGGTGTGCGCATCGCGGCGCATCAGCACGCGCCACTCTCCAAACTGCCGGTCGCGAACCGCTGCCAGGGCCCTGCCAAGGCGGGTCTGCTGGGAGCGAAGCGACTTGTCGCCGATGACGCTGCCGAGGAGGTCCCGCTCCAGGGCGATCTCGAGCAAGTCTTTTGCGGACACCCAGTTGTCGTGGTAATCATCCCACCAGGCGGCCACGAACTCCCGCCATTCGTTCCCCTCGGCGTCAGCGGTCTCGTAGAGTTCCTCGGTGTTACCCAGGAAGTGGTCAATGCCGACGTTGCCCAGGATACCGCCGACCACGCGAGACCAGCCTTCGAAGGAGCCGAGCACTCTTTGTCCCTGGGGCTTTCCGGCGGCGATCCAGGTTTGCACCAATACCAGGAGAGCATGCACCAGCCGCGCCCGGTTTGCTCTGATCCATTCCCGCAGAGGAGCGTGTTTGAAGGCGGTGCGCTCCCAGGGACGGTCAGTTCTGGGGTCAAGGCGAATGCGGGCGCAGCGCCGGGCGATCTCCAACGAAAGGCGGGGATTGTTGGCCGTCACCAGCCAGGTGGCGCGGTTGGGCAGGTCGATCATCCGCGTCTGCCCAAGAATCCGGTCCGACCAGACCTCGGCTGTGAGCGCTGCGGCCAGCTGCGCCGACTCAATGCCGGTGCGGATGTTATCGAGAAGAATGACTGGCTGCGCCCGGGCGAGCAGGGAGGTGATCTTCTTACGCGCCTCCTCTTCGTCCGGCGTGACCGTGGTTGGCTCGCAGCACCGTCCCAGAGCGATCAGTGCCACCACGTCAGCGAGCAGCCCCTTGCCGGAACCAGGAGTGGGCGCCTCGATCAGGTGAATGGGAGTGCACCCGTCCACCATGCGCCGGATGAAGGGAAGCAACAGGGCGGCCACGGCATGGGCGCGATCCGCCTCGGAGGCGAAAGGAAAGTCGACGAGCAGGTCAGTGAGCAGCAGATCCCTGGCTGTGCCAACCTGCTCCGGCGTGGGCCGCTCGGGCACTGCTTCTACGGAGAAGCCGGGAAGGCGGTGATACCAGAGTCGGGCCGCCGCATGATACCCAGATTCACTGATCATTTTGCCTTCCCGGCCAAAGACCGGCGCGCACACCACGGCTTCCAACTGGGGAACCTGCTCGTCGGGGTAGGCAAGCATGTCCCGCGCGACGTCGCGTACCGGGCTGACGCTGGTCACTCCGGTGTCAGTTATCTTCACCCAGTCGGCAGAGCGGGCCAGGAACCCGTAGATGGCGGCCTCATCGGTCGCCTCGATGCGGCAGCCATCGTCTGCGTGCTGAAGCCGGACGAGCGCGCCGGAACGCACGAAGAGCGTGGGCGGGCGATTGGCCGCATGCACTGCGCGCCAGGCGTCAGCAACAACGTCGCGCAGTTGGCGGTTGTTGACCTGGATCGTCGGGCGACCGTGCGAACTTACCTGCCTGGGGGAATCTCGCGGCAGAACCGGCAGTGGCACGCCCGACATCTCGGCGACACGGGCACAGGCGGCGCGGAAGTCGGCGGCCTCACCCCGCTCGACCAGGAAGTCAAACACCGACAATGACCTGCCGGAGATGAAGGAGTGAAACTCGCCGCGCTCGGCTTGCCCTGATCCATCTGCCACGCCAGCGGAGGGATCACGATCTCCCGTCGGCGACCACGGATCACGGCACTGCAACCAGCCTTCAGCGCATGTCTTCCCGGTCAGCCACTGCCCGTAGACCGCTTCCAGAGGCAACGCCGCGAGCGCTTTCTCTCGCCACTCGCGCCAGGCCTGGTCACTCGTCTCGTCAGACTTGCGCTGTCTCGGGCTCGCACGAGTCTGCTGGCTGCCGGACTCCTTTATCCGAGCGATAACTGCCTCGACCTGGGACTCGTCAACCGTTTCGAACTCTTCCGGTACGAACGGAACCAGCTCGCCCTTCTCATTGGGTCGGTGAAACTGGTTCGCGGCTCCGTTTGCTTCCGACCACCAGGGCAGCCAGACCAGGTTTCCGAAGCCATTGCGCCCGATCTTTGGCTGTTTCGGGAAGACCTCGATCCCTCGACCGGTCTGTGGCAGCGCTCGCTCTCCGTTGGCGAGGGTTACCTCTTCGGGCAGCAGCACCTTCGCCATCGCCCGCGCCTTGCGCGCAGACACAGGCGGATCGAAGAAGCACCACAGGTGCCAGCCATGTCCACCGCCCGACCGTTCCAGGTAAGGGCGCAGGCCTGCTGACTCGAAGATCCGATAGACGGTCAGTGCAGTGCCGGTCGAGTCAGCGAGCGCCTCCGCGTGGTCGCCGCCGTCGAAGTCCAGGCAGAGCCAGCGGGTTGTGCCATCCGGCGCGGGAGCGTAGGCCCCGATGCGAAAGTGGCCCTTGACCACGCCCTCGCCGCGTGAGTTGCGATAGTGGACGGTTACCTTCGGCGCTTCGCTGCCTTTGAGATGGGCAAGCAGCAACTCGTCGAGCTGGCCGTCTGCCCTGGCAGGAGAAGGTCGTTCCCACGGAGCAAGAAAGGCGACTGTGTCAGTGCGACACAAGAAGTAGCGGCGCAGCAGTCCAAGGGCCTTTTCCGAAGGGGGCACAGCCCTACTCTCGCTCATCGCCTACTCCCGTCACGCTGGCCGAGAAGTGAGAGGAAAGTCTTGCGCTGTTCGAGGTGTCGCCGCTGGGCGCAGTTGCGCAGGCCCCAGCGGTCGCCGATCACGATAGCCACCTCCTGCGCACGGGTCACCCCGGTGTAGAAGAGGTTCCGATGGTGCATGAACGAGTGGGCCTTGTGCACCAGCACGATGGCGCAGGGAAACTCGGAGCCTTGGGCCTTGTGGATGGTCAAAGCGTAGGCAAGCGACAGGTCAGAGAGGTGGCCGGACTCAGGGGTGACGGTCACAGCCTGGCCATTGAAGGAGACTTCCATCGCCCCGTCGCTTTCAATTGCGGTCACGCGACCGACCGCGCCGTTCATCACGCCCAGGTCGTAGTTGTTCCGAGTCTGGATCACCTTGTCGTGCAGCAGGAAACGCGGGCGGCGCCCGGGCCTGGGAGCGGAGACATCGACTGCCCACAGCTTCTTCTGGACCAGACGCTGCAACTCGACGTTGAGCGCCTCGACGCCCAGAGGCCCTTTGCGCGTCGGGGTAAGTACCTGCACATCTTCCACCAGGTCGAAACCCAGCCGCCCAACGAGCACTGATTCAAAGAGGTCGAGCAGGAAGCGCTGCACATCCCAGACATCGGTGAACTGATCCACCAGGTACCAGGGGCGGCGGCTCCCGCCGTCGTCCGCGGCGGTCGTGCGCACCTCGCCTTGCAGGATAGCGATGGAGTTCTCTTTGAGCACGCCCGCCTGGCGCACGATCTCGTCGAGGATGACGGTGGGCACTGCGCGCGTGTCGATCAGGTCGCGCAGGACGTTGCCCGGCCCAACGGGCGGGAGTTGGTTGTGGTCGCCTACCAGCACGACGGCGGTTCGCTCCAGGTCCAGGGCCTGGAAGAGGTGCCAGGCCAGAGGCACGTCCACCATCGAGACCTCGTCAATGATCACTACGTCGGCCGCGATAGGGTCTTCCGCCGTTCGCCTGAATTCCCGGCCGTCATAGCCGAGCAGCCGGTGGATAGTGAATGCCTCCTGGCCGACCACCTGCTCCAGCCGCTTCGCCGCCTTGCCGGTTGGCGCACAGAGCACCACTCGAAGGTCGCACTTGCGGCAAAGGCGGGTCATCGCCGCGATGGTGTAGGTCTTGCCACTGCCCGCGCCGCCGCAGATGAGGGTGATCTGATGGCGCAGCGCGGTCAGCACGGCCTGGCGCTGGCCGGCGTTGAGGTCGGGCGCATTCTCGTCCACCAGACCTTCCAGGTCGTCTTCGCCCGCCAGGTGGCAGTTCGCTTCGCCCCCGCGCCGAAACACCTCCCCGAGTTGCTCCTCCATCGCGCGCAGGTCAGGCCTGGCCACCAGAAACCGCCCGCCGTAAGAGGCGCACGAGAGCTGCTTCTCTTCGATCAGGGAATCCAGTGACTGCTCGATCCGGGCGCGGCTGTCGAGAGTGTCCATCACCAGCAGCGCGTTCGCCTGGTCAATCAGCTCCTCGTACTCGACCCAGCAGTCCCCTTGCTCGACGCGCTCTTGCACGCAGTGCAGGACGCCAGCGCGAATCCGGGAGGGATGATCCTTCGCCGAACCCATCTTGCGGGCGATCTTATCCACCCGCTTGAAGGCGAAGCCCGGCACCTCGCGGGCGATCAGGTAGGGATCAGTCTGGAGCAGGGCCACCACGTTGTTGCCGAACCGCTCGACCAGCGTCTTCACCTGGTGGTGGGTGAGGCCGAAGGCCGCCAGCCAGGTGAGCGCACCGTTGACGGCCTTGGTGCGCAGCCACTCGTCTCGCAGCGATTGCACAACCTCGAGGGGAACATGAACCGCCTCGGCAATGGCTTCCGGCTCCTCGGAGAGCACCCGGTCGAAGTCCTTGCCGAAGCGCTCAGCGATCTGGCGCGCCTTGACCGGGCCGATGCCCTTGATGTCGGGATGGTTGGCGAGGTAGTTGGCCAGCCCCTCGGCATCGAGCCTGGTGTCGTACTCCAACGACTCGACCTTGAGTTGCCGGCCGTACTTCGGATGCTCTTCCCAAACACCGTGCAGTATGACCGGTTCATACTCGCGGATCATGACCGGTCCTGCGAATGAGATGCTCTGCCCCTCCGTGGTGCGAAGCCGTCCGGCGGAGAAGCGCGGGCTGGAATAGAAGACTTCCTCAACGCGGCCCCGTACCGTGGCCGCTGGTTCTCTCAAAGCACTTCGCATGCAGTTTGAGCCTTTCGATGGAATCGAAGCAGATAGCATTCGGTGAACAGGCGAGCCACTTGCCGGTCGGAGCAGAAGAACACGGGAACGCCGTAGTCAATCACGATGGAGACCACTGCCCCCAGCACCGCGCTCGGGTGGGCGCCGGAGTGGTAGCAGCTTGCCACGACCTCCGCCAGGTCGGCTTCGACCACGATGCAGGCCGCCTCGTACTCCCTCAGCCGGAGCAACTCGCGGCGGAATCGGTCTCTGCTCCGGATCACGGTGGTAACGAGATCATCCAGCGTCTTGCGCTCCACCGCGACTCGATCCTCAAGCCCTTCGAGGGAGTAGTCTCCGGCGGGGAGCGCGCGGCGCACCACCGCCACGCGCTCCGGGTCGAAGGAATAAGCCTCCTGCTCACGGCTGTCGATCACGATCACGGCTGACATGTCAGAACGGGTTCAGAGCGTCCTGGGCGGCCGCGTCGTATCCCTGGCCCTCATCCTCGGTCACGATGCGCCGGTTGAAGTAGACGTTCTCGCTCTCGTCCTTCGTGCGCTTGGTGATCTCGAGGCGGACGTCCAGGAGCCTCTCCAGGTTGGCCGGCAGTTCGGAGAGGCGCGCCAAGTCGAGTCCGCAGGTGTGCAGGTCGGTCTTCAACCACTTGAGGTTCTCGCGGCTCGCCATCACGCTGTTGCGCCAGAGCAGCCGGCCCTTGTGCTGGGGGCCGAGCACCCGCAGCGTCCACTTCAGCATGGGATTGCCGGAGCTCTGAGCGCGGGTCAGTTCGACCTTCTCGACAACGACCTGATACTTGCCATCGGGCAGCGGTTCGAAGTCGCGTTGCTCGATCGGCGCCTCGGCGAAGTCATCGTCGAACTGCGCCAGGTCGATACCAGGGCCATAGGTTGCGGCATCGGATTCGTAGGTGCTCATCGGTCACTCTCCTTGTGAGTGGGTTGTTTGCCCGCCGAGGCGGGCTTTCGGCCGCGAACTGTCCGCGGCCGGTTTGGACGCAGTAGGGGCTTTGCCAAGCTGCTCCGGGCTCGGAGCACGATCGCTAGATTGCTGTGCCGGAGCCTGAGCGGGCGCGCCCTGGTTGAACGCCTCGACGAACTTGCTGAAATCCAGGTCAATTACTTCGGGCAGGCGCCCGGTGCGGTCGCCGGCCTCGTAGTTCACGTGCGGCTTGGTGCGCATCACCCGCCGGCCCGCCACGCTGCCATCGGGGCCTGCGGTCATCTCAAGGTCGCAGTAGAGAATCAGGTCAACCATCCCCAGCACGACCTTGCGCACCTTGTCGGGAAGGGTGGGGACGATCCGGGTGTGCTTGCCGGTGCGAGTCTCGATCTCCCGCTCCTGGGAGTGGGAGACCAGGAAGAGACCGTAGGGCAGCAGCGAGACCTTCGTGAGGACGCGGTGAAACTCGTTGTTGATCAGGGCATAGCCCTTGCCAAATCCCAGGTCGCTCTCATGGTCGATCTTGAACTTGGCGCAGATGTAATCGGCGCACATCCGGTAGGCGTTGTCCACGGTGTCGATGACCACCGTCCTGAACGGGTGCTTGCCCTCGGCGATCTCGCGGCAGGCCAGCAGAAACTCTTCCCACCTGGTGATCGGCACCTGGAACACCTCCAGGTTGTTGAGGCCGGCCTCGGTCGCCAGGAAGACCGCTCCCTCGGCCTGCGAACACCAGGTCGACTTCCCGATCTTGCTCGGCCCGTAGACCAGCACAGTCAGGTCGGCCAGGTTCTGTTTTGGCAGGGTTCTTTCAGTTGGAAGCATCTCGGTTCTCCTCTCGTCAGAATGCAGGAACCTCGCTCATGGAAGGCCCCCGCTGTTCCCGCAGCTCTTCGTGCGGGGGAACGCGCTGGTAGAAGTTGTCAATCACGTTCGGGCTGCCGCCGGAGCGACAGAGCGAAAAGTATGGACACGGCCGGTAGTGGTGAAAGCAGAAGGCGGTGTTCTGGTACCAGGCGTTCCGCCGCCTGGCGTCGAGGAAGGCCTGGGTGAGTTCCCACAACTCGGCGCGCAGCACGGTGAACTGGTCGCGGGAGAGATAGAGCATCTCCCGGTGAAACATCGCCGGCTGAGCATACTTAGCTGCCAGGCGATCCGCGAACTCGGCCTCGCTCTCCGTGCGGCGCTGCTTCAGCCGCGCCTTGAGCAGCAGGTTGTAGAACACGCCGGTGATGCGAATGCTGAGCGCCTGCTCCAGGTAGTAGGCGTAGAGCGTGATCTGGAAGTCGGTCCAGAGGCGCTCCAGGTAACCGCCGTCAAGAGCAGAGGCGGTCTTGTGCTCCAGCACGAAGTGCTCGTCTCCGACGCGGACGAGACCGTCCACCTTGCCGGCGAGCACGAAACTGCGAGAGCGCGCCCTGGTGGCCGGGTTGATGATCTCGCCTTCGAAGGTGTGCTCGAGAGCGAGAACCTCGAACTCCTCGGCCGGGTAGCGATTCGCGTAGCCGGCCATCATCGCTGTGCCCAGACGCCAGTCCCGGCGCTGCTCATCATCCTGGACTCGGGCCGGCAGCCTCTGGTCGACGTGCTCCAGCACCGCTGCGAGGTCGCGGTCGCGGTGCCAGATCTCCAGGCACTCGTGGACGAGAGTCCCGAAGCCGAGGCGCGGGTCACGCCTGATCGGCGCAAGCTCGCGCATGTAGCGCCAGTAGCAGGCCTTCCGGCAGTTGCGAAACAGACTCCACATCGAGTAGGTGGTGGTCATGCGAGGCGTCATCGGCGAGCCTCCGCCACCAAGGCGTCCTCGCGCTGGCGTCCGACTCGCTCGATGCGGAAAGCTTCCTCTCCGAACTGCCGGATGAGGAAGTTGGTGAAGATGCGAGCCACCGTGTGGCCCGCCTCCGTGCGGGCGTCCACCACGAGGGCGCGCTTGTCATCGTCGGCACAGAAGGAAACATCCAGGCGGATACAGGAGCGGCCGTGAAGGCCCTCCGCCGCGAAGATGGAGAGCAGAAGCGACTCGTGCACCTCCTTCATGCACGCGCCGGGTTCGAAGCGAAAGCGGTAGATCTCCGGTGTCATCGGTCTCTCCATCCTGGTTGGGCTCAACCTCGCCCACTTCATACCTACGGGATCTCGCGCGAAAGTGACGGCGCCGGCTGGAGGTACTCGCGGAGCCCCGCCTCTTCGAAGATCGCCCGGAGTCTGGAGCGCGGCCCGTAGAGGGTGGTGCGGGGAACTCCCAGGGCAGCCGCGACCTCCGAGATGGTGGCGCTCATCAGTCGTCGGCAGAGGTCTTGCTGCCCCGGGGGGATGTGGGCAAGGAGGCGCTCCAGGTCAACCTTCCGCGCGACCTCATCTTCCAGGGACAACTCGCCGACGCTGTGCTGGCTGCGAACGGCGTCCTCATGGGCGATGTCCTCGATGGACACCTCGTCGCCCTCAGCGGTCTGGACGGTATCTGAGAGCGAGCAGACGTTGAGCCGGAAGTCGCGGCGAGCAGTGCGGCGGGCATCCAGAATGTCGGCGGCCTTGTGTTCGACGATTCGGGTGACGAACGCCCCGAGTCTCCCGCGCGTGGGGTCGAACTTAGAAAGCTGCTCCAGGACGTGAAGAGTCAGGTCGCCTTCGATGTCCTCGCCTTCGTCCCTGGTGACACCGGCCTTGCCGATCAGTCGAGATGCTGTGCGCCGGATGATCTGAAATGCCTCTGCGTCGAGTTCCTTGCGGCTGGAATCGGAACCCATCCTTTCCTCCTCGCGGCCGAGGAGGAGCCCGTGGCGGGTGCCGCCCAGCTCCGGGGAAGCATCGAGAAACGATCAGAGGTCGCTGCGAGTTCGCCGGCTTGGCGACACCCACAACGACCTCCGCTCTGCGGCCAGTACGTTGTCTGGTGACGGAATATGGCCCCGGTCTCAGACCGGAACCGGAACACTCATCTGAAACGGAAGCCCGTGCTTGACAGTCAGCACCTCGATCACGCCGTTGCCCATCTCGTCGAGCGAAGCGAAGAACTCCACGGCGTGGATCTTCAGGATGAAGTCCCCGGCCTCGCGCTCAGGGCGGGGGCCGTTCTCCTTGCCGAACGCGACATCGCGCACAGCGCGTGGCAGGGGATCGAAGACCGGCTCGCCGCCGACGATCAGCAGGTTCTCGATCCGGCCGAAGCCGAGTTCCTGGCAGATCTCAAGCAGGCGCTGCCGGGCAGGGGAGAGATCGCTTTTTCGCATACGCCACCTCCGTGACTGAGAGTTGTGGAGCCGTCTGGCTCCTGACTCTCATGGTCGCAGAGGTGACCAGAAAGAGGGGTGGGCGGAAAGTGGGTTTACTGCGGGTTTAGTGTGGGCGCGCCGAAGCGGGAGGCAAGACGAGAAAGGGCCGCCTTGCCCGGCGACCCTTCCAACGATTGTGCGCACCTGGTGGGATGACTACACCAGAGCGAGATCGGGCGGGAACAGCCGGAGCCGATGGCCCACGCGGTGTCGCGTTTCGATCAGCCGGGTGCCGGCACCGGCCTCCGCAGCATCCAACGCGCGGCGGAGTTCCTTTACCGTGTCGTGTATCTGACGGCGGTAGATCATCATCTTAACGCTTTCGCCGGGCCAGAACATGGCGTAGATCGTCTCCCGCTTGACCCAGCCTTCATCGCCCCCGGCTGCCTGCCGCGCAAGGAGCACGAGGAGTTGGAAGGCACGTGGCGGCATGGACAGAGCGACACCACGGAAGTAGGCCTGGTGGCCCGCCACATTCACTAGGAGCACGGCCTCCGCAGCCAGCAGCGGTTTCGGGCGCGATAGGGCTTCGGTCCTCCAGTAATCGCAGATCGTCTCGGTGACCGCTTGCGTGTCCAGCTTGAGACCATCGTGGTCGAGGTTCAGCATCCGGCAGAGCGGAAGCACCTGGGTTCTCTCATTGAACACGCCGTCCGCGGGAGCCTCCGCAAGGGTGAGGACGACAGACACTGCGCTCCCTCGGAACGCCGTTCGCTGGTCGAAGACTTCCCGCGCATCGCTCCATCCGACTCCGCGGGCAAGGAACATGTCTCCGTCGCCTTCCCTGGCCACTACCTTCCCCAACGACCACAGTCGCCCAGTTACGCGCTCCTCGACATTTCCTTTCGCGCCGAGTTCTTCGGCGACGATCTCTGCCAGGGGGCCAAGGTCAACCTTCCACTGCCTTAGCCGCTCCAGGGGGATAGCTACCCGTCCGATATCGTCTCGCTCCTCACAAACGACATATGCTCGCGGAGGCTCCCCCTCTCCGGCATCGAGGAGTTCCACCTCTGCCAGGCAACGCTGCTCGCACCCTGGGCAAGTGGTGGAGGTCGCGTAATCGCCTTGCCTCAGCACGCCTGATGAGCGCAGTGCTGCCAGGTGTTCACGAGGCCAGCGCGCGACGTCCTCAGTCTCGAATGATGTACTGGACGCTACGTCGGCGCTTTGCAGAACCGTCCTGAGTGCGTCCTGAGACATCGATGTTCCACCTCCTCAGCAGCTCTCGGGCGATATCATCTTCTGGGTCATGCTTCAGCGAGCACGAGTTCGGATGGGAGACGCGGATCGTGAGTCGCTTCCGTGAAGCTGCTTCTGGGCGAAACACAAGTTGGATGCTGGCACGGTCGGCGACTACCAAGTCGGAGGGGATTCCCTTCGCCTTGAGGACAACCTGCAGCAACTCCCGAACCCCCCCGGGGTCTTTTCTCGTGTTAGCCTCCAGCGTGATTCGCCGGTTCGCCTCCCCCATGATACGCACCCGAAGTGACTGAAGTAACGCGCAGTCCACCCCGTCTTCCGGCTGCAGCACGAACTGGAAGTCAGGACGCAGAATGCCGTTGAGTTCGTAGCTGATGCCCTGGTCGTCGAGGCCCGACAAATCGACGCCCAGGATCGCACGGCCGAAAACCAGCCGCAGCTCTCGCTTCGTGTCGTGGGAACCTCGCGCGTGTAGGTCGAGCCAGCGGTCCTTCTCATCGTAAACAAAGATCACCTCGAACGCGGGCCGCTGAGTCTGGGGCCTGAGCATATGCTTGATGTCGTACACCAGCCGGCTTTCGGCGTAGTCTTCCGGATGGGCGAACCAGTATAGCCTGCTGTCCCTTCGGTAGTGGTCCACTTTGCAGTGGTGACCGCGGCCCTCCGCCCTGCTGTAATACTGAGATAGGTCGCTCTCCAGGCGCCGGGTCCCCTCCCGGCTCGTGTCCGGCTTGCACTCGGGCAGGTCACGTGACCGATCCCAACTGGCCAGTCCAGCGGCGTAGTGGAGCTGCTGGGCGACCCGGAACACCTTGGGATGATGGAGGAACGTCCAGAAGGCGCGTTCCAGGTGACCCCCCATCTTCGCGAAGTCCTCGGCCAACTCGACGCGATGGTGTCGGTCCCTGCCCTCGTCTATGAGTGTCTTCGTGCCACCCTCGTCGGCCATCCCGTATACTCGCCGGAAGTCGGTGTCTATCTCCCGCCTGATCTTCTCCGGCGCGCTGTCAATCGCTCGCTGGATATGTTCAATCTTCCGCTCGCTGAGATGCTTCCATGGAATATCTTCTCCGATCCCACGCTTCGTCAGATACTGCTTCAGCAGCGTGTTCGGAGCCTGCCGCAAGAACGACTTCGGAGAGTATTGCCTCGACATGCTCGCCCCTCCTTGCCAGCAGCAGTATAGCACTCCATCAGGCGAGCAGGAAGCACTAAACCCCGTGGCGATGGTCTCCCGCGGACTTACCACGCAAGCAGCAGTGTCGCAGAATAGCGCCGCAAGGCTCGTGCAGGCTGGTAGAACAGTGAGGGCGGTATTCCCTGCCACTCAGGAACAGACAGGCGCCAGGCTGAGTCGGCGCTTGGCGTTGCCCCGGAATCCGCCCCTGAAGCCCCTGTGTGCCGCAAGAAGGGAGAGGTAGGCGTCCTTTTGCCCCACCGACCGGCTGTCCGCCCGCAACAGGGCCAGTGGGCGCTCACGCGGGCAAGCGCAACGCGGCCGCTATCGGGGCGGGAACCCCCACTTCTTCCGCTGCTCGGTCCAGTAGGGTGGGATGTCGAGCAGGCGAGCCAGAGAAAGCCCACTGGGTTCGTCGCCCCGCATGATTGACTCGACGATATCCGGGGCCAGCAGGGACAGACGAAGAATCCGCGCCACGTAGGAAGCGTCCATTCCCATAGCGGCCGCCATCTCTGCGACGCTCGCGTAGCGCCCACTCTCGATCAGTTCCTTCCACCGATGCGCTCGTGCGATGGCCACCACCAGGGGCTTGTTGGTTCGACAGGGTGTGGACGGCTCGGATGCCTGGCAGCCGAGGCTGATGATCTCCTTGCGCCCGCCTCGGCGCTTGAAGGTCAGGGGAATCCGAAACACCAGGTGGTCGCCCTCCTCGACAAGCTCTGGACTCTGGATTTCGGTCATCGTGCCACCGCCTGTGACCTGATTCGGGCGCCATCACGCAGTTCCGCGACCAGGGAGCGCAGCCCGTCGGCTCGGATGCGTACCTCGGCCCCCTCGGGGTGGATGTCCACTCGTTCCACCAGGAGATGAACGACCCGGGCCTGTTCATCGGGAAAGAGCTCTTCCCAGACGGGGTCAAGCGAGGACAACGCTTCGACCACCTCCTGCTCGGTGAAGGCGGCCTGCTCGGCCTGGCGCATCTGTGCAGTGACCCTCTCCAGAGTCTGCTCCTGCTCCTCAATCAGACCGCGAAGTTCGCCCAGGCGGCGGGCAATGGGCAGGGACGCTCCCTCGTCGCCATTGGCAGCGACCAGGCGTCGGGCTTCTTCCTTCAGGGCCTGGAGGGCCAGCTCTGCATCTGCGCGCCGGCGGGAGAGGTGTTCAAGGTGTTCAGTCATTTGCTGCCGGGCAGCGCGGAAGGTCCTGGCGACCACCTCCGGCGAGCGGAAGATGCCGCGGAGCTGGTCCACCACTGCCTGCTCGACCTCAGCCGCGGCTAGCGTCTTTGTGGGGCAGGAGTTATAGCCGTTCTTGGAGGCGTGGACGCAGAGGTAATAGCGGTAGAGCTTGCCCCGGCGCTTGGTGAAGGTCGGGCCCATGGCGCAGTGGCAGTGGCCACAGTGGAGTATGCCCCGAAGCAGCGCCGGCGTCTCGGCTCGCGTCTGCGCCGCCCGCGCCCGGTAGTTGCGTGCCAGGATTGCATGCGCTTCTTCCCACAGGTGGAGGGGCACGATGGGGTCGTGCTCGCCGGGGAAGCGTTCTCCTTTGTGGGTGACCTCGCCGATGTAGAGGGGATTGTTGAGGACGCGGTAGATGTCCGCCTTGCTCCAGGAGCGGCCGGCGTGGAGCCTTCCGGCCTTCGTGACCCAGGACTTGGTGGCGTGCCTCTGGGCATTCAGCTCCTGCGCAAGCAGCGTTGTCGAGCCGGTCTGGATGAACCGGGTAAAGACATGGCGGACAAGTTTCGCCTCCTCTTCGTTGACCACGAGACGCTTTCGGTCGCGGTCCACGTCGTAGCCGAGCACTGGCATGCCGCCACAGTATTTGCCCTTGCGCTTGGTGGCTGCCACCTTGTCACGGATGCGCTCGCCGATGATCTCTCGTTCGAACTGGGCGAAGGACAGCAGGATGTTCAGGGTGAGCCGCCCCATCGAGGTCGTGGTGTTGAACTGCTGGGTGACCGAGACGAAGGAGACGCCTCGCCGGTCGAAGGTCTCGACAATCTTGGCGAAGTCCAGCAGGGACCGTGAGAGTCGGTCCACCTTGTAGACCATGATGCAGTCGACAAGCCCCGCCTCCACGTCTTGCAGCAGACGCTGCAGCCCGGGCCGCTCCAGGGTGCCACCTGAGAAGCCGCCGTCATCATAGCGGGCAGGCAGAGCTACCCACCCCTCATGTCGCTGGCTCGCAATGTAAGCCTCCCCCGCCTCACGTTGGGCATCCAAGCTGTTGAACTCGCTGTCCAGATTCTCTTCAGTGCTCTTGCGGGTGTAGATGGCGCAGCGGATGGGCCGCGGGTTGGGGGATGCTCGCTCCTCTCGTCTCATCGCGCTCTCTCACCTCCGTTAGGTGGCCGCAGGCCAAAAAAGGCGCGGCCGTTCCAGTGGGTGCCCGTGATGGCCTTGGTGATGGCTGTCAGCGACCGATAGCGCCGCCCTTCGAACTCGAAGCCCTTCACGAGCACCGTCACCTCATAACGCTTGCCGTTCCACTCACGCACCAGGCGAGTGCCGGCTGTCGGGAGGTCGCGGTCGCGCTTCCCCTGCCGCCCGTTCCCGCCGATGGCACCGTCCTCATTCAGCTTTGCCTCTCGCAGGACGTCGGCCATCTGGCTACGGGTAGTATCAGACAGACCGCCGTGGGCGAGCTCCTGGAGGCGGTAGGCCAGCCGCTTGGTCAGGAAGGTGCGGTTGTACCCTGGCGGCTCGCTGCCGTACAGTTCCCGCCACCGATCTTGCAGGTCTCGGGCCGACAGGCGCCTCAGATCGGCAATCTGCTTCAGGATGCTGTTACTCATCTATCTCTGCCTCCGACTCGGGTTCGATACATTCATCCCTCGGAACGCCGAACAGCTCAAGACCTTTCTTTCTCGCGTCCACCTTCGCCAAGGCTGCGGCGGATGAATCCGTGCGCCGCAGTCGGAGACGCAGAAAGCCGGTGGCGAGCAGGCCTGCCACCTCCTCCAGGCGTTGGGCCGGGGTCATTGACTCGGGTTCGAGCGAGTTGCGCACGACGACTCTCCTTTCGGTGGCGGCCGAGGGGAGAGCGTGGGCGCAACCCTGGGCGGGCCTTACGCGAGCAGAGGGCGTCGCGGGTCCCGACCACTCGGGATGCACCCACAACGCCCTCCGCCTCACGGCCGGGCCGCTGTCTGGTGTTCGCGGAGGAGCCGCTGACCGCGACTCCTCCACTACAGACCT
>Ga0315280_10000312_pt1 | contig 89936 bp, 77 predicted proteins | sample YL17G06_40_MG_FD_203697 | JGI IMG/M metagenome (GOLD analysis project Ga0315280, IMG submission 203697) | Sediment microbial communities from Yellowstone Lake, YNP, Wyoming, USA - YL17G06_40 | ecosystem: Environmental > Aquatic > Freshwater > Lake > Sediment | place: USA: Wyoming | collected...
CCGGAGCAAGACTTTCGTGCCAGAAAGAGATCGACATGATTCCCTTCAGGCACACGGAGAGTTTATGTGCCCGCAAGACCAAAAACTCACGGCAGTGCCATTCAGTTCTGATACTTTTTGTCGTCCTTTGCGCAACTTCGCACGCCGCTGATAGACTCGCCAAAACCGGCAAACCAGCGGGAAGACACTGCTCCCGCCTGGGTCTACCCACCTTGACATCGTATCTGCCGGACGACGAGAAGACAGCCCGTGTGAACCAACGGAAGACAGCGAATCAGACGAAGCGAGGCCAATGGTGATGGCCCGCATTGCCACCACGTCTTTGCGCCGCTACCCCGCCATGCCTTGTCTCTCTTGCCCCAGTGCCTTGGGGAAATCTGCGCAAGCCGGACAGTTCGGGAAAGAGGAGGTCAAGTCATGGCATGTTTGGAAAGAAGAGGCAGCATTTGCCCGGCATCACCTCTGGCGGAGGTCTTGACTACCGCGCAGAGTGCAGAAGCAAAGTGTCGTAGACGGTATGCGTATCCTCGGTTCGAGCACGGCCGTCATATGAGCGCGGCAAGGAAGCGGTCTGCAGAGATCAGGCGGATGCCGCGACGCACGATGTCGACGTCAGGAGTACGGATCACCTGGAAGGCATACGGGATGCTCAGACGATCCTGGAAATAGTCGAGGTGGTCCGAGAGGGCCTGATCGTGGTACTTGGCCTCCACGCAGAACCAGGGACGATTGTCCACATCTCATCGGCTTGCCCACATGCAGGCCTGTGCATTATCGTGAAAATTTGCGTCAATGCAAAATTTTCGCCATGATTTTTGCCTTGTGTGGAAGATTTCGCAGATAATCGCGCAAGCTATAGAATTAGCGGGTCTTTCCGTGATAACGTCAAGACGCGCGAGAGGTCGTCGATCGTTGCTTGGATGGATTCTCGGTTGAAAAGTCAACACAAGGCCAGCCATTTCTTAAATAGAAACGATCGATGTGCGACGCCACAAGGTTGGAAGGAGTGGGAAGTCAAATCATCGCGTGTCTGGGCCGCCCTCGTCGCGTTTGTATCTGGGATGCTGGCCCTGTACGCGGCAATCCAAAAGCAGATCAATCCGATCGTGCAGACGGACAATGGCCTGCTTGACCTCCCCAATGGCGAGCATCACGGCGTCATGCCGTTCATCCAACTTGGCGGCAAAGTCGGCGTGGGCCGCACAGAGCCCCGGGGCTGATCGGTCTTTGCTGCCGTCGCCGCTACCCACTTGGGCCGAGAATCGAAATCCCCGCTTGATGAGTTGCTGCACAAGCCACAGGCCCAACCCACCGATCGTAACGCCGGCCGCGCCGGTCACTGCCGTTTCTCCGACCCCTTGTGCCAGAATCTCAATCATGTGTTGCTCCTATACCGTCACGCGGATGCGGTAGGTTACCTTTAGGAACTCCGTGTTGTGCAGCGTCACCCAGTCCGACTCCTGGAGAACGTCCCGGCAGATGAGAAAGACGTATTGCCCCAGGAACGCCTGCAAGCCCAGTTCCTTGATGGTGATGTCCCCGCCGCTTTGGTTTTCGAAGATGCGCATCATGTCGAACCAGGCATAGGGGGCCGAGACAACCGTGTCCTGAATGAGGCCGCCCCAGTGCAGAAGCTGCCCAGCACCTGTCCCGTGCGCAATCAGACTGGCCATCGCGTAATTGTTATAGGCGACCGCCGTGGTCCCGGTGCCCAGAACGACGCCGAGTTTCTCCGACGCAATCCAATAGCTGCTCAGACTGTAAGATCTCCCGCCGCCTCCTGCCATGTTCATGGCGCAGGAGGCATTGTCAGAAGTAAGCGACCGGGCTTGGCCGCCAATGTCCATGAAAGAAAAGCTCGGGGTGTTCGCCGCCTGGAGGTAGTGCATGCAGATGAAGTTCTTGACAAAGCTCCGGCCTGCCCCGGCCCGGCAGAATGGTTTTCGCAGCGGATGGAGCTTCTTGATTTCCCAAAACGACTGAATCATGACAAACCGCCTTCAAGCGTTGACGATGATGTTGTAAGTGACGGTGAGAACCTGGGTGTTCTGTAGAACCACGCCGCCCGCAATTACGTCTCTTATCATCAGGTAGTTGTACCACGTCAAAGTACTGGTGCTGGGGTAATCGCGGTACGAGGTCAGGACGGCCATCAGCCCCAATTCGCTGATGGTGAAGGCCCCACCCTGGTTGTTGGTGAAGTCCCGCGAAATCGAGAACTTGGATTGCAGGGCTCCATCATCGGAAGGCGTAGTGAAGGCAACGTTGCTGTGGAGAAGCTGACCATAGGTCTTCAGCACATAGTTGGCCGTGGCTCCGGGGTCAGCCGGAGGAAATGCGGTAGGACAGTAAGGGTACTGGTCGAAGGACGATCCATAACTCTCGAAGGTGTAGACGGCATTGGTCCCGTTCCAGAAGATGGGGAACTCCAGGCCGTTGGCTGCTCCGGAGGTGAACTGTAGCAGGTAGCCGCGCCACTGGTTGCTCGTCCAGTTCTTGCCGCTGTGCGTGATGCTGAAGGTGTTGGGACCATAGGCGGTACCGTAATCCCTGCTTGTATATGTCCCCGTGGCGGCGCTGAGGTTCGCAGCGGCGGTGCCGTGGGGGACGGGTTTCTCCATCTGAAAGTCGTTGATCGTGGGAGCCGTCGTTCCTGCACCCACGACCGGTCCCAGCCACCATTGCGTTACTCCACTCCGTACCCCACCAGGGCAGTAGAAGTTGTAGCTTGTGTAAGGTGAATTGGTCCAACCGAAGACAGTACGGGTATTCCCAGCCCAGTCTTTGGCCGACGCAGTGCCCCCTCGCGATTGCACAAGCAGGTAGTCGATGAACTGCCGTGTGAAGCTGTGGCAGCGAAAACTGCTCCTTCCCTCGATCTTGCCGCTACTGTTGCGGACAGTCAGATCGCAGGTCAGGTCGATGGAGTGTCCATCTTCGGGATTCGATAGCCGCATAGCCTCATCAAGGTCGCGGAAGGTACGGAATTGGGGATGGATCAGTCTCTTTCTGGGGAGGAGAATCATTGCTTTGCTCCATCAATGACGATGGTGAATTGGGCTTCGATGACCGCGACACGTTCGGTAGCGGCAGGCTGCTCGTTCGACGCGATAGGTGAGATAGGCGGCATGGATGCCGGGGACGCGGAGGGGGCCGAACCCGAAGCAATCGTGTGGACAACCTCGATGGTCTTCATGTTCCGTGTTCCACTACTGCACATTCGTGGTATAGCTCGTGGCGATATCTTTGGTGCCGGACCAACTCTTCTTCGTGGCATCTGCACCAGTGAAATCCAGCAATTCAGATGAGATCAGGACTCGCAGACCATCCGCCGGGGTAATCTCCTGGTGGTAGAGCGGCATCCCGCAGTCCGAGTCTAAGCCATCCACGATCTTCAGGAGCGATTGGTTGACTGTCAGCTTCGCGATCAATGCGGAGCTTGTGACTTGGGCGTTGATGATCTTGTGGCCGCTATACGCAGCACCCGGCGATTGCCAGACCCAATCCCAGAACGGCGGCTGGTTGGCCCCTTGCGTCACCAGGACCTGCCCGTAGGTGCCGGGTGAGAGCTTGACGATCTGCCGCTGACCTTGGATGTTTTGCCAGACGTAGAGCAGGCTGCCCAAGGGGGCACCGAGAATCACACTGACCAGTTGATCCAGCAGAGCATTCCATGCCTGCACGTTCACGCCGATCTGCAACCCCAGGTTGGTCCGGGCGTCCGCCGGATTCGAGGCGCCCGTACCGCCGTCGGCGACGGCGAGATCCGTGATGTTGCCGATGGAACCACCGGTGATGTTGACCCCATCGGCATTCTGCACAGCCATTGTGCCCAAGCCGAGATTCGTTCGAGCACTGGGGGCGTCGATAGCTCCTGTCCCACCATCTGTCACGGCCAAGGGCAGAGTAATCGAAGAACCCCCACCTCCAGCATGGTCCAGCAGCCAATTGATCCGGCGGACTTCTTCCTGGTTCTGCCTTTCGATGGCGGCCAGGAGTTGGCGCAGGTAGTTCGCCAGGTCTTGGTCCCGACCGTTGTAGCCGCCGTAGCGAACGGTTTCCTTGAGTTTGTCCATCGACGGCCCTATTTCCCGACCTTCTTGGCACGCAAGGCATCGTGAGCAGCTTGGCGTTGTCGCTGGTGTTCTGCTTGGAGTTCGTCGGCGATCGGTGCGTGTCCCGTGCGGCGCTCGTATTCCCGGGAGAGGATCGTCACGAGTCCTTCCGACCCCTCGTGAGGCTCGCCTCGGACGCGTTCCCGGCCTGCGGCATCGTGGCCGCTCGTTGCGTAGGTGTTCGCGGCGATCCGGGAAAGGATCTCGTCTTCATCCATTCCCGCCAGCTTCTTGGTCAACTGCTCGTTTGTCCTCTGTGCAGCCATCTCCTTGCGCGACTCTTCGAGGTCTTTGGCTGTCAACAAGCCTTCGGCGCGAACCTGCGTCTCCTGCCACTGAGCTTCTTTTCCGGCTTTGGCCTGGCCCGGACCTCTCCCCGTTACCTGTGACTTGGCTATCAGCGAAGTCCACGCATCCGTTTTCTTGATCTCGTCGATCAACGTGTCCACGTCCGTGGGCCGGCCAAACCATCCCGCGAAGTACGCATAGAGCGTATCTTCGAGTTTCCTCCTGCCGGTCGCAGTCTGATAGAACTTCTTGGCGTCTGCCCCAATCAGGCCGATGATGGCCTGCTCCAAAGACTTCATGCTTGCCGGCGTGGCCACGGGACGAGGCTCGAATACATTCGGGTAGGTCTCCATGCCCGTGATGGCAACCTGAGTCTGCTTGAGGAATGGCTGCAAGTCCTGGTAGAGCTTGTTGACCGGCCCCTGTGCCAGATCCTTGGCAGCTTCCAAGGCGGCCTCTTTGCTATCCACAAAGCCAGCCTCGTACCGCCACAGCACGCCGGACAACTGTTCCATCCCGAACCACTCTGCGAAATCCGACAGAGCCGTATCGCCCCACAGAGTGCAGTCGCCGACATTGACGTGTGGCTGAGACCGCAGCCAGAACGCCAAGTGCTCTTCTTTCTTGCGTGCCTCGTCGTTGCGATGGTTCCATAGCCATGCAAGTCCGTAGAGGGCCAGCACGCGGACAAGCCACTTCGCCACATTGGCGGCGACGACCCCGGCCATAGCCGACGCAGCTTCGTCCGTCGCGTCTTCCTTGGCGGCGTTCAAGAGCGCCCTCGGCCAGAAGGTCAGGTTCTTCTTCAGATAGGAATAGAACGGAATCAAGCCATTGCGGAGAACGTCATTCTCCCACGGCGTGAAAGCTCCGTAGTCTACCATCGTCTCCCGCGAGTGCTTCGCGGCCGCTCGGTACTTATCCGTCTTGGCGAGTTCCTGGACATCCGCCACATTTCCGGCCCAGTGCCGCAAGGGCCTACCGTGCTTGATGTCGTCCAGCGTCCCCAGGAAAACCGCTGCCCGCAGGATGTCTTCGCGGAACTGAGTCAGGTCCTGCTCTATCTGGCCGGCCCGTCCCAGGAGTTTCAGCGGAGCGGCGAATGTGGCTCTTACGGCAGACACAAAACCTTTCTGCGTGCCCAGATCCGCGAACCGCTCGAACTGCTGCATGGTCCGGGGATCGTTCATCTCGTTCCACAGGCTGGAGCCGACAGCGCCGTATCGCTGCATGGCCTCGTAGACTTCGCCCTTTTTCTCGATCAGGAGTCTCATGGCCTGGGGGATGTATTTCACCTTGCTCGTTTGGCCCGAAGCGTTGAGCCGCTCAACATCACCGATCTGGTTGCGGGCGTTGTAGCGCAGCGGGTTGACCCGCAGATACCAGCGTTTGAGGAATTGAATGGCGGGCTTCGAAAAAGATGCCACGATCAGGTTGCTCCGCTTGTTGACGGGCAGGTCGTCCAACTGCTTCGCCAGCCAATCGGGGATCAGCATTCCCTTGCGTTTGCCGCCCATGACAAGGGCCTGCCGCATCATGTCGCGCGGGATGTGCAGGATGTCGCCAGCCTCCTCAGCGGAGTTCTCGACCAGGATTGCCATCTGGGCTTCCGTGAGCGTGTTGGCGAGATACATCAGATTCGGCCGCTTGTACCACCACTCGGTATAGCCGTCGGCCTGCGCCAATCGTTCCGGGGTGACGTACTTGTCGCCGAGCCTCTCCTTCATCATCCTCTCGCGTTCATGGATGGCTTTGAAGATACCCCGCGCCGCGAGACCATCCGCGTCGTTCGGCCGCTCGCGGACAATCGTGCTCAGGAGGTTGAAGAAGCCTTCCGAGTCCTCATCGGGGAGTTCTCCGACGATCTTCCGGAGCTTGCTCTTGTGCATGGCGACGCGCTGGCGATAGGGGTGGGTCGGGTCCAGTTGCGTCAATTCCGCAATCCACTCTTTGCGCCCCTCGTCCCCCGACTGAGACTGGGCGATCATCCGGCGCAGTTTCTTGATCCGCAGTACATTGTCCGGCCCGCCAACGAGGACCTCGAAGTTCCGCGACTTGGCGTTCGCCGCATACTGCCTACGCTTGTCGTAGCGGCGGCCGATCTCGGTTGCCATGTCCTCGATGGCATTGTCGCGATAGATGTCTGAGAGGGCTTTGATCTCGACGGCCAGGTAGTGCGTGGAGATGTCGCCGGTGTAGCCCTTACGTTCCTTGCCGTAGCCGCGATAGGGCTCGGAAAGTTTCTTCGGCTTTGCAGTTCCCTTGTGGGCAACCTCGGCGTACATCAGGACGAAATGACGGACATAGGCCCGGTTGTCTCTGGCCTCCTCGCTGATAACGCCTCGGTCGAATAGGTCATTGCTGACTTTCTCCCAAAGGGCTTGCCGCGCCTCGTAGGCCGCCTGCACCGATGGGACCTTGGCAATCAATGCGTCCAGTCGGGCATTCTCCGTTGCAAGTTGCTCCACGTCCAAGTCCCCAGCCACAGACCGGTCGATCTCGGCTTCTTTCAAGAGGTCCTGCACGAACACCTTGCGGCGCAGAAGATCGAGCCCAGCCACATCGAGGGTCTGCACCCCCTTGCCGCCATTGTTGACAATATCCTCAATATCCCGAATCGCCTGGTCGGTAGCCGCCCGCAGTTCCTCCGGCATCGTGCGGATCATATCCCGCGCCAGGGCCGCCTCTGTCGTCTTGGGCAGGTTGTGCAGGTAGATGAACCGCTCCCGCAAGCCTTCTTTGGCCGCCTCAAGCACCTTCGCTATCTTGGCCTGTACAGGCATGACGTAGGTGCGTGCGAAGAAATCCTCAATCGCATCATCGGGCGATTTGACCTTATCTTCCGTCAGCCACGGCTTGGCAACCTTGCCGGTCTTGGCATCCGGTCCGAAGCGAACGAAACCGCCTTCGCCTTTGCCCTCGCCCTCAACGGTGGGATCGGCACGGAAACCGGAAGATGGTTCCTCTGCGGTATCGGACTCCGCCTGCTCGCCGGACGATTGCGGCTGCTCTTCCGCAATGATCGGCTGGGACTGGTCGTGTTTCTTGTCCAGCCCGATTTCATTCTGCAACTGTGTCAGCTTGGCCCGTTTGTCGGTCAGATCCTTGGCCTTGGCGAAGGGCTTACCGGCTATCTCTTCCAATTCCGCCAAGCGCCGCCGGTCGCGCTCGAGAATCGCCGCCTGCTGCTTGTAGCGATCCTCGATGCCGGCGACCGCGTTCTCAATCCGGGTGATGTTGCCGGAGGGACTCTCGCCGAGGTCCACGTCGTAGGTGAGCTTCGAGCCGTGCAGGCGAAGCCGCCACCATCCATTTTGTCCCTCGAAGCCAGAGGCCCAGCGGGCAGCCATCTTGAAGCCGTAGGCACTGCCGACCTCGGTCGGTTCCTGGCTGAACCAGTTGACCTTTGCCAGTTGCTCGTTGAGAGCTTCCGCCGCCTCCTTGCGTTTGGTGTACCGTGTCCCCGCGATCGTGATGTCGATACCTTCACCGGCTGCTTCGATAGCGGCCGTGGCTTTCTCGGCGTCGGCCTTGAGATGAGCGACCAACTCCTCCCCAGACTTGATCTTGTTGGGAAGGACGGCTTGCCGCTCCTCTTGTATCCGGAACTGATCCGCCCGATGCGCCTTTTCCTCTGCCTGGAGTTGCTTGACTTCAGCATCAAGCCGGATGGCCTCGATGATCTTGGGATTGCCCGACGCCAGAGCCTTCACTTCTGCATAGGTCAACGAGTTCTTGCTGATATCCTCAATCTCGCGGCCGCTGGTCTCGCCGGACATCACCTGCTCGATAAACTTGGCTTTGGTCTCCAGCGTCTGCCACATGTAGGCGTCGAACGTGCCCTTGGTGACATACTCGAATTTCTGCACCTCGCTGAACATGTTGCCCTGACGTTCCATGCGGCCGTCGCGTTGTTCGACTTCGGCGGGGACCCACGGCGCGGTCAAATGGTGGGCGGCGATCAGACGCTCCTGTACGTTGGCCCCGGTCCCCATCTTGCCGGTGGAAGCCAATAGAACCCGGATCTTGCCGGCGTTCGCTTTCAGATAGAGAGACGCCTGCTGCTTCTCGTCGGCCGCATCATGGATGAAGGCGATCTCGTCCTTCTTGACGCCCTTGGCAAGGAGCTTCTGTTTGAGATCGTCGTAGACCGACCATTTCCCTTTCTTCGGTGTGGACAGGTCGCACCAGATGACCTGCAGGGCCTTATCTTTGGCTGTCTCCTGATAGAGGCGGTAGACCTCATCAACGCAGCGGTTGATCTTGCTGCCGGGCGCATCTGGGGCGCCTTTGATGCGCAGCCGTGCATCGAGGGCAACGTGCCGGCCATCGTTGGTGACGGCGAGCATGTTGTCTTCCCACGGTTTGACGCGTCCGCTACGGATGTGCTCGGCCCGTTCGACCAGGCCCTCGATGTAATCCTCCACCTCGGGTATCGGCTCGCACTGAATCGTGGTCCTTTGGACCTTCGGCAACGGGATGTTCATTTGCTTCTTGGTGACGATATCCGTCACCGACCGGAACATCTGCATCAGTTCGGGCAGATTGGTGAACCGGGCAAAGCGGGTATTGACCCGAAAACCGCCGCCGGTGGGGTCCACTTCCACGTCAGTTACGGTGTCGCCAAACGTCTTGGCCCAGAAATCGAACGCCTGTAAACCCGCTTCTTTGAGGGCCTGGGGCTGCAAGTAGCGCTGGAGCGTGAACATCTCACCGATGGTATTGGTGATCGGCGTGCCGGTCGCGTAGACGATGCCGCGTTGCCGTGTCGTCGCGTTGAGATACTGGGCCTTCATGAACATGTCGAAAGACCGCTGGGTCTGCGCCACTTGCAGACCGGACACACGATCCATCTTCGTCACGAAGAACAGGTTCTTGTAAGCGTGCGATTCATCGACGAGCATCATGTCGATGCCAAGTTCATCGAAGTACGGGCCTTGATCCTTCTTCCACTGGGCCTCTTGGCGCTTGAGCTTCTCCTCCAAAGCGGACTTGGCCTTCTCCAGCCGCTTGATGATGTTCTTATTCTCGCGGCCACGCTCGGCCTGCAAGGCGAGGATCTCTGTTTCCAGTTCGTCGATCTGCTCCTGGAAGAACGCCCGGATGCGCCCGGGCGACATGGGAATCTTTTCGAACGAGCTCATCGGGACGATGATCCCATCCCAATCGCCGGTGGCGATCCGGTTCATCAGGGTCTGGCGTTTCTGGGGCGTGAAGTCGTCTTTCGTCGCCGCCAGGATGTTCGCGGACGGGTACAGCTTCATCCAGTCCACGCGCCAATCGTCGATCTTGTGGTTGGGGACGACGAAGATGGCTTTCTTGACCTGTCCGATCCGGCGGCCTTCCATCGCCATCGTGATGCCGGCAAAGGTCTTTCCTGCTCCCACCGCGTGCGCCATGAGCATGTTGCCGCCGGTGAGGAACCGGGCGACGGCGTTGGCCTGATGGGGCCTCAGTCTGCCGCCCGCCAGGGGCGTCGAGGATTGTCCGGGGCACCGCAGATACGAGCCGTCCCATTGGGGAAATACGGTGTGGTTGAAGGTGTCATTGTAGACACGGGCCAATCGTTTGGCTCGGTTCGCATCCGACCAGATCCACTGCTCGAATTCGTCCTTGATCTTCTGCTGCATGACGCGAGCGATCGTGGTCGCGTCTTTATCCACGTAGCGATTGCCCTTCTCGTCCTTCCGCCATACGGTCGGCTCCTTGTAGTTCATCGTCTTGACGACCAGCTCCGCCGTCGGGAAGTCAGGCGTGTCCCACCGGCCGCTGGTCGCATTGCCGCTGATGACCCAGGAACCATCGTGCTCGAATTTCGTGAACTTGACGCCGTAGGTCCGGCCCGTGAGATGGCTGAGGAATTCCAGGTAGGTGTCGGCGTCGATCCAGGGGCTTCCCAATCGCACCGAGATATCAGTCGGCAGGATGTCTTCGGGCTGGACCGCCTTCAAGGCGTCTGCGTTCGTCTGGTACTTCGAGTCGAGCTTGGCCGCCGCCTCGGCTGCCGCCAGTTTCCTGCGGACGTTACCGGAGAGGTAAAGGAAGGATGGTTCCCACTGGCCGGTCTCAGGATTGTCGAAGGCATGGCCGGCGATTTGCTTGGTCACGCCCTCCGGCTCCAATCCGAGTAGCTTGCCGATGTACTCCAGGTCGATCCGGCCACGTTCGCTCATACTGACCGCGACGGCGTCTTGCGGGGAATCGGCCTTCTCGATGGCCTTGACGGAGAACTGCGTCCGTTCGGTGAAGATCTTGGTTTTGGTCGCTGTCTTGGTGTCGTTGTCCCAATTCTCCAGTGAAAGCAGGAGTGGAAGGTCTGGTTCGTTTTCAAACGTCCTGCGGTTATAGGGGGTGTGGAAGGCGTCGTACTTGGCCACGAACACGTCATAGGCTCTGTTGAGTTGTACACGGGCCTTCTCTACGGCGGCGCTTTCGGCGATGGGGTCGATCTGCAAGCTGATGAGCTTACGGGCTGCGCTCCGGACCTGGATCATCCCAGCGAAGCGTGGTCTTACTGCGCTGCCGACCTCAACGGGCACCAGAACGTCATCCCGCTTCTGAAAGACCTTGCCGTCCTCCATGACGTAGGCCCGGTCCTTGACATTCTCCGGGGCCATCTTCTGGAATTGGGGCTGGCGCATCTCGGTGTCCCGTTTGGTCTGGGCCGCATAGATGTCCTGGATCGGCTGGAACTGCCCCATCAGTTCAGCAATCTTGGCACGCAGGTCAATCCCGGTGGACTCCACCGTCATTTCGTTGGCCCGGTACATCGTGCCGCCGTAGCTGAGCTTGCCGAGGATGTTCTCGGGGTGATGGACGAAGTATTCATTGATGGCGAAGGTTTCCTCGCCCTGTTTGTACTTGCCGATGTCAATCCAGTTCTCGCCCTGGGCGGTTTCTCCGGCAGATCGTTTTTGCAGAACAAGGATATCGGTGACAACTTCCGTGTTGGCGATCTTGCCGAACGCTGTCTTGGGCAAACGAATCGCCCCCAGCAGGTCCGCCTCTTTCGCCAGATACTTGCGGACAGCGTTGTTGCCCTTGTCCATCGTCCCCTTGCTCGTGATGAAGGCAACGAGGCCGCCCGGGCGCGTCTTCTTCAGGGCCTTGGCGAAGTAGAAATCGTGGAGGGCAAACCGGACGCTGCGCAAGTCCGAGTCCACCGGCTTGGTCTGCTCATCGAATGGCACGTTCGAGACGAACAGATCAAAGAAGCTGTCGGGATACCGCACGTCCTGAAAGCCGCTATTCTCGATGGACGCACTCTGATAGAGTTGCTTGGCGATGCGAGCCGAGAGGTTGTCAAGTTCCACGCCAAACAGGCGGCTTGCCGCGGCGATATCGTCGGGCACCAAGCCGTAGAAGAGTCCCGTGCCGATGGCGGGCTCGTTGATCTTGCCGCCCTTGAATCCGAGCTTACCGAGTCCCTCCCAGATACCGCGCACGACATCCGGGCTGGTGTAGTGAGCATTCGGCGTGGACGCTCGGGCGGCCTGGTATTCCTCGTCCGACAGGAGCTCACGGAGTTCCTGGTACTCCTTGCTCCACTCGCTGTTGAAATTATCGAATGCCTGGACCAGTCCGCCCCAGCCGGCGTACTTGACGAGGATGGCCTGTTCCTCGGCGGTAGCAGTGCGCCCCTCAGCTTCGATCTGCTTGAGCAGACGGATGGCGGCGACATTATTGCGGAACTTGGTCTTTTGCCCGCCTGCCTCGATGGCGTCGGCGTCAGTTATTCGGTAGTCAAGCTGTCCGCCGAGGTGATCGTCGCGTCTTGGGGTTGGTCTACGTCCGGCAGGCTGATCCAGGTCTCGCGGATGATCTCCGATGTCTCCTCGACCGGGCGTCCGGCGGCGTCCGCCTGGTCCATGTAATTCTCCGCCTGCTCCTGGGCTTGCAGGACGTACTGCATCACTTGGCCTTTGCTCACCAGGTACTTGTAGAGGTTCGGCTGGTGCTTCTTGAGATGGTACAGCACTTCGCGGCCGATTGCCCTGATTTCCGAGACTGGAATGTTCGGTTGCTGGTTCATTGTTTTGTTCCTCTATTGGAGATTCTACCGCCGGGGCGGTATCTATGTCAACGGGCCTTGCTTCGGCCCCGACGAGCTGCTTACGTTCTGCTTCCAGGGCTTGAATCTTGGCCTCGACCTCACGCAACCTCGCGCCGCCATCGTTGACGGCCAGATCATAGGCGAAGTCCCTGCCCGGTCCCCGCAACTGCTTGAGTTCCTTGTCGATTTCCCTGAGTCGCTTTTCGCTCTGTTTGGATGGTTGACGAGCCTCGGGTTTCTGAGGTTCTGGCTTGGGCGTTTCCGCAGGTTTGGGTTGCTCCCCAATCCCTTCTTCCGGCGGCGGTTTCGCGACAGCAGCTTGCGGTTCCTGTAGAGGTGTCCCAGCACTGGTTTGTCGGTGCTGCCCGGTGCCTTCTATTTCGTTCGGCTGTGACTGGGTCTCACCGGCTTCCGACGGAGTGACCGCCTTTGCTTCCCTCTGTCCAAACAGGGGACGTTGGGGCTCACGCCCTATCCATTGTTCCCCAGCGTCCGGCAGTTCGGCTTGCTTTGACCCTGTGGCGGGCCGGAAGATTTCCTGACCGAAGATGCCCGCATCGAAAGAAGGGGACGGGGCCTGGGGGACGCGGGGCGGGGGAATTTGCCCCTCGGCCCTCGACCCTGTGGCCCCGCCCCTCGCGTCAGCGGTCCTCGCTTCTGGGGCCTGCGCAGGCGATTGCTCCTCAATGAGGCCTTCAAGAAAGTCGCCTATTTCGCCGGCGGAGTCTTCGGCCTGGATGGCGGCTCGTTCTTCGTCGGCTCCGGTCTCGGCTTCGGCTCCGGAACCAGAACGAACCGCTTGTTCCACTCCCTCTCGAACAGTCTCAGGAACTCTTTGGCTTGCTTGCTCATCGCGATATGCCTTTACGTACTTCTTCTGTGTATCACTCAAACGGTCCTCTGTCAAGCCCATGGCGCGGGCAGAGCCCAGGACCGCCTCACCGATTACGTGGTCGGGCACCTGCTGTCGCTTCGCAGAGTTGATGAGGTCGTTGAGTTTCTGCAAGGGCGACCGCTCGGGTTTCGGTCCCCGCTGGAAAGCCTCCGGTCCCAGCTCCTTCCGGACTTCTTCTGCGGCCCGCTTGGGCACAAGCCAGTAGTCCTCTGCCCCGCGATTGTGGACCTTCCACACTTCGTCCGTCTTGGCCCGGAAGGCATCCATTGTGCTCTTGGGGAGTCGGGTCGGAAGCTGCTCGCACTCCGACTGCCAGACGAAGGTCTTGCGGCCTGCGATGGCCCGGTTGCCCTTGGAGCGCAGTCCCTTCTTGCCCCAACTGTACAGTTCATGTTCCTCTCGCCATTCGTCAGGGACAGAAGTGTAGATGACCTTTTGCCGCGCTTCGCTCGCAATGACATGGGTAGGCGGCCCGTTCGGAGTTCCGCGTTTACGCGGTTCCGAGCCGCCGGAAGGCGGAACTGGGCTTCCAAACGCGGAATTTCGCGTTTGGGGACCCACTCCAAACGCTTCATCGCGCCACTGCCGCAGGTCGATCATGCGTTGGCTGCCGGACGGCTGGATCGCCTTGTTGAAGTCACTCTCCGTAGCGGCGCTCCATTCATCGAGCACGTATTCGTAGGCTCGGCCGCTTTGCTGGGCTGTCCCCGGCCTCTTGCCGCCTTCGTTGCCCGGATAGACGACGATGGGCCTATCGCCTTGCCAGTTGACGGCGCGGGCAATACCTCCATCGGAATCGACGACGAAAACCGGCTTCGCTTCTTCCTGCTCTGCGGCCGCCGGCTCGGCAGGGGCGACACCACCCTCCGGCACTTTCGGGCCTGTCTCAGTCGTACTGGGGACCACAGACGGTACAGGTTCACGTTGTCCATAGGGAGCCTCCTTTTGCCGCGCTGCACTCGCAATGACATGCTGCGATCGCTGTTCAGCGTACCGCTGGAATGCTTCCGCCGCCTCATCGCCGTAGATGTTCGCGTTGCTGTCGATGACGCCCTGTGCCATCTCGTCCGCACGTTCGGCTTCCTGGCGGGCCTGCTCGACGGCTTGTCTTGCCTTGTCCCCGGACAGCTTGCGGCCTGTCTCAGGATTGACGCCCGTGCGTTCCATCTCGTCGGCGATGTCTCTGGCAGCTTTGGAGGCGGTGCGGTAGCCGGCGTACTCCTTTGCCGATTCATCAAAGTGTGCTCTGACGGCTTCTGCATTCTCTGGGGCAGGGTAGTGCTGGTCGGGAACGAGTTCGCGCCGCGCTTCTTCCGTCGGCTCGGGGAAAGTCTTCTCGAAATCCCATTTCCCCGCTCCCGGCGTCGCCGGAGGAGTCTCTTGAGGTGCATTCGCCATTGGCTGGGATTGCCGCGCTTCGCTCGCAATGACATGCTTGGGCGATGCCTTCGCGGCAGCGGGCTGCTCGGCAGGTAGCGATGATTGCTGTTTCGGAGCGGCAAGGTCGGATTGGAGCTGCTCGACGAAATTCGGTTTTCCCTTCTGTTCGTCACGAGTCGTGTCCTTGGGGGATTTGCCCTGGGGCGTGCCTTGGGGTGCAGCAGATCGAGTGACAGGCTTTTGCTCTGCCTGCGTAGGCTCGACGATGGGCAGATCCTCAATCGGCAGGTTCTCGGTGGCTCTGGCAGCGATCTCACCTATCGTCCTGCGCTGTGGCGTGGCAGCCTGCGGCGTCTCGGGCTCATACGGCGGGGCGTTCGCGGGACGAGGCTCCGTCCTCGTTGTATCCGTAATCGCCTGCGCTGCCCCGGCTGCGCCCGTCAGTCCGTAACCGGCAGTCAAACCACCGAGGCCCGCCTGGGCGATCCGCTTGCCCGAGGGACCCAACTCGATCTTCTCGCCATGAATCGTGGCGGCCCCGATCTGTACCCCTTCCTGCAAGGCTTCTTCCATGCCCTCGTTTACGGCCTTGCCGATATGTTTCAACTCGATCTGTCCGGCCTGCTTGGCGAGTTTGCCCCATGCCTTCTTGCGAACCGATTGGGCAAGTTGGCGCAGTGCATCCTTACCGACGCCCTTGCCAAGAGACAGAATCTCATCAGCCTGCGAATGTTCGATGACGCCGTTGATCGTGCCGACGATCAGCCGTTCCAATTGCGCCTGATCTTCGGTGGCACCATTGCGCTTGGCCTCCTGGTACGCAGATTCTCCCTCTGCCATCGCTGCGGTAGCAAAAGCCCCAAGACCACCGGTGGATGCGGCCGCCATCGTGGAGACCGCCATCAAAGGCAGAGTCTCGAAGGTCGTATTGGCAATGTAGCCGAGAGCGCCCTTCTTCTGCGGCTGGATTTCCGCACGGAGAGAATCGTCATAGATGATCTTGGCGACAGTCTTGAGCTTATCCGCCGTCGGTTTCATTGACTCGCCCACAACAGGCTTGTCGGCATAGGACCCAAGTGTGCCCGGAATACCCCTCGCCCTTGCTTGCTTTTCCTTCTCGGCTGGCGATGTGGTGGGTGTCAGGATGGCCCCCAGTGTGCCTGGGACACTGGCAACAACTCGCAAGCCACCCCGTTCCAGGGCGTTATGGATCTCCTGCCGCCAGGTAACAGGACTGGGTTGCGACAGTTCGCCGTGGTCCGGCCCGGCCGGGTTCACAGCTTCACCCACGGTGCCCTCCCCAGCGGTCTGCATCGCGTCCGGCTTCTGGGGTGCAGCGACCGACTCCGGTCTTCCCCAGATTTCTTGATACGCTTCGGCCATTCCCGGCTGCATCGTGGCGAAATCCTCGGGACTGCCGGGCTCCGGCGTGAGCCAGCGTGTCGCCCTTTCTTCGAGCGAAAGGACCGGTGTTGCCTCCTGAGCGGCGGTTTGGGCCACGGCGGGCGTCTTGCCCGCCAGCAGAGCATCGAGCTTCGCAACGCGTGGCGATGGTGTCGGAGCGGCAGGGGTTTGTGTCGGTGCCGTGGCAGAAGCCTCCAGTCCTTCCCCGGCCGATTGGACCGGCTTGCCTTCCATCAGTGCATTCAACTTGTCCAGTCGCGTAGGCATTCACTAACGTCCCGCAATGATGTCGATGATCTCTTTCGTGCTGAGTTTGCGGCGTTGGGCCGGGTTCTTCGGGTCGGGCACACCCTCCCTGATGGCCGTGAGCAGCTTTCGATAGAACTGCGGATCGCGAGCGAAGTCGGAGCGTAGATCAAATCCTTGGGGCAACCCTTTACCGACCATCGACTCCAGGGTCTGGAATTGCTCCGCCGTGTCCGTGTCCATGTGCATCTGCTTGAAGGTCTTGGGTGTAGTCGCGGCGGTGACGCCGCTTTCGGGAACATGACCACCGCTGGCGGCGTAAATGGCGTTTCCCCATTGCTGCCAGAAGGATGGCTTGGGCGCAGATGACTCCTGTTGAGGAATTGGCGTCGGTGTAGGTGATTCCGGCATCAGCCAATTCGCTGCTTTCGCGCCGAGTTCGCCGTAGTTGCGGACTTGTCCTACCTGTTCCGGTGTCGGGGGAACCACTTGCGGGTCTGCACCGGCAACCAGATCAACCGGCGTTCGCCGTCTGGCAGTGACAACCTGTGTTTCCGGGACCATGTCATTGCGAGCGGAGCGCGGCAATCCGCTCGCTGCTTGATTCGGACCCATCGGCAAGAGCTGCATCCCACCGGTAGGCCGATTCTCCAGAAAAAGCGAACCCATCTGCGGGTTGGGCTGGGTCCTCTGGGAAGGCGACGAGCCGAAATCCTCGATTTCCGACGCGAGGCCCGGACTTGCGACTTTACCATATTCGGGTTGTCGCAGTCTGTTTATCTGCTCTGCCTGCCAGGTGAGTTGCTTTTGCTTCTGCAATTGCGCGTTGGCTTTGAGGGAGCGGAACTTCCCGCTCACCTCGGGCGCGATGCCGGCCTGGGATGCATAGGCGTCAAAGGCATCGGCATATTCCGATGTCCCAATCTCGCCGCGATCTTGGGCGAATCTGTCGGCCTGATCGAGCGTCTGCATCGTGGCCTTCGCCTTGTTGAGATCCAGCGACTGCCGCTGGGCTTCCATCTTCAGCCGGTCCTCCCGAATGGGCGGAAGCACGCTGAAAGCCAGGTCGCCGAAGAATTTGCCCACGTCCTGCATCGAAGCCATTGCTCAACTCCCAAGTGATTAGGCGAAGCTCACGTTCGCATTCCATGCACTGGACTCACTGCTGCTCATCGTCTGGCCAATCAGGCTCAGGAGGATCGACAGATTCGTCGGATCGGTCAGTTGGTGTTCCTCGGCGAACTTGGCGATGGACGCTTCGATCTCTCTTTGCTCCTGCGTCTGTTCGGCCTGCCCGAGTCCGAATAGTCCGTTCATACCGGAGATCTGGGACGCGGCGATTCGCAGGTTGTTCAGGGTGTTCTCGGCCGGCTGGTTGCCGTACTGCATCGCTTGGGGGACTGCCGATAGCGCCCGGGCCGCTTTGGACTCGGCGACGCCCTGATTGTTTTGCAGGACGTTCCAGCTGAGATCGCTGCGGGCCTGCGTCAGATTGCGCCCGGTGTCCGCGAACGCCTTCTCGGCGGCCTTGGACCGGGCGGACCCGAAGAAATTGCCGCCCGCGTAGTTCTCGCTGATCGAGGGCAAGACATCTGTCTTGAGCGAAGACATCGTCGGATCGTAGATGCTCTCTTTGAAGTACTTCGCCGTCTGCTCGGGGGTAATCAGGTCCGCGCCGTACTCCTGATTCAGCAGGCCTGTCAGAGTCTTGCCCGTCTGGGCCGATAAGGGTTGCGTGACTGTCTGCGGGGAGCCGAAAGCGTTCAGGAAGCTCGGGGCGGATTCCAGCACGCCCGTCTGCAAACCTGTGAACGGGGCCGCCCGCGTGCCCTCGTAGACGTTTTCATTCCTGCCCGCCTGCGGCCCGTACAACTGCAACAACCGATTGAGCCAGTTCGCCTGGGAATCCAGGTAGCTTTGGCTACTACTGCTGCTTGCGCCTCCGCCAATACCGCCAAGTGCCATCGTGGTATTCCTTCTTCAAGTTTGATTTTTGATGTTTGATTGTTGATTGGGAGTTCGTGACTCTTCTTAAATCAAAAATCACACTTCCAACTTCACACTTCCTCAGTAGCTCTCCTGGAGGCTCGGCTCGCCCAGGATCAGCTTCTTCACGGCCAGACCACTGCCGGCGTCATTGGCGATGCGGAACTGGATCGCCTCGCTGGCAATGTCCTCCAGGCCGAATTCGCAGGTCGCGTAGCCATCCGTCAGTGTCGTAGCCTCGAACGCCGTCCAACCCTCGTCCTGGGTGTCGAAGTAGTCGATGCGGTAGCTGACCTGCATGGCACCGCCCTTGGCCGTGACGTTCAGGGTGGACCAGCCCTTGAGTTGGTCGGGTCGGCCCCAATCGAAGACCTTGGTGTCCGCGTGGCAGGGAATGCTCACGCCGTCGTCGGTCGAGAGGTCAGGATCGAACGCATAGATATTGCTCTCGCTGTCTCCGAGCAACAGGGCCTCATCGAGCAGCACAACCGTCAGAAGCTGGTCGTAGGTTCTGCCCTCGTCGATCGCGTCCTGGTAGGTGGCGCCCGTGTCGATATCCTGCTGATAGGTCCGGCCGACCGTGTACCGTTGACCGCCCGCCAGGGTGATCGCCGTAACACCGCCCCCCGCCTCGTAGACGTGTTCGAAGTCCCGGACCATCCACGCGCCGGTCAGCGTGTCGATCAAATAAGCCCGCGTGGGATACTCATAGTCGCGACGCACGATCAAGATCCAGAGCCGGTCCCCGTTCTCGCCGACCGCCATCCGACAACGGTTCAGTTTCGTGGGGTCCATGTCCTCCTTGAGGGCCTCGAAGACGCTCGCGCCGATAGGCTGGAAACTCGATCCGCCCGCGTAGGAGTAAGGCTTGAAATCGTGTCCGACCAGGAAATGCTGGTTGCGCCACGCCACCAAGAGACCCGGCGCGAGCAGTCCCAGATTCGGATTCTGACACTTGGCCAGGAACACGTCATCGCCACCGACGTGGTACATGTACCAGATGGAATGCGTCTGGTAGACGATCAAGAGGTCATCCATCAACTCGACCCGCACATTCTTGTCGCCCGTGTCCATCAAGGCCACGAAACCGGCCCCGCTTTCGGTCAGATCGAAGGCCCCTTTGCCGCCGGGATTGTCCGGGTCGGTCTCCAGGAGGCCCGCCTTGCCCCAGAAGATCGTCTGCGGGTTCTCGATGTAGGCGTTGGACGCCGCTTGCCAGGTCTTGGGACTGACGAGAATGACGTGGTTGTAGAAGGCACTGACCTGCTGGCAGTAATGGACGGTGGGTGTCGCCGGGTCGGCGCTGGCCTCGTGGTAGCCGTCCGCGCCCTGCAACGGGTAGAACTTGCCTTCGAACTTGCCTGCCCAGCGATGGATAGGACTATTACCCCCGTCGCAGGCGAGCAGATGGTAGTTACAGTCGATGCCCGCCCCGTCCGCCTTGATCGCATCCGTGTGCGGAAAGCCCACGAAGCTCGGCACATTGTCCGCTCCGGCCAGCAGCGCCGTATCCGGACCCAGGCTGGTCCACGAATCCAGCACGGCGTTGCGGAGGGCAAAACCGCTGCGGGTCATGGCCACGATATGGTCGGTAGGAGAGCCGCTCTGCTCGCGATAGTGGCACAGGTTCAGGATGGGAGCGCCGAGGGGCAGACTGCCGGCCCCCAGCCTGGCAAAGCCGTGCGGCGTCCGCAGTACGCCCCGCGTGAACACGACGTTCGACGCGCCGGCCATCTGCCCATCCGCGATCTCCGTCGCCGGATCGTGCAGATTGAGGCCCAAGCCCAGACTGCTGATAACGATGGGACTCACTTGATGTACCCCACGATCTTGACCGTGATGGCAGAACTGGTCTGTGACGCGGCGTGTTGGATCACTCCGTTGGCGTCGGTCATCACCGTGAAGAACTGCGGGTGCAGAGGGCCGCCGAAGAATACGGCGCTCGGACCGCCGTAGTTGTTTGGTGTCACCCCGATGTCGCCCCAACCTTTGGGTTTGGCACCATAGTACGTTTGGCTGGCAACGCTCACCTCCAGGTGTACCAGCGCCAAGTTGTGGCCGACGACGCTTGACAGGTCCAGGTCTTGCCAGATGTAGACGCCGCTCATCGTCCCATTGAACACAGGCGTCTGGCTGCCGGCGAACAGACGGCCCACTCTCGCATCGACGTAAGCCTTGATGCTCTGCTGCGTCGCGATCTTCGTGGCGCTGTTCGAGGCCAAATCGTCTTCGTCCAGCACAGCGCTGCCGGTCACCTGCGTGTTGAGGACGGGACTGGTGAGAGTCTTATTGGTCATCGTGACCGCGCCTGACTCCACGAAGGCTTTGACACTCTGCTCGCTCGGGCTCCTGGTGGCGGAGTTGCTCGTCATATCATCTTCGTCGATCAGACCGGCGAGGAACTTCTCGATGCCATCGGCTCCCTTGAAGTAGAGTTCGTTTCCTTTCATGTAGAGGCCGTTGCCGGGTTCGCTTCCCGGCGTATACAGGCCGAGCAGCAGTGCCCCGGCCGGCGTCCAGGTGTTCGGCGTCCCCACGGCGGTGAGAACCTTGATTGCCTTGTTCGCCGTATCAACCCAGATGCGACCCAGGTCGGCACTGGTCAGGGCGGTCTCGCCATCGGGCCGGGTCGTCGGCTCCGTTGCCTGAATCCAGGCGACGGCGGAGCCCTGCTTGTGTTCCCCACCGGCGGAGTTGGCGGCCAAGGCGACATGTTCTTTGCTCAGGCGGATGCGCAGACCCTTGCGGAGGTCGCGAATCTCGTAGCAGGCATTACCATGCGGATCGGTATTGGCTACCGGGGCGTCTTCGTCCCAGCCGGTGCCTGTGGGGGGTGGGCCAATCGTATTCGCCATAACTTATCCTCTATATGCCCCAATCCTCGTACAGGATGGACTGGGGGTAATCGTCGGGATTCGCTTCGGTTTCGAGGTCCTGGTCGGCCTCATAGTCGATCAGCCACTGGTTCCAGCGCCGCTCACAGTCCAGGGCGGTTTGCATGGCGGCGGGGCTGGCCTTACCGATGGCCCGCAGGGCTTGGACCTGGCCCCAGAGGATCAGGCCGTCATCCGCGTCCTCGAAATCGCAGGTTTGCGTACTGGTGGTAGAGGTGAAAACCGTGGGCTTCTTCGCGTAGTCGATGCGGAGAGCCTTGCCGTTGTAGTTGCTCTCCCAGGGACAGGAGAACACTAATGTGTTACTCCGCCGCGTCCAGTAGGCGGGAAAACCCGCCGTCAACGCTGAGACTACGGGGAAGTTGCGGTCAAACCAGTCGCGCGGCTTAAAGAGAATCTCCTGCGAGGAAAGTCCATCCAACAGAAATACCCGATGGATGTGGCTGACTGGGGGGTTCAAGGTAGCCAAGTCGCACTCGGATTGATTCGTCACCGCGTCAAAGGTGGTCTCGTCCTTGACTTCCAGTGCGAGCGCGGCCGGAATCCGCTGGGCGATCTTACGCTGTGCTTCGTTCAGGGCATCCAGGATAATCGAAGACAGAGGAAGCAGACTGGTCGTGTGCTTGCGACCGGCCAGTTCGAGTACCCGGTCAATCATCTGGGCACAGGTCTTCGCCATCGTCACACCGCTTTCTTGGGTTCCCAAACGCGACTCATCGCGTTTGGGGTCCCTTTCATCGCACCCACGATCATCTTCCGCAGCGTCAGGCCGCAGTAGGGGCACAAGGTCCACGTCGCCGTCTCCTTGAGACCGAAGACGCCCTTGCAGCCGACGCACATGACGCGGATGTAGCCTTTGCCACCTGTGAGGTTCGTCTGGTCGCTCGGATACAGATGCTCATGCGGCCACGTGGCGGGCGTCGTAAGGGTCGCTTTCTTGCCGCGAGCGCTCGCCGCCTTGTGAATCGCCGCCGCTGCCCGCTCGCAGGCGTGGCCGTCCACTTGGCCGTAGAGATGGTTCACCAGCCACTGATAGCCGGTCGGGTCGATATTGCTGTAGCCCCAGTGCAACCGGCCCAGTGCCTCGCTCAACTGCGAGAAGTCGTCGCACATGGGCACAACCGCTGCCAGACGCGGGTCCGGATTTGCATTGCAGTAATTGATGGATGGGACTCCCATCAGGTGAGCCTCAATCGCCATCGTGCTGCCCGCGTGAATCACGCAGTCGCTCATCGCGATGGCGTCTGCGCTGGGGAAGTCGTAGGGCAAGACTCTGACAAAGGAGCCGAGCTTCTCGATGTACTCGGCCGTCCGCTCACCGGGCCGGACTTTGAGCAGGAAATCGTACTTGTGGCCCTTGGTCAGATAGAGGTTCTTGATGGCCCGAATCCATTCATCCCGGCCACGGCGATGAATGGCATATAGTTGCCTTTGCAGAGGACTGTCGGTTGCGACACCGCACTCGGTATAGGCCGGGTCATCATCAGCCGCGCTCCATGCCGTTGCAAACAGCAGTACCTTCTTGCCGATGTTGTGGGCCTTGGATTTGTTGAAGCAGCCATCGAGCGTAAACGCTCCGCAGGATACTACTTTATCCTTGGAGATTCGGCCCCTCTCGACGAGCATGTCTGTGAACTCATGTCCCCAGGTCAATTCCAGGTCCACGTAGGGGGCATAGTCGTAATCCCCGACAATGACCTTCTGCCGCTCAGGGTCGAGGGATTCGAGGACTTCTCGGGCCGCCCCCGCTTCTCCGCGCCGCACGACCACCGTCAGAGCCCAGTTATGGCAATGCTTTACAAGGTCCAGTTTCTGGAGCGACCCTACCATCGGCACAACAACCACGTCCGGCCGCTCGTAGCACACGCACTCTTGTCCGGCCATCGCGAAATGCCGCACGAGAACTTCGTGGCCTCTGGCCCGTAGCCGCTGGGCAATCCGTTCGTCCACCACTTTGTCCCGCTGCTCCGTCAACGTCAGAATCGCTATTCTTGCCATGTTTCGCCTGTCGTTGGGATCAGGGGAGCGCCCGAAAGCGCTCCCCTGGTCGGTTTCGATCCTCAGTAGCCGTACAGCGTGTAGTAGATGGTCGGCGTGTCCGTCAGCGGCGTGCCGTGTCGCGCGAACACGACGACGCCGTTGGACGTCAGGCCCAGCGCCGGCGTGCAGGGCAAACCATCGCTGGTAATGCCATGCCCGCCCCGAATCCGCGTGAGCTTCGTCGGGATGCTGAGAGAACCGGCATCGACTTCACCGGCGGACAAGGCGTAGCTGCCGCACTCGACACACACGCCAGCGGCGGCAGGCGTCGGACCGAATTGGGTATCCGTGTTCCATGCCATAGCCAGTCACCTCCTTGCTTAGCTCGTGGTGTCCGCGGCAAAGGCTGCTCCGCACGGGATGAACATGGCGGCCGCGTCATTCATCGCAATCACGCCCAGTTTGCAGACGGAGGCGCTGTCCACGGTGGTCATAACAGTTCCTTGCGTAATGCTGCCGTCGCTGGCAATGATCCCATCGAGGCCAGGCACGGTATCCACCGGACAGACGCCGCCCACCCAGAACCAAGCCCGGTCGCCATCGGCGAGCGTGCACAGGGCGACTGCGACCATGCCACAGGCGTGATTCGACTCGCCGCCATCGTTGGTCACGATGTACTGTGCGCCGGCCGCAGCGCATTCGGTGGTATCGGGGCAGCAGATGCTTTTGATCCCCGCCGCCTCTGCCGTGCCTTTCTCATACTGCAAGAGCATGAACGTGGCGAAGCCGTTGTTCGTCGGCTGGTAGATGCGAACCTTCGTCCCGATGGGACAGGGCAACTCCTCGCCGGCGGCATACTTGGTGGTCAGATCGGCCGGATACGTAGTCATCGGATTGGCGTCCGGCCAGTTGTCTTTGAGGAGGAATTTCCCGTCGTCGATTCCCACTGTCATTTGTGAGACTCCTTTCGTGCGTGCCGATTACGGCACGATGTTGCTGAAGTAGATGCTCCGGTTCGGGTGCTTACAGATGATGTTGCCGCTGAGGAAGATGCGGGCGAGCTTGAAGTCCGCCCCGCCGGCAATCTGCGCCTGGTCGAAGAAGGGGAGCATCTTGAAGTTGCGAGCCGGATGGATCAGGAAGTACCAGTCCGGGACATTGAGGCCGTACACGCGGCGTTCGAGAGCGCCGGCCGTGCCGCTGGTCAATCCCAGGCGGCTGTTGTACTTCGTCTGAAGGAACGGGTCCTTGATAACCCGCTGCCCGCCGACCTCGATTTCTTCGATGTTGAACTTGGCCAGTCCGCGCGGATCACGCTGAACAGGCTGCGACCGGGCCTCCGCCTCGGCGATCAAGGCCAGATACAGAGCGTTGCCCATGATCCAGACAAAGCGGCCGTTGCCGTTTTCCAGGTCTTGGAGCGGGTCGCCCCACTGGCGCAGGGCGGTCAGGCTGATCGTCCGCTCCGTCGCCTGCTGGACGGCGGAGTAGCGGTTGTCGCCGGGCTGCCACCAGTCGCGCATGCTGGTGGATTGCGTCCGCGTCAACGTGCCGTAAGTCGTGTCCACGACCAGGGCACTGTTAAGGCCCTGCAACTGCTTCGCCGTATCGCTGGCATTGCCGTAGATCAGCTTACGCAGGTGGAGGCGCATGCCTTCCTGGGCCTTCTTCACTTTGAACTTCGCGAGGTTGTGGAGCTGCGTCTGATCTTCCGTCTCATACGCATTCTCCAGGTCTTCCTCGAAGTCCAGCGTGATGGGCAATTGGGTGCTCTTACGCCGGAAGAAGGCGTCGTCGGTGACATCCTTCGTCCCGTGCGTCAGTTCCTCGTTGACATCGTAGTCTTGCGCGAGGTCCTCTACGGTGTCGGTGTCCATGTTGAACCAATAGCGTTTGCCGCCCTTGAACTTCATGTTCTTCTGTTCGAGAATGAGGTTCAGGAGCGGGGTCTTCTGCATGTACTCGACCTCCATCGACGCGTCGTGCATGTCACGCGTCAGATTGTCGAGGTCTTGATGAAAAGAACCCATGAATGATCTCCTTTACAATCCTTGGGGCAAATGTGCGGGCTCTCACCCGCTGGCAGTCATCGCGCGTTCCACTTGCGCGGCCACGTCGTCCAGCGAGCCTTTCTTGATCTCGACATTGCGGAATGTGGGTCGGCCGCCGCCGCCCGTATCGGTGGGCGTCTCGGACCTCTTGCGAGAGGGCTTGTCTTTCTCTTTCGTCTTGGCCTCTTCCTTGGCCTGGGCGAAGCACTCATCGAGCATGAGCGTCGCTTCCGCTTGCGTGGCGGGCTCGCCCTCGGTCTCAATCCGTTTCTCCATCACTTCGATGGCCCGGTTGCGTAGACCGGCTCCGTGCTTACCCTCCAAGCGGGTACAGACTTTTTGAAAGATGGCGTTCTTCTGCTTCTCGGCTTCGGATTGTTGGCGCTGCTGCTGACGTTCGGTGTCCGATCGCTCGGCCTTGGTCTTCAGGGTTGCCAACTCCTTGTTCAGATCGCGAATCACTTTGGCAATCTGAGGCAGAGCCTTGGCGATTTCGTCCCCGGTCATGTTCTCCGGGTCGAATTCGGGCAGCAGTTGCGTCACCTGGTCCTCGGCGGCTTTGCCGGCCGTGAGTTCGGCGACCTTCTGGGACAATTCCGTGTGCTTCGCCTGCATCTCGGCAAGCTGCGCACCGAGTTGTTCCTTTTCCTGCCGGGCCTTGCGCAGATTGGCTTCGGCCTGGTCAGCGCGCTGGCGGTCTTTGTCGAATTGCCGCGCTTCGCTCGCAATGACAAGCTCCCTGGCGGCGGCTTCGTCGTCTTTGGTCTGGTCTACCACCTCTTGGTCCTTGGTTTCGGTGTCCTTCGTTGGTTCCGTCATGTCTTTGTCTCCTTGCGTTTGAGCACTTGTCTCTTTCCGGATTGGCCTTATCCCCTTGGCTGGCTGTTTGGCTCGTGTCCCTTTAGCTGCCGCAGGCACGAACAGCCCGGATGGGCTGGGTATCCTTCGCGCCAAAAGAAAAAGGGCCTGAATCGGTGAATCTCCGACTCAGGCCCCTGTAACGAGCCTTTCGTGGTTACAGCACTAAGCGACTCGCGACTGTCGCCTACTGCTCGTCTTCTTCTGGCGAGTATTGGTTATGTCACTTATCTGGCATCAGGCTGCCCCTTTCATCTGTTGTTGCGGCTGCTGCCCGATCTGGCCTGCCTGGGCGATCAAAGCCATCACCTGCTGCACGATCTTCTGCTGCACCAGCAGGGCTTGCTGCGGATCAGCCTGCTCACCGTTCGGCCCGACCGCCTGAGCTTGCTGCTGCACCTGCTTCATCATGCCGGACAGTGCCAGGAACCTGCGGAAGAGCTGAATCTGGGCGTGCCGCAAGAGGATCTTCTCGCGGTTGGCGATATTGAGTTTCCGCAGCACCTCTTCGAGCATCGGATTGAGGTTGGGATCGCCGCAGAGCTTGTACGCCAACAGATAATCCTGCTTCTGCCGTTCCTCATCGAACGGCAAGGTCGTGCCGGGCTCGATCTCCAAATCGAACTCGACCCGTTTCATGGCATCGCTCATGCGAGCGGGCTTGACCTCGCCCGTCCAGCCGACAATACGAATCCGCCGGCCTTCGTCGTAGTTCTCCTGAATGATTTGGGCGATATTGATGCCCGTGCCCTCGATCCATCGTTCCAGCAGCAGCGACCGCAAAGCGATCAGGTCATTCGAGTTCGTGTCCAACCGGGCCGCCTCTGTCGCCGACATGCCGGACCGGACCTGCTTGCCCTGGGCGACCGCGTGCATGAACTGCTGCGTCTCCAAGTCCTGCATCAGGTACTGCACAAGCGTCCAGATCGTGGGGTCCAGCCGGTTGCCTTCCAGATGGCGGATACCGCTGAGTTTGCCTTGGTTGACCAGGATGATTTCGCCCGCCTTGCCTTTGATGATCCGGGGCTTGCCCTTCTTGTCCTTGGCCAGGGTGCCGGTCTCCATCACGATTTGCGGGTCGGCCGTCGTCTTGAGATGCTGCAAGAGGTAGGACACGGAGACATTGAGCATGTCCTGCGAACTGCGGGACATCTCGATAGCGTTCGATCCTTGCCACATGTGGGGCAGGATATGGTACGGCAGGATCGTGAACGGCCAGCGGCTCCGTCGATAGACTTGCTGCTGGGGTTCGGGGTTGACGATCACCTTGCCGACCCGGACCACGCACCGGCCACGCGGGAACTTGGCTCTGTCGTATTCCTCTCGGACCACTTGGGGCCAATCCTCCTGCTGGACGGGTTCGCCCGTCTGGCACCATCGCACCAGTTGCATCGGGTCGTTCGGGTCGATGAAGAGCGTCCCATCATTGAGCAGAGCCTCCGTAGAGGCATTGTCCTCGATCTTGATGTGATCCATCGAATCGTCACGGAAGTACGTTTCGCGCACCCAGACCTGCTCCACGGCAGACTTGTCGCCTTCGTTCGCCGTGATCGTGTTCGTCGCGGTCGAGTCCTGGCCGAGTATGAGAGAGACGAAGCGCGACCAGTACCCGCGCATCCGCCCGCTCCCCGCCCGCTGGTTCTGGTAGACGGGGATTGCGTTGACACCGCTGCCATAGCCCGGCCAACCGTCCGCATACTCGTATTCGCGGAGTTCGTCCGCATCGCCCGCGTGTGCACGGATCTCTTCCTCGAATTTGGGCCACTGGTGGATGGCCCATTCCAGGGAGACCTTGCGGACCGTCCCGCAGCACTCAGCCTCGCCAATCCGCTCGGCACGCGGGTCCACCCAGAAGCCGCACGGATGAATCAGGCGGTGTCGGACTTCCCCAACGTATCCAGTGTTCTGCGGGTTTCTGTCGAATTTGGGGTCCCAGTAGGTCTTGCCGACCGCGTAGCCGTAGACGGCACTGTCGAGCATGGCCCGCACTACGTCCTCGCGCATGTTGAGGACCTGCTCCCAGACGTACTGCAAGAGGCCCTGCCAGTGCTCTGCCCACTCGGTATCTTCCTCGTTCCAGGCCCGCGCCAGCAGCTTCGGCGAATTCTTGGAGAGTTTGGCGATCCCCTGCATGACGAGGGGATAGATGTAGTTGATGACGATGTAATCCCAGTCCGGATTGCGCCGGACACCCTGAAGCTGTTCGCCCCACATGTATGCCACGGCCGAACTCCACAGGCCGTACCATTGACGGGTCACAGTCATGCCGGCTCGCTCGATCCCGTCGAGGTACTCGGTGAGTTCATCGCCTTGGAGGAACTTGTCGGGCATTTGTCAGTTCCCAGTTCTCAGTTCGCGGTTCTCAGTTGCTGCCAACTGACAACTGCCCACTGTCAACTTCATACTTCACACCCGCTGATGATAGCGTTGACTTCCGTCATGGGTGTCCCACCGCCGCCGTCGAGATCGAACTCGACGTAATAGTCACGCAGACCCTCGTTTCGGCCCCGCAGTAGCGCGATCCGGTTGTTGCCGGAATCGACGACGAGAGGAGCCAGATCGAACCACAAGCCGCCGGTGATCGTGATCGTGTCGGCCCACAGGCAAGCGCTGGCGACCTTGGTGATGGGGTCGTTCGTCACCGCCAGTGTCCCCAGTGTGAGGACACCCTCGGCCAAGAGCAGAATGGGGCCATTCGTCCGCCGACGGGTGTAGAGCCTGTAGGCACAAGTTGCATCCGCCTGGGCCTTGCCGTAGAAGGCGAGCCACAGGCGTCGTGCATCGAGCAGATGGTGAACGTTGCTGTCCGCAAGCTGTTGCGACGAGACCTCGATGGCACCGGCGACTGGCCAAGCAGCGTAGTCGAACGCGGCCAAGACCGCATCATCCGCAATCACGCCGGCTCGCAAGGATACCCAGGGCAGTTGCAGTTGATTCATCGTTACAAACCTCCCAAGAGGCTTCTGAGGATTTGGCCGACCGTCTTGCCCGGTCCCGGCACCACGGCATTGAGGAGGCCGGAGGCGTCTGCTACCGGCACAAGAGGATCGCCCACACTCGTGCGGATCAGGACCACCTGCGTCTTGGCCCTCGGCGTCGAGCTGGTCGTCCGGACCACCAGGTAGTCCGCGTTCATTTCCCCGGCCGTGAGGGCCAGGGCATACAGGCCCGTCGAGCCAATCTCGGCCGCCTGGTTGGTGCAGGCCGCCAGGGACTGGGGAGCAGCGTCATCTGCGAAGGTCCCGATCTGGCTACTGAGATCGAGCGCCCCGCTCACCGGATCACCCCCGTCGTCGATGATCGGAAAGACGATCACAGTCGCCGCGTTCTTCTGCCGCACCAGTTCCATGCGCTATCTCCTCATGACTCCCAAACCAATCCCCAGGGCAATCCCGGCCCCGATTCCCCCGGCCGCCGGACCGGATGGTGAACTCACGGGCGGATGCGTATTGGCGTCTGCCACCACGTTGTTGCCGTTGTTCACAATCGACAGTCCGCCGACCTCGCAGGCAAAGCCGTCATACATCGGGACGTACCAGTCCAAGCCGGTCTGGTCGATATCTGCGGGCCGTACCGCTGCAAAACCACCGACCCCCGCGAGCTGCTGTTTCTCCGTGGCGGTCAAGGCCCGGCTCCACTTGGCCCACTCTGCCAGATACCCACCGAAACACCGGTCGGCATTGAGATCGCTACGAACGCCGAGAGACAGACCTCCGGCCACGTCCACCGCCCCGAAGTTCGCCACTGACCGGGCGGCAAAAGAGACCCCATCGAGGGACATGACCAGCGTGTTCCCCTGCCGTGCGATGATTACATGCTGCCAGGCTGTGGACGCACCCGGAGTCGTCTCGCTCAGCCACTCGTCGATATTCATCAGACCGTTACCCAGAGCGTCCCGACAGACACCCTTGAGCTTGTTGGGGGCAACCCCCGCACTCGCTTCGAGGAGATACAGGTTGAGATCCGGGGTAGCATCAACCACGCCCCAGGACAGAAAATACTGGTAGAGGCTACCCTCGTTGTCCGTCAGCTTAAGCCAGCCCGCGACAGTCCAGTCGCCGGCGGGCAGGGATAGCGCCGCCGCATCCCCCAGCATCACGTAGCACGTCGGTGTCTCAGTGAATAGCCAGCCCATGTCTTGATTCTCTATTCATGATCGTTGACTGATGAATCACTCTTCCAACTCCTCATCGGAATCGGTTCTCGGGTCGTCGTCCACAGGCCCCAGCGTCGCATTGAACCGTCTTTCCCGTTCGTCGATCACGTCGAACTCGGCTGCCGAGCCCGGCTGTGCCGGTCGGTCGATCTGCTCGTGCCATCCCATCCGGTAGCCCATGCGAATCGTGTGCAGGCACAGAAGCCACCCGCCGATAAAAGCAGCGAATGCCGCCACGATCAGGACCATCTTGACCACAAGTTCACTCACAATGTCTGCACCTCCTCGTCCGGCTTGACAGGCCGGACGGCCGGCTCCTCACTGCGGAAAGGAGCCATGAACCACACGCACTCGTGTTCCTCGCACCGCACCGGGCAAGGGTCCGGCGGCGGCAGTTTCTTGTTGTGCTTGTCCGGTAGCGGCCGCATCGTGCTTCCACACCGGGGGCACTGCGGTCCCTTGCCGTCTTCCACGCTGAACTCGCTGACGGTCGTACTGATGGCCTCACCCTCGGTCAGACGGATCGACTTCTTGGACACCGGGATTAGGTCGATCAGCTTCATGTTGTTGCCTCTTGACTCTGGCCTCACATCACCAGTCCGATCGGCAGGACAGGCCGATCTCGCATCTCGCTGTGCATGTGCCCGTAGATGTCCCAATGGTCTGGGCTGTCTGGGTCGCAGCAATTGCACAGGTGAGCGCTGCCGCGTGCGCGCCGACATGCGACCCTGAATTCTCGACCACACACGCAACAGGTGCGGAGGGTGTAGCCTCTGTCCATCTGTCTTGTTGTCTTACTTCTTCCCATGCGTCGTACCCTGAGCCAAACGCAAAAGGGGCTGAAAATGGTCCGAGACTCGTGTCTCAGATCCACTCTCAGCCCCTTGTACAGGCTGCGTGGTACAAGCACTCGGCGGTAGCTACTCCGCCTATGCCTGGCGTTTGGCGGTTATTGCGTTACATCATGCTCCAAAAGACTCCACATCTTCTTCGCTGTCGATGTCGTCATCATCCTCCCATCCATCCGTGGCTCCGGCGACACTGGCCCGCGCGAATCCTCCTGACCTCTGTCCCGGCCGATCGGCCGTGTCGGTCTGCTGAATGTCAGCCCGGCCCATCGAGCACTGCTGGTGCAACTGCACCAGGCCCACGAGCATCATCACGAAATCGTCATGGTGTCCTGTGGCCGCCTGCCACTTGCCGCCCTTGTTCACGAAAGCCCGCAGCTCCGCAATGATCTCGGCGTCCTTGATGGTCAGTTGCCCGGCCTTCAGGACCGTGCGCAGGGCTTCGATGTAGGGCTTACGATTGAGCGGCCCGATCTTGAGGCCCAGCTTGTCCGTGGGTTGCTCGGCATACTCGTCCTGGCCGTTCTTCCGCTGGTAGATGTGCGGGTAACTCGCCCGCTTGAACTCGTCGAGGACTGCCAGACCGCAGGAATTGACTTCGGGGCTCGCCCAAGCGTTGTTGTAGTACATCGCGGCCCACAGAAGCTGCCGGGCGTATTCCACCGTGTCCTGCTGGCTGTGATAGGTCGCGACCACTTCCCCGGTCTGGCGGCAGAGAATCCCGCCGGCGTGGAAGTCGGTGCCTTTCTCCGGCTGATCGGGGTCGGCCAGAAGGCCCTCCATGACATCGCCGTAGACCACGTAGTCGCGGTTGACCTGCGGCCACTCCCAGATCTTCCAGACGCTCAGGCGGCGGTCCACCCGCACGGGGATCGGCCGGCCGCGAGCATCGTCCATCGCGAACTGCACGGTACTGAGCGGCTCGCAGCAACGCGTCTGCATAACGTCCAGCACAGCCGCATCGAAGATCGAGAAATTCGTCGCCTGGAACGCCTCGCGCGGCAGAGAGGGGTACTCCCGAAGCATGTCCGGGCCGAGAGTCGCACGCTTCTTGACGTACCAGGTCCGCTGCTGGGGCGATAAAGAAACGTTCGCCTCGCGTTCCACGACAGCGAAATAGGCGTCATCTGCCCCGGTGAGTTGGGCGAACTGCGGGTCCAGCACGTAGGCCGGGTTGCGATACCAGGGCACGAAATGGAACCGGTAGTCAAACCGGCTGAGCGGCCCTACATGCTTGCGGGCCGCCTCACACATCTCGAAGAAGTCCCCGCTGGCACCCTCGGCCGTAGACTCGATGAACACAATTGCTTCCTCGTGAGCGGCTTCGAGCGTCCCCGTTTTGACCTCACGGGCCTTGTCCGGGTAGTGGGCACACATGGCCCCGTACTCGCTCACGTGCAGCAGTTGCAGCGTCCCCGACCGCATCGAGGTATCGACGCGAAGGCCGCTATTGTTCGAGAGCAGCAGCTCGCCCCCATCCCGCTTGATCGCCGTCACCCACCGGCGGATCGAGGCCGGCAGGTGGTCGTAGGCGTACAGGATCTTGTCCCGGTAGATCACCTGGGCGGCTTCCAGCTTGTGCGCCACAATCCCGGCCCGCAGGTCGGAAGTGAAGAGGCACGAGTCGAGGAAATAGATTGCGATGAAGGTCGTAAAGCCCAGTTGCCGGGCCTTGAGGATGATGTTTCGCCAGTGGAGTTCGGCCAAGAGGTCCCGGATCGCCGGCCGCAAGGTGAACCTCTGTGGATGTCCGTCGTCATCGACCACCCAGTACAGGTGTTCCAACCGCCAGTACGGGTCCGCCATCGCCAAGCGAATCGGCTCCGATTCCGTTTGCCGCGCTTCGCTCGCAATTGTCTGATCCCGCGTGGGACTGTTAAGATGGGATGATACGGCTACCATTGATCTCCCGCAGCAAATCGGCTAATTCGTCCGTCACGCCATGCTGCACTTGCTGTTCATCCTTCCACCCCAACTGCTTGAGGGCGAAGATATCCTTTGCGGTCTTGCCGTTGCCCTGGGTCTCATAATAGGCTTCGATCCGCAGTCTGGCCTGTTTTATAATGTCAGAAAACTCATCCTTGGCGGCGTAGTCCAGGAACGACTGCCGGCTCTTGAACCCCAGGAAACAAGCTAGGTCGCAGATGCCCTTGCCGCCTTCGCGCTCGAAGTAGCGGTCCACCGCCTCCTGCATCTGCTCGGGGGTCTCGAAGATGGGCGGTCGACCGCCCGGATGCTTTGCCTTGTTCTCTGTCGGCGTCATACCTCAAATCCCGTGAAACCCTTCGGCCACAACCACCCGGTCCGCCCCCGTGAGAATGGCCTTGCGGGCCTGCTCCCGGTCCAATGTGCTACCGGTCAGGAAGATCTCCACGTCTCGGCTCTGGAGCAGGTCCTTGAGGTAGAGACCTACCGGGTCATCCACCTTCACCACCTTGCGCCAGCCGGTGTCTTTCTTCTCGATGAAGGCCAGCGCCAGCCGTTCCAAGCGTCGCCGGTCCCGTTTCGCCATTTCCGGCGACAGCCGCGCGATGCCTTTGGCCTCGTATTCTTTCTGGAATTGCCGCAGGGCAGACAACACTGACCACGCCGCTTTGATGTACTGCAACATGGAGCCTCCCGTTACTTCTTGCCGCCGAACTCGTAGGCAATCGTGCCGAGCACCCGGTGCTCGCCGTTCTGCGCGCCGGACCACATCAGGTCCGTCATGACGTACTCGTACATGACGCCGAGCCGTACCGGCCCATCCCCGAACACAAATCCCGTCCGGATATCCGCGATATCGTCCAGATCCTTATCCTTGGCCGCTTCCCCGCCCAGGCCCAAACCCACATAGGCGCTCGTGTCGACCGTGGCGATCATCAGGTTGAGTGGCTGACTGTCCAGGGCGAAGTACTTGGCGACCACTTCGAAGCTGACCGCCTGGTGCTGTCCCTCCTTGAGCCCGTCCCAGTACGACACTTCGGCACCGACCTGAACACGGGACGCGGGCTTATAGTAGGCCGCGACGCCGAACACATCCGGATTGCCCTTGACCTCCGCAATCCACCCCGGCACAAAATCTTGCCCGCTCGCCGAGACTCCCAAGCCGCACGCCATCCCTAGCACTGCCAGCGCCAAAACCTGCGCCCGCATCATACCGATCCCTTTCAGTAGCGTTCATGAGGCCCTATGGGCCAAACACAGTACTCAATCTTCATAGGGGGAGATAAGTGGGTATGATGTCAAGCACAAAATGCTGCACATATATTCATATATTATGAAGCATGGTATATTCTGTGCGCGTCGGGCCGCACGGCCCAGCCAAATGGCTGCCGGTGAATCAGGACAGTAATAATCCTCTTGACGGCATGGTGTAAGGGCGTATAGTATACCTTGGGCGGGGTGCAATTCGGGTGCCGAGGTGGGTCCCTTTTGCATGCCGATTTCCAGCCGCGATTGGCTGAAACGGATCAGGGAAGTGTCGCCTACCAAAGTGTGGCTGGCGCAACCGACGGTGACGGTGTCTGGACGGAGAGACCAGATATCGAACTGTCAGAGGCTCAGAAGAAGAGAAAAGAGGAAAGGTGGGTAAGGCTGAAAGAAGTGTGCGTCGGCGACTCGCAGACCAACACGATGCTCAGGCGGGAATACCGGGGGTCGTGGCACTACCCCGAAGCGAAGCTTCGGTGGTAGTGAGCAACCAGTTGAGGAGAGAGAATAGGATGAAAGGCGGAAGGAAGACGCAAGAGCGGTCGGGATGTAGGTAAGTCTTGCTTAGCTCGGCTTTCGCTTTTCTTTGTTTCGTTCGGTCATTGAGGTATGGTTACCGGCCACAGACCGTGCTGAGAATCCACAATTGGCAACCGATAACTTGCAGTTGCCTCGCTATCTCTTCTTGGCGAAAGGGACGGGGGCAGTACACAGGAGAGTGCGATACTTGCCGGCAGTGATCGAAAGGCATAAGAACGGAGAGAGAGGGTTTCCAAAAAGGAGTGAGTGCAATGACTCGTCGCAGTGTAGTAATAGTCTTTGCCTGCTTTGCAGCACTGTTCGGTTTTTCGTTCTGGCAAACGATAGCCCGAATCCCCGGTGGCCCAAACTCTAACGGACGGGCAGTACTCCGTTCTCCGAATGCCTTGGAAGCTGCCCAGCAAGCACAGCCAGAAGGGATGATCGACGTGCGGTCGTATGGGGCGATGGGTGATGGGGTGACGGATGATACGGCGGCAATCCGAGCGGCCAAGGCGAAAGTTGTATCTTTGGGGTCCGGGACCATGTACTTCTCTCGCGGAGAATATATCACGGATACGATTACACTATCATACTACCCAATCCACATTCATTACATTGGGGAAGGTAGCCATTGTGTAACTTTGACGGCTCGTGACCCAAACAAGCCGATCTTTCAGGGCGGGGGAGTGGCGGGGGGAAATGGCGTCGGAAAGCAGAGGATTTCGGGCTTCACCCTCCGTGCCCACGCCAGTGGATCAACGGGACCCGCTATCGACATGAGCAACACCGGAGACATGGTTGTTGAAGACATCAGCTTTGCCGAGCACGCCCTCTACGGTAGCGAGCAATGGACCTATGGCTTTTTGTTCGACGCCAGTTCCTACTGCTACTGCAATACGGTACGCGGCGTGAGGATTCGAGCGAATGATCCAATCTCAACGGCAGTCGTCAAGTTCGATCACCATGCCAACGCTCACCACTTCAGCGAGTTTTACATCACCGGCTACTCCCAGCCCAAGATGGCGTTCAGCTTTCCAGACGCCAATGCGGCCGACGCGGTGCATCACATCGTGATCGAGAATTCCCACTTTGAGGGCCTGCACGCCACAAGCCCAGCCGTCATCGCCGTGGGCAGCGCAAATAACAATATCGTGGTCCAAAACTGCTACTTTGAGGATGTGGTGAAAGCGTTCGACGAACGCGCAACCTCTAGTTGCGCTCTGTACAACAACTACTTTGCCTCCAGTCCTGGTACTTCACAACCCACAAGGCTCGGGGACAATTACTATCGTCTCTACAATGCGGGCGGCGAATACACGCAGGACAATGTGGGCAGCCTAGATGCGGCTACCACCGGTCGGGTTTTTGGCGTGACTGGACCTATCAGTTTGAACCAGAAGCAAGATGCTATAGGTGGCGGTCTGAATCTATACGCCCTCGCCGATCGTCGTGATTACCTGAAGCTGTGGGCATCCGCCGACGCGGGCAACATTCAGGCTGGTGATCAGGCTGGATCTCGTACGCTCTATCTCAACCCAAATGGCGGTATGGTGCGAGGTTTCGATGGCGGACTGACGGTAGATGGACACCTCTATGCTACCAGCATGAACCCCTGGGGTGGACAGCTTAACCAATGGGACGATGTAAACGTGCCATCTAGTAAAGGATACAAGATTGGGGGTACGAAGTTGGCAAGTTTACGTGCCAGCGTGGTTGATGTCAATGTTCCCTCCGGGCCTACCACAAAGGCGATCGCTGTTTACGATGCGAAGGGCAACCAGCTCGGTTACGTGCCGGTTTATGCAAACAAATGGTAAGGCCAGCGAAGAGACGCAGGCCTGCCTCGATGAGGTGGGAGCAGGCATGGACGGAGAAAAAAACGGCCGCGCCCCAAACTCGCAACATTGCCTCCCAGAGATAGAACGCGACAGGCAGGCGCAAGAAGTTGCCCCATCGCCCGCATGCGAAACCGTCGCGAAATAGGAGAGAATGACCGGCCTCTGGGCGAAGCCAGACATCGGAAATCGCACCTCAGACCAAGGCACCCTGTGCGCGCCCTGTGCTATCAACTCCTCACACTTGTCGCGTTGGTGGTGCCGTTGCCGCCAATGCCAATCTGGTGATAGTAGTCGACCATAAATCGTCCAAAGTTTCTGCGATCGAAGCACTGTTCCACATACTGGCGTGAGGCGTGCCCCATGCGTTGACGCAAAGCACCATCCTTCTTCAAAGCGAGAAGCGCCTCCGCCAATGCCTGCCCATCACCGGGAGGCACCAGCAGACCATTTTCCCTCGTCACGATGGAATCGATACCGGGGATATCGGTGCCAACCAGAGGTCTGGCGGCGGCCGCTCCCTCTAGTAAGGAGTAGCCAAAGCCTTCATGGAAACTGGGCAGGACAACCACGTCACACGCCGCATAACACACACGCAGATCGCTCCGATACCCAAACGCATGGACGCCTCTTACAGGTTCCCCCATGGCCTTCACGACATCCGCCTGAGTACAACCCGCAATGAGCAAAACATCGCGTGAATCGGCAGCTACCACATTCTGCCAGGCGGCAAGGAGCACGTGGAATCCTTTTCTCCTGAATGGACGGCCAACATACAGTACCATGTAGGCATCCGCCGCAATTCCCAATTCTTGTCTGCTTTTTCCCTTGTGCTGTTCGTCAAATTGGTCTGCGGAGAACTCAGCCAAATCAATCCCGCAAGCAGACCCTTCTCCCAAGACTGTGCACTTGGATGGTCCAACAATACGGTGTTGAATCATCTTTCTACGAATAGAATGTGCCACGGCAACAACATGTGTCGCAAAACGACAGTTCAGGAACTCCAACAGCCAAAGTGCAGCCCGCAGGGGTCCTCTGTATCCAAGATAGGGCGTGCCGTGCGTGTGGTAGATGCGGATAGGAACGCGAGCCAGTAAGGCGGCGAGTAGAGGGATGAATGCGGCGCGTGTTTGGTGGGCGTGCACCGCTTCGGGTTTGGATTTGAGAAGCCTTGCATAGAGCCGCAGCAATCTTACCAGAACTACCACCGGATTGGCGGAAAGATCAAATCTGGCAAAACGCTTGGGGCAGTCGATCGCCGCTGTGAATTCCTGAAAGCCCTCTTTGTTTTCTAACCAGAGTTCCGACGGGATGCCTTGCGCGTTGAGTGACTTGACTAAGGGCTCAACGAATCTCCTGGCACTGACAGGATAATGTATCAGATGAATGATCATATCTGTGCAGAGTACCTCCGTGTGATAGAGCCAACTTAAGGAGTGACAGGATAAAGCCTGCGAAGAGCTGTGGCGACCGCTGAATGAGCGACTCTTTGAACAATACGCTGGCAATGCCTATGTATCCCTCTCTTCGACCTTTCACCTGCCCCGGGTGAACCCTGTACTTCAACAGCGGCTCCTCCAGATTAGCGAACTTGACGGATCTGTCCCGCGATAATCTCAGCCATAGATCAAGATCCTCGCAGAACACGCCATCTCTGTATCCGGCGTGCTGAAGAATGACTTCTCGGCGGAACATGACTGTCGGATGACAAACGCTAAAACGGAAAGGGAGTCTTCTTCGAATCGCTCGGTCCGCAGTTGGAAGTATCACTTCCTTTTTTCGCCGGCATGCACCGAAAAGCTCAAAAGCGGTTCCCAAGACAGCTATATCCAGATGGGCATCCAAATACTCAATTTGACGAGCGATTCGCGTCCGCTCTGCAATATCATCGGCGTCCATACGCGCGATGTAATCAGCCTTGGTCTGCATCAGACCGAAATTCAGGTTGAAGGTCAGTTGCCGGAGCGGTGTGCGGAACGCTCTTATTCTGCGATCAGAATAGGACTTGATGATATCCCACGTTCCGTCCGTCGATCCGTTCTCTACAATCAGGAACTCAAAATCCCGATATGTCTGCCCCAAGATACTCTCAATCGCTTCCCCGATGAAGCACTCAGCATCGCGGGCACACATCAATACGGCTACGGATGAATTCATACAGCAATACGCCGATCATTTTCCCCACGAGGACGCCAGCGACACACCCACTTTGAGCAGGGAGAAAACACAACCTACGAATAGTCGGGGCGAACGCTGAATGAGAGATTCTCTGAGGAGGTAGCCCGCCACGAAAGCATAACACTCTCTACGTCCTTTGGCCTGTGGCGAATGAATCCGATATCGAAGGAGAGGCTCGTCTATGTTGGCGAATCCAATTGTCCTGTCCCTTGCAAGCCTCAGCCATAGGTCAAAATCCTGGCAGAATCGTCCTCCCCCATAGCCCCCACGGCCCAACACAATACTTCGACGAAACATCACCGTCGGATGGCTTATCACAAAACGAAAGGGTAGTCGTCTTCGAATGACATTGTCCGTTGTAGGCAGAATCACGGTTCGTGGACGACGATCGGCACCGAAAAACTCGAAAGCGGTTCCCAAGACGGCCACATCCGGGTGGGCATCCAAATACTCAACTTGACGCGCGATCCGTGTCGGCTCTGCGATATCATCCGCATCCATGCGTGCAATGTAGTCAGCCTCTGTTTGAACCAGTCCGAAATTGAGGTTGAACGTCAGTTGTTGCAGTGGCGTGCGAAACGCTCTTATTCTGGGATCAGCGTAGGACTGGATGATATCCCAGGTGCTGTCCGTCGAACCATTTTCTATGATGATGAACTCAAAGTCCCGATATGTCTGACCTAAGATGCTCTCAATCGCCTCACGAATGAACGACTCGGAATTGTAGGCACACATCAAGACTGCTACGGTTGAACTCATGAGAATGCTCTTCGTTGCTGCATAATCTGCCTGAATATTTCTTGGAAGCGGTGTTCATACAAATGCTCTCGCTGAGTGCGGTCATAAGCGGCCCGAGCCATCCTTCTGTATGGCTCGGGGTTGCCGATGCAATCGTGGACTGTCGCCATCAGATCGACGGGCGTCTCCCAGAAGAGTATCTCCTTATCCGGATCATAGTACCGATGCAACCTCTCGTTCGGCTGAGTCGCCACAACGCAACCCATCGACGCATTCTCGAATACTCTCGCCTTTATTTGTAACGTCTTGCCGTCGTACGCCAGAGGATCATCAATAGCCAGCCATGAGTTCTGGTATGCGGAGATCATGACCTCATCATTTATGGGCCTTACTCTCGTGTCGTGCACGAAGACATTGCCGCCAAACTCCTTCCGCAATCGCTTCGCCAGAATGGCTCTCTGCCCGTACATTCTGCCCACGAAGCACGCCGCATATCGGCGCGATTCCAAAAAGCCGCAGCCGTCGATCCCAGCCCATTGGGAGGCAACGGCGTTCGCGCTGATAGCCCTGTAACGCGGCAGGTTTGCCTCATACGTCGTTATGTTGAGATGGAAACGATTCCCCACGTGCTTCGAGAAACGGTCAAACAGCATATCATCATCGGTGTACCAGTTGGCAAGATAAACGCCCTCTTCGGCCAATTCAAAGTAGTCACGCGGAATCTCATTTGGATTGTTGAACACGGAGAGTGCTATTGTCTGTCCACCCGACCGCGCCACGCGACGGACTCGCAGTGTAACGGTTGTCTTCGCCTCTATGGGCACGAAGAGCACCGACCTTGCCACGTTCCTTAGGGCGGGCAGAAACCTCCTGTATTCGAAACCATCACCGTTGAACCGAGAGCCGTAGTCCCATCTCGATGCGACCAGGATCACCTCGAAGGTTGAACCCTCATTACTCCCGAACGATTCCACATCAGGAGGTGCCAATCCGTTCATCGCGGAGCCGAGGCGATTCCGCAGCGAGTTTAGGATGCGTCTGTAGATTTACTGCTTCTCCGCGGTCACGTGATATCCGATAGTGCAGTCTTCCGAAGGAAAGAGCTTGTCAAGGTAATGGCATACCAAGGGGCAAAGCATCGTGAACAGGAGTGTGGAAACCGCTTCGAATGGCAGGCATAGCCACCGTAGAGGCGACGCGAAGGAGCGCTGGCGGAATAGAATCCGCGTCACCCGCTGGCATTCTTGCCCGAAGAACCGAAAGAAACCCCCGTTCGGCTCAATTCTGATAGTGCGAAATCCTGCCTCCGATACGAATCGCTCATACCAAAAGGGTGTGAAGCCTCCGTAGAAGTGGTACGGCTTCTGGTGCAGAAAGGCTGCCAAAGGTGCGGTCAAGATCAGCCTCCCGCCGGACTTCAGAAGCCTCGCCATCTCCTTAATGGCCCCTACGGGATCGGGGACGTGCTCCAGGACTTCTGTGCAGAGAATCGCATCGAACGCGCAGTCCTTCTCGGGTATATGCGACACGTCGGACACATAGTCCAGATGGCCATAGTTTCTCTCTATGATCTGAGAGGGAGCGTCGAGCTGACCGAAATCGTGCGCTCTATACACCAAATGCCCGCAATACTTTCTGTATGGCTGCCCGCCGCATCCCACATCAAGAATCTCAAGTCCGGGTGTAAGAGCTTCCAGTTGCTTCTTCACCCAATGCTCTCTGTTTGCGGGATTGGGTCGGAAGACTTGATTCAATTCATATGTTATGTTATGAACTGAGGGGTTCATGCAACACCTATGCTTATCGTTCTTTTCCATTCCCAAGCATTCCCTTCCTTGCGAAAGGTCAAGTATGATTATCTGCTTTGGAATACACTGCGTAGATTGTTCCCCTAAGCTCTCGGGGTAGAGGCAATTTATCTGTCAGAGTTCTACACCGCCGCCTAAAGGTGCTGGCATCCTTGCTCATCGGTGGATGAAGATTTTCCGTGAAGAGCTTCTTTCTCTTCAACTGCATCACAGCCATCATGTGGTGGACTTCAGCAATGGTCATTTCTCGCCGATGCCCGGTGAACGGATAACCATTTTCAAAGAAAAACCCAAACGAACTAAGGGGCGATCTTCCCACTAAAACTCTTAGACGATTTACAAGACGCGCAATGTTCGGCACAGAGAGCACCACGTCCCCCCCCGGCCTTAGTGCTGCGACAATCTTTTTCATCACCGGTTTCGGTGAATGCAATAAGTGTTCAAAGGTCTCAAAGGAAGTCACGACATCAAAAGCCTCCTTGGGGAGCGTCAAATCGTAAAGATCGCATTCAATGACTTCTATGCCTACAGACCGGCAGATGTCAAGTACCCTGTGTATATCTGGATTGTAATTGGGGCTCTGGGGTTTTGATTGTGGATAGTAATCTACAGTTGTCACACGCATGCCAAGCAGAGCAAGCATAACAGGGTACATATTCACATAAGAACCTAAATCACACAATCGACCGTCTTTGCGATAGGATAGTGCACAATTGACTTTTATACGTTCCGTTTGCTCTGTCTCAATTGACCCATAGAACATGGAAGGCTTTGTCGAATTCGGATTTTTCCAAACCAACATCTGCGAGTGTTTGCTTCACTATGGTTGACATGTCTTCTGCAGCTCCATGGACCAACTCTTTTCTTTCAGGTGGCTTGTTTTTGCTTAATCCCATGTGCCAATGTGGAGGGCTGAGAAATCCCGCTCCACATGTCTTTTCAATTCGCGGCGGCTCGGGAGAATAGCACGAGGAATGGCTGACTGAAAGCAAGTCTGGCATTCGCCGAGCCAGGTTTGCTCCCGACTCGCAGCCCCACAAGTATGGCGCCACCGTGTTTCAGCGCTCGGTGAGCTTCCTTCATCGCAATCCACAGATCACAGAAGTGATCCAGCACGGACCTCATGTAGCTTGAGAGGGCTCTTGCACAATGGACAGGAGAGAAGGTCAATGACTTTCTTGTCGAGTTTGACGAACATGCACGCCTCCTTCCCCATCAGTCGGATGAAATGATAGAAACATCAGCCGCACCCCTTTCGCCATTCCAACAGTACCATCCTCACATATATTCGCTGCAACCGCCTGACATGCCAGGGCGAGAGGCTACCCTGACCAGAAGAACATGTTCCCTAATTATCCTGACTCGCCTTCGCTTCCTGGCATTTCACTCCGTCGCCTGCCGATAGTCCATCCCAATGTGGGCCACGAGACCCTGGGAATCCGTGAAAACCGCCACTCCCCATACTGTCCTATGACGAAGGGCGGTTCAGTCATGCCGACAGAGACTCGCCTGTTGTGCCATATCTTTGACGCAGAGAGCCGAAGACTATCCGGTAACCTCCTTCTGAAACTGAAAGGCGGAGGACGATAGCAGCAATGACTGGCAGATGCGCTGCCTGAGCTGATGGGATCATGAAGTCATCCGCCAATCCAGAAAGCAGAATGCAACCCAGAACAATTACGCCGTACGACGACCGGAAAACCCCTGATGCCTTGGCGATGGTCAATGCACACACCGATAGCAGGACAAAGCCCACGGTGCCCAGTTCACCCAAATACGTAAAGAACCACCCATGTGCCCTGTAGAGTCTCAAATCCGGCAGGCCCAAAGCACTTCCAAGATTCCCGAGCCCACAGCCAAAGAGGATGGATGAAGCCGGGAGCTTGAGAACCAGTAATTGCCGGGCCAGACGCCCTTCAATTCCCGAGCTATATGTTTCGCTTCTGCCTGCCAAACGTCCAATCACGAAGTCATTTTGAATGATCCCCGAGCACACAATCACCACAATCGCAAGGAGGCACACCGCATGGAAGACGACGGGCGTGTGTCTCCCGTGAAGGAATAAACCCACCAGCAGGAAAACAAGCACACCGAACCCGAGTCTCGAACCCGTGAAGACGATCCCAAACGTGAAGAGGATCAACAATGCGAACTGCAGCCGTTTGTTTCCTACAAAAAGCATGCTGCCCATGAGACTCAAGGCAAGGAAGAAGCCGGTCGCGATTCTCGTGTACGAGAAGACGCCAAGAGACTCACCCCCCATCACACCTCGTTTGGCAATGGCTCCATAAGGGCCCGCACCATATGTAGCCACATGGGCAAACAAGGTCTGCGGCGACAAGTACCCGTAGCGCTGAAGCATCGCAACGACTGCATTGATCGCACCACCGATGACAAGTCCGATGACTAAGAGCTTTATACGTCTTGGTCCACACGCAAACAGAACGTAGCAGACTATTACGGCCCACTGAAAGAACCTCATGAGCGACCACGCCGGATACACAACAGAGTATCCGTGCCAGCTTGTCAGGAAGATTGTCGACACAAAGACATAAGAGACTGTCACCACGAGCATTGTGGCGACACTGTTTGGCAGGACCCCCTTGTCGTGCGGTTTCTTTCTCCTGGTCTTCCCAAGCCCGTGTACTGCAACTACGAACAGAGCGAGTCCAGCGATTTCTGACGTGGATGGCCATACAATGAATGAGGGGCCAATTGGTGCAATTGGGATCGAGGAACAAAGGCCCAAGCCAAGAAGCACCCAAAGAACGACCCCCAACGGTGGACGAATTTCAGCTTTCGCCCTTATCCCCTTGGCCACCTGCGAAGGGTGAACCTCGTACACACTCGCGATCTCATTCACCGTCTTCTGACCCGTGATCGCCTCCACCGCAACTCGCGCCTTGAACACACTTCCATAGTGCTCACGTTGTGCCATAATAGCCGCCGGTTCAGCGCTACCATACCACAGCCACACTGCCTTATCCACTGGTCCAGAAAAACGGGAGTGTCATATTGATGAGGCGCGCATCAGGCAAACTCAACAGACCGTTGTCGACTCTCTCTCCCTGATCTCGTAGCGTACGGCATACGCTTACACGGAGTGCCACCATTCCCTCAGCACTCCATAAATTCGCGACCCCACAATAGTCTCCAGACGCTTCACCATTCTTGACGAGTACCTACCAAATAGGAACCACAAACGAAACTTGAACCTTTTTCTCGCTGGAAGCTTCGCCGATCCTCCCATCCACGCATACTTCTCTTCGTACTTTGTCCCGATCCGGCGCCGCTCCATTCGGAGTTTGTGCACCTCGGGGTTTTCTTTCAGGGGGAGCAGCCTTCCCGTAGAGAAGGCTTCCACCGCTGTCAGGGCATGAAAGTCCACATGGGGATACGCGATCTCGCGCCACCGTTCCCGTGAAAACGATTGGCCAAAGTTCCCCGCCGGGTTAGGATGGCTAAAGTGCCAAAGGGTCACACTCTCGTCGTGCCACACTTCCGGGATGCCTGCGTTCACAAGTCTCCAGCCGAGATCGTAAGGGCCGCACAAGTAGCCACGGAACGAGCGGTGCTCATCGAATCCGCCGAATCCAATGGCGTCCACTCTCCTGACCGACATGCAGGCCCCCACGTTCGGCTGCAACGCCTCCCACGAGTACATCGCCAGGTCGCTTACGGCTGAGAGTTCCTCCGGATACGTATGGTTCGTCCTCAACTCGTGGTGCATGAGAACCAGTGAGGAAAGATCATCAGATTCTCTCACATTGAAGGCTTTGATGATGGAAGTGATGAAATCCGGCGGAAAAACGGCATCGCTGTCACAGACAGTAATCACCTGCCCTTGCGCATGCAGAAGACCGACGTTGTACCCAACGTGCTTGTGGTATATTCCCTTCTGCCCGCACGTGATGACCACGTCAGCCTTCTCCATGACTTCGGACACGACACGGTCGTAGAGCTCGACCCAAATGATCTCGTACTGCCCCCTGGGAACATCTTGCCTCGATAGCCAGTCAAGTGTGTGGAAGCTCTCGCGAACCGACCAATCAAGCAAAATGATGGACACCTTCGACGGTTCCACGAAAGCTCGGCTCTTGTGAATGTCCGTTGGCATCATGCTCCCTTATGCCTTGGATTCGCAACGATCAAGAACGTCCAGACCATATGAGGTGTGGTCATCGAGTATCTTCTCGACCACATTCTTCGCAAAGTCACCCATAGGGATACCAGCCCGAGCCAGCGCCGCACAGATGGTCTTCAACCGCTGCGCTCTTACTTCGTGGTCAATGTAAGGGGCTACACTATACCAAAGCTCCGCCGGAATGGCGTGAGGGTACTTCAGAAATATCTCGTACCTGTCGCCTCGGAAGCGAATGTTGTGGCGGTCCGGCTCTCGGTAATACTCGCTGCCCGCGGAAAGGATGAGCGTGTTGACGCTTTCGACCAGATCAATCTGCGCCCTGTTCTTAAGGAAGTTTGCAATCATCTCTTGGACGTCTGCGTCGGTTTCGCCTGGAACGCCAAGGACCAAGTTGACGGCGACCCGGATGCCGGCCTGGTGGCAGTTGCGAAGGTTCTCTTCCACTATGCGCATGTTGTAGCCTTTTCTCTGAAGGCGTAGCGTATGGTCTGTCCAGCCATCCACGCCAAACCGCAGAGCTGTACATCCGGCCCGGCGAAGGTGATCGAAGAACTCTCGCGTACTGCGTTTATCAATACGCAGTTGTCCACAGAGTGAAATGCTCAACTTGCGTCTGATGATCTCGTCACAAATGGCGAGAAGCGCATCAGGATCGCCATTCATATCGCTCTCGTTGAAATGGAAATTGTGGCAACCTTGATCCGCAAGCCATTGAAATTCGTCGCCCACCTTCTTCGGGTCGCGCTTGCGCCAGGCAAAACACTCGGCGCAAAACGTGCATCTACCAGCGACACCCACGACTGGCCGTGATGGGCGTGAGACGATTCCCTCTGTAGTCGCGGTAGAGGCTGAAGTCAATCCACTCATAGCGGGGGAAGTCGATCGAGTCAAGGTCTTGCAGCAATGGCCCGGGAACCCAGGCTCGGTCAAACGGGTCATAGCGTGAGATGATTCCAGGCAGATTCCTGGGCTGTTCGCCGGATAGCAGTGCATTGACAAGCGGCGGCAACGTCAGCTCAGCTTCGCCGATGACCATATAGTCGAAGCCCGCGAATAAGCGAGGTGCCACATGGTGATACACACAGTCGTAGCCGCCGACCACAATGGGCACATCGGGCAACTCGGCACGAATGCCCTTTACGACCTCCTGCACCACGAGGCGGTTGCTGCCGTTCAGCGAAATGCCGATGATCTTTGGCCTCGCTCGGCTCAGGCCATTGATAATCTGGTTGATCTCCGGGCGGAAGTATTCAATCGCCTCCGGCTTGAACCACTCCTGCGTGTTCGTGTTGTCCCAAGGGTCATCCTTCATCACATAGCCACTGGGCGCGATGACTTTGTCTAAACTACTGAGAATCCTCTGAGAATGATAACGATGATAGCAGAGGATGTTCGCGTCCACCGTCTGGACGCGAATGTCCGCCTTCTTCAGAATGTTGTGCACGTAGCCCAACCCATTCGGCATCGTTGGCATGTACCTCTGCGGCAGTTCTATCAGAATAAAATCTTGATCGGGAAGAAACTCGATGTCCGGGATTCTGATGGGATAGATCGTCTGCGAAGCCAGGCTATGCCGAACCCAATTCCAAACCCACTCGCCGCCGGGGACCCGCTTAATCAGTGCCTTCGCCGGCGCACGGAACTGGGAAACCTGAAATGCTCTAACGAATTCCGACCTGCGTATCTTCATTGCTTTCCCACATTCAACAAGCGCTTCCCATACTATCCGATACGCTCCGGTGTTTCCCAATTGGAGCTGCCATTCACGATGCCAGGATTATAGACGAACGGCACCGAACCTTGCTGCGTATGATCCAGCACTTCGAGGTTGACCGGTTCCAGATGGAAAAGGTTCCTCATGTAGTGCTCATGGTGGGCACCCACACAGAGCCTATAGATGCCGGGCCTCAGATTGTTCTGAAGCGCGAATCGGATGGTGTACCTCCCTGCCGCGAACGCCCATCGCGGCCGAGCACCATAATCGTCGTGATGCGCCGACAGCACCCACGTGCCATCCAGCATCTTAATGCCCGCTCCGAAACTCACCTCGTCCACATCCTCAAAGACTTCTAAATCCATCGCCACAGAGATGGGCTGCTGCCAGTACACACTAAAGCCATTCGATGCCCCATTCAACAACTTGACTTGCTTCACCCGCATTTTCGTGCCGCCTTGGGGATCATGGTCCTTGTCGCTGATAGCCTTCTCCGCATCATCCACCTTGCTCGCGCCGACATACTCAGCCACCACGGTATCCACCTGCCCCATCACCTTCATCACTCCGCGATCCAGAAGCATCGCCTTCGAGCACAGCGCCTTGACCGTGCTCATGCTGTGACTCACCACGATCACAGTTCTCTCGTCCCCAGAAACCTTCTCCATCTTTCCTATACACTTCTTCTGGAATTCAATGTCCCCCACTGCCAGCACCTCGTCCACCAGCAGGATCTCCGGCTCAAGGTGGGCCGCAACAGCAAAGGCAAGTCTTACATACATGCCACTGGAATACCGTTTTACGGGCGTATCGAGGAACCTTTCTATCTCGGCGAAATCCACAATCTCATCGAATTTCCTTCTGATCTCCGCCCGGCTCATACCGAGGATTGCGCCGTTGAGGAAAATGTTTTCCCGCCCCGTCAACTCGGGATGGAAGCCGGTCCCTACCTCCAATAGACTTGCCACGCGTCCCTTCATGGATACACGCCCACTCGTGGGCTCGGTAATTCGGCTAATGACTTTCAATAGGGTGGATTTACCTGCACCATTGCGGCCAATAATGCCAACGCGATCCCCTTGTTCAATCTCAAAAGAGACGTCTTTGAGAGCCCAGAACTCTTCCTGTGAGCTATTTGTGCAGGGCCCAGAGCCCCGGACGAAGGGAGCCGCCATTCTGCGCCCGAGGCTCTTCGCCTTGTTTGTCAAAACATCACGAAGTGCCGTGTAACGCTCCCGCTGCTCATGCCGGAGAGTGTATTTCTTACTTAAGCCTTCGACCTTGACGACACAGTTGCTCATGCTTCAGATAGTCAGTCCAAATACGTGATTATTCTTTGCTCCATGCCCTCAGCTATATCACGTCTGCAAAGGTCCGTTCCGTCTTACGAAAGTACCATATGCCCGTCACGAGCAATACCATGATCACGGCCAGCGAAAGCAGGAAACCCGGCCCATACAGAGTGGTTTCTCCACCCAGAATAGCCCAGCGGAAGCCATCGATCACGCCGACCATCGGATTGAGAGAGTAGAGTAATCGCCATTTTCCCGGCACCACGCCGCTCGAAAAACCAACGGGCGATATATACAATCCAAATTGGACGATAAACGGCACAATGTATCGAAAGTCTCGATACTCCACGTTGAGCGAGGTCAGCCACAGACCGACGCCGAACGAAGCGCCAAACGCCATCGCCACAAACAGCGGCAGCGTCACCACCTTCCAATCAGGGACAAAGCGATACCCCATCATCAACACAATCAACAGAGCAAAAGAGATCAGGAAATCCACGAAGCCCACGATCACGGAGCTTGCCGGAATGACCAGACGTGGAAAGTAGACCTTGGAAATCAGGTTCGCATTGCCCACCAGGCTCATGCTGCTTTCGCTCAGAGAATTGGCAAAGAACTGCCAGGGCAGCATGGCGGAAAAAACAAGAATTGGATAAGGCACCCCTCCGGAAGGAAATTTGCCAAGTCTTCCGAAGACGATGGTGAAAACGATCATCGTAAGTAGCGGACGAACTAGGCTCCAAGCCACTCCAATGACGGTTTGCTTGTAGCGAACGAGAATATCGCGCCAAGAAAGAAAGTAGAAGAGCTCCCGGTAGCGCCATAGGTCTTTCCAATAGTGCAGTTCCGTTCGCCCCGCTTCGATAACAAGATCGAATTCTTCTGGATTGCTCATGGATTCTCGTTACCCTCTCCCATACAATAAACCTCTCAGAACCCGGCGCACCCGCTTGCTGAGCAGACGGCTCGGTCCGCAATAGAACAGCAGCACAAGGACGTTATAGACTCTAAGAACCCCCTTCTGCCACCGGGAAAAGGGGGATGCGCTGACAATCCTGGATACGGCGCGTGTCACGGATATCTGATGCTGTATTTGGCTACACAATCCCTTGGCGGCATAGTACTGCCCTCTTTTCCGGTAAAGGTCAATCCGGTCTCTCTGCCGATAGTAAAAGAGGACATCCGGAGTGCTGTCCACGCGTGTCATACTCAACAGGCGCAGCATGTACAGGTTGTCGTGATTCCACCCCCGCTGATCCGGGCGATAGTAGTAGGTGAGAGCATCTCGATGCATCTCCGTGCGAACGACGCCAAAGGAAATGGGAATTGGCGTGCGGAAAAGAAGATAGTAGGCAAAATTATACAACTGGGAGTTGCTTGCCTTCAAAAAATGCTTCCCCTCGACGGGCGTTTTCGTGCCATCAGCGAGAATATAATCCCACCCCGAGTAAGCAAGTCCAACGGCCGGGTTTGCCCTCAAGAGATCGACCAGGGTGCTGACATATTCCGGCGCATACCAATCATCATCGCATGCAACCATGAAGAACTCGGCGGTGGCAAGCTGAGCTATCTTCCGATGCGCTTGCATGACATCTCTCTGCGAATCGTCGAGGACATACCTTACGCGGGCATCTTTCTGGGCATATTCCCTACAGATTTCGGGCGTATGATCGGTCGAGAGATTGTCGAGGACAATCAGTTCGATATCCCTGTAGTCTTGCGCAAGAAGCGATTCAAGAGTCTGCGCCAAAAAGGCCTCGCCATTCCAGACCGGCATTCCAATGCTGACCAGCGGCTGACTCATTCCGTCACACCCTCACGGATCATTCCGCATCCCACATAACGCCAATTCCGATCTCGGTTTATATTCTGGCCTCGCTGCGCAGGATGAATTGGACTGCCTCTGTTAGAGAGCCAACCCTTTGATCGGGCCGGACATCCCGGTTATAAGGGCAGTCTATCAAGACCGTACAGCAGCCAGCTTCCCGACCCGCAGCGACATCCTTCCCCCGATCCCCTATCAGGAACGAGGCCGCCAGATCAAGCTCCCATTGGTCTGCGGCCGCCAGCAGCATACCGGGCTTTGGCTTGCGGCATGAGCAGCCATCCTTGTCATCGTGGGGACACACCAAGATCCCATCCAAAGCAAGCATGGCCCTTAATCGCCTATGGATGGCATCCAGGGTTTCCCGATTCAGTAGACCCCTTGCAATCTCCGGCTGATTTGTTACCACAATGTTTAGAAATCCGGCCCTCTGAAGGCGGCGAAGACAGTTCTCTGCATCCTCAACAATATGCAAGTCACTCAACTGCCTCGGCGAAAAAAACTCGCCGTTTCTCGCGATCAGCCTATTCACCACTCCGTCCCTGTCGAGGAACACGGCCTTCTTCATGTTAAGCCACTCTCCCGTGAGTTGCCAACCTACATCGTCGTATGCGAGAGTCACTCACAGGTTTGTGCCAGAGAGGCCTCGCCATTCCATACTGGCTTTCCCATGCTGACGGTTGGCGGCACGATGCGTCAAATCCTCATACCTGGTTCAGAAGCTGGCACAACGCCAGAATCTTCTCCTCTCCCAACCCAGGATAATTGCCGATGTACCATCCATAGAAGTGGACGTGGTTCACATTCGGATACTGCTCGCATTCATCGCCCCGCACCCGGCGCAGATAGGGCTGGCGCAACTGGTTGCCGCCACCTGATAGTCCCCGGCGGAATTCGACGCCATGCTCGCGCATCGCTCGTTCGACGTTATCGCGCAGAACAGGATCTGGCCTGTTGAGAACAAGAGTGAACGCGTAATTGCAGCTACCTTCGACGGCGAAATCGGTCTGGTATTTATCAGGATCCAGATGGGAGAGAAACGTTTGAAGATTCCTGATCCTGACGCGGTTGTTCTCGTCCAATCGTTTGAGCTGGGAACGCCCCAGCACCGCGCCGATCTCGGTGGGGCGCACATTGTAGGCAGGGAAGGCAAAGATGAAATCGGGATTCAGGTCCGGATGATTCATCCTGTATCGGCGTTTGGTGTCTTGGGACATTGCCTCGCGCACCATGCCATGCGAGCGTAGCATGCGCACCGTTTCATAAAGACCAGGGTCGTTCGTGCAAACCGTCCCGCCTTCTATCGTGCTCATGTGGTGTGCATAATAAAAAGAGAAATTGGACATGAGACCGAATGTGCCGAGTTTGCGTCCCTTGAACGTCGCGCCGTGCGACTCACATACGTCTTCAATCAGAGGAATCTTCCGCCGTTGTAACTCATCCAGGAGCTCTTGCGTGAGAGCATTGTAACCCAGAACGTGAGTGATGAAGACCGCACGGGTGTTGGAATTGAGCTTATCCAGAACCTGGGCGGTGTGCATCCCCAATGTACGCCGGCCAATATCCACAAAGACGGGCGTCAGTCCATTCTGCAGGACGGCGGCTATATCCGAAACCCAGGTCAATGGCGGAACGATGACTTCGCCGGGACCGTACAATTCCTTGAGTGCCGCCATTGTCAACAGATTGGCCGAGGCACCCGAGTTGACAAAGACGCTGTATTTGACGCCCAGCCAGTCCGACCATTCCCGTTCAAAGGCTTGTGTCTGCTTGGAATGAGTCAGGATCGGATCCTCTTGCGACAGGTATTCAATCACCGCGTCCAGATCCGCACGGGTGATGTTGTTTCTCATCAGGGGCCAGTCCAAGCTACACTCCGTGATCATCCTGTATTGTTCCTCCTCAATCGCCCAGCAGCTTCCGCTTCAACCGGATCTTGGTCAGTTCCACTACATTCGCCCGCTGCTCGACGCCGAACTTACGCTCCACCAAATCCAAATACTCCGGACGGCCAAAATACTTGTGCCATGCATCGTCGCGGAACTTGAGCACTTGTGCGGCAGTGAGATATTTGGTGCGTAGGGGCTGGCACTCATAGGATAGAAAGGCGTAGCCCTCATAAGAATCGGGCAATTTCCAGCCGTTGCGAAGGGCTGTGTAGTACAGCGGGCTTCCCGGTAACGCCTGGCAGGGGTAGATATTGGCATGGGCGGTATTGAGCTCTATCGCCAGGTCAAGCGTTTGTTGCATGGTTTCGCAGTCATCGCCGGGCAGGCCCAATATGTAGTTGCCCAAGACGTTAATGTCGCTACTATGAATCTGTCCCACGGCTTCGCGGACATTCACCTCCTGAAACTTACCCTTCGAAATCTCCCGCCGTACTTTTTGGTTACCCGCTTCGATCCCCAAACATAGCCATCGAATTCCCGCTTTCCTGAGCAACTCCAAATGCTGGGGCCGCACGGTGTCAACACGAGAGTACGCCCACATCCGCAGATCGTATCCGCGTTCGACCAGCCCGCGCAGTAATGGCTCATAGTGCTTTCTGTTCAGGAAGAACATCTCGTCAGAAAGTCGGATGGTCTGGACGCCCATTGCGGCAAGCTTGTCGAACTCGCCGAGTACGAGATCGGGCGACCAGAAACGCATGACCGCCGAGTCAGCGGACGCGACCTCATCCGAGGTATCCATCCGGTTCAAGATATTGATCATGCAAAAATCGCACTTGAAGGGGCAACCCAGCGACGTGTACAGTGCTGCAAAAGGTGTGCGCAGATGGTGGTTGAACTCGGCGTGCCAGAAGTGCGCTCGGTACAAATCGAGGGGCTTCCTGCTATAAGGCAATAGGTCCCACGCATACCCGGGTAGATCCCGGTCCATGCACTCCTGCGGCACAACATGCTGCGGCGGGTTGAGAACCAGTCGTCCTTCCTGCTTATACCCGATCCCGTTCACTTTGCCCAGTTCGCTTTTCAGGTCGGAACGCAGCAGGTTGTGCAGCGCGTATACACCTTCGTTCAACAGAACGATATCAATGAACTCGTACGAGAGCACTTCTTTGGGCAGTGCGCTCACGTGCGAGCCGACAAAACACGTGGGGTAGTCAGGATGCACTTGCTTGAGCTTAGCGCAAAGCCGAGTGCCACCGATCATATTGGTCGTACCGGAGTTGGGATTCTGCCCGTACAGCACAAAGCAGACCAAACGCGGATTTACGTCACGGATGCGCTGAACAGCTTGCTCGTCTGTCAGCCGCTCGGCGTTGCAGTCCAGGATCGCCACGCCAAAGCCCTTGGCGCGACATGATTGCGCCAGTAGGAGGCTCCAAGTGGGAGTCTCAATAGCCGAGTAGGTTTTGCCTAGATCTTGATATGCCTTGGCTGACGAGTCCGGCTCGACAAACAAAACGTCCAATTGGCGATCTGTCACCAACTGTCCACCTTTCTTTTAGAATGGCTCCTGACGCCTGACATCATTTATCACCCGAAGAATGTCCTTCTCAGAAAAACCAGCTTCTTCGTGTAAGTATTCTCTGCCTCCAGACTTGAAGACATACGAATCTCCAAATCCAAGGCTCCTCACTCTTATGCCGGATCCTTCGTCGTTCAGCAAATGCATTATCAAGCTATCGAGGCCGCCTTTGCCGACAAAAGCCTCTTCCACGGTGACAACTGACTTGTATTTTCTCAGGGCACTGGATAGATGAGCAGTATTGATGGGCTTCAACAGGAAGACATCTATGAGCCCAACATTGATCCCCTTCTTCCTGGCCTTCTCCAGCACGCTCAACGCCTTGTGCGTCGCCTGCCCTGTGCTGACAATACACGTATCGTCCCCTTCCGCCAATTCATGGAATCCGGACTCCCAGTCAAAATGCGCATCCGGTTCATAGATTGCCGGCAATGGTTTCCCATCCAGTCGAATGTACTTGGGCTTCCTGACACGGACAGAGAATTCGACAAATTTCTCAGCCGTGACATAATCGCTTGGCGAAAAAAGAACGACGTTTGGAAGCGCCCTGATGATCGTCAAATCCTCGAAACAATGGTGGCTGGGGCCTGAGACATCATAGCTGGCTCCCGCACCGACCCCAATGAGGTTCACATTGATATCCCTGTGCTGAGATGACAAGGACAGGTTGACCCGTATCTGCTCATAGGCCCTCATCGATAGGAAACCAGCGATCGCGTACGCATATACGGTGAAACCCTCGATCGCCAGACCCGTTGCCAGGTTGACCATGTTCTGTTCAGCAATGCCCACGTTGATGAACCGATCGGTGAAGCTGTGTCTTACTTTGTCAAGGGAAGGAGCGCCAAAATCCGCCGAGAGAAAGAAAATCCTCTCATCGACACACATCCTCTCGAATATGCGATCAATCATGGCGTCCCTCATCGTCTTGGATGGGGAATGCTTCATGTCCATTTTGATAATACCCGGTCGATCTCGTCGTTTGTTAAGGATTTCACATGACAGAGAGGATCATTCTCCAACTGTTCGATACCTCTGCCCTTTTGGGTGTTTGCTATCAGAACCTTGGGGCTGTCGCCGGCGGCGTTCCTAAAGGCATCCAGCGAGGTGCAGAGTCCCCCGATATCATGGCCATCCACTTCCTCCACTTCCCAGTTGAACGCCTCGAACTTGGCCCTCAAAGGGTCCAAGCCCAGTATGTTCTTCTGGTAGTCCAGCATGGATATCTTATTGTTGTCAACAACCAATATGAGATGGTTCAACCTATGATGTGCGGCGAGCATGATCGCCTCCCAGATAGCGCCCTCATTCAGTTCGCCATCCCCGCACAAGACAAACACATTCCTGTTCAGCCTTTTTCTTTCCAAGGCCAGGGCAATGCCGCAAGCAACGCCCAGACCATGCCCAAGCGATCCATTGATCGTCTCAATCCCAGGCACCGTGGTATCAGGTATAACGCCCAGAAATGAGTCTTTCGTTCCGATCCTGGTCAGCTCTTCCATGTGGAAGAAGCCCAAATCCGCAAGGATCGGATACAGAGAAATCGCTCCATGCCCTTTGCTTGCTATGAACCTGTCTCTCTGCTCGGAGTGAATATCCCGTGGGTCATAACGCAGTATCTGGCCATAGTATAGAGCCACCAGGATTTCCACCGACGACAGACAAGATGCTATCCTGACTTCACGCGCGTATTTATGTAGCTTCAGGGTTTCTCGTCTAACCCACCGCACTTTGTCCTGCAACATTTCGAGAGAAACCATACAATGGACCTTATGAAACTTCGATTTTGGCGGGAGCAATTCCGCTCTCAGCAAAACATGGCTCTCTCACAGAACGCAATTCCTCAGACCTCTTTACGGTCTGTCTGCTTCTGTCTTCTTCCGGTCGCCGGATCCGATAGAGCGGTCTATAGGTTCGGGCGTGCATTCGCCAACGCCTGTTGCGTCCGCAGAAATGCCTCCCACGTTGCGGTCAAAGCAACCCGAAAAGGCGTGGTTGGCTTCCATCCCATCGCTATCAAGACGCTCGAGTCGAGCGCCTTGAGTGGCATTCCATCCGGGCGGCTTCTGTCGAAGCGGAGCTCGCCTTCATAGCCAACGACTTCCTTGACCCGTTGCGCCAACTCCCCGATAGACGTATCTATTCCTCCCCCCAGGTTGATTGGCTCCGCACCATCGTAATTCCGCATGATAAACAGGCAAGCATCGGCCAAATCGTCCGCATAAATAAACTCGCGGCGAGGCGCCCCCGTCCCCCAGACCTCAACGGACGGGGCGTCTGAGAGCTTGGCTTCGTGCATCTTACGGATCAGCGCAGCAATCACATGTGAATCTTCGGGGCTGAAATCATCTCCTGGGCCGAACGCGTTGGCTGGGATCCCAATGACGAAGTTCGCGCCGTACTGTTGCCGATACGCCTGACACAGTTTGATGCCGGCGATTTTGGCGACAGCGTACGCCTCATTTGTCGGCTCCAGCGGGCCGGTGAGCAGAGATTCAACTCGCATGGGCTGGGGACAGTTCTTCGGATAACTGCAGGAGCTGGCAAGATAAAGCAGCTTCTTCACCCGATGCCGGTAAGCTGCATGGACAACGTTGCATTCGGCCAACAGATTGTCGAGCATAAGATCGGCCGGATACTTCTGGTTTGCCAGAATACCCCCCGATCGGCCGGCTGCCATAAAGACATACTCCGGCCTTTGCCGAGCAAAGAAATCCGTCACGGCCTTGCCATCTGTCAGGTTCGGTCCGTCACCTGCCGCGCCAATGATGTTTGCATATCCCTGGTGCTCCAATTGGCGCACAATGGCCGCACCAATGAGCGTCTGCCTACCCGCAACGTAGATCACAGAGCGACTTCGCGTGCGGCTGGAGGTTTCTGACATTCCAACTCCCGAAACGACACGATTGTTTGACTGGCGCGGGCTTGCTCCACGGCTTGATAATCCTCCTCATGGTCAAGGAAGATAATCTGACTACCCGAGAATTCAAACTTGAAAGGAACGTGAATAAGATGGCTTAATGTCTCACATACTGTGCCGCGACGGGCGGGCGGAACGAAGAGCAGCATGAACCCGCCTCCGCCAGCCCCAGTCAACTTACCGCCGAGGGCGCCCGCTTCCCTTGCCTTATGGTACAATGCATCCACTTCGGCGTTGGAGACTTTGTCGCTCAGACCCCGTTTGACCTGCCATGCCTCGTGCATCAGCTCACCAAAGGCGGTCAGATCCTGGCCACTGCTCAGGATCGCCATTCCTTCTTTCACGAGGTCTTCTGTGATCCGCAGATGGCGTTTCTTATTCGCGATGTCATTCACGTAGGTCTGGGCAACGTCGGCCGCCGTGCGCTTGATGCCCGTGTAGAATAGCATCAGATGGGAATTCAACTCCTGAATCCGTTCGCGGCTTACAGTAACGGGGCGGATCGCAAATTCATCATCGGCGTGAAACGTAACATGATTGACGCCGCCGTAGGCGGCCTGGACCTGGTCCTGGGAGCCGACGGTTTCTTTGAGTATTTCCTGCTCAATGTGAATGGCCTCAAGAGCCAACTGCCGCTTGCTCGGCATACATCCCTTGAGAGCATACATGGCGTTCAAGAACCCAACCGTAAAGGCAGAACTGGATCCGATGCCGCTCCGGGCCGGCAGGTCTCCATCGTGATGAATCTCCAGGCCACGGTCGATGCCAAGGAATCGCAACACTTCCCGTGCAGCCGGATGCGTGATCTCATCAACGTTAACACAACTCTCAATCTTGGAATAGACCACGCGGAACTTGTGCTCGAAGAACGGTGGCAGATAACGCACGGAGATATAGCAGTACTTGTCAATCGTGGCGGCCAACACCGCGCCCTCGTGCTGGCGATACCAAGCCGGATAGTCCGTACCCCCGCCAAAGAAAGAAATCCTGAAGGGTGTTCTACTGATAATCATCAGCGTATCACTCCAACAACTCCATTGACGAAATCGTGCAGCGGTGCCCTCGCGGGCGGCACGATCTCCACTTCGGGCGGAAAACCCCGCGGCTGGAAGAATCGTAACTCGGTGCTCTCACTGCTGCACATCAGTTTACCCGCTACGATCACGGCCTCAAGCAGTATGTCCACCAATTGAACCACATTGTCAGGATAAGTCACGATACGATGCTCGGGACCGGAATACACGCCCAACAGCCGCGTAAGCGAGATCGTCAGACCCGTCTCCTCCAGGGCCTCGCGCAGCGCGGTCTGCAGGATGGATTCGCCCGGTTCAATGCGCCCTCCAGGTAACCCCCAGAAGCCGTTGTCACTACGTCTTTCCAGTAGGACCGCCCCCTCTGCATTGCGGATGACAAGCCCTACCCCGACGCGAACGCGGGTATTCGAGTCCGCCTCCTTCTGAGCGTACATGGCATGCGTCTCTGCGCCGCTTGCCATGCGATGTGCTTCCTGTCCGCACATATCCGTTCTTGGATGCCTCAGATGCTGCCCATGTATCATCCGCCGCACGATCGAGAAACACCAGCAGCTCCTGGATTGGACTCAATAGGACAAAGATCTGAGAGGTGGTGACGCCCGAAGACAACTGCCCCATCGCAGTTCAATGCCGTGAATCGCCTACGTTTCACGCCTGCGTTTTGGCAGCAAAGAACTGCTCAGCCATAGCGTACGCATCGGGCGTGCCGATGTCGAGGAAACGCCCCTGGCTGCGGTAACCGTAAAGTCCTCGACCAACCCGCGCGGGAAACACCTCTCGTTCGAGAGATACGGCACCGCTCGCAGGAATCGCCTGGATCAAGCGACGGCTGATAAGGTACACCCCGGCGTTGATCCAACCCGGTGTGTTCCGGCCATCTTTTTCCTCAAAAGCGAGTACACGTCCTTCTTCATCCACCTGCACCCGCCCAAAGCGGCGCGTATCAGGTACTTGTGTTAGCAGCAGCGTGGCATCGGCCGTCCGGGTAAGATGCCACGCCCCAAACGCCTGAAAATCCGCCTCACATAGGGAATCACCATTCATCACCAGGATAGGATCTGATTGGAGCAAAGGCATTGCCAATCGCAGGGCACCCGCTGTGCCTAGGGGCGACGATTCCTGTGAATAGACCAACCGTATCCCGGCATAGGTATCGCCCAAGACCGACCGGACTTGATCGCCTCGATAACCTATGCAAAGAACGGCGTGTCTTATGTTTGCCTGTGCTATCTGCTCCAACAGATACGCCAAGAATGGTCTGTTGCGGACAGACGCCAGAACTTTCGGATTTTCTCCCACGACCGGACGCAACCGTGTTCCCAGACCGCCTGCCAGAATAACGGCTGTAGCACAATCCAACGCAGCCATAGCATCACACATTCTTCAAAGGGGTGCGTCCCAGCATCCGATAGCCTTTGAGCAGTTCCTGAATACCCTCATCCAACGATCGCTTTGCTTCAAATCCGGCTTCACGCAGACGCTGGTTTGAGACAACGTAGTTGCGCTTGTCTGGGTCAGAGCCTACTGGTGCGAAGTGAATGTAGAAGTCGGGCACATATTGTTTCACCTTGAGCGCCAACTCTTCTTTCGATAGATTGGCTGCATCCAACCCTACGTTATAGGGGCGACCGACCATGGTTTGAGACTGCGCGATGGAGTGCAAGAAGCAATCAGCCACGTCCCGGATGTGAACGTAGTTCCGCTTGAAATCCTTTTCAAAGATCACCACATAACGATCCGTGATGGCAGCATAGACGAAATGGTTCACAAGCAGATCAAGCCGCATCCGTGGTGACACGCCAAATACAGTCGCCAATCTCAAGGTAATCGCATTGGAGCTGTTGAGCAACTCCATTTCCGCTTGCACCTTCGTCTGACCGTAGAGCGAGATGGGGTCGAGAGGCGTGTCTTCCGTGCAGTAAGACTCACCTGACTTGGTGCCATATCCACTATTCGTGTTCGGGTAGATGACCAATTGCCGGGGGCTGCGCAGGCGGTTCAACAACTGAATCGACTCCAAGTTCACTGATCGCGCCAACCACGGGTCCCGGTCACAAGCGGGCGCTCCTACAATTGCTGCCAATGGGATAATCACATCCGCTTCTTTGAGCGATCGCTTGAGCACCGATTCCTCCCGGGCATCGCCAAACACGAAATTGAATTGCGGACTGGCACACAAGTGAAACAGACTGTGCTGGCCATATATCAGCCTGTCCAGGACCGTGACCTCGTAACCCGCTGCAATCAGATGCTCACTCAGAACCGACCCGAGATAACCTGCTCCGCCTGTGACAAGGACCTTCAGGCAACTGCTCATTGTGCATTGTCTCCCAGAGTTTATTGATCAAATCAACTACGGATGAACGACGCCATGTGGTCTCATGCCAGGACTCTATGAAGCGGTTTCCGGATCGGACGTACACCCGCCCCCAAAGCTGTGATTCTGTCTGACCGTGTGACCGTAGCGGGCTTCGCCGCCTACAGCACGACCATGACCGTGTTGCTCGGCTCGTCGTCGCTGGCTTTGTTCGTGGTGATGACCTTGTACTCGTGCTCCTTACCACGCCGCTGGTCGGTCACGATCGTCTGACAGTCCCGCTGTCCGATCGACTTCCAGACGAACTCCGTCCCCGTCGGTTGCACGAACCGTCTTGGGGTAACCCACCTCAACCTCGATTTCACGCCTATCCAACGTAGCCGCCGGAGCTTTTCGCCAGCCCTTCGGACAGGCGATGTCACCTGCGATGGCTCAGCCCCTTTGCGCCGCGACTGGCATCGCCGCGTCTCCGCGACGGCGGGCCTGCACGAAATATTCGCGGCTGAACGCCAGGAAGACACCGACCAGGAATGCCGCGACTCCGGCCAGTACACCCTTTCGGGCTGTGCCCCGGCCCACTGGCAGTTCCGGGACCGCTGCCGGATCAAGTACCTGTATCGTAGGCATGCTCCTGACCTCCTCCATCTTGGCCATCTCGTACTGCTCTACCAGAAGGTTGTATAGCATCTCCTGGGTCTTGGCCTCTCGACTCAAGATATTGTCGATCTTGCTGAGCTTAGCCTCGACTTCCTTGAGCCGATTCTCCAGGAAGACTCTCTTGCTGGTGGCCTGGCCGGTCGAGAGCTTTTTGTTGCGCTTGTCCAGCTCCTCGACATAGGCGCCTGCAATCGCGGCCGCCCGGTTCGGGTCTCGATCCGTAATAGTGATTCTCACGGCCCCCCCATCGGTTGTCTTCACCGTCGTATTCTTCTCGAGCAGCTCTCTCGCAGTAGAACGATATTGTACATTCTCGTATGCATTCATCAGACGAAATCGGTCGATGATGCTATCCGCAACCTCCCGGCTTTCAAGGATCTCCACGTACATCTTAGCAATACTGCTCGCACCGGCATCCATCATCTGCCGAAGGAGAGAGTTGTTCAGCGAGCCAAGAGCACCGCCCGATTCCTTCTGCAAGATATCCAAGGGAGGCACGATCGTGACGGTGGATTGATACTGCCGGGGCTTCCGTAGTGAAGTGACCACGGTCAGGCTCATCGCAATGATGGACAGAGCGAGGATCATCCACCGATAGCGCCAGATCACGCGGAGATAATCGAGGAGATCAATCTCGTCATCGACCGTGAGCTTGGCCGAAGCCGGTTGCTGAGACTTTGCCTGAGAATCCGTCACAGTGTTTTGACCTTCTACCTTCAGTCTTATCGATCCGCAGATTTCAAAACGACGCCACGAGGGGAGGGCGCGGACGCACCAATCGATGGGATGACAGACCTGCGTCCATGCAGACGCCGAGGCGGGCGGTATATGCGACCGCCGCATCGTCTCGGGCCTTGAATCCTACCGCCCAGGGAATCCATTCTACAGTCCTTTGTGTCCAACCAAACCCAGCTTCAGAGACAGTCCCCCAACCGGGAACGGTCTCTCCCAAAGGCATTGCTACCTCACAGGTGACAGGGGCCTCCGTGTCCCTATCGGCCTCGATACTCTTTCTCCTGCCGGAGCAATTGAGCAAGATGATATAGCGTCTACCTGTACTGTCAAGATGTTTTTCGCGGGCCTCTGCGATCATCCACGAAAGTCGAAGAAAATCCCGGTCCCATCAAGTCCGCGACACGCGATCCATCGCGTCGGAACCCCCATTCACTCTGCTGAACAGACGGAACCATGCTGTTCGAACCACCCTTATCGAACAGAGACGATAAAAGCCTTGAGAGAATCTGAAGAAATCAGCAGATTATCGGAGGGAGTACTTTTCCCTTGACACGAACCGCGTGTTGATGCCCAAATGATGAGAGAGCCGGATTTGTCGTCGCCAGGGCTCGCCAGCCCTACTACCCCAAAATCCGAGTTGATACGGCAGCATGTAAGTCCATTAGCAGGCAGTACATGGATTCGAAATACGCTGGTTTTCTTGAAGCGAACCCCACCTTCCAGGACCGCGTGGAGGCGTTCACCTCCGGGCTGCTCACCCCGGACCCCAAACCGGTGGTCCTGTGGTCCATGGAACAGGGAGTGTCCTATACGGTGGGAGAGCTCTATCGGCAGGTAGCGGAGTTCGTAGGAGACCGTCCGCCGATCTGCCGTTCGGGCGTGTGGTCGTACTGCAAGGGCAAAGGACAGTGGCAGGCTGTGCTCGAGAAGTTCGGCTTCATTGCCAACGAAAACGCCATGGAGGCAGAGGCCACGGGCCCGTTCGCCGTCGAAAAGACACCGGCGGGGGCGGACTTCGGCGATGCCATAGCCGCACGTGCCGTGTGGCTGTGCGGAAAACTGACGTCAAAGCACCGGTCGCTGTTGAAGATCTTCGGCGCCCCGCACAAGAAGGGAGACGCAAAGACCAGGCGGGGACTGGCGATCTACCGGGTGGTGAAGTTGCTGGCGGAACAGCCGCAACAGGTGTACAGAACGACTGACATCGCGGACCTTACGGGCGTCTCGATGGGTATTCTTACGCTGGCACTGAACACCATAGGGCAGGCCGGGATCATAGAATACGAATCACCTTCCAGGGACATAGACGGCCAAGTCGCCACCGGCTGGGCACAATACCGGCTCGTCAACAAGGACCTGTTGACCAAGGATGTGGAGCAGTTGTATGACGAATACCGGCAGGAGAGGCCCTTCAGCTATCTGAAGGCGTATCTCAGGTCCGTGCTGGACTATATCCGCCATCACCCCGAGGCCGTGTACTCGGCGGACACGTTGCCCCAGATCGTCGCCGTGGACCGGGATTACGTCTCCAATATCCTGGCCTTTCTGAAGAATAGGGGATTCCTCGAATCTGATTTCCAAGGGGGAGTCATTCTTTCGAAAACGAGGGCCAACGAGAACACCTGTCTTCTGTGGGAGCATCTGCTCAAGCCGATAGAAGCGGTGGCGCACCGACTCGACCCGGCGGATTGTAAGGGTTTCTATGACGTGCTGGACTCTTACGTATCCCATCCCGAAACGAGAACGGACGACGTGCAGCGAATGCTGGCGCGGTATCGGGCGGAACGGGTGCACCAAGGATTTGACACGGCCCGAGATACGGATGTCGTCCTCCTCGCCTTGCCGAAAAAGGCGATGAAGCTCAGCACGATCGTGGAGAAAGTGAACGGAACAAGACAGTCCAGTCTGTCTTCCGCCACGGTTCGCTACCATCTTGATGGGTTAATCCGAGCCGGCCGATTCGAAAAGTCCAAGAGGGGGCATTATCGGCGGCTGTGAATGAGGTTCGCGCGTCATTTCCCTGCGCTTATCCAGGCCACTCGTCGTCGTGACAATTTATCGCGTCGTCCCGGAGCGACGTGTGCGTCAAGATGGGGAGTCGCCGTCTCTTGGGCTCCCGGATGGTGCCGATACGACCCTTGGGTCGGGTGCGGGGCGGCGGGAAATCATCTCCCTCGATTTGATCGTCCTGGATGCTTGCCTGGCCGCTCCCACACAGATCGAAGGCGTCCTGCAGTTTCACGAACAGGAACTGCCGCCTCGCGAAATGCCAGACACAGACAGAGCCGCCCTCTGCCACATCGCGAAGCTGACCCCATAGAATCTCTGCCTTTTCCGTTTCCACTGATCCTGGGTTATGCATCCTTGCACTGCTCACGTTCTACAACTCCAACGCCGCTACCGGCGTGACGATCTGGTAGTTCTTGTTGACCTCGCGACACTGGGGACAGCAGCCGACGAGACACCGCTCGCTGTCCGGTCTGGCGAACAGATGCCCTTGGCTGCATCGATAGGTCACAGCCGGGGTGGGTTCCGTAGGGGGCAATTCGGCCACTATCTGGACCTGCCGTTGCGCCCGCGTCGCCCGGAATTGGGCCAACCAGCGCTTCCCCTCGCTGTCTGGACCATCCAGGATCTTCTGCTCGGCCTCCTCGGCGGTGCAGACATCCAAGCAGGGAGCAACCGTGTCCACCTGCCGATGGACGGCATGGAGGCTCGCCGTGTGTTTCCGCAGCCGCTTGGCGAACGCCTTGACGGTGAGGAATTGTTCGTCGGGGTCCGTCGCGATGTCCTTGACGATCTGTCGGGCCGTCGCAAGGTCTGTCCGCATGACCACGGCAACCCAGTCGCCGAATTGCAGATCGGTAAGCCTGGAATTGCGGCCTTTGACCTGGTCGTTCACGAATGCGATTGCTTCTGGCTCGGTCATAGGATTCCTTTCGCTTTCAGACGGGCTTGGATCTCTTCGGGGCTCTCGTCAGGCGGACCGTCACGGTTGCGGCCGTTCTGGAATCGAGACCGGTCGTAGTTGGCGATGTTGAATGTGCCCGGCAGGTACTTCCGGATGATCTCCCGGCGCAGGAACATGCCCAGGGTATGCGGGTGGGCCTGCGAGTTGGGCAGAGCCAGCGCCAGCCGGTAGTTCTCGATCGCGCCGAGAATCTCGTCCTGCGCAAGGGGCGGGGATGCGTTTACCAGGTTGCTGTAGGTCCGGTCGATGTCCGGTGTGCCTTCGGGCGGGCATTGCTGCTCCCTGGGTACAAAGCGGTTCCACCAGGTAACGCACTCCGTAACGCCCGATGTAACGCTCCTCGCGTGTGTGGTAGTTGTAGTAGTATCCGAAGAAGAAGTAGAAGGAGAAAGAGAAAGAGAAGAGGGCATGTACTCAGGCGTTACATCCTGCGTTACAGGCTCCCCGTTGGCCCGCTCCCGGTGCTTCTTCACGCGATTCCGCGTCAATTCGCGGGTTTTTGCCTCTCGCGCCATGCGCCGGTTGGTCACCGTTACAATGCCGTTACATGGGCGTACATCCGCGTTACCTGTAACGCTGGGATAAGCGACTTCGGCGGCCCCGGTGGTGGAGAGTTCGTCGAGCGCGGCGGCGAGTTCGGCGGGTGAGCAGCGGCCTATACGGGCCAGTTGCTCCATCGTGCCGGACAGCGTACCGCCGCTGTCGCCGTCGTGCATGGCGCACAGGAGGTCGAGCCAGATCCCTCGGGTCGCCGGCGAGCAGGCGGTGACAGCGGGGTCCTTCTTCCAATCCCCTGTGTACAGATAGAATCCTGGTTGCTTCTTACTCATGTTTGTTGACCGGAGAGTGCTAACTAAAGATATGATTCGATGTATGGGATGGGATGGCCCGTCCGATCCGCAGCAATCGAGACCGCCAGGTCATCGACGCCGACGGCGTACTTGCGGCAAAGCGTAGTGAGAACTTCCAGCGTGAAGACGGGATGCCTGAGCTGCCGCTCAATGGTCCGCACGTAACTGGCGATGGATTGCCCGTCACGGATGTCCGCGATTCGATCCTCGTAGGATTTGACATCAATGCTGGTCGTGCATCCGCTTTGAGCAATAGGTTTGAAGAGAGAGGGAAATTCCGTTCTCATGCTGTGGGCCTCCATGCCCTTACTCCTGCATTCGTCCTTGAAGCATGTGCTTGGTTGTTCGTTGGGGGCCGGGAACGCCCCGGCCCCCGATCTCAGGAGACGTACAGATCACCAGGGCAAGTCTGTGGTTCCCATCACCTCTTCCGGTGTCTTGGCTATCTCCTCTGCCTCCGTGGCGTCAGCCGGAACCGGCTCTCCCAGCTTCTCGGCGACCTTGGCCCGAACCACCTTGAGTCCCGCGTGCAGGATCTCCGTGGGGAGATTCTCCACTCTCGTCCAACTGCCGGTATTCCAGACCTCCTGAATGAGGCCGATCTTCGCCAGCTTGTCTTCCTTGCCCTGGCTGGGCCAGCCGCGCAGCATCGCCGACTGGATTTCCTCCAGGACGATCTGCTTCTCGCGGCGGGCGCGGTACATCTCCGAGTTGCCGTTCTCGTCCACGTCCATATCCGTCTTGACGGTCGTGTCGATGGGGGCGTAAGCGCCGGGCTTCAGTGCCTCCAGATGCGGCGCAAAGAACTTCCGCACGACGGCGAGTTCCTTGTCGTAGGCCGCATTCTTGGAGGGGAACTCGGCGATCTTGCCGTCGAGCAAGCCGAACCTATCACCCAGGACCGTGGCCCGGCGCACCATCTGAATGTTGCCGTTGATCTTCTGGCTCCGCTCCATTTCGATCAGTAGGGACGGCTCAAAGCCAAACTCGCCCTCCGTCTTCATCTTGACGCCGGTCTTCTGGAGTTCCTTGCGGCCGGTCTCCTCGTCCGTGTGCATGTCGTACTCGAACCCGGCGCGGCCGCAGATGATGACGTGGACCTTGCTGTTGAGATACCAGTCCGTCCACTTGGCCCAAGCCTCCTTGATCGGGTTCCAATCCTGGAATTCCAGCTTGGTACGCGGGGGCAAGTGCCGCGATTTGCGGCCGGCGTTGACCTTGGCGAGATAGGCGTCACACAGTTCCCGCCACGGATGCGTGATGGAATCCACCAGGCACACCGAAACGCCGGCTGTCTCGCACTCCGCTGCGAACTTCATGAGGTCGTCGAAGGATCGGCTGCGCACGACCAGGCCCTCCTGGCTGGTCAACTTGCGGATCATCGGCGCGATGTACTCGCTGCCTCCTTCCGTATCGAACATAGCGATTGGCGTCGTGCTGCCGAACATTTGCCGCGTGGCGACGGCAAGCAGCGTTCCTGTATATGTCTTCCCTGACTTGGGGAATCCGAGAATTCCCGCCTTGAGGTATCCTTGTCCTGTGCCCATTGTCTGTAACAGTCCCATAGTACGTCTCCTCAGATTCAAGTTTGATGGTTGAGGTTCGATTGTTGATTTGTGGCTCTTCTTAAATCACAAATTGCGATTCACCCTTCGTTACCCTGCCTTTCTCAGTCGCACAGCCTCGACCTGCCGGGCGATGAAGTCCTGATACTTGCGGTGCTCCTGCTCGTCATACCGAGCCAGTTCTTCCAGGTACCCGATCTCGCATTCGTCTTCATCACAGACCCAGGTATCATTGATCTCTGGGTGTCCGGTGTCGTCGGCCAAACGCATACAGTGTTCGCAGCCTTTATGGCCGCAGTGGGCGCACTTGTGGCGCTCGTCGGGTTCTGTGACGGCGCCGCAGTCGCAGATCTCCTGGCCGGGCAGCAAGACAACACGTCTGTGCCTCTCGGCCCAGGACTCTTCGGATTCTCGGTAGAATGGTTCTTTGCTCATTGTTTCTTCCCTCACCAAATAAGGGTTACTGAATCCATCCTCCCTGATCCTCGTTGAAATATTGACTCCGTACACTCGTAGGTCACAAAGGTTGTCACTGTGTTGGATGTCGTGTGCGCGCAATATGTGCGCGGTCGGGATGCGCACCCGGTGGTCCGGCCTCAAGGACCGGTAATAATGATGCCCACCCTCCTCGGATGTTGGACTTACAGGAAGCTATCGAGCGTGACGACGATCCTGGCGGGCAGAGAGAGGAAGACTATCAAGTCTCTCTTGGACGATATGCCCCGTGGATGAATCGGTGTCGGTGAGGGCTGTTGGCCTGCGCTCTCAGACCGTGGTGTAACTGGTGTGGTTGACATGAGGGTTTCTCCCGAAAGAAGGTGCCCCGGGGCTGCTACGGCCATCTGTACGATGAAGCCGCCTGCGCCTTACGGAAACAGGGCTCCGGGGCATGTAGTCGATTCGGGATTGTACAGATTGTTTTAGCATGTAGATCATTATCGCTTCTCGGACCCACGAAGTCAAGAGGCTTCCGCAGATTCCTTTCTTTTCTTTGCGCCAAATCCGTGCCATCACGTATGCCTCCGCAGGGCAGACCGACCTACACGACAGCTACCACGCGCCGCTGGGACGCCATAGCCATAGAGAACGGGATACTCCAAGTCCAGAAACTACAACCAACTACAACCAAGTGGGTTCGAGAGGGCTTACGTCAGCGCCACGGGTCTGGCACCAATGGACCGCATTTATCTGTCGTGAAATAGGGCTTGCATTAGTGCCACTGGTCCGGGTCCCAGCGGACCATATTTTTCTGTCGTGAAATGCGGAAATATAAGCGTCCCGAATCACCTGAAAGATGATAAGGAATATGCTCCAAACTACAACCGACTACAACCAAAATGGGTCAAAATGTGAGATTTGGCCGATCTATGCGAATCCGTAAGTCCTGGAAATTGCGGTACTTATGAAATCGCTGGATTTTGGGGCTTGGTTTTGAAGACCAGGGGCACCACCAGGCACCAGTCACCTCCGCATTCCCGTCGGGTGCCACCTCGACATCAACGTTTATCTTACCATATTCCGTGCGAGAGGCCAAGAGGCTAATACGAAGTTTGAAGTGGCAAGTTTGAAGTTTCAAGAGGAGCAGAGCCCATAGACTCGGGCTCACTTGAGACTTCCCACTTCAAACTTCCAACTCTCTTTTCACATTTTCGTAGAAGACCATCGCCGGAGAACCTGCGAAGCTGATCCCCATCCAGGCCGCTTCGTCAATTTCCTCCGGGGTAAAGCCCTTTTCCCGGGCGTTGGCCAAGTGCATCTTCAGGCACGGCTCGCAGCGCAGCGCCACCGACAGGGCTATCGCCATCGCCTGCTTCGTGTAGGCATCCAGCCCGTGCGACGCGTTGGCCGCACTGAGGAACTGCTGGAACGCCGCCTTGACCTGATCCATTTCCTGTAGCCCGGACGCCCCCGACTGGGCCGAAGCCGGCCCCGAGGGCGGGCGTGCTACATTGCCCACCGCATCGGCACAGCAACGAACTTCTGGCGTTGATGACGGATGATGAATGACGGATGATTGCGATGGCTCAGAGGTATTGGACGCCTTGGGCAAGGGGATTTTGCGCTTACCCGTGGTTTCCAGATGGATCATGCCGGAGCCATGCACCGTGATTTTGCCGATAACGGTTGCCGCCGAAATGCCACGGTCGTGGAGGGCTTGGAGAAGATCGGCAGCTTTCTCCTGCCCGATCGCAATCAGCAGCCCGCCGGAGGTCTGGGCATCGTAACAGATGTCCACCATCTCCTGGGCAAGCTGCTCCGAGGCCATGACGCGGTCGCTGCACGATTCCTTGTTTCGCTCGATAGCGCCGGGCAGAATGCCGGCGGCGGCGTAGTCCAGCACACCTTCGAAGAGCGGCAGATCGTCCCAGACGATCTGGACGTCCACGCCGCTAGATCGCGCCATCTCGGCCAGATGACCCATGAGACTAAAGCCGGTGACGTCGGTACAAGCGTGAGCACCGAACCGGACCATCAGCTCGGCGGCGGTCTTATTCAGCGCGGCCATCGACGCCGCGGCAGCTTTAACACTCTCCGGCTGGGCCCGGTCGATCTGGGCCGCGAAGGCCACAATGCCGGTGCCCAGCGGCTTGGTAAGAATCAGTACATCGCCCGGCCGTGCACCCGCGTTGGTGACGACGCGATCCTTGTCGATGATCCCCGTGACGGCGAACCCCGCCTTGATCTCGGCATCATTGATGCTATGGCCACCCACGATGGCGCAGCCCGCCTCATTCATTTTGTCGATCCCGCCGGCGAGAATCTGGAAGAGGGCTTCATCCGGAATCGCCCGCACCGGAAAACCCACGATGGACAGCGCCGTCATCGGCGTACCGCCCATCGCGTAGACATCGCTGACGGAATTGGCCGCGGCGATCTGACCAAAGGTGTACGGATCATCGACGGCCGGAGTGAACACGTCCACCGTCTGCACGAGCGCCTGGCCGTTGCCCAGGTCGTAGATGCCGGCGTCGTCCCCCGCCGGCACACCGACCAGGACGCGGGGATCGTCGATAGCAGGCAGATCGGCCAGTACCTTCTTGAGAAATGCCTGGTCGATCTTCGAGGCGCAGCCCGCCTTTTCCACCAGTTTCGTCAATCGCACAGCGCCGGTCGGACTTTCCAGCCGCTCACCGGCACAGGAGCAGACGTTCTTCTCTTTGAACAACGGACAGGGGCAGGGCTGCTTGGGGTCGCAGATACAGTGCCCCAGCCGGATGGACCGCTGCATGACCCGTTTTCGTCGTTCCATATTGATCATCGGCAAATCCTTGGCAGTTGTAGGGTGTGCCACGCACACCATTATCCCAGGGAAAAGGTGTGCATGGCACACCCTACCAGTTCATATTGTCAAAATGTCGTCGTGCCAACAGTGCGGCGCCGAGCGCGCCGGTCATCTGGGGGTCGGGTGATATCGCGACCGCGTGACCGAGAGCCGCCTCCAGGGCCATCTCCATGCCTGAGATTCGGGCCACGCCACCCGTGAAAACGATGGGCGGCTCCACATTCCGGCCGGCCATAGCGACAATCCGTGAAGCGATGGCCGTCTGAACTCCCGCGACAATATCCTCCCGGGCCCGGCCGCCGGCCAGCAAACCAATAATCTCGGTCTCCGCAAATACCACGCACATACTGCTGATCGCGGCAGGACTATGGCTCTGAGCCGCCATCGGCCCGAGATCGCTCAAGGAGAGGCCGAGCCGGTCGGCCACCACTTCCAGGAACCGCCCCGTGCCCGCGGCACAGCGGTCGTTCATGGCGAAGTCCCGAACCTTGCCGCTTGTGTCCAATCGGACCAGCTTACTATCCTGGCCGCCAATATCAATGACCGTCAGCGCCGCGGGCACGAGTTGACGCACACCAACGGCGTGGCACGTGATCTCGGTGATCGTGGTATCGGCTATCGGCACAGCGTTTCGGCCGTAGCCCGTGGCGACGATCCGACGCACCTCCGACCGGCCCATGCCGGCCTCCGCCAGGACCTTCTCAAAGAGCCGACAGGCCAGCTTGTCCTGTTCGACGCCCTGGTCCACCTGGCCTTTGGCAACGATCTCAGAACCGTCCTCGCCGATCAAGACCACCTTGATCGCCCGCGACCCGGCGTCAATTCCCGCGTACATCATCTGCTTCTCCGATTCACAACGGTCTCCACCAGTGCCTCCAGCCGGGTGCGGAGCGTCGGCTGTACGGCATCGGTCAGGGGCGGCACTTCGATCTCCAGCACTGGGAGCCCGCACTCTTCGCGAACGATCTCGCTAATGATCTCGCCTTCCAAGGCACAGTGGCTCGCGCCGGGAATGCGGGACACGATCACCGCCTCGGCGCCGAAGCGGCGCATCTCCGCGACGATCCGCGCTGCCCGATCGATCGCTGAACCAACCATGGGATCGGCCAACGCCATTTGCGCCAGCGCCTCCATCGGCGGCACATTCAGCGGGATCGGGTCCAGGGCATGGGCAAAGAGGTACTCCGTGCCGCAGATCCGACCGCCGCAGTCTTCCAGAAGGTTCATTACCTGCAAGTCCGCCACGGGGTTCACCCAGAAAACGCGGGCCGCCTGGGCCGACGAATACCCCCTCCCGGCCGCTACGCGCAGCTTGACCTCATCCAACAACTCCTGCAACACAACGATTGTCTCCTCCTGATCCGAGCAGAAGTGGATCGCCAACATCTCCGCAATGAGCATCTCCAGAGCCGGCATCGGGCACGGCGTGGCCGTGAAAACCACATCCCGAAGCTGAGCCAACAGCCGGCGGACGCGATTGGCCTGGGCGATTCCCCGCGCGAGTGCTTCCTCATCAAGAGCCTGTCCAGCCAAGTCCTGCAGAGCTATTCTCACTCGTTCCAGCTCTGATTCCACGAACTCCACTTGGCCGCGCGGCGCCGAGAACCCGCCTGGTAACTGCACGGCCTCCTCATCTTCCTCCGGCGAGCGCCGGTGCGGGATTTCCCACCAGAGGATCGGATGCCCCAAACCGTTGAGACGCTGGGCAATGGCGGAGAAATCGTCACACGTCGCCCCGACGCTGCACGTCAACAGATCGGGGATGGGAAAATGCGCCCCCGTGACAAAGGCCCCCAGCATGGCGCGAACCGGACAAAATGACTCATCGATCCCGAGTGAATCAGCGATCTGCAATAGTCCCGAATTCACCTCCATCACGCACGGAATCCACCAGGCGCCGTCGGGATAGAAGGCGACGAGATTGTCGAGGCTGTAGGCCATCACCGGGACCGTGCCCAGGTCCTTCATCGTGCCGACAAGTTTCTTGCCGGCGTCGCGGGCAGCCTGGAGCCGGTCCTCTTCCGTCAACAAGAAGTTCCACAACCGCAGGGCCGCGGGCGAATTGTCGAAGCGCAGCTTCAGCAGGCGGGTATCGCCATCCTCCACGTGCCGACCGAGCGGACCGCCATACACGGGTTGCGGAATGCCGCGAGCCCGCAGCCGCTCATAGCGGTCGTCCCATTCCTGAAGCGTGATCTGTCGGGGCGCTTCGCTCACACGAAGGTCTCCAGGAACGCACGAACCCGGTTACGAATTCGGACCCCATCTGCCTCGCCTTGTCCTTCGCTATCGAGCCGAAGCACCGGCAGGTTAGCCCACTCCTTCAGTCGGGAGGACTCCGCATGCCACTTGTCGCACCACACGTAATGATGGAAAAGGACGCCGCGAGCGCCGGACCGCGTCAACTGGTCTTTGAGCCACTGGTACAGCTCACTGTTTGGCCGTCGCGACGCATCCGGGATGCGGAAGTACGCCTGGGCCAGTTCCATCAATGGGTCTTCGGCCAATCGTCGGCGGTCAAAGGGACCGCACATGCCCCGCTGCCCTGTCTCGGTGGCGTCGAGCACGATCTGTCCGCCACACTCCGCGACGATATCGAATAAGACGCGATCCCGCTGCATCAAGGGACCACCCACAAGAGCAAGTGGCACGCCTGCGGAATGATGGTGCGTCAAACATGTAGGGTGGGTTCTTAACCCACGCGGTTCCCTCATCAGCGTGCCTTTGACGCGTGGGTTAAGAACCCACCCTACAGACGCGTCGCAGGTGTAGGGTGTGCCGGGCACACCATCTCCACGTGCCTGGCTGAGCATCACGCGCACCAGATCCTGCTGATCCGGCTCGCGACCGCCGAGCCGAACCAGGAATCGGCCGAGGCGTTTCAACTCCTCCAGGTACAACCTCTGGGCAGCCACGGTCTGCCACGTGCTTGGCACGTTCAGCAAGAAGGCGGGCCTATCGACCCGGCGAACGAGCAGATCGAACACCCGGCGCATCTGATCGCACATTGTCGTGACAACGATGCCGTCAACGTCCTCGCGCGCGGCAACGTCATTGACGAAGGCCCGCGCATAGGGGCAAAGCCCCTCGATGCGAGGAATGGTCAATGCCCCCTCGACCGGCAACGGAATCAGCCGCCGCGGGCGCAACCCGTGCGCAGCGATCCACTCCGCCGGTACATAAGGACATGTGTAGGCCACAGTTTTTCCTGGTTCTACCATACTTGGATATGCGCTCGGGTGGCATCGTCAAGCGCAGCTTGGCGATGGCCCATGGACACAGCAAGACCATCGCCAAGGCCTTCGGCCTTGACGCTGCCACCCAGAGAATAGACATTAACGGTCCGAGACTTGGGGCTCAATCGACACATGGGGACGTTTCTCATAGCTCTGTACACGTCCTCTGGCGAACGGTTTCGAACAGGGCCTCGACCCGCAGGGCGATGCGGGCGGAATCCGAGGGCGAGTAATCCGTCTCGATCCGCAGATACGGGAGCCCCAGGTCGTTCTCCGCCAGCTTTTTCACGAAGTACGACTCGACATCGTAGGTGAGGCACGCCTGCCAGACCAAGTCGATCACGCACTGGGCACGGTACTGGCGCGCCAGGTCCTTCAGAACGTCCAGCCGCCGGCTGTTCTTCGTCATCACCGAGCACGACAGACGAAAGTACTTCTCGGCCAATGCGGCGATCGGGTCCGCCGCCGTCTCGTCGACGTCCTCCAAGATCGGCTTGAGGCCCGTGCAGTTATCCATGCAGACCACCAGACCGCCGTGCGATTCGATGATCTCGACCACCCGCTCGGCGCCGTGCACCACCGGCACGCCCGTCATCAGCACCCGGACCTTCGCCTTCGCAGGTCGTGCGTCCGCGCACGACTTCGTAGCATCGGCGTGGGGCTCCCCAACGCGAAACAGGGCGTTGGGGACCCCGTCCCGCCCATGAGTAGGGGTCACGGGCAAGATGCCCGTGCCACTGGGGCGAGCGGGGACGCTCGCCCTACTGTCTGCCTCCTTCGCCCGGTACGACTCCAACGCCCGGGTGTACCGGGTGAAGTCGGCGCAAATGCCGGAAATGTTGCTCTTGAATTGGAGCAACTGCCGGCCCGTCAGCGGCGGATGGTCGGATTTCATCAGGTCCGCCAACTGCCGTCGCAGGGAACGCTCGCGATTCATCGTCTGGATCGCCTGTCTGATCTTCTCGTCCGTAATCGTGACGTGAAACGCCTCCTCCAGCCGGGTCTTGAGCTTGCGCAGCTCGCTCACCCAGTGGGCCATCGCGTCGCTATCGTTGGGCTTCTGCGGCAATTCCAGCACGTGCATCGTGCGAGTCTCGGCCATCAGCTCGTACATCTTCTTCTTGCCGTCGCAGGTGGTCTCGGCGACCACCATGTCCGCCATTTCCAGGAAAGGATTGGCCTGCTGGACGTGATAGCCGTAGGTCGATTTGATCAGCGGGCAGAGATTGGCCGGCAGGTGTTCCTCCGCCGGCCCGATCATCTGAGCCGAGCCGCCGCAGAGACAGACCGGCACGGCATCCGCTGCCATAATCAGCTCCCGGGGTGTATACTCGCACATGATACCGACGATGTGCTTGCCCTGGGCCTTGGCATCGGTGGCGTAAGCCAGGCAATTCGGGATCATGTTGTCGAACCAGGTCAAAGGCTGGCCGCTCGTAGTGACGCCGTCAGGCGTTTCTTCATATGCCCTTACGGGCACACTACAAACCGGATGGCATGGATCGCTGGCATTGATCTTGATGTCTTTGTTATCGAAGCACTGTCCCATCTTGTCATCTCTTTCGCGCGACAAACAGGCCCTGGGCGATCTTGCCCTCGTGGGCCAACTGCTGCATGAAGGCCATCTCCCCGGCCATCGCGTTCATCAGATCCTGGTCGAAGCCAATGATCTTCAGGGCGTCGTAGGTCAACTGCATGCCCAGCATATTCAGGTACAGGTCCACGCACGGTGCGAATCGGCCGGTGTCTTTGGCGACGACCACGTCGCAACCGTTGGCCTGGAGCAGGTCGCGGTAGCCGCCAAGGGTCTGGACGTTCGGAAACTTCATGAATCGCAGGTACCGCTCGGCCTGGGCCTGCGACATTCCCTCGTCGCCCTCGACCCAGTCGGTGAACGCGATGGTCCCGCCCGGCTTGACGATCCGGGCGGCTTCGGCGATCAGCCGGGGCTTATCCACCACGTAACACCACGCGTCTTCGCCCCACACGAAATCCGCACTGCCGCTCTTGAGGCCGCTGCCGCAGACATCGGCCAGTACGAACTGGATCTTGTCGCACAGGCCCGCCTGCTTGCCGCGCTGCCGGCCCTGCTCGACCACCGTCTCGGTGGCATCCACGCCGGTCATCCCGGCCACGTTGCGGAACTGAACGAGAAAGCGCATCCCCGCCCCATTGCAGCAGCACAGATCGACGCCTTTGACCCCGGCCCCGATCTGGGCCGTTTCCGCCAGATCCATCGAGGAGACAAAGCCTCCGATATGGATCTGCTCGCCCATGATCAACTCCCACAGCCGGCCTTCCGGTCCGCCGTAGACTCCCTGCACCTCTCTCAAACCGATACCACTGACGCTCTTCATAGTCAATCCCTCTTAGAATTCGTATTTGACCTGGACCGCCCAGACGTTGTCTTCCCGGTTGTTCAGAATGTTCCCGAAGTTGGCATACCCGCCGGCGACAGTGATGTGGTCGTTCACGATGTACGCCAGTGCGATATCCCACCAGTCGCTCTCACTCTTGACCAGCTCCCTACCGGCCACGGTGCATGGCTCCATCAGATCGGGTTTGTTGCGATATTCCGTGGCGATCAGGAGCTTGTCGGTCAGGAAATAAATGAGGCTTCCCTCGAAACTGAACTGCCTCTCGCCGGCGAAGCCCAGCAGACCGGTCTGGATCGCATCGCCGTTGCGGAGGCCCGCCGAGACGATTAGCGGCTTGGGCAGAACCTTCTGGATCATCTTGGTCGCCATGGCTGTGAATTCAACGCCCGTGTCGTGGTCGGCGCCGAGTAGATCGCACGTTCCGCCCAGTTGCCCGTTGATGTCGTCGAGGTCCTGCTGCCATTTGAGGTGAGCCCCGAGAGTGACGGCGGGCACCCAGGCGTTGTCAAAAGCCCCTTCCTTGATGACCATCAGCCGGGCGTTGAAGTTGTGCAGGTACGCCTGGTCCTGGACCCGAAGGCCGGTGGCAGCCCGCACGGCACCGGGCCAGTCGCCCAGGCCGACCCGCTCCAGTGCATAGCCCAGCTCGACCCGCCCCCAGAGATTCTCCGTCACGACGAATGACTCGAAGTCTTTCCTCTCCAAGTGGGCATACGTGCCCGAAACGCTGGGCAGGCCAAAAACATGGTTCGGCTCGGCCGGATTGGCCAGGTAGGCCACAGGCGTAATGAACACGCCGCTATTGCCTTCCACCTGATGCGTCGGCAGTGGCGGTCCGGCGTATACCGCCGTGCCCAGAACTACCAAAGCTGCCAATACCACCAGCACAGTCTTCTCCCTCTCGCTTGATCTCTTCATGGTAGTACCTCCAATTGGTTTCTCTTCGATTCCTGATTGCCAAACCCACTACGCCGGCTACGTCGTCTGTTGCCTCCTTTCTTGGTAGGTCTTGAGCCAATAAAAAAAGGCGGGTCAGAGTCGTCTCTGAACCCGCCGGTACACGCTGGATCTGCGGTCCTTTTACTCTAGGGAGTGCCACGTCCTTTCCTGCTTGGCTTCCAGAGGCCCCAGGCCCATCTCGATCTGCACCTGGAACTTGCCCTTGAAACCGGATGGCACTCGCCACGAGTACCGGCAGGTGCCACCTCAGCCATACTGGAACTTGTCGGTCACCAATACAGTTCCTTTCTCATCGACGATCTTGAGCTTGGGCTGCGGCGCACGTTTGTGGTTCCGTTGGAAATCCGTCTGGTATTGTTCTCCCGCGCAGCCGGTAATGACAGGTCTGATGGAGACCAGCCCCGCGGCAACTCGTTGTACCTCCGCCTTCACGACCAAGGGCGGACCGATCTTGATCGAGGTCGTCTCTCCCGGCTTAATCACAAAGGAGTCCAGCGACCCCAGATCGCCCGGCGCCGCGGAGAGACCGCCCGAGAAGGTCCACACGTTTCGCGCGGCATCCTTCTTCTCGAGGGTAGCATGCACCGCCGCGTATTGGCCGGCCGGTAGTTGCCACTGTCGGCCTGGCGCCAGACACTGACTGGCCGCATCGGACCACAGCTTCAGTTGCACGGCGAGGTCATCGCCCTCCACGACCAGGGTCCCCAACGACGGCTCGGTCCTGGAAAACGTGAGGCTTGTCCCGTCCGGCGCGATGTCGATCGCGTAGTAGGCGTCTGCGACTCGGACGAGATGCCCCAGTGGCACGATCTCGGAGCGTCCGGATGCGGAGTTCTCGAACTTCCCATTGCGATTCAGATCGATGGCGAACGCGTCCAGCGCCGGCCGCCGGCCGCGGTCGAGAGGCAGCGACAGGAAGGAACGGAACCGGCCGTCGTAGTCACCATCCGCCACGGCCACTTGATAGATCTTTCCGGCCAGACGAAGCTTGCCCGTGTGGAAGAAGGCAGGATAAACGGTCAACGATCCGGGCGCATCGCCCCGAGAGCATTCCATGTAGAAGCTGCCATCGGTCTCGTTCGCCCCTGCTTCCGAAGCCAGCGAAATGGGCCCGAACCGCCACAGCTTGCGGGTATTGGTTCCGGCAAAACACCGTTGCTGCGAGAGGACCCCGTCACCACGGGTGTCCACGCACAGGCTGGGCTTCGCGGACAAGTTCTTAACCAGCAGAACCTGCTTGCCGGCAGTTTTCATCATGTAATAGCAGGGCCAGTCAAAACCGGCAGGAAGGTCTCGCACAGCGTGCGGCTTGCCGGCCTGAGCCGACAACAACCGATAGGTAAGTCCGAACAAGGGATTGGAGGGGTCGAACTTCGTGGGAACCAGCTTGCATTGGCCCTCCTCGATGGTCTCACGGCCCAAGAGCATCCCGCGCGTCCCGCCGCCCAGAACGATGAGCGCGAACAGCATGCCCCAATGCGGCTTCCCCACCGTCATACGTCCCCTCCGCTGCGGCCTGGCAGGCCGCTATAGGGAGTGCCAGGGCCGGTCGTGCTTGACCTCGATCGGACCGAGGTCGATGTCCACCTGGACCTGGAACTTGCCCGCGAAATCGTCTGGCACCCGCCACGGGTACCGGCAGGAGCCACCTCAGCCATATTGGAAACTACCCTGGGCCACCACTTGGCCGGCTTCATTGACAATCCGCAAACCGGGAGGCGACAGCGTGGTTCCATCCTTCTTGACGGCCGGCCGGTACTGTTCGCCGGCCTGGCCCTCCAAAACCAGCCCAATCGACACCTCGCGGTCCGCCACTCTCTGCACGCTCGTCCTCACCATGATGGGCGGTCCCGCCTTCGGACCATTGGGTTCCGTCGCAGGGAGGGGCCCCCCGCCGGCCTGGTCGATCGCCCAAGCCACCCCGTTCGCGTCGGTTCGGGACAGCGACGTGGATGGTCCCCCGCCCACGCCAATGACACCCGGCCCCATGCGGGGAGCGGGTCTCTGGAGCGCGACTTTGTAGAATAGTAGACCGACGAGCAGAATCAGCACGACGAAGGTGACCGCACGCAGCGTATCTGTTCTCTTCATAGTTTGATCCCTCGCAATTTTGTTGATTTGTACCGCGCTATCCGGCGGATGTCAACCAACAAATGGTTTATCATCGAGAAATCGGCTTGTCCGCGCGCGGGCAGCAAGTACAATGTGGGTGGTCTACCAAGGGCGGTGCGGGAGCAAGTAGTCCTTTGCAGGAATAGGCGATATGGATGCACAGGTTCAGGAACTGATGCGGCGGGTCCCCTCGGTCGATGCGATCCTGCGCGAGCCGGGATGGGAGGGTTGGGCGGCTCAATATGGGCAAAAACCGGTGACGAACGCGGTTCGCGAGGCGATGGACCAAGTCCGCCGGCAACTTCTGGACCAGCCTCCGTGGCGAGGGCGTCCCGCCCTTGTGAGTACCGAGGGCGTCCCGCCCTTGGACCGCGGGCAGGATGCCCACGACACGCAAGGCCAAGATGGCCTCGCCACGGATGAGACGGCAATTCGCGGCCGCATCGTGGCGGCGGCCAAGAGCCGCCTTGAGGAGATGATGAGGCCCTACTACCGCCGGGCCGTCAACGCGACCGGCATTATCCTGCACACCGGGCTGGGCCGGGCGGTCCTGCCAGCCCAGGCGCTCGAACAGATCCAGCAGACCCTCCAGAGCTACTCGCTGATCCAGGTGGACCGGGAGACCGGCAAGCGATCCCGGCGTGATGAACGGATCGAAGGGCTGCTGCAACGGCTGACGGGGGCGGAATCAGCCACCGTCGTCAATAACAACGCCGCCGCGACGGCGATTGTGCTCAACACCGTCGCTCGGGGCAAAGAGGTGATCGTCTCGCGCGGCCAACTCGTCGAGATCGGGGGCTCGTTCCGCCTGCCTGAGGTGATGGCGTTCAGCGGGGCCAAGCTGGTCGAGGTCGGCACGACCAATAAAACCCATCCCCGCGACTATGAGAACGCGATCACCGAGAACACCGCCGCGATCCTCCGCGTGCACCCGAGCAACTACAAGATCCAAGGGTTTTCCTCAGAAGTTCCGCTCGACGAGCTGGTAGCGATTGCCCACAAGCACAATCTCGTGATGATCGACGACGTGGGCGCAGGCGCATTGATCGACTTCTCTCAATTCGGCTTCGAGCCCGAGCCGATGCTGGCCGACTCGATCCGCCAGGGCGCGGATATCGTCACGTGCAGCGGTGATAAGCTGATCGGCGCCTCCCAGGCGGGCCTGATCCTGGGCAAGAAGACCCTGATCGACGCCGTACGAAAGAACCAGTTTGCCCGGATCGTCCGCGTGGGGAAGTTGACACTCGCCGTGCTGGAGGCAACATTGAAGCTGTTCCTCGACGAGAGCATCGCCCTTCGTGAGGTGCCCACGCTCCAAATGCTCCGGCGCAGCGAGGACGAGATTCGCGAGCACGCGGCACGATTGGCATCGGACCTTCACAAGAAGAACGTCGCCGCGGTCGTAGGTACCACCAGCGGCTTCTCCGAGATGGGCAGCGGCTCGTTGCCCACGCAGAACCTCGCGACGACCCTGGTGGCGATCACGCCGAAGGAGACCAGCGTAGATGTGCTGGCCCAGCGCCTGCGGCTCAGCGAGCCGCCGGTTTTCGCGCGGATTCAGAACGACCAGGTTCTGATAGACCCGCGCACGCTGCGGGCCGGTGATGACGAGATCATCACCGCGGCGGTGACAGCGGCCCTCGCGATCGAAGTGGCACGGGCATCCTGCCCGTGAGTCCCACGGGCATCTTGCCCGTGGGAGAAACGACGAAGTGCAGGGCCAGAGCCTGCCCCCGCGAAGGGGGGGATGGCCCTGCGACCGGGCCCCCAAACGCGAAAGGACGCGTTGGGGAAGGGCTCCCAAGTGCGGAATTATGCACTTGGGGACCCGAACCCCACTCATGGGCAAGATGCCCATGCTACGACAGAATAGGACCTATGGAAGTACAACAACACAACGTCACGCTCGGCACCGCCGGGCACATCGATCACGGCAAGACCGCCCTGGTCAAGCTCCTGACCGGCTGCGAGACCGACCGGCTCAAGATCGAAAAGGAACGGGGCATGTCCATCGAGCTGGGCTTTGCCCCCTGCGTCATCTCCGACATCGAGGTCGGCATCGTCGATGTCCCGGGCCACGAGAGCTTCGTCAAGACGATGGTCGCCGGGGCCACGGGGATCGACGGGTGCATCCTCGTCGTAGCGGCGGACGACGGCGTCATGCCGCAGACGCGCGAGCACATGGACATCCTGACCCTTCTGGGCGTCGAACATGGCATCGTGGCCATGACCAAGGTCGATGTCGTGCCGCCGGAGCGAGCCCAGACCGCAACCCAGGAAATCCGAGGCTTCCTGGCCGGCACGTTCCTGCAGGATGCCCCGATCCTACCTATCTCCAACATTACAGGCCAGGGCTTCGAGGAATTCTACGAGGCCCTCAAAGCCCTGGTGGCCTCGATCACGCCGAAGACGGCCCAGGGCATCTTCCGCGTGCCGGTCGAGCGGGCGTTCTCCGCCAAAGGCTACGGCACCATCGTGGCCGGGATTCCCGCGTGCGGGTCCGTGACGGTAGGCGACGACCTTGTCCTGCTGCCGCAGATGGCCAAAGGACGCCTGCGGTCGGTCCAGGTTTACGGTCGCGACAGCTCCCGCGCGCTGGCCGGCCAGTGTGCCGCCTTGAACATCCCCCAGTGGGACCCCAAGGCTATCGAGCGGGGCAACGTCATCACCATCAGCGACTACTTCGCCCCGCACCAGTGGTACCTGTGCGAGCTAAAGCTCTTGGACCAGGAGAAGGCCGACCTCAAGAATGCAGCCCAAGTGAAGTTCCACACCGGCACCTCGGAGACGCCGGCCAGCGTCTACCTGTTCCAGGAAGGCGCCCTCAAGCCCGGCCGGCAATGCTTGATCCAGGTCTGTCTGAACGATCCCATTGTCGCCGGACCGCACGACCATTTCATCATCCGGTCGCTCTCCCCGACGCGTACACTCGGGGGCGGCATCATCATCGAAGCCATCGACAGACGCCTCAAACGCACCCACCCGGACGTCCTCAAGGAGATCACCGAGCGGGCGAAAGCGGTCGCAAGCCCCAAGGATTTCATCGAGTACTGCGTCAAAACCGCCGACGCATTTGCTGCGGACGAAAGACAAATCTCTCTGCGCAGCAAAGTGCCCTCCAAGGAGCTTTCCCCCCTTTTGACGCAACTCACGCAAGAAGGCCGGATTCTGCCTGTAAGTAGCATGGGCGTCCCGCCCATGGATTCAGGGACCACGGGCAAGATGCCCGTGCTACGCGGCAAGACCTACATCCACGTCGAGACCGCCGAGCGCGTCAAGCAACATCTGCTTGAGACCGTTCGCGGGTACCACAGCAAAAGGCCCGAAAGCCCAGGCATCGGCCGCGAGCAGCTTCTCATGGAATTCACGCGTGGCGAGGGCGTCCCGCCCTTGTCTTCTCGTGGCGAGGGCATCTTGCCCTTGCGTCCCGCCAGCATTGCGCCGACGCAGAAGCAAACGGAAGACAAGGCCAAGATGGCCTCGCTACGCAAGGGCGGGACGCCCTCGCCACTGAAAAAAGATGTCTTCGACGGTTTGGTCGAGCGGCTGCGGTCGGACGGCAAGTTGGTCGAGCGCAAGGGCTTCCTGGCCCTGCCGGAGCATCGGGAGCAATTCAATAACGCCGAGCAGCAACTGCTCCAGAACGTGGAGTCGTTGTTTCGAAGCCATCTCTTCGACCCGCCCGGCCCCCAGGAGATTGCCGATCAGATGCGGGTCCCGCCGCCGCAAGTGCAGCGGGTGCTGCGGATTCTCACGGAGCAAAAGCAACTGGTGCGAGTCGATCAGGACCTGCTGTTCCACGCCGAGGCCGTGGCGACTGCGAAAGAACGCCTCGTCTCCCACATCCAGCAGAACGGCGGCCTGGAAAGCGTCAAGTTCAAATACCTCCTCGACACCAGCCGCAAGTACGCGATTCCCCTCCTGGACTACTTCGACAAGATCGGCGTCACTCGCCGGGTGGGTTATACCCGCCTCCTCAAGTGATCGAGGCGCCATGTCATTGGAGAATAGCTGATGCACTACGGAAAGATGGCCGCGAAGACCTTCGCAGTCTTGGCCGTGGCGGTAGCGCTGCAAATCACCCTGCATCCGACCTGAGGCAGTCTACTTTCGACTTTTGTAAAGTCGTCCATCCTGCTTTGCCCCCCTTTGGCCCTGGGCTTCAGCATCGCCGGCGTCCTGCGCGACGACCGCAAGCAGTATGCGGCCCTCATGCTACTCGCGTCCGGAGCCCTCACGCTTTTGATTGCGTGGCCTCTTCTCGCGCACTGAGGCGACGAGATTACGGAAAAACCTGCCTCCCTCAGAACATCGGCAATGGTAGAATGGCCACGTGATTGGCATCTACTTCTTCTCATCGGGGGTGCTGATGCGATACGATAAGATTCAGTACATTCTGCTGCGAGTAAGCGCGGTCTTGCTGTTGCTGCTGGCGATGTTCCAGCCGGGGTGAATTGCCTGAGCAACTGCGATCCTTGCAGGATCGATGCATACTACTGGCGCATGGGTTCATAGGACGAAGAGGACCAATAGGACCTATGCGCCGAAGCGGCGCTTCGGGCTGGCCATCGCCGGTCCGGGTGGACCGATTGTTTCGTCGTGAGGTACCCTTGCGGCACGACCTTGAATTTGCACCCGCCCACATCCGTGAAGTAGATGCGATCCTTGTTCTCCTCGAACCACTGCCGCCACTGCGCCGGCGTGCTGAACGACTGGTCGGTGTACCGGCTCAGGAGTTGCTTGGCCGTGGCGGCGTGTTCCTTGAAGGCCGCCAGGTTGCTCGTCTAGACCACCTCGAAGTACTTCCTGAGGAAGCCGACGAAGTCCTTCTCGCGGTCGGAGCCGGGCTGGCCCGCGTAGAGGATCTTCAAGCTGCGATTCGATGGCGTCGGCTCTTGTGCGCTGCACAACGCGGACCCGGCCAGAAGAAGCAGCCAGAACACCCCTGCGGCACGTATCCACGAGTCTTGGCGTCGTATGACCTGCATGTCTGATCCCTCCCAATTGCCTTTCCCAGAGGATGGTAACGTTTGCCGCACAACCCCGTCAAGAAGATAGGAGATTCTCTGGAATACTTGCCTGCCAACCGCGTTTGTGATAAGGTGGGCAGAGTGCTTTTGGAGGAAACGCCATGAAAAGCTGGAAAAGCGATCTCAGGCATATCTGTGGGGGAATTCTCTTGTCCTCTGTCCTGCTGTTTCTGGCCTCTGCCCTTGTCAGTGGCGCGGACAAGCCCGGACAGACGCCGAAGAGCGATCAAGCAACCGTATCCGGCTCGCGAAATGAGTTGACCGTGACGATGCGGGAGATTCCCGTGTGGGAAGTCCATGAACGCGTGCGGGATACGTTTCTGTATGGGCAGCCCTCCCCCAGCCTCCCGCAGAAGAATTCCGATATCCAATACCCCGCCCTCAGGTCAAGTGCACCCGTGTACGGACTGGCCCAGTTTGCGCGCACGGTCGCCCATCTCGACGGCGGTCCCGATAGCATGGGAGGCACTCTCTCTTTCGTGCTCGACCAGTCCGAAGCCAATTCAGGCCCTTACGACCTGCTCTATTTCGACGAGAATGCCGATCATGACCTCACGAATGACAAGCCGCACCGACCTCTGAAGGACGTGCCGAAGGGGCTGTCGGTCATGCACGGCTCCCCTGCCCAGCAAACCTGGTTCGAGCCCGTGCAAGTCACTCTGAGTTCGCCTGGTTCGCCGGAGAGTGACCGACGAATGATCGAGCTGCTGCCATGTGCGTGGAAGTACGAGAATCAATCGCCCATCGTTCGGTTCGTCCCGGCCAAGGTGCATAGCGGCCGGTTCGAGGTCGATGGCAGATCCTACGAGGCATTTCTCGGCTACGAGTACACCCTCAGTGCGAGCCTCAATGAACCCTCCTCCGCTCTGTGTCTGGTCTCACAGGAGGGCCGGCGAGCCAGTTGCGTGGGCACCGAACAGCTCAACGCCATGCGATTCCTCGACGGCAAGTACTACCGATTCTCCTGCACCCCCACGGGCGACCAGCTCTTCGTCCACCCCTATGAGGGCCCGCTGGGCGTCCTGGAACTCGGCGCCGGCAAACGGGACGTCAAGGAACTCCAGATGATGGGAGAGTTGGCGACGCCGACAGGCGTCGTGGGGATCGGGTATCCCCTTGATGAGAAAGGCATGCCACGCGGTACAGCGCGGTGCGAGATTCCGGCTGGAGACTACTATCCGCGCTACATGACTATCTCCCTGGGCAAGCTCCGGTTCGCCTTTTCGAACAACTATTATGGCAGCGAGTCGGGCCAGATGCGTCCCGCCGGCAACCCCGTCGGCAGCATCAAGATTCGGACGGATAAACCCTATGTGCTCGATTTCTCGAATAAGCCGGTGGTGGTCTTCAAGGAGCCTCTGACGAAGGGCCGCCTCCTCCTTTTCGCGGGCTGTCCGCTCCAAATCGAGGCGGTCCTGGTGGACCCAGCCCTCGACCTCATGATCCGCCGGCTCGACGACATGACGCGAGCCGAGAAGAGGTCCTACAAAACTGCGGATGGCCAAGAACAGACTTACGATTGGGCTCCTTCTCTCGACCCCAAGGTGACCATCGCGCGGGCCAATGGTGAAATCGTCGCCGAGGGCGTGATGCCCTTTGGCTGAAGCGGCACCTGCGGGTACTCGTGGCGGGTACCGAATGACCTCAAGCTCAGCGGCAATCAAGAGACTCTCACCATTACTGTGACCTATGACACGCGGGAACTCTACGGCACTGTCATCGGCAAGCGAGAGGTAGCCGTCACCCGTAACTGATAGGCGGCCCCTATGCAGATGGGAGGATATCTATGGACCCTGCCAAGGTCACGAAAAACCGACGGTGTATCGGTTTCGCAACGGGCGTCATCCTACTGCTCCTTGGCCCTGCCGCCGGAGCCGATGACCTGATCTTCGATCTGGAGGAGGTTTCAGCCTGCGAGCTATTTGAGCAGATACCGACGTTCGCTTTGGGCCAGCAGGCCACCTGCACCCGACGGCCGGACCCTAACGTCCGTGCCTATCCGGCCTTGAAGTCGGACAAGCCGGTCTACGGCTCCGTCCAGTTCGGCAGTTACGACGAGGCGAGAAACCCGGCTCTTCTCTACCATTTCGTCGCCGACGAATCCGGTGGGTCCGGCACAGGATACGACCGGCTGTACCTGGATCTCAACGGCGACAAGGATCTCAGCAATGACACGCCGGTGCTGCCGAAGAATGACTGGCCCGCGCAGTTGCGGCTGCGCTACACGTCCATTGAGAGAGACGTCCTTTTCGACCGCCTCGGGATTCCCCTGCCGTTCGGCCCGGCGGGCCGGCGCCCGCTGGAGGTTGTGCCCCGACTGCTGTTGCTCAAGGGCGGCAGCGCCATGCTGAGTTTTGTCCCGACCAAGGCCCGGCGGGGCCACATCGAGATCGCGGGACGACAATACGATGTCTTCCTGGGACAAACCCAACCGGTGTGCGGCTGGTTTGACCATCCGGAGACATCCTTCCACCTGGTGCCTCGGACCGGATCAAGCGTGCAGAGCACCTCGACCACCATGACCACTCTGATGTGGATGCGCCGCCTGGGCGAGACGTTCTACCGGTTTGCGGCGACGCCGGCTGGCGACAAATTGTTCGTCCGGCCCTACGATGGGCCCTTGGGCGATTTCGAGATTGGCGGTCCTAAGTTCCAGACGACCGCTCTCACGGCGGGCGGCCATCTACAATCCCGCGACACCATCATTCCGGTGAACGGCCCCAAGTGCCGACTTCCGGTAGGCGATTATTCGCTCGCTTACCTGACGGTCGCTCACCAGGGACTCACGTTTGCCATCCAGCAGAACATCCATGGCGACGGCGCGTTCCGCGGCAAGCTCTACCACCAGCCGGCGTATCCCATCCCGATTCGCGAAGGCACGTGCTTCGTCCTGGATTTCTCCCATTCCCCGCAGATCGTCTTCGCCTGCCCGTCGAGAGATCATCGCGCCAGGGTGGGGGAGAACCTGTTCGTGGAAGCCGTCCTCGCCGACCCGGCCCTGGATTTCGTCGTCTGCAATCTGAGCTACACGCCGCCACAGCCAGCGGCTGGACCTGCGGAGCCGCCCGCCCATACCCGGGCCCAGACGCGGAATACCACCTTGCCTCCCCAGGTGACGATCTCCCGCGCTAACGGCGAGGTCGTAGCCCGGGGCGTCATGGGCTATGGCTGAAGCGCGGTCTGCCGGTACTTGTGGCAAGTACCCCAAGACTTCAAGATCAGCGGGAAGCAAGAGTCCTTGACGATCAAAGTCACCTACGATACACATGAGCTGTATGGCAAAGTGACCGCCAGCCGGGAAGTGACGATCTGTCGGGAGTGATCGAGCATGAAATGGCCTGGGATCAGACACACGCGACTTCTGCGCGGAGCCGCTTTCTGGCTGGTACTGGGGTTGACGCTGCTCGCGTCGAGGACGCCGGCGCAGGGACAGGATGGGGCCCCGTCGTCGTGGCGAGGGCGTCCCGCCCTTGCGTCGCGAGGCCATCTTGGCCTTGCTTCGTTGAACCACGGGGTGCCCGTCCCACCCCATTCGCAAGGGCAAGATGCCCTCGCCACGGCAGAGGTGCCACAAGAGCCGGCTCTTTGTGGCGGCTCCCAGTCACCGGGGGTCGCAGTCCAGCGTCACGGCCGGTTGCTCGTCCTGACCTACGGACGCAACACCGCCGGCGAGCCACAATCGAGCGCAGGACCTCGGGGCGAACCACCCCGGTTCGCCATCTCTCAGGGGCAGCGACAGATCGCTTCTGGGACATTCGAGTATGGCTGAGGCGGCACCTGTTCGTACTCGTGGCGAGTACCGGTAACAGCGTACGGCGATTTGCGAATCGCGGCCTCGGCTCAAACCGGTGGGGCCGGACTGGTCGAGAGCGAGCCGGTCTTCTACGACTGGGCGTGGTATTGGCACCTCCCCGCGTTGGGGCCGTGGCTGCTCTTGACGCTGGGAGTCGCCTTGCCCAGGGCGAATCGTCACCGCCATGCGCTGCTGATCTTCGTCCCTATGGTAGTCCTCAGTCTTCTCTGGCGGGGGCTCATGAAGCTCACCGGGGTGGCCTCCGCGAGTGAAACGCAATTCAGCTTCTTTATCGAATTCCTCGCCGTCGGCATGGCTCTGCTGTGGCTCAGCGCCGATACGCTCGGCCGGTGGCGCGGGCTGAGGTGGCTCGCCGCCGGTCTCGGGATCTTCCTGCTGGCCGACCTGGCGGCCGTCCTGTCCTACTGGGGAACGTTTCCAGGCCAGAGCCGCATCATCATCATCTTCACCCTAATTGTGGCGGTCATCTTGCTGATTTCTCTGGCGCTGACGCGCCGCTTGGTCCACCGGCGCTACCAGCCCTTGCGATTCATGCTGTGGCTGGGCGTCTGGAGCATGGTGAGCTCGATCGTCGGCGCTGCCGCATTCGTGGGAGTCATGGTTCTTTCGGTCGGGTTCCCCTGGCACAATCTGCTCCCTGTTCTCGTCCAGATCGTTGTGCCGGGCTTGGCGCTGAGCCTGTGTCTTTACGCGGTCAACCTGCCCTATCTGCTCCTGATGTTCAGCAGTCCCTTCTTCCGCCGGCGGTTCCAGGTCTGGCTCGGTGTCGACTCCCTGCTGCCGCAAGTTCAGGCCGCGGCTCCGGACGGCTGATGTTCCGGCCACAACGAGTGAGAGTTGGAGATCAGTCGAGGAACAAGAGGTTATCTCAAAACGCTGAATGTCATTGCGAGTCGCTGTGCCGCGGCGCGGCTGAGGTCGGGAAGAAACCAGGGTCTCTGCTTTGGGTGGCATCGCCAAGGCCGGCCGTCGGCCTTGACGATGGTCTCCCGTATGCCATGGAGCCATCGTCAAGGGCTGCGCCCTTGGCGATGCCACCCGAACCGCCCGTTTCTTCGGAGGAGTGCCGCGAGCCTGCCCCCGCGGAGGCGGGGGAAGCAATCTCAACCCGCTGGGCGGGAGATTGCTTCGCTACGCTCGCAATGACATGCGAGCATGGAGTTTTGGGATAGTCTCTAATTGTCAATTCACGATCTGGCCCCGCGGCGTTCCCTCCCGGCCGGTGGCGCGTGCGGTCGCCGACGGTCGGTCCAGGTGGGTCTCCAGTGCGGCGAGGATGCGTTTGAGTTTCACGCTGTATTGGGGGTCGGTCGCCCAGGTGCCCGCGAGGTCCTCGACGAAGGACGCCCGCGCGCGGGGGACCAGGGCGAACCGCGGATCGACGCATTTCTGGTGCAGCGGCTCGGCGTCGGCATAGGCCTTGAGATGCTGGATGTGGGCCCGCACCCCGATCCGGGCCGAGGGAAACGACAGCCCGCGCCCGCCCGTCACCCCGAGGCCGCAGAAGTTGTTCTGCCACGCCCGGGCGCTGCCGCCGAAACGCAGGTAGTCGGTCTCGTGCACCATCTGGCAGAACGCGATGTCGCTGTTGATCCCTTCCGCGGCGGCCTCGTCCAGGTAGGTCCGGGCGATCTCGTTCAGGCGCTCGCGGTCCACCCGCGGATTCGTCTCGGTGAAGAACGCGATGAGTTCTGGGACCCTTGCGAATGGCCCCGATAATCTCACAGACAGCACTCCCATACCCTGGGGTCTCCCCCGTTCCTTGCCTTCTTGGGACGCGACCGTCCCGGGGACTCCCCCCGGCCGCCGCATCTTCGATCACACGCGGAACCTATCGGCAGAAATCCGGGCCTTCTTTGCTTCCTCCGCGACGGAAACGCTCCGGCGTGCTCCGTGGTAGTGAGCCCGTCCCGCGTTGCTGGTGTCGAGGCTGTAGGGTGGGTTCTCAACCCACGCGTCCCTCCGCGATTCGGCACGCACCCCGCCCGCGATTGCAGGCTGTCCCGCTATCCCCAGTTGTCCATCAAGGGCATCGGACGCCTTCCTTCATCCTGCGAAACGAATAGTTAATATTTGATTCCGCTGAAAAACCCTGGTTTATAGAAGTGGGCTGGGGACCTTGTGGGGAGTGTACGGGGAGGCTTGGAATCAGAAGGGAGGCGGCCGGGGAAGAGGAGGCCAAAGCCTGATCCTCCGGTTC
>Ga0315280_10000313_pt1 | contig 89835 bp, 90 predicted proteins | sample YL17G06_40_MG_FD_203697 | JGI IMG/M metagenome (GOLD analysis project Ga0315280, IMG submission 203697) | Sediment microbial communities from Yellowstone Lake, YNP, Wyoming, USA - YL17G06_40 | ecosystem: Environmental > Aquatic > Freshwater > Lake > Sediment | place: USA: Wyoming | collected...
CGAGGACTGGCAAATCGAAGAATTCTATTTAACTAAGGATGAACTTGCCGTTCTTTACAGACTTAGGTTGATCGTTAATTGGTGAGTCAGAATGTCATTCTACGGATTGAAACCTCTAGCTCTTGCCCGTATTGGAAGCGCACCAAGAGACCGGACGACGAAAAATGAGGGTTCAAATTCAGTTGCCCGCACCAAGGTACCCACACACACGAAACACGATTACGTTCTCTTCGATCCCTAATACGAGTTATGCCGGCTGGGAGTCATGCCATGAGATGCATAACGAGGGCTAGCGCCTCAAATTATAAATCGTGAAACGACAGTCTCTCGCTGTGGAGAAAATGTCGGTCCCGCCCCAAAGACGAGTTGAACACGAGCTTCAACAACTACTGCTTCATGTCGAACAACATGAATCACACGACATGGAGAAACGACGCAGAATCCAACAGTTGCTAGATGATGTTAGATCATCCGATCCGAAACGAGTGCAGAGAGCCAAGAGGATAGCCAAGCAAGACTATCGCATACCAAGTGAAGCATAGAGAATCAACTTGTGTACATGGCTCCTCGTGTGTAGGTCTCTTGGTGCGCACAGTCACAAGTATTGGGTCACCTTTTATAGTAGTCTTGGCTCTTGCGTGGTCAGTATACTGGAGATCTTACCTGCGTGGATGATGGGAGGGCCGTCAAGGCCGTGCCGATTATCGCGGCGAGTATTATCTTTCGTATAACTAGAGAATAGGGACGGTGGAAAGCGAAATGGGTTATGAGAATCGACGGTATGGTGCCCCGAGGCAAATGACGAAAGTCAAATGCTCCGACTGTGGCGCAGATACGGAAGTACCGTTTGTGCCGACGGCGGGCAAACCAGTCTACTGTCGAGAGTGCTACCAGAAGCACCGAAGGTACTAGGCAAACAGCCTAGAACCGATACTGACCAGAATTTCTTCATTTTTGTTTGCCTTCAAATGTGCATCCTGTAGGGTTTCTAGTCCAGATCTGCCACGATTAGGTATGCCGATGTGTCTGTACTAGAAGCGGCCGATCCACATGTCGGAGAGACACGGATTTCTCTCCAACTGAACGAAGAGGAGGAAGCCTGGCAGCGCGGACAGAACTTCGTGGCGGTCGGAAGTGTTAAACCTGCGATCGCGACATTAGATCTACACGTGATTTCTGTGCCGAAAGCAAAGAAGAAACCAAAGAAGAAATCAAAGAAGTAACCAACGAACCAAGGATTTCCTTTGCGGCGACGAGAGCGTTCAAGTAAGCTGCGAAAGCTCTTTCACTGAAACCCTGCAGCCCCTAGGAACCTACCTATGTTTCTTATGCAATGAGTGCCGCACTCGCGGCGCCCACGGGCTTGGATTCTAGGCGAGGAGATCCTCCACGCTGGGTGGAGGGAATTTGCAGTTTCTCCTCAATGCTTCACGCTTGTGGAAAACTGGGGGCTTTGTCTGTTGTGTGGGGTGGTCTGCTTCGCCGTTAGGTTCGTTTTGTCACCGTTTTGTCACCGTGATCTCGATCGGCTGCCCTTCTAGTCAACGTCTTGGCTACGTTCAATGCCCAATCCGGATCTGCGAGGAGGGCTCTCCCTACAGCAACCAAGTCCACTCTGTTCTGCCTGATCGCTTCATCGGCAAACTCGGGATCTTTGATGCCGCCCACACCTATGACTGGGACTTCGACTGCCTGCTTGATCTTTTCGGCTAGAGGCAGGAAGTATTCTTGAGACGTTGAGCCCACGGGCCTAGACCCTATGAGCCCACCGGACACGTCGAGCATATTGACTCCTGCCCATACCAGTTCTCGAGCGAAAGCTTGGCATTCGCTGGTGGTGACTCCGCGTTCCTGACCATCATAGGCGCCGAGACGATAGAGCAGCGGGTAGTCTGATCCCACCGCCTTTCTGACTTCCTCAATGACTTCCAGTGGGAATCTGAATCTGTTCGCAAATGATCCGCCAAACTCGTCAGTCCGTCTGTTACTCAAGGGCGATGTGAACTGGTTCAACAGGAAGCCATGTGCGCCATGAACTTCCACACCGTCGAATCCTGCCTTGCACGCTCGTCGGGCGGCTTCACCGAATAGTCTCACCAGACTCTGGATCTCATGTTTTTCGAGTTCTCTTGGGACTTCATCTGAGTCACTTGCTGGTATCGCCGACGGAGCAACAGGCTGACTGCCGCAAATGGAGCTGTTAGCCCTTCGCCCTGCGTGGGTGATCTGTATGCAAACTGGCGTTCCTTTTGCATGGATCGACTCCGCCAGATCAGCAAGCCCTTTGATCAATGCATCGTCATAGATTCCAAGCTGTCTCGAGGAGAGTTTGCCATCTTTGGCGATGTACGAGTGCTCCACGATTACAAGTCCCACTCCTGCGGCCCGTCGTGTATAGTGCGCGGTCAGGGGTTGCGTTACTTCGCCCTTCGTGGTTGCCAAGTCGTTTGCCATCGGAGGCATGACAATACGATTCTTCATCGATAGGCCGCCAACAGTCAGAGGATCAAGGAGCTTCGGCACAGGCACCCCTCCGGTCCCACTAGTGCGCGTGCATCTTCATATCAAGCTTCACGGCTGAAGCACACAAATCGGTGGCGCCGGTTGTAATTGATACTGGTAGACTGGTGCGCGAATCTCGCCCCCCGCACCATTTCTTGTGGCGGGCCCGGTGGGGTTCGCAACAATTTCGTTGCTGGAAATGGTCTCAAAATTCGGGGACGTTCGAATCACTGAGGGCTCGAACCTACGACTTACAGGCTTCCAATGTCGCAGCAAGCCACCAATGACTAATCAAAGCGCAAACGTAGGTCGCTCTCGAAACAACCAACCGAGTTCTATCCTAGTCCTTTCGTGTCGGTATCTTCGCCATCCCTCTTATGATTGAGGAAGATTGTTGGTTCCCTTAAACTGGCTCACATAGAGGTTGTAGTAGAAGCCTTTCTGGGCGAGGAGCGACTCGTGGGATCCTCTCTCGACTATGACGCCATCCTTGATGACAAGCACTTGATCTGCCTTGCGAATCGTACTGAGCCTATGTGCTATGACGAAACTCGTGCGCCCCTCCATGAGTTTCAGGAGGGCCTGTTGTATTCTAAGCTCAGTTCTCGTGTCAACGCTGCTGGTTGCCTCATCGAGTATGAGTATGCGCGGGTTAGCAATTACGGCTCGAGCTATGGCCAAGAGTTGTCTCTGCCCCTGGCTAAGGTTGCTGCCCCTCTCTGTCAGTAACGTCTTGTAGCCTTGTGGTAGGCGTGTGATGAACTGGTCGGCGTTGGCGAGCTTCGCGGCCTCGATGCATTCTTCGTTCGTCGCATCCAGCTTGCCATAGCGTATGTTTTCCATCACTGTGTCGGCGAAGAGGAAATTGTCTTGGAGCACGGTGCCAAGCTGCCTGCGCAGGCTCTCCCGGTCAAGGTCTCTGATGTCGATTCCGTCGATCTTTATCGAACCACCTTGTATGTCGTAGAATCTTCCGAGAACATTGATCATAGTCGTCTTACCTGCGCCGGTTGGGCCGACGAAGGCGATTACCTGGCCAGGCTCGGCGTGGAAACTCATGTCCTTGAGGACTGGCACTCCTGGTACGTAGCTGAAATCGACATGGTCAAAGACCACATCTCCCCTTATGTCGTCTAGAGAGATGGCACCGGGTTTATCGGTGATCTCAGCTTTCTCGTCCATGATCTCGAAGACGCGCTCCGCACCTGCCAAGGCCGTCTGGATGGAATTGTAAAGATCAGCGAGTTGGCGTAGAGGTTGGACGAAGTTCCGGGCGTACGTTATGAATGATGCTACCAGTCCGACCGTGATCCAACCCATCACGGTCATCCATCCGCCAAGTCCCGCCACCACTGCGATGCTGAGGTTGCTCATGACGTTCACAAGTGGTAGGATCACGAAGGCGTAGCTCATTGCCCCTATCCCGGCATCACGCACGGCCAAGTTGTCTTTGTCGAATTCGTCAAGGACAGTGCGCTGCTTCCTAAACGCTTGGACGACACGTTCGCCACCCAGCACTTCTTCAACTCGGCCGTTCAATCGGCCTAATTGCGCTTGGAGACTACGAAAGCCCGCCATGCTCTTCCTTCCGATGAAGATCGTGATCAGGACCATTATGGGCAGCACTGTGAGGCTACCAAGCGCGAGCCACACGTTCAGTGCGAACATCGCTATCAGTATCCCAATGAGCGACAGGATGCTACCGGCAAGCTGGGTGACGTTCTGAGTCAGAGCTTGGTTGATGGCATCTATGTCGTTGGTCAGCCTGCTCATCAGTTCACCATGTGTTCTCCTATCGAAGAAGCTGAGGCTGAGCGTCTGGAGGTGCTCAAACAGGTTCTTGCGCAATGTTCTGAGCGCCTTTTGTGATATTGGAGCCATCAGAACTCCTTGGGCTGACTGGGCGAACCAGGTCCCCAGATAGACACCGAACATCAGAAGCACGATCCATGTGAGCCCGACCAAGTCGCCTTTTGTTATGTAGCTGTCTATGGCTACGCCGAGCAGGTATGGTCCGATTATCGAGAGGACTGTTCCGAGGATGACAAGCACCACGACTAGAGCAAGCTGGAACTTGGATTCGAGCAGGTACCTCCCTAGTCTCATCAGGGTGGCGCGTGGGTTCTTCGCCTTCTCGACGCCCCTGACCATCGCACCGTGTGGTCCTTCGGGCCCGATTGTTCCGGGAGGTGGTGCTCTCCTACTCACGGCTGGGCCCCTCCGTCGCCGAGCTGAGAGTCATAGATCTCCCGGTAAACTGGGCTGCTCTCAATCAGCTCTGCGTGAGTCCCTTCGGCCACGATCTTTCCTTTGTCAATGACGATTATCTTGTCAGCATTCAGCACCGTGCTGATGCGTTGTGCAATAATGAAGCTGGTCGTGTCATTCATGACCTTCTCCAGTTCCTCTTGGATCTTCGCCTCAGTCTGAACGTCCACCGAACTCGTGCTGTCGTCAAGGATCAATATTTTGGGCTTGACAAGGATAGCGCGGGCTATGCCTATCCTTTGTTTCTGTCCGCCCGAGAGGTTGACGCCCCTTTGGCCTACATCGCTATCGTAGCCGTTCAGGAAACTCATTATGAAGTCGTGTGCCTGAGCCGCCTTCGCTGCGACCTCAACCTCCTCCTCAGAAGCGTCAGGTCGTCCGTACCGTATGTTGTCCCGGACCGTGCCGCTGAATAGGACGATCTCCTGCATCGCAACACCTATGTTCGCTCGAAGCGAATCCAATGTTACCTCACGCACATCTGCGCCGTCAATGGTCACTTTGCCTCTGGTCGCGTCATAGAATCGCGGGATCATGTTGACAAGCGTGGACTTCCCTGAACCGGTTGCGCCAAGAACGGCCACGATCTGCCCCGGTTCCGCGACCAGGTTGATCCTATCGAGAACAGGTTCGCTGCAGTCCCTCGCATAGCTGAAGCAAACGTCCTCGAAGGCGACCCTACCCTTCACATTGGTGAGGACCTTCGCCCCTGGCTTGTCCTGTATCTCTGGATCTGAATCAAGAACCTCGTATATGCGTTCGGCAGAGGCATCGGCGGCAGATAGCTGCCCCGCCATGATCGACAAAAAGAGCAAGGGAAAGACTGTGATTTGGAAGTAGTTGATGAATGCCATTATCTCGCCGATTGTGAACTTGCCAATGACGACCTGTTGGCCACCGAACCAGACAACGCCAATAACGCCGAGGTTGATGATGAACACCATGCTTGGAAAGAGAATGGAAAGCATCGTGTTCACGCGGATCGATTGCTGCGATAGGTCAACGTTCGCCCTCTCGAAACGCTCATCTTCATGCTTCGTTCTGTTGAAGGCCTTCACTACGCGTACGCCCGCGAGGTTCTCTTGGAGTACCATGTTGAGCTTGTCGAGTTTCTTCTGAACCTTCATGAACATCGGCTGGGCCTTCAGAACGAAGGCGCCTGAGATGATTAGAGTCAGCGGCAATAGCACGAACATGATCATGGCGAGGTCCCAGTTCGTGGCGATCATGAGAGCCATGCTGCCAACGATCATCAAGGGCGCCCTTGTGAACATGCGGAGCCCCATCAGCACCATCACCTGGATCGTGTTCACGTCGCTTGTATGTCGCACAATCAGCTGCCCTGTCTGAAATCTGTCGAGGTTGCCAAAGCTGAAACCTTGAACGCTATGAAATACCGCAGCTCTCAGGTCGGCTGCGAAGTTCTGGGCGACCCTCACCGAGAGAATAGTATTACCAATTGTGAACAAAGCATCGATCAGGGCTGCGACCATCATCAAAGCGGACATCGTCAGTATTACGGTGAGGTCTTTCGGAGTGATTCCTTCATCAATGATCCTCTGTATCAATTGAGGTATCACGAGCTCCATCGCGACTGAGACCACTAGCATCAGAACAGCGATGATGCAGAGACGCCAATACGGACGAAGATAGGAAAGAACCCGTAGAAGCGAACTTGGCGTAGACAAGCCTTCTTCACTAGTACGCGCACCCACGACACGCTTCGATGTCTGCTCCAGCAAGCCCATCGGCAAAGCCAACAGCGCCTATCATCTGTCAACCTGATAGCCTTTCTTCGGCCCTACGACACCCACGCTAGAATTCTTCGGCAGGAACCGCATGAAGGAGCCGAGATTCATGTGTGTATGGCCTGGGAAACGCAGGCAGACTTTGCCCTGAAACCGACAGGTGGCATAATCGCAGAGCTATCCGCAGCTGAGCTGACATTACCTGTCGCTCTGATCCCGGTTTTCGTCTCCCTGCACCGGAGGAAATGCCGACAACATACGAGGCAAAGCTCACGATCCCCCCACACACAATTATGGAGCCCCTATCGGGTCTCCCAATTTCCTGAGACGTTGATTCAGTTCCTCAAATTGAAAGCAACATAGCACTTAATGACTAGTCGATTGTTTTGTTACACCAACTGTCTAAACGAGATGCGTGAACTCTAGGAGCTGAACCGGGTTTGGATGTTGGTGGAAATACGGTTCTCATCACTGGAGGCGCAACCGGCATAGGGTTTGCCTTGGCTGAGAAGTTTGTCAGTGCAGGAAGTGTGGTAATTGTGTGCGGCCGACGTAAGAGCAAGCTGCGGGTCGCAAAACATAAACTACCCGCCCTTCACATCAGACAGTGTGACGTTTCCGTAGAATCAGATAGGAGAAGTCTGCTCCGTTGGACTACAACGCGTTTTCCCAACCTCAACATATTAATCAATAATGCCGGAATCCAGCGGCAGATGGACTTCACATCTCCGACAGTGACCAAGCTTCGATCCTCCAAAGACGATGAGGTCACCATAAACTTCGCCGCGCCCATACGCCTCTGCGCACTCTTCACACCAATACTTTTGAAGAGAAAGAACGCAGCCATCGTGAACATTTCGTCAGGGCTAGCATTTGTGCCGATCGCAACGATGCCAGTCTACTGCGCAACCAAAGCCGCCATTCACTCTTTCACCATCTCACTACGCCATCAACTCCGCGACACATCAGTCCGAGTGTTTGAGGCGGCGCCGCCGACCACTGACACCGAACTTGACCAAAGCTTCGCAGGTGAGCAGGAGCAAGCATATCGAGGAATCAGCTCACAGGAGGTTGCCGCAGCGATTGTAGAAGGCATGAAGGCAGACAAGGAAGAGATAGTTGTGGGTGAAGCGCAGGGGCTCTATCAAGCGGCGCTGCGGGATCCCGAAGCCATATTCAGCCAGTTGAACGACTAGCCCTTTTAGTGAGCTGCTTCCCGCTTGTGTGTCCTCATATACCGTTCACCAGATTATATCGTCGTCAGCTATGGGGTAATCGATACCAGTAAACTGGTGTGCGAATCCCACCCCCTGCACATCACTACTCCTCAGTAGCAATACCGCCTGACCAGTCTGACATGACCCTCGAGACTCTCGGTCAGCCAGAGTTCCAGAGCGGTCGTTAACCTCGAACCACTACCCTGTGCGTTTTCCGGGTCGGAACGGGAAAAGTTCTTCTGCGCTAGGGTAGATCCGGCGGATGTGATATCGATTTGACTAGGCCTAAGTGGCAGAAGAGCCGGAGAAAGATGGCAAGCAAAATGGGCAGGAAGAGCGGTAGGGTGAGGTAAGCAAGCTCTGACACGAGCCGGGCAAGGGTCGAACGACATCAAACACTTTCCAGATCAGTTGATCGAATCGTCTGGGTCAGAGCTGGCCATATGTGACCAATCGTACAATCCTTACAGTTTCGCACTCAGCTAGATCCGGTCCTCGTACTTCGACCTTTTCAGCGGTACAAGGCAGTAGGGACACGTGGACTGAAATTCGGTGAACGCGGTACGGCACTTCGGACAGTACCAGCCCATCACGGCCACTTTCTTTGGACACGCATCTCAAAGGCGCAGAAGTATAGAAAGCCTGCGCAGCATATGTGAGAAATGGCGAAGTCGCCGATCCCGGACTCCGATCGAATCCAAGATCCCACCAAGATGGTGGCTAGACAAGATACGCTTTGACTCCGCTCGCAAGAAGGTCGAAGATTCGCGTAGGCCCAGATGAACCTAGCTAAGGACACTTAAGTAGAGGGCAGTCTCTTTCGTGGGTGTACGCAGCGGATTCGGATTCTCCGTCCCATCCAACGTGTAACAGAAGCACAAAGTGGTGAGTAGAACATGACGGAACAACAAAAAGTCGAGGCGCCGCCTCCGCCGACCCGGCAGAGTGGAATCCCCTCCAACACCGTTTTCATTGGACAGAAGCCTATCATGGCGTATGTTACAGCGATCGTGATGCAATTCACCAGTGGCAGCAATGAGGTTTCAATCAAAGCGAGAGGGCGAGCCATATCAGCAGCCGTTGACGTCGTTGAGGTGTGCAGAAGACGATTCTTCGAAGGCAAGCTTCACGTGAAGAACATCACCATCGCAACCGAGCAGCTGGGCGAGGAAGGACAAGTACGAAATGTATCAACGATCGAGATCACTGTAGCAAAACCAACCTAGCTGCAAAGCAGACCACACTGCACAACCCAGAGAGCCCCCAGTTTTTCCACACCAAGCATTAAGCGTCGAGGAGCAAGTGCAACCCTTCTCTACAAGGGTGAAGGGCCCTCTCATTTGGAACCCAAGACCGCGTAGGCAAAGATCCCTGATTCGAAGTGCCACGATCCGTCAAGGGTGTTTGGTTTATCAAGCTGGCAGTTTATCCAGTTTCGGCTTCAGCCAAAGCGCTCTAATCCTTGTTTCTTCCTCTACTCGGTTGCTTGAAGTTGGACCCAAGATGCGAATAGGAAACGCTGAGGATGCAGAAAGCGTGGTGAGGAAGTACTTCCTCGGCACCAGGACTTTCCACGGGAAGACTGTTTCCATGTTCGTCGAGGAAAAGGCTGAGGGTCCGGACGAAGAAGGTACGTGGAAGGTCAAAGGAACTTACCTTGCAGAGGGAGGCGTCACAGCACAATTTGCAGCTACTGTCTCGTCACGCGGCGAAGTACTGATAACCAGTTCAAGTTCAACCAAACCGAAAACACAACCGGGCAGAAGTAGCGTGGCACACAAGTTGAGTAGCGCAGATTACGCTGCAAGAAGGCGGCGGAGGAAGAAACAACGCGTGAGAAAGCGCACGAAATCAAGCAGAAATCCTAGCAGACTCAGCACCGTCAGCTCAGACCGGCGGCCCATGGTTCGGCTATAGTCTTCGCTCTTTGTGCAACCTTTGAAGAAGCGTTGGCAAGTCCTCATGGTTCTTTGCAGCTTGATCATCCAAACTGACTTGCTGCTCTCGGGTAAGTAACTGCCAGCAGTGAGCGATCTCGTCACTAGTCTCGTACGTGTGAATTCCGCCGGCTCTTCTATTATGCCGGCGAACGACCGCGCTGATCCTTGCCATAAGGAGAGAAAGTCCGGGGACACTGAATAAGCTCTCGGTCAAGACTTCCGAATGCCCAGATTCTGCCCATTCCCTAGATCGCAGGATCCTCCCATCTTCTCCACATCCAGCTTTCGAACAAGTCTGACGACTTTTCGTGAAATGCTAGGTGTCAATTGGAACTCTTCGTGATGCGGGCAGTATGAATCGAGAAGCGGCTCTCCCATGTCTTCATTGAATATGACTGGATACAGCTGACAGCCTTCAGGTCGATGATTGTGGATGGTGCATCGCTGACCGTTGTGAAAGACACACCTTCCTGACAGATTCTTGAGTTGCCGGTTCCCATTCTTCTTGACTATGAAGGAATCGTCAGAGAAACCGAGACCCTTTATCCGGGCGATGTCTAAGACGCTCAGTGGCATTTCGGTATTCAAGCAGCATTTGATGCACCCGTATTGCAGGCAGACATCTTTCGTCTTGCTCATCACTGGACTCCTCCCATCCGGTTCTTTCCCTGAGCTCTTCTCGGGAGCAGGCTGCGGATATCCTCATTCGTTAGCAAAATTGTGCTTGTTTCAATCACTGACGAAGAGCATTCTCAATCATAGCGACGATTCTGCCAATTTCCTCGATAGGCATGCTTGTCTCGATGGAAAGTTCAAGGTGTTTGTTCTTGAAAGGAACAATCAGCATGTGTGCTTTCTCGTGTTGTATCAACGCGAATCTTGCGCGTCCTAGAGATTCAGCCCACGTTCGCATGACGCCGTCGAGAATCGTTACCTGAAGATCGATCTTCTTCGCCTCTTCAGGAATCGACTCCAATGGAACAAGACCAGGCCGCATCCCTCCCGCCAGAACATTGCAATGGCTATCAGTAACCGTAACATACCTAATCCGTCGGTCGGCGGAGAAGACCCGATTGCACAGCTCTTGATAGCCCACTCTATGCCAAGCCCGCTTCCAATGTGCTTGAGATGAAATAAAAGAATGCTCGTCGGAGAGAGTCGCTCTCCTACTTGATTCCTCTTCTCTCTAGTTCCTCCTCTTTGAGTACTCTGTGCAGTACCTTCCCCACTTGGCTGAGTGGTAGCGAGTCTCTGAACTCGACTTCCCTTGGTCTCTTGTAACCAGCCATCTTGTCTCGCGCCCACTGGATGAACTCATCCGGAGTCGCCTTCGCTCCATCCTTCAGAACGATGAATGCCTTGACGAACTCGTTACTTGGCTCGTCCTCTCGTGGGAGGCCAATCGCGGCGACCATTTTCACCTTTGGATGCTCGTAGAACATGTCCTCGATTTCACGCGGATACGCCTTGAGGCCGCCTACGTTTATCATCTGCTTCTTGCGGTCTGAGATGACGAAGAAGCCCTCCCCGTCCATATGTCCAATATCCCCGGTAAGAAAGAAACGTTTGCCATCAATCGCTCGCATCACGTTCTCTGTTTCATCTGGCTTGTTCCAGTAGCCCTTCATCACTTGTGGTCCGTATACCGCAAGCTCCCCAGTTTCCCCGACGGGCATCTCCTTCGTCCCTGTTTCAACGTCAAGGATCTTTGCTATTGTGTCCGAGATTGGCAATCCGATTGAGCCGAACTTGCGGTCTTTCCTGTTCGTGGGGTTGATATGAGTCACGGGTGATGTTTCGCTTAGGCCATATCCCTCAAACAGGATCGCACCAGTCACATCCTCGAATCTCTTTGCAAGTTCGGGTGGGAGGGGTGCGGCTCCAGAACTGCACACCTTGATAGATCTGAGGTTGTACTTCTTCACATTAGGATGGTTGACTACGCCTGCATACAAAGCTGGCACACAATTGAAGATCGTTCCTCTGTGCTTTTCGAGCGCCTTGAGCAGCTCTGTCAGCGGCGGCTTACCTGCTCTTGGATCCGGTACGCATACCAGCTGGCAAGCGTAGTTTGTGCTAATCAATAATGTCAGAGTTAGACCGTAGCTGTGATACCAGGGCAGTGCTCCAACAAACACCTCTTTCCCATACTCGATCTTCCTTTCTGCGTCGATGTCCTCGGGTGATAGGTTGACCCATTCGTAGATTTGGAGGACATTGGCGACGAGGTTCCTATGGGTCAGAGCTGCTCCTTTCGGTGTACCTGTCGTTCCTCCAGTGTACAATACCATGGCAACGCTATCAGGATCAACGGCAACTCTGGGCGCAGTAGGTTCGTGCTTGGCTATGATGTCGTGATAGAAGAAGGTCACATCTTCCTGGTAGTACGGGCTCTTCGGGATCTTCCCGAGAAGACCTCCGAGTATGGCCTTGGCTTTGGGCAGGAAGTTCTTTGCGCTGCACACCACCACAGTCTTGACATCTGTACCCTTGATGGCCTCATAGCAGGTCGGTGTGAATGAAGGGTGATCAAACACAAACACTGCGACTGCTCCTGAGTCCTTCAGCTGGAAGTTCAGCTCCCCTGCCTTGTACATGGGATTGCAGGTGACCACAGTCGCTCCAGTCTTCAATGAACCAAACAGGACTGGAGGAAAGTGCGGCACATTCGGCAGAAAGACCGCAACTCTGTCGCCTTTCTTTATGCCTCGACTTGCCAAGAAGTTCGCGATTCGGTTTGCGTCATCCCTCACCTGTGAGAAGGTCCACGATTGTCCCTCCCATACCGTGTAGGGCAGACTACCACTCTTCTCGGCAGATCTATCAAACATGGCAAATAGCGGTTCCCGCGGATATTCCAGTGTCTTTGAAACGTCCGCAGGCCACTTGTGCTTATACCAAAGATACTCGTCCATCGTCCCTTCCGTTCCACAACTCTCTTCGGCTTGGACTAAGGCAACAATCAGCGATAAATTGTCCGTTTCACAAGAAATAAGATGTTCGGTGTCAGATGTTGGGCGGAGTCCGGTCAGAGCTGACACACGACAAAGGGCGGAGTTCCAGTTGAGCCAAAGAGTGGTTGTCGGGGATCCAGGACAACGCCTAAGGGAGCTTTCGGCGAGCGAGGAAACAGTAATTGGCTATGTGTACCCGCATACACCGATCGAGCTTCTCCTTGCCCATGGGATCACGCCCTCACTAGTAGGGACCAATCCCAACGTCCAAGGCGGATTTGAGGCAAGCCTTCAGACTTTCTCGTGTTCGCTCACAAGAAATCTGTTCAGCCAACGCGCAAGCGGCGGATTATTATCGCTCAGCGGGCTCCTCTTTGCCAGCAACACATGTGACTCGTTGCATAATGTGGCAGACGTCTGGCGACACCGTTTCCCAGAAGACAAGATCTTCATACTCACATATCCTGCGGCCAGATTTGATGAGGACTCGGTTCGCTTTTTTGCGGAAGAACTCAGGATTCTCAGCGAATCCCTGAAGAATGCATATGGACGTCCTCTCTCCAATGATAGTCTCCTGACTGCCGTGTCTCTTGTCAGCGACTTCAGGAACGCCGCACAAACCCTCTATTCGTGCAGGCTTCTGGATCCGAGTCTTGTTTCATACTGCGAGGTCGCACGGATGGTGAGGGATTTCCTGGTCGCCCCAAACACCGACACAGTCCGTCAGATTGTTGAGTCCGCTGGTGCCGCCTCGCGAATATTGGGCGAGAGAGGTCAGTTGACCACCGCGAAGTCACTGCAGAAGGGGTTGCTGACTGGAACACTAAGTGACATCGAGATCGTTGTGGAATCGAACAGCCCAAGAATAATGGTCGTCGGTGGCATGACAGAGCCGCAGGCCATCGGATCCCTATTCAATGGCTCAACGAAATTCGGTGACGATGTTATTGTCTTGGACCTACTCAGCCTCGGTTTCAAGATGGTCTTTACACCCCCAGTGAAATTGGAGGGCGATCCCTTCGTTGCCATCGCCAGATCCATCTTAGGCGCCCCATCTGAACCAACACAAGAGGGACTTCCTGCAAGGCTTGAATTCCTCAAGCATCTTCTATCTCGGCTCATCATCCGCGGACTTGTGGTCTGCGAGCAGTCATTCTGTGACCCCGATCAATTCGAGGCTCCATCTCTCGTGAATGCTGCATCTGAAGTGGGCGTACCCTCAGTTCGATTGCCAATAGACCCTGAGCTTTCTGACAGAGCTAGGCTGGAGGGCAGAATCCAGTCATTCCTTGAAACACTCGAAGGAGGTCCGAAGTAAGATGACCGGGAAGGAGTCTGGAAAGGAAGAAAAAGCGTACAGGCCTCTCAAGACGCAGGACCTTCTGCAGCAAGTTCTGTTTCGCTACGTGCTTGAGGGTAATGCGGCCAGCGAGGAAGGGCACCTCGCATGGGTGACCTCAGGATTCCCAGTGGAGATACCAGTAGCCATGGGCATAACAGCCACCTACCCGGAACAGTATGGTGCAGTGATTGGCTCGCAGAAGGTCGGCCCGGCACTTTGTGGCTTTGCCGAGGAGCTGGGATACTCTCAAGAGCTCTGTTCCTATGCTCGCTCGAGTATTGGTTCTACGAGGAAACCTGAAGAGAGTCCCTTGAATGGGCTGCCGAAACCTCAAGCCCTCCTTGCCTGCAACAACATATGTGGGACAGTCCTGCGCTGGTATGACGCCATCTCACAGATGACAGGCGCACCAGTGTTCCTTCTAGACACTCCACCTATCGAGGGAGAGCAGCAACCACACCATCTAGCCTATGTGCACAGAGGCATTGCGCGCCTTGTCGAGTTCCTGTCTAACACCTTTGGCGCTTCACTTGAAGAGAAGCGGCTGAGAGAAGTGGCCGCGAACTCAACCAAAGCAATTGGTCTCTGGACGAAGTCACTCGAGGCCTGCAAGAACAGACCGAGTCCTCTGAACTGCGCAGATAGGTTCATGACCATGGCTCCAATAGTCTCAATGAGAGGGGCAGAGCACATCATTGAGTTCTATCAGGCGCTCTATGGTGAAGTCCGGGAACGCGTTTCCCAAGGCATCGGCGCAATAAGGAATGAGAAGGTTAGGCTCCTCTGGGACAACATACCTCCATGGTTCAGCATTTTCAAGTTCTTCAATGGCCTGGCAAAACGGGGGGTTGTGTTCCCTGCAGACACGTATACTCATGCTTGGTCCGGCTCCATCGAGGGCGAAGATCTCTTCGACAGCGCGGCCACGATATACAGCAACGTATACCTCAACAAAGGTCTCCAAGCAAAAGTGGACAAGATGGTGGAACTCATCAAGGACTACGATCTTGACGGGTTCATCATGTTCTCCGTCAGGTCCTGCAAGAGATATTCGTTGGGACAGCTGGTTTCCAAGGAGCTTGTCACAAGGGAGACTGGTGTGCCAGGCGTGGTAATCGAGGGCGACATGGTGGACAGTCGCCTCTTCAATGAAGCTCAGATTCAGACACGTATTGATGCACTGCTAGAGATGTTCGAGTAGCAGAAGGGGGACTCTTGTCAGGACGGAGATTCGGAATCGGACTTGACGTAGGCTCTACCACAACCAAGGCCGTGATGATTGATTCCCAAGGGAATGTGTTGGGCTCTCATCTCGTACCTACTGGAGCATCTGGGGCTGTGGCGGCTCGGAGATGTCTTGAAGAACTCAGCAGGAAGTCTGTTGTAGATGCCACCGGTGTTTCTACGACCAGCACGGGCTACGGTCGCTCTCTGATCGATTTCGCGGAGAAATCCGTGACTGAAATAACATGCCACAGCATTGGCGTCCACAACCTGAATGCTAACATCCGCCTATTGATCGATGTCGGAGGACAGGACTCAAAGGTCATCCGCATAGGTGAGAATGGGCGGCCAACAGACTTCGAGATCAACGACAAATGCAGTGCGGGCACCGGAAGGTTCCTCGAGGTCATGGCACGGGTTCTCGAGGTTTCCATTGACGAGCTAGGACCACTTGCTTTACAGTCCGATTCACCCTGCAGCATCAGTAGTACCTGTACAGTCTTTGCTGAGAGTGAGGTTGTTGGACGAATTGGGGCCGGAGAGAGTTCGAAAGACATTGCGGCAGGAGTCCACGTGGCCATGGCGTCAAAAATCAGCACGCTGTCGAAGCGCGTTGGTGTCGTGACTCCTGTCTGTGTCACCGGGGGTGTGGCTCTGAATCCAGCTTTCCGACACTACTTGTCGAAGCACATTGGCGCGGAACTCTGGGTGCCTGACAATCCGCAACTCACAGGGGCTCTAGGTGCTGCATTACTGTCTCTGGAACTCTGACCCGCTGCCACTCTCAGCCCAGACGGGACAGCCAAGAATTCACTCTGAACGACTGCGGTCGATTCACGGACCCCAGCCGCCGCCCACACCGAACTAGTCCAACTTCTCCAACTCATATATGTACGAGACTTCGAGTGACAATAGCGCTTTTATGGAAATCGTCCAGATATAGTATGTCGTTTCCCTCAACGATAGAGTCTCTTGTGAGCGATCATGATGCCTGTTCATGAATCTGTTTTGGACTCTATCGGAAACACACCTCTCCTCACGCTGTCATTTCAACACAGAGATCATACTTGCCGGATCTTCGCGAAGTTGGAGTTCATGAATCCAAGCGGAAGCATCAAGGATCGAATAGCAAGACACATCGTGGAGCAGGCAGAGCTTAAGGGTCTTCTGAAGCCAGGGTATACGATAGTTGAAGCGACAAGCGGGAACACCGGAATTGCATTGTCGATGGTCGCCGCCGCCAAAGGCTACAAGATGATAGTCGTAATGCCTGAACACATGACCGGAGAACGCGTAAGAATGATGGCGAACCTAGGTGCAAGTGTGTGTCTGACACCCAAGGAGAAAGGCTTCGAGGGCGCCGTCGAAAGGGCCGACACGATTGCAGGAAGTGACGAACATTTCTTTCTGGGAAATCAGTTCAGGAATCCGGACAACATCATGGCCCATTACAGCACGACAGGCAAGGAGATACTCCGACAGGTTGGCGGGAATGTTGATTGTTTCGTGGCGGGCGTGGGTACGGGAGGAACATTGATGGGAGTCGGAAGAGCTCTTAGGGAAAAGAACCCGAAAACGCGTCTGGTTGCGGTGGAACCGGAAGAAGCGGCCATTCTCTCCGGCCGAAGGAATATTCTGGACCACAAGATTGCAGGAATTGGAGACGGGTTCATTCCGGAAATCGTAGACACGGATATGATCGACCAAGTCGTCACCATCAGTAGTGACGATGCTGTTGAAATGGCAAGAAAGCTCTCCCGAGAACATGGCCTCCCGGTGGGAATATCTTCAGGCGCGAATGTGCTGGCATCGCTCAGAATCTTGGATGAGGTTGGCCACGACAAGAAACTCGTGACAGTTCTGCCTGACAGAACAGAGAGATACTTCAGCACTGACCTATACGTTGCGAGTGAGCGTACGGTGAGATACTGCTCCAAGCACTGTGAGTGCCGGTTCCAGGGGTTCTGAGAAACGAGCTCTGACTCGATTACCAAGTAATCACGGCAATCCCAAACGGGCCTCACATTACCATCACGGGTATCCTTCCGGTTGTTGTCTGGTCAGCGCGATTAGTTCGTATTCTCGTTTTCCTAGACCGACCTTCTCGGCATGTGTGAGTTGAATCTTGGCGAGATTGACGATTTCGCCTGTCTTTGGATTCTTGCAGGAGTGTACAACGGTGAACTTGTCTTCTCCGTGTTCTATCTTGGCGGCGGCAGAGTGTGGATTAGGTTCTGCTTCATTGATGGCGTCAAGACAAGCCTGATCCACCGCGACCGGGTCTCGTGACCCAAAGATTCCAATGTCATGGACGAGCAATGTAGCTCCCACATCCCAGCAGTCGCACTTGTCAGAGATGTCGATGGCCAAGTTGACGTAGTAGAACTTGTCCGCACCGATGGAATCGACCACGCCCCGAGCATTCTCAACAAAGATCGGAGCTTGCTCATGCTCAGCCCTCCAAGCTACCGAGATGGCCTTCGCACCGATCCTGCTGCAGACGCTTCTACAATGGATGCAGGCGATGCATTTCGCTGAGTCGATCACCGCTTTCTTGTTCATTGTGATGCACCTTACGGGACACACGTGAAGGCACTTGGAACATTCTGGACCGCGGCACTTCTCAGGGTCAACCTTGATGTCTCCGAGAATGTGCATCGCTGCTTTGCCGCGCTTCCCGACCAGGCCAATCCCGAGATTCTTCAGGGCGCCGGCAATGCCGCCCTCAGAATGGCCCTTGGCATGAGATAGCACTATTACCTTGTCACAATCCAAGACGGCTGCTGCTACGTCCACTTTCTTGACATACTGGCCATTCACCTGAACATCCAAGGTGTCTGTTCCCCAGTAACCGTCGGCCATGATGATCGGGGCGCCTATCGTTCCGTTGCTGAATCCATTCAACGCCGCCATGGTCAGATATTCAGGTGCGGTCGTTCTCGCTCCATAAGGACCACCAGTACCATAACCCAAGCCGCAGGACTCGACTACAAACGGTGTTCCCCCTGCGGCCCTGATCAATTCGACAACCTTGCGCACGTACGCGGGGCGAATGTAGTTCGTGTTGCCCCACTGACCGAAATGAGTCTTGATCATGACTTTCTCCCCTTTCCCAATGCTTCGAGGGAGGCCGAGTTCTGAGAACACGTGCTCCAGTTTGTCAAGCATGTTGTAGTAGGACTGAGCGTTTCTGTCGGTGAAGAATACCTTCGACTTCGCCATCTTTCAAGCCTGTACTGTGGGGGGAGGTCAGCTCTTTGTTAAGAACTGATCGCTGAATTCCTGTATTCAGCAAGCAAGCCTCGCTGCGAAATGGATCGTGCAAGGTCAACCAGGAGTGATTAGGATGGTGTGTGAGTCTCGCTCCGGTTTATGCCAATATCGTAGAAGCTGATTGGCCGAATCGCTTTCCCATCTTCCGTCCGAGACTCGCACTCTGTATCCTTTCGGATACTGGAAACGTGGCACAAAGATTTCGGTTGGGGCTTCGACCTGCGGATCATGACGGAATTCATACCGGAAAACGCGGCGCTTCATCTCGAACGAAAGTCGCATAGGTTCTCCGGCCGTTGCCTTCGGGTATGGTCTCAGGAATGCTCTCAAGCCCCGTCCACCCGAGTGCATGTCCGTTGGATCCTTTCGCTGATCTCTGCTGAAGACAGAGAAGTCTTCTCCATTCCACTGGTCACCGTGAGCATTGTCGTTGTCAGGGGTGTAGTTCCAGATGGTTGCGCTCATTATGTTGCCTTCAATTGCCTTGAGGGAGCGGTCTAGTGCTTTCTCTTGTATGGAGAAGTCCCCGGTTCGGAAGGCCTGTCCCCCATCTATGTCAAATGGAATGCCCATCTCTCCCAGATGGACCGGCACGCCACCAAGATAGTCGCGGGCTTGCTGCTTGTAGAGGTCAAGCTGAGCTACAAAAGATCGGCGGATCGCCCAAGGGAACCAGACAACTTTCCCGCGCCAGTTATCGACTGCCATCATCGGGTTGAACTTCTTGAAGGCCAGCGTGAAAACATCATACCAGTGTGGGGCATAGACGATCCTTGGAGCATCATCCGGGCTCCACTCGAGGAAATCTTTCTCCGGCGTAGACTCCATGAAGATAAGGGCACCCGGGTGGACTTCCCGGATTGCTTTGGCGAAACGATTGGCAAACGGTCGATAGTAATTCTGCGAGAATCGTACTTGTTGACCGTTCACATGTGCAAAATGATCAGGGCGAAGCAGATGCGGAGTTCCGTCCGGATCGATATCCCAGACGGCGTTCTGGCGCCAGACACACTCTCGATCTTTCTGCCACGCACGCATCCGATTGGGGTTCAACCAATCCCGGCCTAAGCATTTCGATTTCACCCCCATCTCCCAGATCTCAACTTCCTGTGGAAAACCTGCGCCGAGGAGAATGGCCTGCCATGGGCTGAAGATCTGCCCCTTCTTCAACAAGACATTGATCTGAGTAAGATCCTCCAAGCCGATCCAGCCTCGGGCCGGCTCATTCAATGTATCATAACCGATCACATGTGGCATATCCCGAAGGCGAGAAGCCAGTTGTTGAATGGCCGCGATGTAATGTCGCTGAAGATAGTCCTGAGCCGGTTCTCCTTCAATTCGGGTTTTGGGCGCAAAGTCGTTGCCTGCAAAGAAGAGCACAAACATCGTGGCGGCGGCTAGCCTCTGGGCGTTGGTAGGCCAGATCAGCCATGGATATGGATCGCCGTACGTCTGATGTGTGACGGCGGCCCCTGTCTCCTTGAAATTAATTAGGTCGAATCCAACTGTCTCGAGCGTCCAGCCCGGTGCTCCATCTCCGCCAGAGAAGCGGCTCCAGACGTCTTGATGAGGGTCGATGTAGAGCTGTATGTCGTGTTGTCCTGCTTTCTCAATCAAAGCGGATAGGTAGTCGAGGTATTCGTGATCATACTGGCCGGGCCCGGCGTGTTCGATCGCTTCCCAGGTCACCAGGAATCGTATGAATGTGAATCCCCATTCTCGCAGTCTCGTGAAGTGTTCGTCTGCTTCATCTAAGGGGAAGGGTCTGCCCACAAAGGAGACCGTACGATGCTCGAAGAAGCCCTCCCCTAGGTGGGTGGCACCATTTGGGCGCTTTGGAACTTTGCTGCTTCCGCCGACATTCACACCGCGGAGAAGTAGAGTCCGACCCTCGGCATCCTTAATCCATGAACCCTCGATTCGCATCATCCTGTCCGCCAGGATCCATCACCATCACAGCGACTTACTCGTTGGAGATGTTCACTGATATCTGGATGCAGATTGTACGACATATCCTAGTGATAAGGTCGCACGCTGGCTAGGCAGCGCGTCATATAAGAGCCAGCGTTTCGCCATTAGCCTGACAAAGTGGGTCGACTCGCCCGACGAAGGTGCACAATCCTTTGAGTGGTTCCATTCCGGAAAAGGCAGACGGTCACAAAAAGATGCTCGATCCCAAGGCTGTCGCACTCATAGGTGCAAGCGAGAAGGAAGACAGTGTCGGGAAGGCCATACTCGAGAACCTTCTGCTCTCCAAGCGTCGTAAGGTATTCCCAGTGAACCCGAACAGGGCGACTGTACTGGGGATTCAGTGTTACGCTGACATCGCAAGTGTGCCTGAGCCTGTCGACCTTGCAGTGATAGCCACGCCGGCACGCACCGTGCCGGAGACAGTTGAAGAATGCGGCAAAGCCGGGGTCCCAGGGGCCGTGATAATCTCTGCAGGTTTCAGAGAGATCGGTGAAGAAGGAAAGAGGCTTGAAGACCAGATAAGGGGAATCCGAAAGAAGTATGGAATGAGGATCATCGGTCCCAATTGTGTAGGCATCATTAGACCAAACATTGACTTGAATGCGTCCTTCCTTAAGGCACGACCTGAGCGAGGTAACATTGCCTTCATCTCCCAAAGCGGCGCATTGGGAAGTGCCATTCTGGATTGGGCCGTCAATGCGCACATCGGCTTCAGCATGTTCGCCTCGCTCGGCTCAATGATCGATATCGATTTTGGAGATTTGATCGACTTCCTCGGAGAGGACCCTGACACACGAAGCATAATGATCTACATGGAAGGGGTCGGAAACGCAAAGAAGTTCATGAGCGCCGCAAGAGGCTTTGCTCGCAATAAGCCGATCATCGTTGTGAAACCCGGTAGATTCGCGGAGAGTGCAAGGGCTGCACTCTCTCACACGGGTGCCATCGCAAGTGATGACGAGGTCTATGATGCCGCATTCAGGAGAGCCGGAGTTGTCAGGGTCAAGGAAGTGGGGGACCTCTTCAACTCCGCAACAGTCCTTGACTCTAGGCATCTGCCGCGGGGGCGCCAGCTTGGGATCATCACGAATGCTGGTGGGCCAGGTGTCATGGCGACTGATGAGCTGATAGAGCTGGGCGGTCAACTAGCGAGGCTCTCAGATAAGAGCATCGGACAGCTCAATTCGGTCCTGCCCGCGTTTTGGAGTAGAGGCAATCCAATCGATGTGCTCGGAGACGCCGACACCGGAAGGTACCTCAACGCACTGAACGTCTGTCTGAACGACTCTGGGGTCGACGGTATCCTGATCGCATATACGCCGCAAGGTGCGGCAAAACCAGGAGACCTGGCGAGGAGCATTGCTGAGGTTGCCAAGAATGCTTGGAAACCAATCGTAACAACATGGATGGGTGGAGAGGGTGTCCGGGAAGCTAGAGGCGTCTTCGCTCAGAGCAACATACCAACCTATGAGACCCCCGAAGATGCCGTCAAGACGTACATGTACATGTACAAGTACGGGAGGAACTTGGAGCTTCTCTACGAGACTCCTTCTGAACTATCGGTTGATCAGGCACCGCCAAAGAGTCATCTCAAGGCTCTCATCGCGAGACTCGCGAGAGAAGGCGTGACCACTGTGAGCGAGGAGGACTCGAAGAGATTTCTGAGCAACTATGGGATTCCGGCGACCAAGCCATACATGGCGAACAGTGCTCAAGGCGCAATACGCTGCGCGAATGAGATCGGCTATCCAGTCGTGATCAAGATAGTCTCTCCAGAGATCACTCACAAGAGCGACGTTGGTGGTGTTGCAGCAGGCATAGACTCGGACGAGAAGATGAGGTCAGAATACGATGCGATGATGCAGCGTGTCAAATCTAGTCGCCCGCAGGCAAAGATACTTGGCGTGACTGTTCAGAGCATGGTTGAGAAGATCGACTACGAGATCATTCTTGGGGCAAGAAAGGACAGGGACTTCGGCTCAGTGATCCTCTTCGGCATGGGAGGGACAGGCGCCGAGGTATTCAGAGACTTCTCGATTGGCTTGCCGCCTCTAAACCAGACGCTGGTGAGGAGACTGATGGAGGACACGATAGTACAGAAGATGCTCCAAGGATACAGAGGAAAGCCGCCAGCAGACATGAGACAACTTGAAGAGATCATCGTCAGATTCTCAAACCTCATAGTGGATTTCCCAGAGATCGAGGAGATCGACGTAAACCCGCTTGCGATCTCCGGTGGAAAGGCCTACGCGCTCGACGCGAGGATCGTCATTGACAAGAACGCTCTGACACCTCAGCCTCCATATTCACACTTGGTCATCACGCCCTACCCGACGCGGTATGTGATACCTTGGAGGATGACAGATGGAACGGAAGTACTGTTGAGACCGATAAGGCCTGAGGATGAGCCGCTAGAGCATGAGATGCTGACGACCTTATCCGAGGACACCCTCCGGGGAAGGTTCTTCCAAGTCATCAGGAACATAACACATGAGATGCTCATCAGATTCTGTAACATAGACTATGATCGGGAGATGGCGATTGTTGGCGAAGTCAAGGAACATGAGAAGAGGAGAATAGTCGGAATCGGGAGGCTGATCATTGAATCGGATTTCAAGAGAGGAGAGTTTGCAGTCGTCGTTCACGATCAGTACCAAGGCAAGGGTCTCGGGTACAAACTCGTCGACACGATCATAGGCGTAGCTCAGGAGAAGGGATTAGAGAAGATATACGGGATCGTCCTGACAGACAACAAGGCGATGCTCAGGATCTGCAATGAGCTCGGCTTCAGAATCCGGAACTTGCAGGATGGCACAAGCTGGGTCGAGTTACCACTGAAATAGTACCTGCCAAGCCAGTCGGCATGAGTGATGTTGCGTTGACTCTGCAACCGTTGCAAGGCTTTCGACCGTTGAAGACTCATCATTGCGTCACGGGGTCAATGCGTCACATCTACGAATTCCACGACTATCAGGTCAGCGAGGATCTGCTGTTGGGATTAGGTGCGGGAGTGGGGTTTGTCTACTGGCACATGAAGGGCACCACCCCATTCCTTGGTGGGCGTGCCAATGTAGGCCGGCCCGGCGAGGAAGGATTAGAGAAGACTGCCGGCAAGCGCACCGGTGTGCGCATCAAGGCGTTCCACACAGACAGAGCCAAGAAAGCCGAGAAGGCCGTGCTGGATCTCCTCACATCGGGCGAGCCAGTGATGGTTCAACTCGACATGGGCTTCCTACCCTACTTTGATTTCCCGAAGGAATACCACTTCGGCGGACACGTAGTCGTCCTCGCAGGATACGAGCCTGAGAGTCGACAGGTGCTTGTGGCCGATCGAGACGGGGAACTCCACGCCGTATCACTTGATGTGCTGGCTCGTGCACGTGGCTCACAGTTCAAGCCGTTTCCACCACGGAATACCTGGTACACCTTCGACTTAAGCGGCAAGCGTCGACCCAGACCGGAGGAGGTTCGACAGGCCATCAGAGAAGCAACCAAGGGCATGTTGAAGCCGCCTATTGCGAACTTGGGAGTCAGAGGCATTCGCACTGCGGCTGAACGTGTGCTCAAGTGGCCGAGAATGATGGACGAAGAAAGTCTGCGAGACGCATCCTTCAATGTCTTCATCTTCATCGACGCAAGGGGCGGGTCAGGTGGAGGCATCTTCCGCTACATGTACGGACGCTTCCTGAAAGAAGCAGCCACCATCACAGGGGACACGCGACTAGCGGAAGTCGGGGATAAGATGCGAGCGATTGGGGACCAATGGCAGCAAGTCGCACAGATCTTCGAAGAAGTACATGCGACGCCCGCATCACCTGACGCATTGGTCCAAGCCAGTTCGCTCATCATGACGGTCGCCGACCGTGAGCAGAAGGCTTGGGAACAGTTGCAGGAGATCATCGGCCGCTCCAAGTAAGCCGGAGCGGAATCCGCTAGGTTGATGCCGACATCACTGGAGTTCTCCGCGGTGCAGCCCCCAGCCAACGGCCTCGAGAAAAAAATCCGACGAAACACGCCAAAACATCCTCGAAGCCGACAAGAGAGCCCGAAAACACAGGAATACTTGAAACGAGATTCCAGTTTTCCCCCACGAAGCAGCGGGTATGATGGCACGAGGAACGGACTATCGTTTGCTCTTGATTGGAGATGGTGCGGCCGCCGGGATTTGGACCCGGGTTAGAGGCTTGGGGGGCCTACGGCGGGGCCATGAGCCCGTCTCCGTCTTAGACCAGGATGCCCACCGCACATCGGCGGTTCTGGACCACGGCATGGCGGAGGCACTTGTCCTCACGCACCCTCGATCCGGCCATTTCGGCCGCGTCTAAGAAATACAGCAATGAGGAATAAGATAGTAGGGTCCCCGAACACGAGTGCTGTCCACAACTTGTGTTGGGTTGCTGTCCTTGGCGATGACGACGAAAGTATTTTCTTCTGGCCCCGTGTTCCCGTGATTCATGAACCTGTCCAGTTGGTGCAGAGTCGACGAAGCACTGTACGTGGCCTATGCCAACGAGGAATGGCGTCAGTTCAGTGGCCTACCATACAGCGAATCATTCATGAAATGCGTCGCCGAGAAGAGAATAGATCACGCGAAAGACTTTCTCTCACAATTCAAGGAACCAAGACGCCTCTTCCTCGGCAAGGTCTACGATGTCTCTGATGCCTCAAAGACTCCGCTGAAGCTTGAACTCTACAGGAAGCGCGAGGAAGAAGTTGTCTCAAAGGCTTACGAGGTCAACGGAAGACCAGTCACATGGAACAGCTGGAGGCAATTCAACGCACAAGCGAAGGCCTCCGCTGACCGGAAGGCCGTCTTCGACGAATTCGTTGGAAAAGTGAACCTCATAACGCCAACGATCAAAGATATGTTCGACAAGTCCAGAGAAGTCGAGGAACAGTACGGGACGTCACCTCTTGAGCTCTACCTGCAACTCGAAGGAATCTCGCTCGAGCAGCTCAAGAACATGGTGAAGACACTTGGTCGCACAGCCAAGAAACCCTTCCTAGAACAACTGGAGCACTACTCTCAAGAGGTGAACGGAAGACCCGCGGAATACTACGACGACCTGTATTTCTTCCGTGGCAGAATCTTCGAGCCGCTCGACTCGACCTTCAAGGGCTTCAACCCGGCAGAGGAACCGAAACGCGTCCTTGCAAAGCTTGGTTTCCGAGTTGAGAGATTGCAGACGGACGCAGAGGAGCGGCCTGGCAAGCACACCTCGCCGGTCTGTTTTGGAGTTCAGATTCCGAATGATGTCCGGTTGCTCGTGCGGCCGGTGAATCCGTTCACGGATATGGAGAGTTCATTTCACGAGCACGGACATGGTATGCATTTCATCGCGATCTCAGATGACGCACCGTATTGGGACAAGTACACTATTCCGAACGGTGTTGCTGAGATCTTCTCGAATCTCATCGAGCGGCTCGTGAGGAAGCCGAACTTTCTGAGTAAACAGTTCAGGGTCTCGGAAGACATCGCCAAAGAGGCGGTGGAGCGGACGAGGTTTATGGAACTGTACTTCCTCACATTCTACGCCGCGAATTCACTCATGAAGATCGAGTTCTGGGAAGAGAACCTGTCGATGGAGGAAGCGAATGAGCGATACGAGCGATACACAGAGGAGTTCATGGGCATGCGCCTTCCGGGCAGGTACTGGCAGCTACACCACGTAATGCCAGACTATGATCTCTACTCGCCAAGCTACATGATCGCGGCAGTCCGAGCAGCCGAGTTAGATCGCAAGCTCGAGAACCTCTTCGGAGCAAGCTGGTGGATCGATAGACGTGCCGGAAACTACGTACGTACTGTCGCAATGGATGGGGCAAGCATTCAGCTGTCGCGATTCTCAAAACTTGATACGCGACCATATCTGAAGCCCTTGCTCTGAGGACTTCGATATTCCTCGCACAACAGTGCAACATGTTGAACGTCAGGTACTGAGCTGAATCCGCGGTGGATGATGGTGCCCACCTCCCCGTAGGGGCTGCCTCTCGCGCAGCAGATGGAGGCTGGGCCAGTACTCAGCAAAGGCTCGGATCTTGCTGCATTATGCTCGAAGTATCGTCGACGTCATCGACGTGGCGCGGCTTATGCTTCCAGGAAATCCGCTGCCTTCTTTGGCTCAGGAGGAAGGCCTTTCCTATTTCTGATGTCTGCGATCACTTGGTTGATCATTGAGCCCGGAACTGACGCCCAGTGTGAGAATTCCAGACCCCAGAAGGCTCTTCCTGCTGTCGCGCCGCGCATGACTTCTGAGAGATCAAAGCTCTCCGATGTGGGGAGTTCACCGACGACGTAGACGAGGTGTCCTTTTTGATCGACGGAGAGGACTTTTCCGCGTTTCTGGGAGATGACGCTCGTGGCAGCGCCGAGCAAGTCCGGCGGAGCTTTTACCGTGATTTTCTGGACGGGTTCGAGGAGTGTTGGGTTTGCTGTCATGAACGCCGCGAACATGGCTCTTTGAGTCATAGGCATGATTTGTGCTGGTCCGCGGTGGACTGGGTCTTCGTGGAGTGAGACGTCAGTTACCTTGACCTTGATGCCTCGGATGCTCTCATAGGCGAGCGGCCCCTCTCTGAGGGCTTGGCGGAAGCCATGGAGGATATGGTCCTTGACCTCCTGGAGATACTGAGCCCCCTTTGTAACTTCGACTAGGATGTTTCCCGAGTCCTCAACCAACCATATACCACGTGCCTCTTCAGCTGGCCACCCTTTGTCGCGGAGCACTTTCGCCATGGCATGTTTGTCCATGTACTCGCCGATCTCACCTTTCTTGATCATGCTGATTGTTTCCTCGTCGAGCGGCTCGATCTCGAGCTTGATCTTGTTGTGTCTGTTCGGTGACTTGCCCTCAAATGGACCCGCCGCGCTACGTACGGTCTCCCGGTAAATCACAATTGGATTCGACGTAACAATCTCGAGGCCCGTCTTCGTTATCAGCGTATTTGCAATCTCCAGGTGAAGTGTACCCATGCCTGAGATCAGGTACTCGCCGGTCTCCTCGTTGATCTTGGTAACCAAGTTTGGATCCTCAATCGACAGTCTTCTCAGTGTCTCAATCAGTCGCGGTAGGTCTCGACTATACTTAGGCTCGACAGCCATTGTGACGACCGGTTCGGTGACATACTTGACAGCCTCGAAAGGCACAACATCCTTCTGCTCTGAAAGCGTCTCGCCTGCTCTTGCCGCATCAAGTCCGAGAAGGGCCGGAATGTTGCCGGCAGTGATTGTCCCAACAATCTCTCTGTATGGCCCCATGAATATGCAGACCTGCTGGATCCTCTGGTCCATTCGGGCACCGACGAGGTGAATTGCGGTCCCTTCTTTGAGCGTACCCGAAAACAGACGCCCTGAAGCAACAACTCCCGCCTGCGGATCAACCACAATATTCGTAACTGCCAAGACTGCAGGCCCGCTGTCGTCACAGTCTATCATGGCCTTTCCAATCTCACTATTCAGATCGCCCTTCCAGATCTTCGGTATTCTGTACTTCTGTGCGATATGAGGCGGGGGCATCGCCTCAACCGCCATGTTCAATATGGCTTCATCGAGTGGCGCTCTCTCTCGTAGCTGGTCAACCTTGTCGTTCAGATAGGCGTCCACAACATCAGAGAACTTGATGCCTTTCAGCTTGGCCACTTCTGCAGTGAAGCCCCACCGGTCCTTCGCGGATCCCATGGCGACAGTGTTCCCTGCGAAACTGACAGACCATTTCTCACGATACTCCGGCTCGGCATACAGATTCACGAGTCGGTTGAATTCAGAAATAATGCGCGAGACTCTCTCCTGAATTTGCTCGGGTGAGAGCCGCAGTTCCTTGATTAGTCGGTCGATCTTGTTGATGTAAAGGACAGGACGGACTCTATCCTCAAGTGCCTGCCTCGTTACAGTCTCGGTCTGGACCATGATCTCCTCAACAGAGTCCACGACCACGACAGCGCCGTCAATAGCGCGGATCGAACGGGTTACCCGTCCCGAGAAATCTACGTGCCCAGGCGTGTCGATGAGGTTAATCACGTAAGCTGTTCCACTGCGCTCGTGCAGCAAACTGACGTTGGCTGCCTTGATGGTCATCTGGCGTTTCTGTTCCTCTTCCATATAGTCGAGCGCCAGGGCTGTGCCAGCGACGGAAGGCGACAAGAGACCAGCGGCCGCCAGAAGCGAGTCACTCATCGTCGTCTTGCCGTGATCGACGTGAGCGATGATCCCGATATATTCCGGGCGAGGCTGAGCCTACGCCTTTCGGATCTGATCCTTGTTCTCGATGATCTTCATGATCTCGGTTGTTGACTTGTAACGGGGCATCTCGTTCTCCTATCTCTACTCTTGAAAGTGGGCTGCAAACTCTTGAGATGCCTTTTATACTTTTCCAGCTCGAATCCGTCTCGAAAGGACTGCGACAAGGAGTGTCAGGAATGAGCGGCTGGGCGATCTGGCTCACTGGAATGCCCGGTAGTGGCAAATCCACACTCGCGCGTCTCGTGACGCGAACACTTCTCCAGAAACACATTCACGCTCAGGTGCTCTCAATTGAGATGGTGAGAGAGGTCCTCACAGCCCAACCAAAATACACCGAAGAGGAAAGGCACATGGTCTATGGCGCCCTAGTCTTCGTCGCCGAGATGCTCACGCACAACGGCGTGAACGTGATTATTGACGCCACAGCGAACAGGAGGAAGTATCGTAACACAGCGAGACGTGGGATCAGACGTTTTGCAGAGATCTACCTGAAGTGCCCTCTCGATGTCTGCGTGCACCGTGAACAGAAACGGAAGAGGAAGTTCGGGGCACCATCAGACATCTATCTGAAAGCCAAGACAGGCGCCAGCAAGACTGTTCCCGGAGTGGGTGTTCCATATGAGGCCCCTCGCTCGCCAGAACTCGCAGTGGACACCTCAAAGCTCCGACCCAGCGAATCGGCCGAACACATAGTGAAGTACGTCATGGTCAGATTTGGTCGAGCCTGACAGCGATCTCTCGCAAAGCGTTAGTGTTTTGTGCAGAACGGTACTCTACGTGAACCGGAAGCCTGCGACATGCCGGATCTGAGACTCGGTGCCTTACGGGACTACCTAAGGTCGCTCGAGAATCATGATGTGAAGATTCTACGTGTGGGGGAACTCCAGAAACCAAAGAAGACGAAGCTTGTCGGGAAACTGAAGGGATTCGGATACGGTACACCATATGTCATCGAGTACAAGGTTGGCACAGAGACGAAGAGTGCCGTATTGGAAACAATGCGCCCGAGTGTGTTCGGCCACGACTTTCCTTGGGACAGGGCGCAATCACTCCTCTTCTCTCACTGCACGTCTGGTCTGCTGCCGAGGCACGTCAAATCACTTGATGTCGGCATATTCACGCAGAAGGGTGGACTCAGGTCGGTGGGGGACTTCTCTGAATACTTCATTCTGTTTGAGAAGGTCGACGGCCAGGGCTACTATAGAGATCTTGAGAGGATCCGAGACTCGGGCGTCATGACGAGGATGGATCTGAGAAGATGTGCTGCGCTCTCAGATTATCTTACTCGTGTCCACAAAGTCAAGAAGAACGCCCCTGACCTGTACGTGCGGGCAGTACGAGACCTAGTGGGTCACGGAGAATGCACCATGGGCCTGATCGATAGTTACCCAAACACGGCGGACTTTCTAGAAAAAGACGAGCTCAAAGAGATCGAGGAAAAATGCGTCGAGTGGAGATGGAAACTGAAAGGCAAATCCGACCGTCTGCGAAGAGTCCACGGAGACTTTCATCCCTTCAATGTCATGTTCCGGAAGGGCACAGATTTCACAGTGCTGGACAGGAGCAGAGGACAGTGGGGAGAAGCAGCTGACGACGTAGCTGCAATGTCCATCAACTATCTGTTGTTCTCAATTCAAGCACACGGCAAGTTGGTCAGCCCGTTTGACCAGCTCTACGAGTTGTTCATGAACAACTACTTGGACAGGACTGGAGACGACGAATTGCTTGAAGTCATCCAACCCTTCTATGCTTGGAGAAGCTTGGTGGTGGCAAACCCGATCTGGTATCCCTCCTTGTCGACAGACAATAGGAGGAGATTCTTCAACTTCATACGAGCAGTCCTCGACACTGACAGATTCGATGTGAAAGCTGTCAATAACTACCTGACCAGTGCATAGCCGAACGTATCTGTTCATGGCAGTCTTCCGCGCGTTCTCGAACTGCTTGAGGTACAAGAGTTGGGCTGCAACCTTCGCCCCATCATTGTCCGAAGGTACCTTGCTCTCCAGGAGCTGCGGGGGAGAGTGTTGGCTGTCGATGCAAACAACATGCTATACCAATTCCTATCTCTCATCAGGACACCGGATGGGGTCTCGCTCAGGGATCCTCAGGGCAGAACCACCTCACACTTGGCCGGTCTGCTATTTCGGTCAACAAGGCTGATGCTTGACTACGGCCCGGGATTCGTATTCGTCTTTGATGGTCAGCCTCACCCACTGAAGGCAAGAGTGCTAGCTGAGAGAAGAGCTGCCAGAGAGAAGGCAGCAGCAGATTGGAGTCAGGCTCTGCAGAGGCATGACTTCCAGACTGCATGGTCAAAGGCAGTGATGATGAGCAAACTGGATCAGGCGATGATCGACGACGCAAAGCGTCTGTTAGCCCTGATGGGCTTGCCATATGTGCAGGCCCCCGGTGAGGGTGAAGCACAGGCGGCATTCATGGTCTCACGCGGGGACGCTTGGGCTACCAGTAGCCGAGACTATGACCCCATTCTGTTTGGAAGTCCACGAGTTGTGCGATATCTCACTGTCTCAGGCAGGGAATTCCTACCGAGCAAGGGAACCTCTCGGCCGCTGAGGCCCGAAATGATAGAGCTCTCGGGTTTTCTCAGCCATCACGGAATCACACGCGAGCAACTCGTAGACCTTGCAATACTGATGGGAACAGATTTCAATGAGGGCATCAAGGGAGTGGGCCCCAAGACAGCGCTCAAACTGATCAAGTGTCACGACTCCTTGGAGAACCTCCCGGGGAGTCTGAGGGAGGAACTTCCGGATGACTTGCATGCCTTGCGGGACATCTTCCTGAAACCGAAGGTCACATCGGACTATTCAACATCGCAACAACCCATGGATGAGGAGACACTGTTCAGGTTCTTGTGCGATGAAAGAGGATTCAGACGAGAGCGAGTGAAGGTCGCTGTTGAGAGGATGAGAAACATATCCAAGCGTCCTTCGGAACCCGACCTCGAACACTGGCTCAGACGATGAATGGGAACAGGTTGTGCTTGGTCTCTAGTGGCCGGTGAGATCTATGGTGGCTCCAACCTCATTTCGGAGTTTCGCGGAACTCTGCGAAAGCCTGGAGGCTAATAGAAGTCGGAACAAGAAAGTGCAACTGATCTCAAGCTTCATTTCTGCACTTCCGCCCACAGAAGTGCCGATTGCGGTACGTTTCCTCACCGGGCGTGTCCTCAGCGAGCACGAGGTGAAGAAACTAGGTGTGGGAGGTGCGACCCTATGGAAACTGACTAGAACCGACAGTTTGCAGGTGTCCCTGCTTCCCACAGAGACAGGACCGAGCTTACTAGATGTCAACAGCGCTTTTGAGTCGCTGGCTTCTCTAAGTGGAGCAGACAGGAAACAACGGGCTGAGAACATTCTTCAAGCACTGTTCTCCAGATTCAGCGAACTTGAGAAGCGGTACGCGTTCCGACTGCTTTCCGGCGAGATGGAAATCGGTGCCGTGGATGGTGTGGTCCTTGCAGCGATCGCTGCATCTTCGAAACTGAGCTTGGACGAGGTTCGCCGGGCCTACATGATCATGGGTGACATCGGAGGAATCGCAGTGCAGTCTCTCACAAACCCAAGCGCAGTAGTCACAGCGAAGATAACTCTGTTCAAACCCGTCAGACCCATGCTTGCAGAGATGGCAACCGGCATCCAAGAGATTCTTGAATGTCACAAAAGTGGCACCGCATTCGAGTACAAGTACGACGGTGCACGTATACAGATTCACAAGAAAGGAGACGAGGTCCGCATCTTCAGCAGGAGACTGAGCGACGTAACAGTGAGCTTACCCGAAATCGCCGCAACCGCCAAGGATCTCATAAGAAGCAAACGAGCTATCCTCGAAGGGGAAGTAATTGCCACCGATGAAAACTCAAGACCTTTGCCGTTCCACGATCTCATGCGACGATTCCGCCGAGTGCATGATATCGCTGGGGCAACGATCAAGATTCCACTGCGTCTGCATCTCTTCGACGTCCTCCTACTTGGCGATGAAGAGCTTACTGGCAAGAGCTACGTGGAGAGGCGAGAGATCCTAGAGGAAGAGACTCCCGCAGAATTGCTCACTCCCCTAATAGTAACAAGAGATGAGGATGAGATTCAGCGTCTCTTCGACAAGGCGATTGCAGAAGGACACGAGGGTCTGATGGCCAAGGCTCTAGACAGCAGATATGAGGTCGGAAACAGAGGCAAGAAATGGTTCAAACTGAAGAAAGCAGAAACATTGGACTTGGCTATTGTTGCCGCCGACTGGGGATACGGACGCAGAAGGGGCTGGCTATCGAACTATCACCTAGCGGCACGAGACGAAGACACCGGCGAGCTTCTAGTAGTAGGTAAGACCTTCAAAGGCCTGACAGACGAAGAGTTCACGGAGATGACTAGGCGCCTCCAAGAGCTTAAGTCATCAGAAACGGAGTACACTATCACCGTGAAGCCGAACATAGTCGTAGAAGTTGCATACGATGAGATCCAGCGAAGTCCTCGGTATAAGTCAGGTTTCGCGCTAAGATTCGCAAGGATAACAGGGATTAGAAGTGACAAGAGTCCGGATGAAGTGGATTCGCTGCAGAGGCTGCGCGGCCTCTACGATCAACAGTTTGCCAGAAAGGGTATGGTCGGTTGATTAGGATGCCATCGATGGAAATGTCTTACATTGCTCTCCTCAGTTACGTCTCGGAGGGACCCGAGTAGTCGCGTCGACATGCTGGTGATGGGACGTATGAGATTCTGTGAGAAATGCGGATCGTACATGCACATGTCGCCAGGCAGATACTCGTGCCCCAAGTGCGGGAACGAGACTCATGACCAGGTAGTTGAAGTTCGACGCATAGAGCGTCATGATGCTGCCCCGGTAGATGTGATCGACGAATCAGAAATTGAGTATGTGAAGGTTAAGGAAAGATGCCCTCGATGCGGGAACCTTGAGGCCTTTCGCAGAGTCTCCGTTGTTGCGGGAGAGCATGCAGGGATCAGACAAGAGCGATCGATAGAACGCTTGAGATGCACCAAGTGCCAGCACTTATGGAGCAGAACGTGAACCTGTAGGCGTCTTGCGTTGCGATTATGTGTGCTATTCAGCGGAGGGAAGGACAGCACATTTGCACTTTGGTGGGCAATTCATCAAGCGCATGACGTGCTGTGTCTCCTCACGATGATTCCTGAGCGAATAGATTCATGGATGTTTCACCACCCTGGACTAGAATGGACTCGTCTTCAGGCTGAAGCTACGGGAATTCCGCAGGTGACTGCCAAGGTATCTGGGGTCAAAGAGGAAGAGCTTGGCCCGATGAAGGAGGCATTATGCAGGCTTATCAAAACGTACAGAATCGAAGGTGTTGTGACAGGAGCGATCGCAAGTGAGTATCAGAAATCGCGCGTCGAGAGAATCTGCGACAGCCTTGGACTCCGATCGTTGGCTCCGTTATGGGAAATGAATCCGGAACATCTGCTCGCAGAACAGATTGAGATGGGCTTTGAGTTCATCATGACAGCATGCATGGCCATGGGTCTGGACTCAACGTGGCTCGGACGTGCGATTGATAAGAAAGCTATGAATGAGCTGAAGAGCATCAGCAGAAAGTACGGCATTAGCCTCGTCTTCGAGGGAGGCGAAGCCGAGACATACGTAGTCAACGCACCAATCTTCGACAGACAGATACGAATCGCTCAAGCGCGGCCGATGTGGAAAGGAGACTCAGGCTATCTCGATATTCTCAGCGCAGTTTTGGCAGAGAAGAGTATCTAGGTGTGCGTTGAGCGGGCGAGCAGGTCCTGCGTTGCTTTGTCAATCTTGTCTGCGATCACTCTTGGGTCCAGCGTGGCAAACTGATGCTTCTCCATCAAGACATTGCCGTCGACAATGGTTGTGTCAACGTTTGCGCCGCTTGCGGAATAGACTAGATCAGAGATGACTGTCTCCTTTCCGTGAATAGGCATCATGTTGGGGGAACGAGTGTCAACAAGGATCATGTCGGCGCGCTTTCCTGCCTCTATGCTTCCGATCTTACCTTCCATCCCCAGCACTCTGGCCCCCTCAATCGTTGCGAGGTCAAGCGCCATCTGAGCTGGTAGCGCAGTAGCATCCGAACGTGTATGCTTGTGCAGAAGCGCGCAGAATTTCATGGTCTCGAACATGTTCAAGGTGTTGTTACTTGCTGCGCCGTCGGTGCCGAGACCGACACACACATGACTTTGCAGTAGTTCCGGAAGCGGTGCCACTCCACCAACTGCGAGTTTCATGTTCGAGACGGGGCAGTGGGCAACTTTTGTGCGGGATCTCCCGAGCAGACTGATCTCCTTGCCGCTTAGCCAGACACAGTGTGCTCCAACTACATTGGGGCCCAGGAATTCAATCTTGTCCAGATACTCAACAACCTTCATCTTTCGCTTGTTCTCGATGTCCGCTTGTTCTGTCTTGGTTTCGGCTATGTGAGTGTGAACCAACACCTGCTCCCTGTCAGCTCTTTCCTTTGCCCACAGTAATGTCTCTTCGGAGCAAGAGTACGCTGCGTGCGGAGCTATCGCAGCTGTCACAAGAGGGTGTCTCAACCCCTTTAGGAACTCGAGCACCTTGCCGGCGTTCTCTTTGTGAAGTTTCGGATCAGGTGCAACATCTATGATGACAGACGATAGCACTGCTCTGAGACCTGCATCTTGCACCGCCTGCGCCACATTTTCGACGAAGAAGTACATGTCGTTGAAAGTGGTCGTGCCAGATGCGATCATCTCTAAGCAGCCAAGCATCGTTGCCCAGTAGCATGTCTCGCCAGTCATGTTTGGTTCGAGCTTCCAGATCTTACTGCTGAGCCATTCTTGGAGAGGCATGTCGTCCGCATATCCTCTGAAGATGACCATGGGAATGTGCGTGTGAGTATTGATCAGACCGGGAAGAAGGACCATTCCTTTGCCGTCTAGGACCCGATCGGCGTCTCGAGGTGCTTCCTTTCCTATCTGTACGATTCGTCGATCCTCAACATAGACAGAGGAGTCTCTTAGGACGGCCCTCGACGGGTCTTGTGTAACGATCCACGAGCAATCTCGTATCAGAAGTGACACGTGTGCTCCCATTCTTCTACTCGATGGTGGCGTGGCGCTTTCTCAGCTCGCTCTCAGTAAGGCCAAGACGGCGCATGAGTTCAACGACAACTCCATCCAGGAAGGTCATTAGGCTGATCTCGAAGACTGTTCCCAGCGGGGCCATCAGTTCGTGCTCTCCCATCAGTTGTCGCAGAAAGTAGTCTTTCTCGTCCGCGACTTTTGTTCGCCCTTTGATGACGACTACATGATCTGCCAACTTCGCTAAGTCTGAGTCATGGTACGAGGTTATGGCGACGATCTTTGCACCGACGGTCTTCCCGATTTCAGCTGCGGTGACCACGAGTTTGGTTGTACCTGATCCTGAAAGTGCGATGATCAGGTCTCCCTTTCCAATTGATGGTGTGATTGTTTCTCCCATGACGTAGACCTTGAACCCGAGGTGCATCAGTCTCATCGCGAAGGCTCGGCCGATCAGGCCTGATCTTCCGGCCCCCAACACAAGGATGCGTCTGTCGGTCGAGGCAAGCATCTCCGTAACCATTCTCTCGACCTGGTCCAGATCTACCCGAAGAAGAGACTCACGGACGCTTTCTATGAGGTCTTCAGTGGCATGTTGGTAGGCCGTCAGGCGCAAAATGACCACGGTGTACGTTAGAATGCGTGAAGTGTTCTTTACTCTTGCCTTCACCCAGGCCAAGTACACGTGGGGACTACGGTTTGCACACTGGGGACCTACGATGGCTACTGGTGAGGTCAGAGCCAAGGAAAGATCTTCGGCATCGTGATCGGAATGTTCGGCGACGGAAGAGGCACGTACAGGTACACATAGACAGCAAGTGCTTCCAGAAGGATCGTAACGGCGACGACAAAGTAGTCTGTGAATTTCATCCGTAGGACAATGAGTGGTTGGCGATTCGGGCTTGCGCCGAATCCTCTGGACTCAAGCGCCTCTGCGAGCTCGATGCTTCTCCTGATTGCAGAAACGATCAGCGGGATCAGGATGGGTATGTAGTTCCGGATTCGTTTCATGAAGTTGCCTTTGTCTAGCTCCAATCCTCTGGATCGCTGTGCGTCAATGACAGTCTGGGCGTCGAGCGCCATGGTTGGAACCAGTCTGACAGCCGTGGTGAACGTGAAAGACAGAGTGTACGGAACATGCGCCTGTTCGAGCGCCAAGCCCAAGTCGTCAGGCGACGTAGTCATGAAGAACAACGAGAACGCCGACATCAGTGAAATGAACCTCAACGTCATCGCTGCGGAGAAAACGAGCGTTGACCCAAACACGAAATTCATTGCGAATATGAGGACCGCAAGCAATAGGCCTGCTCTCATCGAAGCGGCCCATTTCTTCCATGTCTTCGCAGCATAGACAATCGGAAGTTGGACAAGGAAGATCACGATCAACGCGTAGATGTTGGAAAATAGAAGTGCGGCAACAAATAGCCCCATTGTCATGGTGAATTTTGCACGCGGGTCCATCATGTGGATCGGAGTAGGAAGCTTCGCGAACTTGAACCCGTCAAAGACCTTGAGCGACACTCACCGTCTCCTCCCAAGTGCACCCAGAATTGCCTGTTCGGCCGAGTAGACATCTATCACGCGATCGGACAGTCCGAGATCTCTGAGCTCATGCATAAGCGCCCCAATCTGTGGACGCGCAAGCGAGGCCTTCTCGATGAGCTGCTCATCCGAGAGAATGTCCTCTGCCGGCCCGTCTCCGATCACCAATCCCTTCGAGAGAAGAATGAGTCGGGGTTTGCATTCTGCGACAAACTCGACGTCGTGTGTGATGGTTATGACGGTCTTTCCTTGAGTGTTCAGCTGGAGGATGAAGTTCCTTAGTCGATCTTTCTGTTGATAATCTTGGCCGATAGTCGGTTCATCTAGGATTATGTGCTTTGGATTCCATACTAGTACCGCTGCCAGTGCGACTCTCTTTCTTTCTCCTCCGCTCAGTACGAAGGGAGAGGAATCGGCATACCGAGACAGGTCGAGCGTTTCGAGTATGCTTGTGACCCGTCTGTCAATGGTGTCCTCACCATAGCCGAAGTTTCTGAGTGAGAATGCAAGCTCCTCACGTACTGTCTCAGAGAAGAGTTGGTGGTCTGGGTTTTGAAACACTAGTCCTACGTCTCTGGAAAGTTGTGCGACACTGGATTCGCGCGTGTTGACCCCGTCGACTGTTACTCTGCCGGAAGTCGGAAGGAGAAGGCCGTTGAAAGTCTTGACAAGTGTTGTCTTTCCGGCTCCATTCTCTCCCATTATGGCAACGAATTCCTCATCACCAATGGTGAGGTCGATGCCGCGAAGTACTTCTGAAGCGCTTGGGTAGGAGAACTTCAGGCCTTCAGTCCGTATCATCGACTTAGCATCTTCCTTAGCTCTTGGGCCGCTTCTTTTACGGTCGTCGGAGTCTGGGAGAACTCAAGACCTCCCTTTTGCAGGAGATTGAAGAGCGTGATCACCCGCGGCACGCCGATCCCGATCAGCCTGGCCTGTTCTCCATACACCTGTTTCGGGGGTCCATCGAGGACAATCTTGCCAGAGTCCATAACGATGACTCGGTTCGCATGTTTGGAGGCGAGGTCAAGTCTATGCTCAACCAAGATGATGGTGATTCCAAGTTTCTTGTTGAGGTCAGAAATGACTTCGAGGATCTCCAACGCTGACTTGGGATCCAGGAACGACGTAGGTTCATCAAGCACAATTATCTTCGGCTGCATCGCCAGGACAGCCGCAATCGCTGCCCTTTGTTGTTGGCCTCCAGAGAGCTCGTATGGAGGTCTGTCCTTGAGGTCCGTGATTCCGGTCACCTCGAGGGCCCAGTCGACTCTTCTTCGCGTCTCTTCTCTACTGAGTCCAAGATTCTCCGGGCCAAAAGCAACGTCTCTTTCGATGCTCAGAGAGAAGAGTTGGTTCTCTGGGTTCTGAAAGACTAAACCTACATGAGATGAGAGTTCAGCCGTTGTGTGTTCCTTCACATTCATACCATCAACGACGAGCTCTCCGGTGAAGTCGCCCGAGTAGAAGTTCGGGATCAATCCGTTCAAGCATCGACAGACAGTAGTTTTCCCACATCCGCTCGGGCCTGTGAGAACGACGAACTCTCCAGGAGATACTTCGAGGGAGACATCTTCGACGGACGATCTCGGTGCGCCAGCGTAAGTGAAGGTCAGATTACTTGCGCCAATAATCGACAAGCCGCTGTGCCCTCTCGCCGTCCTAGATCAATATGAAGGTTCTCGAGTAGCTACCATATTTCGAGTTGCGCGCCATATCTTGGCTGCGCCATATAGCCTTTCATTCGACTACTGTCTTGTCGCGGTCCAAGTGTGTCTTGAACAGCTCAACAGATTTCTTGAGGACTTCATCCAGGTTTCCTTGGACTGTTGCGCCCGCCGCCGTGGAGTGGCCGCCGCCAGCGCCATTCATGGTCTCGCCCAAGACCGTTGCCAAGTTACGGCCGAGGTGAAACCCCGTCCGCGAGTAGAACTCGTTCGTAGAGCGGAGACTAAGCGTCAATCTATCTACTTTTTCTCCACCAACTATAGCAAGGTGTGCCCCCAGTCCGATAAGAGATCGTGCGACAGACGCGTGAAATGAACCCACTGTGGACGTTGCAACAATCCATCCGCCAATACTCTCCCAGTTCAGGCGCTTTGCTGACTTCATTCGAGCAATACGCTCGGAATTGTCCATAGGGACTCGAATAAGGTTCAGAGCCCTTGTGCCATCGACGCCGATGTCCAGAAGCTCGCATGCCAGTCTGAGAGATCTTGTCGTTGCAATCGTAAAGTGACCGGTCTCATATGCGAGCCCGAGAAAGGCCGCAAATGCTTCCTTCTTTGTGAGGCGAACTTTCATGGCCTTGTAGAGACTATACACGACTTCGCAGGCAGAGGTGGCCTTTTCGTCCGACACGAGGATCGCTGCCCGACCACGTGTGTCAGGATGAATCGCGTGGTGATCGATCACAACGATTGGCCTGCCTGAGTTCTGGACTGGTTCCTTCAGACTGCCCAGTTGCTGCAGCGTGTTTGTGTCAACCGTGAAGATCACATCAAACTCCGTTGGTTCCGCCTTTTCTTCTACTGCGAATCGGAGCTGTTGGAGGACGCGGGCAGAAACCTTGCTCACGCCATCAGGGGAGACAACGGTTGTTCTAAGTCGCTTGTTCATTCTCTTGAGAAACCTTGCCAGCAGGTAGGCTGAGCACACGGCGTCTGGGTCAGCATTCTGATGGCCGAGTATCAGAACTCTACGTGAGGTCTTGACCATTCTCACTAGTCGCTCGAGACTTCGCACAGATCTAGCTCCCGAACTTTCGCCTCTGCACCCGCAAACGCCGCGTCAGTCGCCTCGTCAACAATCCTGTCGAGATTGGGATCCTCTAGGCTTGTGTCAAGGGAGATCTCGATGTTCAGTGATAGAGGCTTATCACCGACCGCCTCAACAGACAGATTCAAGTCTTCAAGTCTCTTCAAGGAAATCCTTGAAAGTATGAGTTTTCGAGCAGCTTCCTCTGCTGCCGAGCAGATGGCTTCTATCTCGTCGTCGTTTGGCGGTCTACGGAGTCCAATATTCACAATTGATCCCGCTCGACGATAACAACATGCAACTACGAGCAGAGTTATTCAGATGCCTTAGGCGCTCGCAGTTTCTCTTGGAGTTTCTGTTGTATATCTTTGATTCGATCGCGTGTTCTCTCTTCCTGTCTTCCGAGGACTGTGACCCTTGTGTTGAGCAGTTCCTTCTTCTCTTTGAGCTCTGCAAGCAGTCCTTCTTTGTCTGCTTTGACAAGAATGCTTCCAACGCTCTTGTAGACCGGATTCTCTCCGGTCACTTTCTCAAGCTCAGATAGGGCTCTGTGGGTCTCCGCCATCTCCATCTCAAGCTGCTGTTTCTGCGATACGACAGCTTGGAGTGTCTGCTGGAGCTGCTGAAATCTTAGCAGTTCCTCCTGAACTTGAGGTGGCAATTCTGCTCCTTCGCTCATTGACTTCACCATTTTGCGCGGCAGTAGGTTTTGCTCGTAGCTCTGCACGGCACATACATAAGGGTTTCAAAGCAAGGGAAGAACCATCGGAGACAGGTCGGAAAGCTACTAGAGCAGGAGCCGTCTCATCAATCGGATCTTGAGAATGAGCGATGACTATGACATACGATCTATGAACATCTCACGGGAAATGGAACACTCTTGATACAGATTGCGTTTGGTGACTCGGTAGGGCAGTCGCCTTAAATCCCGTGATAGAGCAGAGGCCTACGCAACGTTCGGTGAGCTTCGATGGTCGAAATATCCATTGAGGATCAAGCCAGCGACCAAACAACATCAGCAAATGCCGGTATCCTACGCATCGGCAAGGTATCAGCGGCCTTGCCCAACAAGTTTGCGACGACAGCCGAGCTGAATGCGACTAGAGTTGTGGGTACAAAGGATACGCTTCCTGGAGAAGTGGTAGTCTCCGCCAAGCTCATGTATCCAGATTCACTGAAGAAGATCCTGAAGCAGGAGGAATCTCTTCGCGATTTTGCACGCAGGATCTCGCGCGAGTCCGGAGGATTCGAGGACGTCGCGAGACTACTGTTCTTGGTCTTCAAGGGCGAAGCCACCTACAGTGATGCAGAGGACCTGCGGACTCTGCTCGAGCTTCAGTATTTTGCGGACATGGATGTCATCACCGTCCAGCAGGCTGCAGGCATGAGCCCTGATGACTTCGCTTCTTTGCTGAAGTTCGCTACAAGGTGGATGGAGAAGAAACGCATCGACAAACCGATTATGCCGATAGTGCAGGCGTCAGAGACCCAGAGAGAATTCGAGCTGTTTTCTTCGCCGGTCTTGAAGAGCAAGTTGCGTCTTCTAGGGGTGAACATGAGAGGAGGCTTTCACTATTACACGCTCAGAGCAGTCGAGAAGATCAAGAAGAAGCACCCAGGCACATGGATTCACGCTTTCCAAACTCCTCCAAAGATCAGGTTTGCGCGTCATATGTTGCCAAGTTCTCAAGGCATGCTCATGCCCTACTTCGGAATTGACAGTTACTCCAGATGGGTGGTCCCCCCTCCGCCGGTTCCCCTGACGAAGGACAAGATCAATGTCTTCGACAAATCAGGATGGGGGGTTTTCAAGAGGAAGGAATGGACTGGTCTACACGGAAAGAAACTCACATGCACATGCCCCATGTGCAAAGGTCAGAACCTCGACGGATTCTACACCGGGAAGGTTCTCTTAATCCTGAGTCGCAGCAAAGTGCACGATCATTATGCACAGCAAGATGAGCTGAAGAAAGCATCCGAGAGCATACGAAAGCATGAGTACAGTCGCTTGATCAAGACAAAGAAGCATGCGAATCTGTTCGTGGGCGAACTCAGGAAATCTCTTGAGGCAGAGGCGAAGTCTTAGCGTCCCGTCTCTGCCAACAGTGTCATCAGGTCTCTGAGGTTCACCTCAGAACTTGTGCGCCAACCCAGTGACATGGACCCGGCCTCATCTTCCTTCAGGTAGCCGTTCCGCGTGAAGGCATCCAAGAGGGTAAGAGTCTTCCATCTCCCAGCTTTCTCAGCAAGAAGCTTCTCAATCTCTTCTCGTGGAGCCTTGCCTTGTTTTGTGACTATGTAAGCAATGGCAACGGTGAGCGCTGCGAGGTTGTCGATTCGCCATCCAGACAACCTAGCTTCCTTTGGAGTGAGAGTTCCTCTCAGGGTCAGGAAGTATCGGGCATCATCTGTGCTCTCTTCGAGGGGTCCCTCAGCGAGTGGTCGATTCTGGGGGCGTTCAGGCTCGACTTTCTTCACCTGAAGATCGAAGTCTGATAGGAGAGTATCAAGCTGTTTGACGACTTCTTTGTAGTTCTTGCCGAGGCTAGCCTTCAGCTCCCACTCTTTCGCTCCGGGCATCTTTCCTCGTTTGAAGAGTAGCAGGTGAATCGCATGTTTTAGCTTGTCACTGTAGAACCGTTTCTCATCGCTTGTCTCTTGCATTTCTCATCACATTGATGTTCCTTGTACGACTTCGGGTTCGCTCTTTCGCGGTATTGCGATTGGATAGCTGACCATTCCTTGCGCGACTTTCCCGGTAGGTGTCTCCACCCATGCCAGTTTCATACCAGTGGAGTCACGTGCCATCTTGGCGAAGCCATAGGTTAGGAGAAAACTCACGTAGTATGCACGCTGCACGGTTTCCTGGTAGTTGTCTCGCCGCACAAATGACCAATAGTCAACTGAGCCGCTTTCCTTTGTCTGTGTTTGAAGCTCCTCCCACAGTCTGCGCAGGTTCTTCGCGAAGTCTTCGCGAGTCATGATGCCGGATTTCACGAGGGAGTCGAGATCGGTAGGTGTCGGCGGAGCAGGTCTGCCTAGGTGGAGTCTCTTTCGTCTTTCCTCAAACGAGAGCATCTCGTCCCAGTAACGGAGCCCCTCGCGGGCTCCTTCAACCGTGAGTTGTTCTCTTTCCACTATCGGATGCCAAGACTTCAAGAATATCTCGCCGAGTCGTTTCACGGATAGCGTGCGCAGCTTCTTGTCAAGCATCTCCGGTGCGGTGTATAGCGCGCTTGACTGATACCTGAGTTGGCTCTTCTGGAGATTAAGCACTTCAGCCAAGTCATTGATCGTCTGAGCGTCTAGACAATGATCGTCAAGAGAGCCCCAAAAAGGGAAGTACTTGCGTAGAGTTTCGATGGCAAGAGCCACATCCAAAAAGAAAGGATTGAACTTGTGTTCTCTTATGGCCTCGCAGGTCTGGATAAGCTCGCGCAAGTCCTTTCTGCCAGATGCTAACCTGACACGTTCAGGTTTCGGGTTTGACGATGTCACCTACTTCACCTGCGCTACGACTGAAGCGCCTTCTACGTTCTGGACTACGATTACGTGGACGGCAGCATCTGGGACGGCGACTTGCCCTGGGGTTATGGCGAGGTATTGTGTGTCTCCTACCTCTCTCGCGCTTGTAACAATCAGCCTTGAGATTACTTCTCTGTTCTTCGGATCCATGTGAACATCGAACTCGTCGATGGCTCTGAATGGAGAAGAGATGTGCTGTTGCAGTGCGAGCAGGAATGCCATGAGTGCTATGCTCCTTTCGCCGCCGCTCTGAGTAAGCGAATCAAGGCGTGTCGGAGGTACACCTTTGAATCCCACTAGGATGTCAAGCCCCGCTTGGTCAACGTTCTTTCCAACAGAGAGCCTCAGTTCGCCGGTCGCTCCTACTTCTTGCAGAATCTGATTGTAGTGGCTTTCGAGTGAATCTAAGAAATTGGAGACAACTTCCCTCCATCTTTCCAGCCGTTTCCCAACTTCGACAATTACGTCCTGCCTGTTACGGGCCAGTTGCTCTGTCTTTCCTCGTAGATCCTCATACATTGTTGCGTATGAGGTATACATTTTCTCCACGTCCTCGGAGAGATGTGCAAGAGGCCTGAGTTGCTCTTCCGTTGCACCAATGTCCATGATTATGTCGGAGATCTTTCTGGGGTTCTGAAACCGAGGGCCCATCTTCTCGGCGTTGGTTCTAAGGGGCTCGATCTCTTCATCCAGCATCCTTCGTTGAGCTTCCAGGTCAGCCAACTGCTCGCTGAGCATCTTCCTCTTGAAAGCAAGAACCTGGCTGTCAACTTTCGCGTCTATCAAGTGTGAGAGTTCGCCGTCTACTCGAGCGTCAAGTTCGTGGAGTTCAGCCTCTCCGGATTGGAGTCTCGCTTGAGTTCGTTGGAGTTTCTCCTGTGTTTCCGTCCTAATGCGGCCTAGATCGCCAAGCCATTCTTTCATTGCGGCGGTAACTCTCTCATCATGACCGGGGGTCTCAGTTGGCACCTGAGACGCTTCGGGATTGTCACTCATCGTGTCCGGGAAGAACCGTTCCTGTGCCTGTTTCTCGAATCTCTCAACCCATTCGATGGTGGAGGCAGCTGTGGCTTCTTGACGGACGAGCTCAAGGTACTTGCTGTATAGCTCGAATCGGTCCTTAATATGACCGTCATATCTCTCTTGGCGGCGTTTTAGGGATTCATCAACCTCCAGCAGTTTCTGGTCTGCATTCTCGATCATTCTGGCTCGTGATTCGATCTTCTCCTGAATCCGGGTCAGCGCTTCTTCTCGCTTCTGAATCCTCGCCCATGCCACCTCCCTCTTCAAGTCAGCGAGCTTGGTGTCAAGAGCTCTTTTGAGGAGGAATCGTTCGTGTTCTCTTCTCCAGTACTCATGAGTCTCCTTCGTGGACTCCAGTACCTGAGCGAGGGACTCCTCCTCGCCTGTAACCTTGGTCAGACGCTCTTGTGCTTCCAGCACGTTAGATCGATAGGACTGGAATCCCACCGCTTCTTCGAGCATCTTGAGCTTCTCGCTGGGGGAGATCGATGCGAACCTTCCTACCATCAGCTGGTGCATGATCACAAGGATGTTGTCAGGGTTCACGCCGTATCTCGCAAGAGCATTGGTTACTTCGCTCTTGGTCACCGGGTGATCCTGAACTAGGTACTGGTAGCTGCCGTTTCGCTTGAGTATACGCGTCACTGTCACGGTATCGACGTGATACTGAGGAAACGGTTTGCCCTGTCCTCTTGAGCGATTGTCAAGGTGGAGTGTGATTCGTGCCTCGTCAGCGCGCCACCGTATTAGGTCACTCAGCCGGCGTGCTCGTTCTGTGTATGTCTGACCTAGGACGACTGAGATCGCGAGAAGGATAGCCGATTTTCCTGCGCCATTGGGTCCGCAGATCAGGTTTAGCCCTGACTCTAAGGGTACGTACGCGTTCTCGTACGACATGAAATTCGTCAGAGCTATGCCCTTGATCATCCACGAGTTCTTCCGGGTCGGGTAGCGAACCTTTCAGCCCCGTAAAAACTTTCAGGGGTCCCAGATGAGCATCTCGAGCGCTCACGAGGGAGGACTAGAGTCGATCCCAGAAAGGCCGGGTCTGTATGTACTTCAGTTTGGCGTTCAATAGGTCTGTGTAGAAATCATCTTCTTGCATGTGCATCTTGGCAAGTAAGCTAGCGGCTGTCTGGGGACCGACCCCCCATGTCAGCAGAGCTAGTATGGCCTGTCGTCCGTACGAAAGGACCAGATCTGCTGTCCGCCTTGCCTGAGGCTTCGCCTTTCGTCATCTGTCAGCTGCTCTCTTGCCTTCCACTTCTGCAGAATGCGAGGTACGTCCGCCCTCACTTTGTTCTTCAATGCCAACAAGCCGGATCCACATTGTGAGCATTTGGGGAAATCTGGGAGGTCCCCGGCACTGGGAAGTATCGCTTGCAGCGTCTCGGGAGTTGTAATGAGAATCTCCGGCGGATTCCTTGACTGCTTTCGTCTCTGAGATGCCGAAGTGTCCCCATGAGGTGCCTCACAACGGACACCAAGTCTGGTTGTTATGTGAGCAAGTCTTCCGAGTATGTCCCTGTTCAGTGCACGAAGAGGAGTCACGTACGGAACTGCAATGCCTTTCCTAAAAGTCCTTGTGAGATGCCGACTCAATACTGGGAGTAGGGCTGCCTCGGTCTTGCCGCTAGCGGTCGGGGCAACAAGCAAGACATTGTCGCCTTTGATTATTGGAGGTATTGCAAGAGCCCGGGGCTCGGTGGGTGTTCCAAGTCCCAAGCGTGGGAGGATCTCGCGAATAGGTTTGGCTAGAGTATCGAACGTGGATTCAGATACAGTTCGCGACTGGGGCGTCATCGTCCACGACCCGGGTGCCTTCTATGATCTCGGAGGAATCATGATCACTCTTTGTTATTGGTCTTGAGGGTCAGTGCTTGTCAGCCACTAAACTACTCTTAGGGGACAAGGAATGCCCACCTGTGATTTCACGGTACATCATGACCTGATGATTACCGATGCAGGCAGGCGTCCCTTGCAGGACAGAAAGAGTATTCGAACGGTGACGGCTCTTCCACTGTGTAAGATTACGCTGTCATCGATCATCAAAAGTGAACTACGTTTTGAAGAGAGCAATGATTGATTTCGTGCGAGACGAGATGTTTATATAAGATGCAACGAGCTTCCAAGCGCACCTTCCCGGAGTGACGACGAAAATTTGAGAAGACTGGGCAAGGTGCTACATCTCTCAAAGAGCCATACCCTCATAGTGAAGCTCGATCCTCCGAAGTTTGTAAGACCAGGCACGAAAGCTTGTGATAGTAAACTGAAGAACGTAGGAGTTGTGACTGACATTCTCGGGCCGGTTTCAGGACCCTACGCATCTGTAAGACCAATGATCGCGAAGCCGGAATCTGTAGTCGGACGACTCGTGTACGCTCTCGAAGACTAAGATTGGTGGAATACGCGTGGAAGACCCACGAACAGATGTAGGAGAAGCTGTGCCCGCACAGCCGAAAGTTCGAGTCTGTCCTGAATGTGGTGGCTCGAAGCTGATGCGTGACTATGACGCCGCTGAGATCGTCTGTGTCAGCTGTGGTTGTGTGGTTACTGAGAAGATCGTTGACAGCCGCCCGGAATGGCGCGCGTTCGACGACGAGCAGAAGGCCAAGAGAGCGCGTGCCGGTGCACCGCTAACCTACACGATTCATGACAAGGGCCTCTCAACTGTCATCGATTGGCGCGATAGAAGGGGAAGTGGTCGCCAAATGACCGCGACCGAGCGCCTCGACATGTACAAACTGCGAAAGTGGCAGAGACGAGTCCGCGTCTCCGACGCAACAGAGCGAAACCTGGCCGTAGCGCTCTCAGAGTTGAGCAAACTTGCATCGTCGCTGAACCTCCCGAAGAATCTTCTTGAGACTGCCTCAGTGATCTACAGGCGCGCAATCAAGAAGAGGCTCATCCGAGGACGGTCAATTCACAATGTCACAGCCGCAGCGATTTACATGAGTTGCCGACAATGCGGTGTCCCGAGAACTTTGGACGAGATCGCGAGTGCGAGCAACCTGAGCAGGAAGGACATCGGCAGGAGTTATCGGTTCATGGTCCGGGAGCTGGAGGAATTCGTACCTCCCTCAACCAGTCGACACTACGCTGCCAGATTCAGCAATAAGCTGACAATCTCCGGAAAGGCGGAAGCTATGGCGATTCGAATTCTTGAGACAGCGACGAAGATGAAGTTGACGAGTGGTCGAGGCCCGACAGGGATTGCTGCAGCGGCAACTTACATTGCTGCTGTACTGACAAACGAACGGAAGACACAGCGCGAGATCGCTGAGATTGCGAACGTAACAGAAGTGACAATTCGGAACCGCTACAAGGAGCTCCTCGAAAGACTCTTCATCGAAGTGCCAATGTAGAGCCACTTCTCACGCGAACAGCCCGCTTGGTCCCATACTAGGTTTCCGAAGTCTTTCGTCTTCGACGCAGGTATATGCCGACGATCAAAAGTACAACTATCACTGCGAGTACAGGGAACAGGATCTGGTTCGATAACAGCTGATCCGTGATGCCTGTTCTCGCTGTCTGAGTCATCGGCAAGTGCGCAACCACTGTGAAACTGACCGGTATCGTGACGGTGTGATCTAACTGAAGGTCATCTCTATAGTAGACGGCAACTGTGGCCTGATGTGTGCCCTCGGACGCGGCTGGGTCAACCGTGGCAGTCACGCTGAAGGGAGCCGGAGCGTTGGGATCCACTTGGCCTACATAGGTCGGCTTCACAGAACCCTCCATCAGAGACCGATCCGCAATGATGGTCACGTTGGTATACATGGCAGCAATAACGCCACGATTAAGCAGGTTGCCAGAGATTGTTATCTCACTGCCGGGCAGGGCAGGATCAGGGCCGGTCTCAATCTCGTAGACTTTGATGTCAATCCAACCGCGGACTAGAAACGAGATCGCATGTGTCTCGCTTGAAGGAACAGTCTCGCCCACAATCTTGTACACTGCTACTACGCTCCCCTGGAGGGCCGCCCCGGCGGCAGAAGAGGGAGCAAAGATCGTGAGATTCGCACGTATCACGTCCCCAGGTGCGAACGACGATCTAATCCAATGATTGTCACCGAACAGCACCAGTGGGGGCGGTATCGTCAACGCGACGTCTAGCTCCTTCATGTACTTCCCGACATTCGAAATCTCGATTGCAAGAGTGCTATTCCTTGATGCAGCAAGCACTGTTCCCGAGGAAGTGACCGAAAGGTTCGAGGAAGAGACTGCATGCCCCAGCTGAACCGGTCCTACTATCGCTGAGGCAACCGCCATTGCAAGCAGTACCATTGCCACATAGGTGAGCCTTCGATCCGTCATCTCGCCTGAGACCCCGATTCGACTGCGCAACTGCGAGGTCATAGTAATCAAAGATAGATAGTGGCAGCCCACGTCGAATGCAGACCACTGTACCCATAGGTTCCTGAGGTCATCGCCGCCTACGAGACGCCCTTGGATTGTGACGACGAGCCGAACGGTTGCCTGCACGTGATTGCTTCTGCTTGCTTAGGCCGATCGAGAATTCGTCATCGCCTATTGACCACTCCCTAACAAGCTGTCCGTGTGCTTTCGCCGGCTGGCGATGCTCGATCACCAGTTCCTTCGCCCGAACTTCGCCCCAGATGTAGTCCCGCCTGCTCTTGACAGCAGATGCAGCTTCAGGCATTGAAGCAGAGATCTGAACGTCCACGAAAGCGTCCACCTCAAGGTCCATCTCCTTGCGCATTTGCTGTATCCTTCTCACTAGGTCACGTGCGAGACCATCTGCGAGCTCGTCTGCAGATAGTGTGGTGTCGACGTATACTCTGCCTCCGTCGAAGTCTGCTGCGGGGTGTTCTTCCTTTGTCTCCTCCCTGAAAGTTACGTATCTGCTGTCGATGCTTACTTTCTCAGAGTCAACTTCAAGCTCAATTGGTCCATGGGAGAGGCTTTCCCTGAGATCCTGAGGGTCCATCCGAGTCAACTGCTCAGCCGCTTTTGCAGCTCGCGATTTGAGCTCTGGTCCGATCACTGACATATTCGGAATGGCATGCACTGTTACGCTTCGTTTTGACTCTGAAGGTGCTATGATGTCCAGTGACCGAGCGTTCACCTGCTCAAGGAGAAGCCCCTTCATTCCAAGCACAGCCTCGCGAACGTCATTCTGATCTGTCACCACGGTGACGGTTCTCACTGGTTGTCTCAGCTTGAGACCTGCCTTCATTCTCGCCATTGCAGCAGCAGAAATCACACGTTGGCATATCTCCAGTCGTTTTTCCAAATCGCCGTCTCGCCATGCAGTGCTCGGTTTTGGCCAGTCGAGCGCATGAACTGTAGGACAGCGTTCGAAGGCGGCAGGCCGGAACATGGTCTGATACAATGCCTCTGCAATGAACGGAGTGAACACTGCCATCATTGTGCAGGCTCGGTGAAGTGCATGGGATAGGACTGAGTACCCCGCCAGCTTGTCTGGGTCTTCTTTCTCAACCCATGTTCGTCTTCTGACAAGTCGTATGTAGTTGTGACTCAGATCCTCCACCAAGAAGCTCCTCAAAGTCCTTACAGCTTCATGGATTCTGTATCCTTGCATTGCTGAGGTTACAGACTCAATCGTATGTTCTGTACGGCTCATCAGCCAGAGGTCCTCTTCTCGCATATGTGGTTTCATTCTCTCTGGAGGATGAGCGGTAGGGTCGAACTTGTCTAGACTCATGTACGTGCTGGCAAACACGTACACGTTCCAGATTGTCTGCAAGTCTCCAGCAACTTGCGCGAGAACCTTCCATGAGAATTTCAGGTCTTCCCAGAGTGTATTCTGGAGCACGTAGAGTCGAAGTGCATCGCGCCCGTACTTGTCGATGACCTCTCGGGGTACGACGAAGTTGCCGAGCGACTTGTGCATCTCATGTCCTTGCTCGTCGAGCATGAAGCCATGCATCAGAACAGTCTTGTAGGGTGTCTCGCCGAATGCGACCAGTCCAGCTTTCAGTAGAGAGAAGAACCAACCTGAGATCTGGTCCCGACCCTCAACGATGAAGTCCGCGGGCCACCATTTCTTGGCTTCACCGTGCTCCGCGGGATATTCTAGGCATGCGTACGAGGAGATTCCGGAGTCGAACCATCCCACCATGACGTCTGGCAGTCTGCTCATTCGACCTCCACAAGTGCATTTGAGCTTGATTTCGTTAACCCATGGGACGTGAAGCTCTCTCGGAGCCTTCGCTACTGTGCTCTTGTCCCTTAATTCTTTCAAGGAACCTATGACTTCATGATTGCCACATGACTCGCATTGCCAGATGGGGAGCGGTGTCCCCCAGAATCGTTGCCTTGAGATGACCCAATCTCTAAGCCCCTGAAGCCAGTTGCGGAATTGATTGGCGCCAGCCCATTCTGGAATCCACTGAGTCGCCTCGACGTCAGCGAGCATCTTGTCACGCATCTGCGTGACCTTGACAAACCATTGGTCTGTCGCACGTATGATGAGAGGTGTGTGGCATCGCCAGCAGACGGGGCTTCTGTGGACTATTTCGCCGGCGAACAGAAGGGCTCCTCTTTCCTTGAGGTCCTCGATGATTTCCTGATTAGCTGATTTCACTTCCTTGCCGGCGTACTTGCCTGCATCTGCAACGAACTTGCCTTGGTTGTCAACCAACATAACTACAGGCAGCCCAGTCTGTAGTCCAACTTGGTAGTCCTCTTCCCCGTGGCCTGGCGCACTATGGACGCATCCAGTGCCTTCCTCAAGCGTAACGTAGTCTCTGCTCAGGACGACTCTGTGGCCTCCCGTAAGCTTGGACTGTGCAGGGACTATGTCCGCTATAGGAGACCGATATTGCAGGCCGTTGATGGTCTCACCTTTGAACGTCTCAATCAGCTCGAGCGTTGCGCCGGTTTCCGTGGCCACGTGTTTCATGCGTTCCTTGGCCATGATGTAGACTCCATCGTCATGCCGTACGAGCGCATATTCGTAGTCTGGGTGAACCATCACTGCAGTGTTGGAAGGTATTGTCCACGGGGTCGTAGTCCAGATGAGTATGTGCTCTTTCTCTCGTCCCTCTATTGGGAACTTGACGTAGATCGATGGATCTCTAAGGTCACGATATTCAAGGACAACCTCGTAATCGGACAAGACGGTCTCGCATCGTGGGCACCAGTGGACAACCTTCAGACCGTGCTCGAGTAGTCCTTCTTGCTGTGCTTTCTTGACCGTCCACCATGCGGATTCGATGTATGCATCATCGTGAGTAAGGTAGGGCTTCTGCCAATCCATCCACACACCAAGGTCTGAGAACACTCCGCTCATTGCTTTCGAATTCTTGCCGGCAAACTCCTTGCATTCCGAGACGAACTTCGCAAGCCCATAGACCTCCACGTCACGCTTCTCTTTGAAATCATGTGTGTGCTCAACTGCAAGCTCGATTGGAAGCCCATGACAATCGTATCCTGGCTGGTCTCTACAATCGAAACCGCTTGCTCGTTTGTAGCGAAGGACCACATCTTTGACGATCTTGTTCCAGCAAGTGCCTATGTGAGGTGTATCCGATGAGGGAAAAGGTGGGCCGTCAAGGAAATAGAACTTTGGCCCAGTTGATCTTCTGGCTTTCACGTACTTGTATGCCCGTGTCTTCTTCCAGAGCCCGTCTACGTTCCTTTCCAGAGCCTCCCAATCGTACGTCTTCGCTATCGAGCCAATCTGGTGTCTCAAACTGAATCATCCTTCAACTGGTTGTTTGACAAGGAAAGCGAGATCCAAGAGGATGCTCGCAACATGCTCGCGGACTTCAGGGTCTGTTGATGGATGGCCTAGGCTAGGCAAGAACTTCGATTTCTCGGTCACCTTTCACAGTAGCCACCCGCGCCCAGCTTATAGCACAGACAACCACTATTTAGCCTTCATCACCGAAGCTCGCCGCATGACAAGGGAATCCAGATGCCCGCCTCGATTCTTGGCATCGAGTCTACTGCACACACCTTCGGGGCGAGCGTTGTCGATACAGATGGCCACATTCTCTCAGACATCAAGCGAGTGTACGTACCCACCACGGGCCGAGGGATACATCCGAGAGAGGCGGCTCAGCATCACTCATCCGTGGCTGACATCGTTATACGAGATGCACTGAACAAATCGGGAATCAGTTCGAAAGATCTTGATGGTGTGGCAGTGGCGCTGGGGCCAGGTCTAGGTCCAACCCTTCGCATCGGCGCGACTCTTGCAAGGGCGATTGCCTCCAGACTGCGGATCCCCTTGATTCCAGTTCATCACGCCATAGGGCACATAGAGATCGGCGCGCTCACAACCAACGCCCACGATCCGTTGGTCGTGTTGCTATCAGGGGGTCACACAACAATTGCAGCATTCGCGAGTCCGCGATGGCGCATCTACGGTGAAACCGAAGACATTACTCTTGGGAACCTGCTCGACATGTTCGCTCGCTCCGCGGGCCTCCCCTCGCCAGGTGGGCCGGAGATCGAACAACTAGCCTCGAGGAGCAGGAACTTCGTCGAACTTCCATATACTGTGAAGGGTAACGATGTCTCATACTCCGGTCTGCTTACGGCAGCTACAAAGCTACTGCAGGCTGGTCGTCCTCTTGAAGATCTGTGCTTTTCGATCCAAGAGGTCTCGTTCTCAATGCTCGCTGAAGCAGCGGAGAGGAGCCTTGCACACACCGAAAAGAAGGAGGTTCTCCTGGTCGGAGGCGTTGCCGCGAATTCGGTTCTCCGGAAGAAGCTGGAAATCGTCGCCAGCGAACACGGCGCCATCTTTCGTGCCGTGGATCCCAAGTTCGCCGGTGACTGCGGTGCCCAGATCTCATGGACAGGAGCCCTGGCTTTCGGTCATCATCTATTCATCGACATTGAAGACAGCCGAGTGAGGCCTCGTTGGAGAGTGGATGAAGTCGAAGTTCCTTGGAGGTGAGTCTACGACACTGATCCGCAAGGGTGCCGAAGCGAGCATATTCCTAGAGGAATGGCATGGCAGACGTGTAGTGATGAAGACACGCTTCCCAAAGCCATACAGGGTTGATTCACTTGACACTTCCATCCGACTTGCGAGAACATCGCGCGAGGCGCACCTGCTTCACGATTCAAAACGTGCGGGTGTGCCCACCCCAACAGTCTATCAAGTCGAGACAGACACCTGCACTATCATCATGGAATACGTAGAAGGGCCACGTCTAAAGGAGGCGCTGACGAAAATGGGACAGTCAGACCTCAGGTCAACTTGCAGGCTTGTTGGTACATTGATTAGTCGCCTGCATTCAAACGGGATTGTGCACAGTGATCTCACTACTTCAAACATGATTCTCAGGGATGGGGAGAGGCTGTTCTTCATCGATTTCGGCCTAGGTGACTACTCAGATGAACTTGAGGCCAGAGGCGTAGACCTGTTGCTGATGAGTAGAGCCTTCAAGAGCACGCACTTCTCACTCTATTCAAAAGCTTTCGAAGCTGTCGTAGAGGGCTACCGATCAGTCGCCGGAGAAGACGACACGCAACTCGCCCTGAAGAAGATGCGGGAGATAGAGAAGCGAGGTAGATACAGTGAAAGATCCCAAGAGAATCTACTTTCTCACGTCAAACATGGGGAAGTATAGAGAAGCGGCCGCAGTTGCTGCAGCCTCTGGTCTGAGACTGCATATGCTGACCGCCTCGAAAGTCGAAATCCAAGCTAGTAGTCTGCAAAGAATCGCGTCATACGCCGCACGAGAGGCAGCGAACCGCCTTGAAGTCAACATCGTTGCGGAAGACGCAGGCCTTTTCGTCGAGAAACTACATGGCTTCCCTGGCCCCTACTCTTCCGATGCTTTCAAGCGTCTAGGCACAGAAGGCATCCTCAAACTGATGGAGAACATATCACAGAGAAATGCTGAGTTCCGTTCCGCCGTGGCATTCTGCAAACCATGCAGTAAGCCTAGATGCTTCATTGGAACGGTTGCCGGCACGATAAACTATAACCCACGAGGAACCGGCGGGTTCGGTTACGATCCCATCTTCATACCTGTCAAAGGAGATGGCAGAACCTTTGCACAGATGACTGTCAAGGAGAAGAACAGAATCTCCCATAGAGCCGAGTCATTTCGAAAACTTGCTCAATGGCTGCGGAAAGCGTGAATCGATGTGAAGCCAAGCCTAGATGCCTGACTGGCGAAGAAGCCTCTCCGAACGATACAAGAACCCGCGTATTGCGTCCGCGACTAGTTCGTCAGGCCTCAATGGACTCCCGATGGCGTCAATGAATTCCAGAATCTCCCGATAGAGTCCGTATGGGACCCTAATCTGGGCATCGTCTGCGTCTTGGATTCGACTCTCCATGGTCATCGCATCCATGAAGGGCAGTCTTGCCGGGAATCATTCATATCTGGCGGGAGGACGAGAGCGTTGGAAGAGTCGCTCAAAAGTGACGCGGTAGAGGTTTTATCCGAGGACAACCGGAACGACTTAAATAGATCAGGGTTAGTCGAATAGCAAAATCCGGAATCTGATGAGGATACCCTCGGAGTGTGTTCAACTTAGCAAGGCTATACAGCAGTAAGCGTGGTCGTTCGGGCTCAACGCGTCCTGTGAGCAAAAAGCCCCCTGCATGGTTCAAGTACGCGCCAGAAGAAGTAGAAGCTCTCATAGCGAAGCTTGCAAAAGAGGGCAACTCACCCAGCTCGATTGGGGCCATTCTCAGGGACAAGTACGGAGTGCCCTTGGTGAAGCCTGTGGCAGGGAAGAGCATAACGGAGCTCGTACGCGCCTCAGGTCAAACTCCGAAGGTCCCAGAGGACCTTGACTACTTGTTCCGTAGAGCCGGTGCGCTTCGAAAGCACTTGGAGAAGAACAGGAAAGACTACCATAACAAGAGAGCTCTTGCCACGGTCGAGTCTAAGATCCATCGACTCGTCAAGTACTACAAGGCCGAAGGCAGACTGCAGCCCGAATGGGAATACAAGCCGATGGCCGCCTCCGTGGCGTAGAAATGTCATCGCATCGGAATCTGGAAGGCCTTCTGACCAAATCGGCCGACGCAGCGGGGATTCTGAAGGACAAGGGGTCACACGGTTCAAAGATCCTACTGTTATCCCACTATGATGCAGATGGGCTTTCGGCAATCGGAATCATGGGATCTAGTCTAGCGCGGATGCAGGCTGGATTCCAGCTTCGTGCAATAAAGGAGCTAGACCCCCAGACCCTCGACGAAGCTCTCCGATGTGAACCCGAACTAGTCGTACTCACCGACATCGGAAGCGGCTACTTGGAGGAACTCGCAAAGATAGCTAGAGGACGTGAGGTCGTAGTCATTGATCACCATCCACCGACAGCAAAGCCCTCGCAAGAGATCTTCCAAGTGAACCCACATGAATTCGGAGTCGATGGTGCGACTGAGATAAGCGCAGCCGGCCTCGCATACTTTGTTGCTCGCAGTCTATCGCCGACCAACGTCGATCTTTCAGCGCTTGCAGTTGTTGGTGCACTGGGCGACATGCAAGACAAGAACAAGGAAAGGCGTCTGCTAGGACCCAATGAGTTGCTGGTCGAAGACGCCGTCAATTGTGGATGCCTGAGGACTGACAGAGACTTGCTGTTCTTCGGCCGAGAAACCCGCCCAATACACCGGGCGCTTGCCCTAACAACAACTCCCTATTTGCCGCATCTGAGCGGAGAAGAGGACAACTGCACAGCACTACTTGCGTCTCGAAGTATCCCATTGAAAGACGGAGAACGATGGAGAACAATAAGCGACCTGAGCCACAAAGAGAAGCAGGCCCTACTGACCGGGATAGTGGAATTACTAGCCTCTAAAGGGTTCAAAGGAAGCAAGGCGCTTGAGCTGATCGGGACCGTCTACACACTAACGAATGAGCCTCCAGGAGGCCCCACGAGAGATGCTCGCGAGTTCTCTTCCATGCTGAACGCGTGCGGCAGGATGGATCGTCAGGCCCTCGCAGTTTCAGTGTGTTTAGGCGAAAGGGGCCCGATCCTAGATGAGATCCAGGAACTAGCTGCCACCTATCGCAAGACCTTAGCTCAATACATGGAATGGTTGAGTCAGACTCCTGCTGCAGTCATGGAGCTCAGTGTCGTGTGCATAGTGAGAGGAGAAGAGAGAATCGCTGAGAACATGACAGGAGCACTCTCTTCGATCTTGTCATCTGCAGGTCACCTCAGACCCAACAAAGCAACAATAGTCGCGGCAAGATCAAGAGACGGCGGAGTGAAGATCTCCGCCAGAGCCCCTGAAGTGCTCCTCAAGAAAGGAGTCGATCTTGGGCTGGCTCTGCACCGCGCCGCGGCTGCACTTGGAGGATTCGGTGGAGGACACAACGTCGCCGCGGGTGCCCACATTCCGACCGGCAATGCTGAAGAGTTCTACCACATGATTAACCAGTTCGTTTCCGACCAGATGAAGGAAGATTGAAGGCAACAATTGTTACACGTCATGCAAGTCCCTCGGTCGCAAGATCGGTTGAAGCTGCGTTGAGGGTGGACAACGAGACCGCGCCCGCTCCACTATGCATCAGGTCGAGGACAAATGGAAGACAGGTCACTTCAACGATTGCTGGTGCACAAGATGTGGAATCGCTTCTGACAACGATCGACGACCTTCTACTCTGCCTAGTCGCTGCCGACAATGTGTTGCTTATGATCGATACAGTACCACGAGATGGGCACAGGAAACGTTAGCTTGCTGATTCTCGCGCGCCAAAGGTTTAATAGCTCACGGAGAATGCTGCGTCTTCGCCTAGTGATCGAAAATTGTCCAAGGCTGCTAAGAAAGTCAGAGACAAGTGGCGGGCGAAGGAATGGTACGATGTCTATGCGCCTGCCTACTTTGGCGAAAAGAAAGTCGCCTCAATTCCCTGCAGCAACCCAGCCAAAGTGATTGGGCGAGTAGTCGAGACGACACTCTATGACATAACAAATGACTTCTCTCATCAATCACAGAAGCTGTACTTCCTAGCCGCCAATGTCAAAGGCATGCGGGCGGACACCATACTCAAAGGACATGAATACTCAGCGGACTATCTTCGCAGCCTGGTCAGACGCGGAAGCACACGCATAGATGCCATCTTCAATGTCACCTCTAGGGACCAATATGTCACCCGTGCGTCTGTGGTAGCGTTCACAAGGGATCGAGTCAACGCCAACCAGCAGCATCTCATTAGGAGCATAATGAGGAAGACAATAGAAGAGAAAGCCGGAACATTGGCTTATGACCAGCTCTGCCACGAAATGATTTTAGGCATCTTCGGTTCCGAAGTGTACAACCTTGCCAAGAAGGTCTCGCCACTGCGGCATGTTGGAGTGCGGAAGTCGAAACTGCTAGTGATACCTGAAGGCGTGATGGCGAAACCCGGCGAGCTGGTAGCGCAGGCGAAAAAGGTTGAAGCTTAACGGCCTCGCCTTTGGTACAGTCCTTTGATCTCTTCTTGCAATTGTGAAAGCTGTCTTCGTAGATCCTTGCTTACTGCATCGCGCTCCGCCAGAGCATGGGTTTCAGAGGCTAGTCTATCAAACCGAAGGATCGCGATACGAACTCTTTCCTGAAGTTCTCCTATCTTCTCTGTCTCATGTAGGTAGCCCGCAAGGGCGCCCAAAATGGCTCCCGCGGTCAGGCCAGCCGCAAACGAAGCGAAATCGAATGCCAATGGCTATCTCGTTCCAGCAGAAGCGGGTTTGAACTTGTGAGGCTTTTAAGAGCGGCGGTCGATTGATGCAAGCAAACCGGGCACGGTGGATTCAACTCCAAAAGAGCCAGGAGAGCTGTTTGTGAGATCTTCAGGCCGAGTCATGAAAGCTGTCGTCTTAGCCGCCGGCAAAGGCGTTCGTCTCTGGCCGCTCACCGAGAACAAATCCAAACACATGATCCCAGTCGCGGGCAGACCAATACTGGAGCATGTAGTGTCGGCCATCAGATCGTCTGGAATACGTACGATAATAATGGTGGCCGGATACCAAGACGAGCTGATCAAGAAGCATCTAGGCGACGGACGTAAATGGGGGGTCAAAATCGACTACATACGCCAGTCGGATATCTCTGGGACGGCAAGTGCCATCTCCGTAACCCGTGAACTCGTAGACGACGGCGATTTTCTTGTGGTGTATGGAGATCTGCTGGTGAGCGCCGGTGCGATCAAACGTGTTCTGGAGACCTACAGAAGGAAAGGACGCAAGCAAACCGTTGGGCTGGTTCCAGTCTCACGCCCTGAATCGTACGGAATGGCGAAGACCTCCGGGGAATGGCTCATCGACATCATCGAGAAGCCGCAACCCTCAGAAAGCCCAAGCGATCTCGCCAACACTGGGATCTATGTCCTGAGCCCAACCATATTCGACCACATACGAGCCGCGAATCGATCGGGGAGAGGCGAATTCGAGATAACAGACGTAATATCCTCTCTTGCCAGAAACGGAACACCGCTCGCATGGGCAAGCATCGGTCCGCTAGACTGGCAAGACATCGGGCGGCCCTGGGATGTTCTCTCAGCCAACGCGAGCTTGCTGACCCGGACCAAGCGATCAGTCAATGGCATAGTTGAGAGAGGCACGATTGTGAAGGGGCGCGTCGCGATCGAGAGAGGCGCAACAGTGAGGACCGGAACTGTAATCGAAGGACCCGCGTGGGTCGGTAAGGGCGCCATCGTGGGGCCATATGCTCACATCCGCGCATGCACATCGATTGGGCGCGGAGCAGTGATTGGCAACTTCTGCGAAATCAAGAACAGCATAATCATGGACGGCACCCACATAAGGCACCTATCCTACGTCGGCGACAGCATCATAGGAGAGAGGTGCAACTTCGGGGCTGGCACGATCGTAGCCAATGTCAAGCTCAACGACAAAACTGTGCGAATGAAGATCAAGGACAAACTCGAGGATAGCGGCCTCAGAAAGTTGGGCACCATCACTGGAGACAACGTTAAGACCGGTATCAACTCTGCCATCATGCCGGGAATCCGGATAACTTCCGGAGCAAGAATCCCAGCCGGGTCAGTTGTCTGCGAAGACATCGTCCAAGCGTAGGCTCGGCATCGAGGACCGCGTGTCATCCTCGCTTCTTCGCGCTTACTATCGAGATTACATCTCCGTCCTTGAGTACGTGGTCCTCGCCAATCCGCATCTTGGACCTGACCTCGACTCCGTAGAGAAACCCCTCTCCTAGGTCAGAGTGGATCATCCCAGCGAACTGTTTCGCAGTCGTGCCGAAGGGAACAAGGTACACGTCGGGAAGCACCCGGCCTTTGTGATCTGTAAGACTCTCAGGGTTCTCGACCGGGTACACCGCAATCATTCTGAGCATCTTGAAGAAGGCGTGGTCGATGGCGGCCTGGACACCAGTCGAGCCCCACGGAATGAGTATCTTCTCTCGTATTCTGTCCAGCGCGTCCCTCTGTTCAGCTGACAGGGTCTGGCTTGTGGTCTTGAAGTTGCTATCACCGGGTTTGTAGTCCGTGAAACCTTTCTCTGCGGTTCTCCTAAGCGCCAGCTCTGCCTCGGCACAGCACGGAATCACAGGGTATCCCAGTTTCCCAAGAGTGTCCGTGTTCTCCTTTGCGACTGGAATGTCAATCTTGTTCGCAGCAATGAGCATGGGTTTTGTGATACGTCTCAGTTCGTGAAGGAACTTGAGGAGCTGGTCTTCGCTCCATCTGCTCGGGTGAGCAGGATCGAGCCCGAGGTCCTCTTGAGACTTCAGCACATGGGCACGCCTGACACCGAGCCCGCTGAGTCTTTCCTCGAGGACTGTGCCCATGTCTTCTTTCGTTCCTTCGATCCTCTTGATGGTCCTATCCCAGTCTTTCTTGATGATTTGGAGGAGCCACATGTCAAGCTCCTTCTCGAGAAACTCAACATCTTCCCGCGGATCATGCGTGCCCACATCGCATGGTTTTCCCTCGATGTCCGTTGCTCCGGCCGCATCTACTATGTGGATTAGTGCGTCAGCTTGTCTGATCTCATCCAAGAACTGGTTTCCGAGACCTCTTCCTTGCCATGCACCAGGTACCAGTCCAGCGCAATCCACGAGCTCCACGGGCACTAGTCGAGTTCCGTCGATGCATGCTGAATTGGCAGGATTATCTTGAACCTCGAATTCTCTGCATACGCACGGGGTCCTGACATACCCCATTCCCCTGTTCGGCTTGATTGTTGTGAACGGATAGTTCGCAATAGCAACATGGGCCAGGGTCGCGGCACTAAAAAACGTGCTCTTGCCGACATTGGGTTTTCCTACAACACCTACGGAAAAGCCCACAGTGAATCACTGTTCTCGGCACACCATATGCGCTGTGTTATCTATTCAAGCTTCGTAGGAACGGAGAACCTACATCTCGAGCGAGGCCGCCCTCTGCAAATGTTGCTTGGCGCTCATTATGGTGAGGCGGGACAAGCTTTATCGAGCCGTTTCCTCGTCTGTTGAGGACCTATATCTGGGAGACAGGAAGGAAAACAGCCGGCGGCAAGACATGGGCGCATACAAGTATCTGTCAAAAGCATGGATGAAACGCAAGGGTACAGACCTCAACAAGTACCTTCGCCAGGAGGCTATTGCCTGGAGAAGAGATCGTGTGATCAAGCGTGTCGAGTTCCCAACTCGCCCGGATCGAGCGAGAACTTTGGGATACCGCAAGAAGCAGGGTTTCATTGTGGCTAGAGTGCGGGTTAGGAAAGGGGGCGCCAGGAAGCCCCGCCCGACATCAGGCCGAAGACCCAAAGCGCTCGGTGTCACCAAGTTCACGAGAGGGAAGAGTCTGAAACACATAGCGGAAGAAAGGGTAGCGAGAAAATACCCGAACATGTCAGTGCTGAACTCTTACTACGTGTGGGAAGACGGCACCAGCAAATGGTTCGAGGTCATACTGTTTGATCCCAACCATCCTGCCATCAAGAAAGACCACACGATTCACCACGCGCTTGCAATTGGCGCATAGGATGAGTGGATCGGCTTGGCCGGATCACCAGCACCTGAGGCACTAGTCCGACGATTTGTTGCAAGCAAGCTCAGGTTCAAGAAGGCGCGAGGATTCTCGCTTGGCGAACTTCAACAAGCGGGTCTTCATACATCTCAGGCTCGCTCTGCTGGCATCAGAGTAGACCCTCGCAGATCTACAGTTCACCCCCAGAATGTGGCCGCCCTGAAAGCCTTTCTGAGTCCACCGGCCCCAGCAGCAAACGCCCCGGAGGCCTCCGAACCTGAAGCGGAAAAGCCCGTGGCCAAGGAAGCCCCGTCCATCAAGAAGACCAAACCACGCCGCAAGAGTCCTGTGAAGAAAAGGAAACGTTGACGGCACATCACAGTGCTTATTTTTCTGTCAACTAACGATACAACTGTTGGTAAGCAACGATTGCCTGACAAACGCAGGACCGTGATCATCAAACTCGGCGGATCAGTAATAACGGACAAGAAACGGGCATCCAGGGCTAATCTCGACTCAATCCATCGGATAGCGAGAGAGCTCGCCAAACGTAAGGAGAGACTCGTTCTTCTAAACGGCGCAGGTTCCTTTGGACACATCCCCGTGAAACGTTATCGCCTCGACAGAGGCTTCAGCGCACAGAAGATGAACTCGTTTGTGCAGACAAAGCTACAGCTACTGAAGCTTCAGGAGATCCTTACTTCAATCCTGTGCAGCCACGGGGTCCCCGCGGTACCGTTCACTTCGTCCAGTTTCATGACAGCCCGGTCGGGGAGGCTCTACAGAGCCGACCTGACTCCACTTCGCAAGTTCCTCAGCATGGGCCTCGTTCCCCTGCTAGGAGGCGATCTAGTTCCGGATCTCAATCAAGGCTGGAGAGTAGTTTCAGCGGACCAGATGGCATCTTGGATTGCACCGCGAATAGGTGCGTCAATGATGATCTATGGAACAGATGTCGATGGTCTATACTCACGTGATCCCAAGACTGCGGATGATGCACGCTTGATAAGCACAGTCGCCTGTCGAGATGTCAGATCAGTTGCCAAAGCTGCTCTAGGCTCAAGAATGCCAGACGTCACGCTCGGAATGCGAGGGAAGATACTTGAAGCCGAGAGAGCCGCGAGAAGGGGAGTAGAAGTAGTCATCATGAACCTCACGAAACCCAAGAATCTGCATCCGATTCTCGACGGTAAACAAGGGAAATGGACAAGGATACTTCCAGAGAAGTGACTGCTAGAGTAGGCTGAGATTCCCCGTCAAGGTGTTGACAAGCGAAGATGGTGCGGGGCCGATCGCGAGGCAAGTTGTCGTTCCGGGCTCGATCTGAGTAAGGCCCCGATCAGTGATCAGAGCAAATGGGATTCTCAGTTCTCTCGCTCGTCTTTCCAGCTGAAGGATATCTTCCAGAGAATCCACCCCTACTGCAACCTTGCATTGGCCCTCATCCAACCAGGCCTTCCACCATCCAGCGGACTTCTTACGAGCTTCTTCGGCCGCCGAGACAGCTGCGTGGGCTACTTGGACTGCAATCTTGCCTTTCCCCATATCGAGGTCTCGCCTGACCACAATCACCTGCTTGAATTCGAAGTCGATCAGTGCAAGTCACCGATGCCAGGGCCTCTAGCTTTGAACGTAGCAACTAGTAAAAGCCACTTACAAGAGCATTCCTTACAGCAATCGGTCGCGTTGTGATATGACCGCTCGGCAGTCGCATCTCTTTTCGGCGAATTTCACCGCCATCGCTCATGCAACAGAAGACATAGGCAAAGTGGAGCACGCGCTCGGGTTCCTGGTAGCACTCGTCGCAAGGACTGAGATTGCCCTTACTCGTCGGTATCTGAAGGGCCATTATGGAAACATGATCACGACTGTTTCAGGGAAATTGTCGGCAAAGGAACTATCCTCCGAGTCTCTCAGCATAATATCACAGAAGCTTTCAGAATCGGACAAGCAGTTCCTCTCTGACTGTGCAAAGAGCTGTCTCGATGAAGAAGGCAACCTCTATCTGAGATTTGACAAGCAAGAGGCCCTTCTTGGGAATCTGAGGCTCTGTCAAGGTGATCCAATTCGGATGAAGGTGAAGTTTGCTCCTTACTACGATGCGGAGGCAATAATCAGAGTTTGCAGAGAGAGTGGTCTCATCTCATGAGATCTTACGCCGATCTCCATCTCTGCCCTTCATTGGACGATATGGACAACGCTCGTTCAATGGCAAATGCGTTGACTGAACTTCAGACGAAGATGATCGGTCTGCTTGTGCCGCCAGACCGATTGTCATCTTCCGAACCGGTGGTCGAAGTGTTCGGGAATGCGGGTCTTGACGTGGCCACAAGGTTGGACCTTAGACCCAAGTCTCGAGAGGAGCTTCTCAGGAATCTCAGCAGATTTAGAGGCAAATACGAGATTATCTCAGTTGAGTGTAGGACGCCCTCTGTTTCCAGAGTGGCAGTCCGAGACCGACGAGTCGACATCGTCTACTTTCCAAAAAGAGAACCGCGCAACTTGCTGCGGAGTAGACTTGCGGAGACATGTCGTGCCGCTTTGGAGTTCAACCTGTCTGAATTGATCTCCGGGCCCGGATTTGAAGCGCGGCTTCATGTGTTCAAACGCGAAATCGAGACCGCCGTTGACACCTCAATAGATGTGATTGGTTCCACGAAGGCAGCAAATCCATACGAGTTGAGATCCCCTAGAGACATAGCAGCACTCCTGCACTTGATCGGGCTTCCACTTGATGCCGCACTGAGGTCCGTGTCAGATAACGCGGATACGATGGTGAAGAAAAACCGACAGAGACTTGGTAGACCGCAGCTCGAAGAAGGTGTCAGGATCCTGAGGAGGTCGGCAAGACACGCGTAGATACTCGCGGAGATATGTCCTCGTTAGACTCCTTTCGACGAACCCGATCTCAACGGAAGTCATCGAACGTACGGTCCAGAGCTGCATCGAACAGATGGTGGGCAACTTCGGAGCGGTGGAGATCACGGCACGAATGATCGGCTTCAACGAGGCGAGTGGTATGGCTGTCTTCAGTTGCAGATCGGATTCAGTCGAGAGACTACGTGCAATTCTGACGCTCATCACGCACATGGGTGGCAACCCAGTAGCCGCGGCGATTGTGCGCTCCTCCGGTACAATCAAGGCGCTCGGAGTGCCCGTCCGAAGACGCACACGGTAGAACGCTGCCCGTCCCGCCCAGACCTCGCGTAGAGCGGAATCAAGCATTGGCACGTTTCCGGAATGCGGTCTGGAAACCATATTCCATATTCAGAGCAGGAGCGAGGCTGCGGTTCCAAGAATTGCGATGATGAGCATCATCGGAAGCGCGACGGCGATACTCATCATAGAGGCCAGATACCCCATCAGATAGGTAGCGAATGAGGCAACCATCAATCCGAGGCTCAGATTCAACGCATAAGTCAACCCCAATCTTCTATGTGGCATCCTCAGACCTACCAAGCCGTTCACGGCTGGAAATGTGATGAAGACCGGAATGCCAGTCAAGACGACCGCAAGGTAGGAGGGCGTCGTGCCCCAAGGAGCACGGACCCCGAGGCCAAGAGCTACGTATGCAAGCAGGAATAGAAGAGCAACAATTGCGAACGCCACCCGGAGCGTCCTGGCTTCCCCGCCCAGCCTACTCACGACTCTCCCGGTCATGAAATCTGCGAAAACTCCGACACCAATCCAGGCTGCAACAAGCGCTGTACTCAATGATGGACTGAGTCCACCTACGAGATTGAAGTATAGCGGCATGTATCCCGTGAAGAGAATGAATGTCGCGGTACTCAATGAAGAAACCGTGGCCAACACCGCGAAAGCGGACTTCGTGGATCTTGTGTTCCTCTGAGGAGCCTCCTCGTTGACTTCGCCGACCGGAATCGCTGGCTGTTTGTGAATGGCAACATGATGTCTCATGACCATCCTTGCAAAGTATGCGAACAGGGCTGCTCCAATCGCACCCCATGTCCAGAATGGTATCTTCCAGCCCCACATTTCCGAGAGCAATCCTGTGGAGAAAGTTGCCAGCGCCAGGCCGATGTCCCCGATCGCCGCTTGGAATCCAAAGGCTGCGGTCTTGTTCTGAACGTAGGTGCGCCCTATCGAAGCAAAGCTAACGGGATGATAGACAGCTGCTGCACAGCGAAGCAAGACGTAGAAGATGAGCACCTGTGTGAATGTGGAACCTAATGGGAAGGCAAGATCCACGGCGATTATGCCTGCGAATCCGAGAACTAATGCCCGATCAGCGTGGCCTATGTCTGACAGAGACCCAAAGATGAACTGCAGCAGCATTGTCGCTACGAGTCCGAGACTAAGGATCGTGCCGATCTCAACGAAGCTGAGTCCGAGGCTGAGTCTCATAACAGGCAAGGCTGACGCAAAGAGCGCGAGAGAACCATCGTTCATGCAGTGGAACACGCTGAGTGCGTGCAACATACGGGAGTCGTCATTCAATGCTCACTCAGCAACCGCCGCGAATCGCACCCAACAGCAACCTCTCAGTTATCCATTGCGGATAAGAGACACCGGCCATTGTGGGACTGATGTGAGGGCCAAATAGGTGGACACCGCTTTCCTGGTCAAAGGACTCGTCATAGGTTTCTCGATTGCAGCACCGGTAGGGCCGATCGGCATGCTGTGCATACGTCGCACACTAGGCGATGGGCGGGTCGCTGGATTGTTGTCCGGTCTTGGCGCAGCCACTGCTGATGCGATCTACGGCTGCATCGCTGGTTTCGGGGTTGTTTTCGTCTCTACCATCTTGCTTACTCAACAGGTCTGGCTTCGTCTCGTTGGCGGCGTGTTCCTTTGCTATCTCGGTGCTAGAACCTTTCTCGCTAGTCCTGAGGAACGAATCAGCGCGACGAACCCGCTTGGCCTGGCCGGCATCTATCTCTCGACTTTCTTCCTCACACTGACCAATCCAATGACAATCATCTCGTTTGCCGCCATATTCGCAGCGTTAGGAGTTGGCAACACAAGCGGGAGCTACATCTCAGCAGTGACATTGGTGGTGGGAGTCTTCGTTGGATCGGCTCTATGGTGGCTCATCCTCAGCAGCATCGTCAGCCTGTTTCGATCCAAACTCAAGCCTGGCTGGCTGAAGTGGGTAAACAGGTTGTCGGGTCTTGTCATTCTGGGGTTTGGTGTCCTCGCCATCTTGAGTTTGAGACTCTGACAGCTACGCCCGTCGTAGCATCGTACCGTCCTAGAATGGCCCATCTGGGGAAACTTGCGACAAGCCATGCTTCTTGTGGCATGCGGTCATGACCCAAATGAACGGCAATCTCAAGCAAAGACATGCTGGCTATGCTGTGCCGGATTTCCGATCGCATGCAAGGTTGACCAGTGTTTTCTTCATGAGTTCTATGTCCTTGAGACGTACAAATTCGTCGACTCCGTGAAAGCGGCAGTCACCGCGAATCGGCCCGAAACTCACGACTGGAATACCGACCTTCGAGAAGTAGTGGCCGTCATTTCCACCAAGTTCTCCTGCTAGCGGAATCGTCTTCCCGAAAGCTCTGCTGGCCGCTCTTGAGAACTGCGTGACAAAAGGATGCTTGGAGTCTGTAAAGTAGTTGGACGGGTTCTGCTGAGTGTATTCAAGCGTCGCGTCCACCTTCTGTGAGGACCGCAGTTTCCTGAAGTACGTATCGAGGCTCGCCTTTGCATCCTGGTAGTTCTCGTCCGGGCACACGCGAAGGTCGAATCTTGCCTCGCATTCTCCAGGAATAATGTTCTCTTTCTCGCCTGCACTGAGCATGGTGAGCGAGAATCTTCCCCAGATCCGCTTGTACGGCGAGCCGGGAGGTGCCAGGATTCTCGACTTGACTCGTTGACGAATTGCCGAGTACTTCGAAAGTCTTCCAAGGAACGGAATCGCCTCATCTATTGCATTCTTCGCAAGATGAGGATACCCAGCGTGACCCTGCTTCCCCTTCACGATCACCTTTCCCCACAGTATGCCGCTGGCTCCGATCGAAACGCAGGAAGGCGCAGCATCAACCACAACCGCGGCATCTCCTCGAAGCTTCACGTGATTCACTAGGTATCCCAAGCCCAGCTCGCCTCCAACCTCCTCGTCAGGACAAGCAAGTAGTGCAACGTTTGCTCTTGGCGTCAGGGTTATGAGTTCTCTCAACGCCGCCATCGCACACACTATGGCTGATTTGTCATCGGCGGCACCACGCCCGAAAGCTCTGTCACCTTCTACTGTGAGCTTGAATGGTTCGTGATGCCAACCACTTCCAGCTGCTACGACATCGTAGTGGGTTGCGATGAGAATCGTCTCCTTTGCACCCACGTCAAGACGGGCAATAATGCTCGGTCTCGGCTTCTTGTCAGGCGCCAGTTCGACTGCATCGTAGACTTCGGTCTTGAGTCCGATAGATTCAGCTTCTTTCTTGATCACGTTCACGCACTCGACGTAGCCGGTCTTCAGGTTGGAATCTGAGTTGATCTCAACCAGGCGTGATAGAAGATCCATGTCCTTCGAGAGTTCCATCTCACATCACCGCGCACTGTCTTAGTCCCTGGCAGTGTGCTCTCAATAGGTTTGCGCTACCCTTGGCGAAAGAAGTTATAGGGCGTCATCCTGAATGCAATCCGGGGATGACGAAGCCAGTCCCAGACAGATCTTCTTGCTGAAGGAAATGACGAGCTCTGCGACGGGCGGACCCAAACATCCACGAGTACGTAGGATGCGGGGCTATGTGCCGGGTGCTCTGCTACGTACTCGTTAGTCTCATCCAGGAAAGAAGTAGGGAACACTCTGCTGTGCGGAGGGAACTGAGCCTCTTCTCCTAGCATGGTGTTCTCTGACTTTTCGTTCTCTGATGGTGATGACGCCAGATTGAGTCACAACGTGATACTCGTCCATTCTCATGTGGTGGACAGCTCGTTTGACTAGGTCCTTGACCTCTTGTATGCTCGGATGAGGCCCAGGCTGATCGTCCCCTCCCACTAGCACTGAGCCACGATGAACTCGCGTCTGCACCTTGAGTTTCTCACGGAGGAATCTGGCCAGTAGCTCACGGTCTCCATGGAATTCCCTTGCATCGACTTCTATCATTGGCCCACACTCGATCAAGATCAGTGACGCAGGCTAGGCATGTTAAGTCAGTACTTCCGATGGAAGTTGCTTTTCGGGTTTTGGTTGGGCTGCACCTTACCGCCAAAAACACGTCACCCAACGTTCGTTGCTGGAGGGTCGATGCACGAGAATGGCAATTGGTTTCGCCATCGCTGGTCGGGGCGCATCTAGCGTTTAGAACTGAGCTTGCTCACGCAAAGCGCTGGATTTAGATAGTCCGCTAATTGACTAAGGAGAGAAAGCGACCTAGTATTCTCCCAAAACACGGCAACGGGGAGCGAAGGTTGCGGGAAGAAGGTAACGCATCAGCATAGAAGGGTGAAGATGTTTGTCAATGTTTTCCGTACCTGGAGCCTACGACCGCGCGATCACCGTTTTCTCACCAGACGGTCGGCTCTTTCAGGTTGAATATGCCTCTGAGACAGTGAAGAGAGGTGCAACCGTCCTTGGAATTGCTTCACCTGAAGCAGTCATTCTGGCGGCAGAGGAGCGGGCCACCTCGAAGCTTCAGGATCCCTCGTTCATGTGGAAGATCTTCCAGATTGACGAGCATGTGGGTGCGGCCGTTGCAGGGCTGAGCTGTGATGCCCACATCCTTGTTGACCAGGCGAGGATCTATGCGCAGAGCAACCGGCTCCTCTATGACGAGCCAATTGATGTTGAGATCCTGACTCGAAGGATTGGCGAAATCAAGCAGCTCTACACTCAGCATGCAGGCGTCAGACCATTTGGAATCTCGATTCTCTTTGGAGGAATCGATCGCAAGGGAAGCCGTATCTTCTGGACAGATCCAAGCGGCGCCTATCTTGCTTACAAGGCGTGGGCAATCGGAGCAGGTGGCGACGTAGCGAACGAGATCCTCGAACAAGAGTACAGAGACTCGATAACCCTCGAAGAGAGCATTGTGCTGGCCCTGAAGTGCATGAGCAAGGTGCTTGAGGACAAGATCGATGCCCAGAAGATCAGAGTAGCGCTGATTCCAGCGGCAACAAAGAAGTTCGAGAAAGTTGCGCCCGCGGACGTCGAAAAGTACCTCAAGAAGCTCGAGTCAGCCAAAAAGGCTGGCACCAAATGAGCGACAAGTATACGACTGCACGGATAACCAAGAGCGGGGAGAAGTTCGAGATCCTCGTCAAACCCGAGCCTGCCCTCGACTACAAAATGGGCAAGGCCATGCCCATCTCCCAAATGCTCGTAATCGACGAGATCTATGCTGACTCCAGTAAGGGAACACATGCCTCGGCTGAGAAGCTTCAGAAGGCGTTCGGAACCACCGACCCGCTAGCCATCGCCGAAGAGATAATGAAGCATGGCGAGCTTCAGCTAACCACCGAACAACGCAGGCAACTCGTGGAAGACAAGAGGAAGCAGATCATCGCCTTCATCTCACGTAACTGTATAGACCCAAGAACCGGTACGCCTCATCCACCGCTCAGGATCGAACAAGCCTTTTCTCAGATACGCATGGTCGTTGATCCCTTCAAGCCGGCAGACGAGCAGGCAAAGGGCGTGATCGATGAGCTTCGGGCCTTGCTCCCGATCAAGGTCGAGAAGATGAGAGTTGCCGTGAAGGTGTTTCCAGAACACGCGGCAAAGGCGTACGGCTCGATCAAAGGATTCGGCACGATCACGAAGGAAGAGTGGCAATCCGACGGATCCTTAGTAGCCCTCGTCGAGATGCCGGCCGGCCTCTACAGTTCATTTGTCGATCGGATTGGCAAAATCACTCAGGGGACTGTCCAGACAAAAGTGTTAAAGTAGGCGGTTTTGCCCTTCAGCTCGTTGCCTTGCTGAAATGAGATGGAGTAGTTGACAATATTCGCTGAGAACAAGCAGCTGGTCGCACCTGGGGAGCTACTCGCAGAAGGATCATACTTCCCCGGCGAGAATACCTACAGGGAAGGAAACAAGATCTATGCTTCAAGGATTGGCCTGGCCGAGCTGGTGGCCAACAAGCTGATCGTTGTTCCGCTGAAAGGTTGCTACATCCCCAGAGTCGATGACTTTGTGATCGGCCGTGTTGTTGACATCGCAATGTCAGGCTGGATTGTTGGCATATCTGCACCATACCCAGCACTGCTTCCCTTGTCAGAGACTCCCGCATCTAGGGGAATGGCAGCAAGGAAGGATCTCACCAAGATTTTCAACGTGGGAGATCTTTTGATGGCAGAGGTTATTGCATTCGATCGAACACGCGATCCGCTACTGACCATCAGAGGTCGTGGACTGGGCAAGGTCTCTTCGGGGAGAGTAGTTCACATCTCACCGGCGAAAATCCCCAGATTGATCGGTAGAAAAGGCTCCATGATTAGCATGCTCAAGAAGATGACTGGTTGCGAGATTATTGTAGGTCAGAATGGCACAGTTCTGGTGTCGGGCCGCCAGCCCAAGAATGAGCAAACTGCGATGGCGGCAATGCTTATGATCGAACGAGAGGCGCACACGCGAGGACTCACTGATCGCGTGAGCGAGATGATGAATAGAGAGTTGAAGTGAAGTAGAAATGAATGAGTCGGAAGTAAGGCTGATCGACGATAATGGTATTCGCGTCGACGGAAGAAGACTCGACGAGCTTCGGCCAATCAAGATGGAAGTTGGAGTATTGGACAAGGCCGATGGCTCAGCGTACATCGAGCATGGAAAGAATCGTATTATGGCCGCCGTGTACGGCCCTCGCGAGGCACATCCAAAGCATATCGCGCTTGCAGACAGGGCAGTTATCAAATGCCGTTACCATATGGCGCCATTCTCTGTAGAAGAGAGAAAATCCCCAGCGCCATCGAGGAGAGAACTTGAGCTTTCCAAGGTGATCAGAGAGTCTCTGGAATCCTCAGTCATGTCGGAGTTGTATCCTCGGACCTCGATCGATATCTTCATTGAGGTTCTCCAATCTGACGGCGGGAGCAGATGCGCAGGCATAACGGCCGCCTCCCTAGCACTGGCCGACGCAGGCATACCACTCAGAGAGATCGTTGCGGCATGCGCAGTCGGAAAGGTCGCTGGGAGGGTCGCGCTGGATCCATCAGACATTGAAGACAAGCAGGGAGATGCGGATCTTCCGGTCGCCTTCATGCCAAAGTCCAACTCAATTACACTGCTCCAGATGGATGGATCGTTGACTGAAGAGGAATTCAATCAAGCGTTGAGCATGGCTATCGATGCATGCAAGAAGATTAACCAGTTGCAGATTGAAGCGCTCAAGCGGAAATACGTTTCAGTGAAGGAACAAGCTGAAGAGAGACAGGAACCGAAGGAGGCGACGGCCTGATGTCAACTACACCACAGCTGCCGCCGGTCGCCAAGATAGAGCAAAAAACCGTTGTCGACTTTCTGGCGGAAGGGAAACGGATAGACGAACGTGGACTGACGGAGTACAGGAGCATAAAGATCGAAACAGGGATCGTCCAGAAGGCAAACGGCTCCGCCATGGTGCACCTAGGAAAGACGAAAGTTCTGACCGGCATCAAGGTCGAACTGGGACAACCGTTCCCAGATACACCGAACCAAGGAGTCCTGACCGTGAATGCTGAGCTTGTGCCCATGGCTTCGCCCTCGTTCGAGCCTGGTCCTCCAAGCGAGACAGCGATTGAACTCGCAAGGGTAGTGGACAGAGGACTTAGAGAGTCAAAGGCCCTTCCTCTCAAGACTCTCTGCATTGAACCCGGAAAGAAAGTGATGGTGGTCTTCGTGGATGTTTACGTTCTTGACCACGATGGAAACCTGATCGATGCCTCAGCCATGTCTGCGCTGTCCGCGCTGATGACTTCGAAAATGAAGCAGTACAAAGTTGAAGGCGGAGAAGTGCAGATAGAGGACGAGCTTGTTCCATTGGGGATCCAAAACGAGCCTGTACCAGTGACAACCGCAAAGATCGGCGGAAACATGATCTTGGACCCATGCTTGGAGGAGGAGCGGGTAATGGATTCACGGCTCACGGTCACCTCCGGTCGTGACGGAGACATTTGTGCTATGCAAAAGGGGGGCATGGGCTCGTTTGCTGATCAAGAAGTTAGGCAGGCCGTCAAGATCGCGATCGAGAAAGGTAAGGAGATTCGCGAAATCATCAGAGGAGCGACTGCTAAGACATGAAAGTGAAGAAGGTAGGTCCCGCAGGAACTTTCGGTCCGAGATACGGAACGATGGTTAGGAGACGGTATGCAGAAGTAATCAGTGGGATGCACGTACCGCATGAGTGTCCTAGATGCCATTTGCGAGCCGTCAAACGACTAGCGGTCGGCGTCTGGAGCTGCCGAAAATGCGGCGTCAAGTTCGCTGGCGGCGCGTACCTCCCAACCACGAAGTTGGGAGATGTTTCAAAGCGAGCTGCGAGGGAAGGGCTAGCTGCTGGAGTGCTCGCTGCAGAACTCAAGGAAAAAGCAGAAGCACGTGCTACTGAAGACAAAGCAGCAGCGGCAGCCCGCGAGAAGCGAAGAAGGCGAAGAAAGAAGCCTGAGAAGCCTTCTAGCGAGACCACGGAGTTGCAGGAATAGCGAGTACGAACTAGTTCCCCATGCGGACAGATTCGATACTCCGGACACTTCGGCCGAAGAGATCACGTGACCGCAAGCGCTTTCCGGTCCAAACTGCTCTGCTTGGCGAACTACATGCCGCGCCCTATCAGCGCTCATGAGAGGTTCATGAGGTGACGCCATTTGGGAACGGCGAGAGCAGAAGCAGAGATCTCAATACCCTATGCCACGAAGTCAGATGCTGAAGCCCTGAAGCGAGCACTAGAACCGGAGACGGCGTCTTCCAAGGCTAGCCGGGCCTCTGTCCGTGTGAAGACACAGAACAAGGTGGTGACGATGAAGTTCCTTGCGAGTGATCTTGTCGCACTTCGAGCAATGTTGAACTCTTTTCTGAGGCTCGCAGCGACTTGGAGAAGGATATCTGAGGATCTGCGATCTCGAAACGAAGACGAACGTCGGAAAAGATGTATCAATGTGCCGAAGAAGCGGTGAACGGATTGTTTGGTCAATTCGACGCTGAGATGGAGAAACGCGGCCTAGACACTGCGCTCGTTGTCGGCGAAAGTACGTTGGGAAATCCTGAACTCTTGTATGTGACAGGAACAACGATTCCCCGTGGAGGTATCTTTCTCAAACGAAAACACGGAGATCCACTCCTAGTCGTCAGTAACATTGATGTCGGGAGTGCCAAACGAGGGCGCGTCCGTGACGTCCGAACGTACAGCGACTTTGGATATGAGAAGTTGCTGAAGAAACATGGCACAGAACGTGCCTACATCACGCTGATCGACTCGATACTGCGTTCGATTCATACTCGAGGAAGGGTCGCAATATACGGACGAAGTGAGTTCTCGCATCTTCTTTCTGTAGCGGATTCTCTTCGCAAAATGGGGCACAAGGTGACAGGAGAACGAGATAGCTCACTAATTGACTCATTGAGGGAGACGAAGGATCCGAGCGAAGTCAGCAGAGTTCGAAGTGTGGGGCTGCGTGCTGCTCGTGTAGTGCACGAGACCTTAGAGATGCTTCGTGAATGTGCGATCAGTTCAGGGAAACTCAAGCATAGGAGAAGGACGCTGACGATCAGCGCGGTCAAGTCAAGGATCAATGTCCTGCTGGCGGAACAGGACCTCATGGCGCCTGAGGGGACCGTCTTCGCGGTTGGTCAGAGTTCAGCAGATCCTCACGCGATGGGAGAACCGTCAGAGCCGGTCAGGGCTGGAACACCCATTGTGTTTGATCTTTTTCCAGTGAGCCCTGAGGGATACTGGTTTGATCTGACTAGGACCTTCGTGATTGGCAGGGCCAATCGCAAGGTCAAGGAGATGTTTCAGACTGTCTTAGATGTCCAGTTGCGATCGATGGATTTGATTGGGGAGGATATGCCCGCCCGTCAGGTGATGAACTCAGCCTGCGACATCTTCGAGAGGAACGGCTTCAAAACGATCAGGGCCACGCTGAAGGGAGACAAGGAAGCAGCAAGAATTGGTTTCATCCATTCTTTGGGACATGGCGTTGGACTGACGATCGGGGAAAGACCCTACCTTGGCCTGTTCAGCGACGACGTACTTCGAAGGAACCATCTCCTCACCGTTGAGCCGGGCCTCTATCATCCAAGTGTGGGGGGCGTCAGGATCGAGGATACCGTCCTCGTCAAAGGACGGCGAATAGAGAACCTTACACCCCTTGAGAAGGAACTGGAGATTTAGCCAGCGCGTCTCACCTGCCCAAGTCTAATAGGTCCGCTCGTCACCTGTATTGCAGGTGCACTTGCGGGATGGAAACGAAAGTAGTGAGAATAGACATACCCGAGGGGGCCAATGTCATACTCGGGCAGAGTCACTTCATCAAGACAGTGGAGGATCTCCACGAGGCCATCGCCGGAGGGGTTCCGACCGCAAAGTTCGGGATAGCATTCAACGAGTCAAGCGGACCCTGCCTTGTGCGGGTCTCAGGTAACGATCAGGACCTCACTAGTCTTGCAGGAAAAGCAGGTCTGAAAATCGGCGCTGGGCACTCCTTCATCATATTCCTCAGGGACGCCTACCCCATTAATGTGCTCGACAAGATCAAAGCCGTCCCAGAGGTCTGCTCGATCTATGCCGCGACCGCCAATCCCATCCAAGTCGTTGTGGCGGAAACCGGCCAGGGCCGAGGCATACTCGGAGTAATAGACGGCTCAAGACCCAAAGACATCGAGTCTTCCAAGGATGTTGATGAAAGAAGAGCATTCCTCAGGAAGATCGGTTACAAGCTATGAGTGGCGCAGTAGTCGTCTTTCCTCACCATCGTGTAAACACTTAATATGTCAACGTCGACTCAGAATCCAAATGAGGCGCGGTTAATGGGTGATCGACTTTGCAGGTTCCCTATTGTCAAGGACGCCTCTGTTCGATCTAGGTGAAAATCACTCGGAGATGCTCGTTCTCGAACGCCGATCGAGTGCACCTCAGCCATAATGTTCGTAGTAGACATGCAATGCAGTTTCGACAAGGAGGGATTTGGTTGTGACACTCAGAATCATGAACACTCTCGGAAGGAGGCTTCAGAGATTCGAGCCGCTTAGGAAGAAGACAGTAAGAATGTACACGTGCGGACCGACAGTGTGGAACTACGCACACGTTGGCAATTTCCGCACGTATGTGTTTCAAGACATCCTCAGACGATACTTGGAATACAAAGGCTACAAGGTAGTCCAGGCCACGAACATAACCGATGTCGATGACAGGACCATCCGCGAGTCCAAGGCAGAAGGAGAGACACTTCGCGAGTATACTAGAAGGTATGAAGAAGCCTACTACGCTGACGTCGAAGCGCTCAACATCAAGAAAGCCGAACACTATCCTCGTGCAACGGAACACATCGACGAAATGGTCGCACTTGTCGCCCGACTTATGCGCAAGGGATTTGCGTACGAAGCTGAAGGTTCCGTCTACTTCGACGTTTCGAAGTTCAGCAGATACGGCAGACTTTCTGGTACGCGCTTGAGCGAACTCAAGCCTGGTGCACGCGTTGACTCAGACAAATACGACAAGGACGAAGCAAGAGACTTTGTCTTGTGGAAGGGCTGGCGTCCAGAGGACGGCGATGTGTTCTGGGAGACTCCGATCGGAAAAGGCAGACCTGGTTGGCACATAGAGTGCTCGGCGATGTCCATGAAGTACTTTGGCTCAACATTCGACATACACTCTGGCGGAGAAGACCTGATCTTCCCCCATCACGAGAACGAAATAGCACAATCAGAAGCTGCAACCGGCAAGCGGTTCGTGAAGTATTGGTTACACTCAGCCATGCTCGTGGTCGGGGGCAGAAAGATGGCGAAGTCCTCGGGCAATTTCCTCATCCTTAGAGATCTGCTCTCCAAGGGTTACGATCCGATTTCTGTGCGGTATCTCCTCATGTCTGCGCACTACCGCGCACAGCTGAACTTCTCAGAAGAAGCACTCCAGGATGCGGAGAAGTCAGTCGAGGCTCTGCGAGGAACCTTGCGCCGTATTAGGAGCATCGACCCAAAAAGCAAAGGCAAGGGTGCCGGGCTCCGAAGACGTCTGTCCAGAGAAACATGGGAGTTTGAGAAGGCCATGGATGATGACCTGAATACTCCCAGAGCGCTTGCCGCACTGCATCACATAGCCAGAGCTGTCAACCGAGCTATCGACGAAGGAAATGTATCCGTACAAGACGCAGAAGGGGCGTATCGAACCATGTCAAATCTGGACACGGTCTTGGGAATACTCGCCGGACAAGAAGAACCTGCGACACTTCCACCTGACGCTGAACGGCTGATGAAGGCGAGAAATGAAGCACGCGCGAGGAAAGACTGGTCAACAGCGGATAGACTGCGAGGCCAACTCTCTGCGATGGGGATAGCCATCGAAGATACTGCCACAGGCACCGTGTGGAAACGAAAGCCCCAGTAAGGTCCCAAGGAAGTGCTGCGATAAGGTCCTTCGCACAGATTCAACTATGACAAAGGCTTTTTGGAGCAAGAAGCGATACCCAGACGGGTCAATGGAGTCCAGATCGACTTGGACGGAAGGATCCTCGGCACGCTCTTCTGGGCGGCGTTAGTCAACACCGTCTTCTTGGCCTTCAGCCTAATCAGGATATTCGCGGCAAAAGAGGTGAAATATGGTCTCGCTGACCTTTTCGACCCACAGTTCTACATCACAAATCCGATATTCATCGTTCTGATGATCATAGGGCCCGTGACTTTCGTCTCCGACTTGATGGTGTTCTCTGCCGCAGGCGAAGTCTCAACGAGGACCCTTGGACTGCTTGGGCTCAGCGCACTGAACCTTGTCGGAGTGGTTTTTGGATTTCTACAATTCGTGCTTGTGAACGTTCTGTTCTCTACGGAGCATATCTCCGGTCGTGTGTGGCTCCTAATGCTCCTGTGGTTCATACTCGTCGTCTCAGGAACAATCACGGGTACCATAATCATGGGTGAGCTCACCCAACAGTAGAGACCGCACAGCGTAGCACGAGCAAGCAGACCTTGGTTGCAGACATCATTATATGTCCGGCACCAAATCAGGAGCGCAAACGCCGGAACGACGAGAGACTATGAGCGCTGAAGACACCGATCTCAAAGGGGAAGATGAGGAAGTTTCCATCCGACAACCAGAGGTCAACATCGGGACTCTCGGTCATGTCGACAATGGCAAGAGCACGCTAGTGCAATCTGTCACGGGCGTCTGGACTGGAAGGCACTCGGAGGAACTCAAACGTGGCATCACCATTAGGATCGGATATGCAGACGTTTTCATCTACAGATGCCCCAAGTGCAAGCCTCCACACAACTACTCAACGGGCCCAAAGTGCCCACACTGCGGCTCCGAAACGAAGTTCAAGCGAGGCGTAAGCTTCGTCGACTGTCCCGGTCACCACAGCCTCATGGTTACGATGCTCTCAGGTGCGGCACTCATGGACGGTGCGCTCTTTGTCGTTGCGAGTAACGTCAAGTTTCCCCAAGCTCAGGACCGAGAGCATCTCTTGGCGGCGCAGATGGTCGGGATACAACGCGTGATAGTTGTGCAGAACAAAATCGACCTCGTCGATCGAACTCGAGCCCTCGAGAACTATGCAGAGATCAAATCCTTCAACAAGGACACAATTGCAGCCGACGCGCCGGTTATTCCTGTCTCGGCTCAACACGGTGCGAACACCGATGTCGTCCTGTACGAGATGGAGAAGAGAATCCCCACACCGAAGAGAGACCCGACTGCATCCCCACGCATGTATGTCCTCAGATCCTTTGACATCAACAGGCCTGGGACGGAGATTGAGGAGCTTCATGGTGGGATCCTTGGTGGATCCATCATTCAGGGTAGTTTGAGAGTAGGCGATGAGGTAGAGATAAGGCCTGGCCTCGGCGTCGAATCGGGGGCGAAGACTCACTATGAACCTCTGATTTCGAAGGTGACGAGTCTGAGCATTTCTAAGGGGCCTGTGACAGAGGCACGAAGCGGGGGTCTTGTTGGGGTTGGAACGTCCCTGGACCCATCTCTGACAAAATCTGATGGCCTCGTGGGCAGCGTGGTAGGAAAGGCGGGTGAGCTTCCCCCGGTCCTTGAGAAGCTTACTGCCGAAGTGATGCTTTTCGAGAGAGCTGTTGGAACCGAACAACTCGTCCCGGTCGACAAGATACGTACAAACGAGCCGCTCGTCCTGAACGTAGGAACCGCGGTCACATCAGGTGTAGTGACCTCAGCCAGGGAGGACATAGTGGACGTAAGCCTCAGAAAACCTGTCTGTCCAATACCTGGCTTCAAGATTGCCGTGAGCAGACGTATCGGTGACAGCTGGCGCCTCATCGGTTTCGGTACACTAAAGGGATAACATGTGGCAGCGACTGTCTACCTGGACACAAGCTTCCTCATGCTCTCAGCGAAGTTCCATCTTGACGTGCTGTCAGAAGCAGAGAGCCTCCTTCAGCGCAGAATCCAGTTTGTAGTTCCATCTGCGGTGTTGGAGGAATTGAGAGGCCTAGCGCATGATCGTGGTGCACCTGGGAGGGATGCGAGAGTCGCGCTGAAACTGGTCGAAGGAGTCAAGGTACGTCGCCTCCCATCGGAAGCGTCGTCGGACGCCGACACGATACTCATCGAAGCCGCGAAGCTCCCGAACACAATCGTTGCCACCGCGGACTCCACGATTCGAAAGAAACTCCGAGCTATCGATAAGCCTGTCATTTTCCTCAGGGAAAAGGCTAAGTTGGAGCTTGAAGGCATTGAGGCAAGCTACTGGTAGATACGGACTAGTATCATGATTGAAATCGGCGATAGCCTTGTTCAGAGTTTTGACGATTGAGGACATAGTTAGGATTCCGCCGAAGAGTTTCGGCAATCCAATTGACAAAGCGGCCACGGATCAAGTGAAACTCAAGTATGAAAACATCGTTGACGAGCAGTTAGGATATGCAGTGTTTGTGGTCGATGTTACCGTAGATCCGGTTGGGAAGATACTGCCGGGAGACGGCTCGACACATCATCGAGTAACCTTCAAGCTTCTCAGCTTCTATCCGGAAATGCACGAGGTCGTGGAAGGGGAAGTGGTGGAGGTCACAGATTTCGGAGCCTTCGTAAGGATCGGACCAGAAGATGCCCTGCTCCACGTGTCACAGATCATGGACGACTACATATCATACGATGAGAAGCACGGAGTTCTGGTGGGAAAGGAAAGTCAGAGAAAGATCGCGAAGGGTGACTTTGTGAGAGGGCGGATAATCGCAGTCAGCTTCCCACGGGGAGGAACAGGTGGAAAGATCGGTATCACAATGCGCCAGCCCTACCTCGGCAAGCTAGAATGGGTTGAACAGGACATACGTCGCGCACGAGGATCAAAAGAGGAGAAGCCGGCTTGACCGAGAAAGCCTGCAAGAACTGCAGATACATCAGTAGCGGGTCAGTCTGCCCGAACTGCAAGTCCACCAACCTCAGCGATGACTGGACCGGACTCGTCATAGTTGTCGACCCTGACAAATCAGAGATCGCCAAGAAGATGAGAATCAAGGCACCGGGCCGATATGCGGTTCGAGTACGATAGAGTACGCACTTCCACGTTGTTGGTCAAGCGTTGCCCAAGCTCGTCTTGACAGAGGCGCTCAGGCCTTCGCTCAAGATACCTCTAGGTAGACTGCTTCCAGGGGAGCGCCGGGAGATCTATCAGGAGATTGCGCAGCTCATATCCGTCAAGAAACCTCCGCGGGTCATCTTTGTCGGCGACGCCGTCTCAAGGAATGCCGTGAAGACGGGCGTTCGCAGAGATGTTATGATCATCGACAACAAGGAAAAGAGAGCTCAGGCGGAATCGTTGGATGCCTTTCCAAAGAGGACTTTCCGCGTTCGAAACGAGCCAGGAACGATTGGGTTCGATGCCTGGGCAGCAATAGATGGCGCGATAGAATCTGGGGACGCGCTCGTGATTGTCGACGGAGAGGAGGACTTGCTTACTCTTGTCGCGATGGCGACGGCCCCATTGGGCTCTTTTGTGATCTATGGTCAGCCAAATGAAGGGTTAGTGCTGATAGAAGTGGATAGTGAAGCCAGAGAGAAAGCTTGCTTCTTCCTAGAGAAGATGGTCAAGGCTGACTAGGTAGAACTCTTCTTCTCAACATAGTCAGTGAAACTGCAGGAACCACATGTCCAGCGGTCGATCGGCTTCATGTGGTGTGCCATGAAGTTGCCGCATCTTGGGCATTTCTTGTTCCTGAGCTTGGCCTGTCCCTTTGCGGGATCGAGCTCATACAGTTTGCTCGTTCGAGCTTCACGCTCTTTCTTTTCTACCTGTTTCTCGCTCATGTCTGTGCACTAGCTACTTGGCCGGTTTGGAGGCTTCTGTTTCAGTTTTCGGTGCAGGCTTGGCCTCTGCCTTCTTCTCTGCCTTACCTGACTTGGCTTCTTTCGCCTTGGTTCGCTCCTCAGGCGGCAAGTTTCGGATGGCCACGTGCTCCGGAACAGTTGACAATGCCAAGGACGGGTCGTCGTAGATCTGTAGTGAGCAGACCGTCTTGTGGAGTCCCGTCGACGTGTGGAGTCCGACGACGAAGACGTTCTCGATCTTTGCGCCTAGTTTGGAAGCCATTCGTTTTCTTATGTCGAACCGCTGTGGCGTTCCCTCTCCCTTGTGATCAATCTCAAGGTTGATCTCTTTGCGCTTGAGCAGAGGGTTGTACGACTCGTTGCTTACCTTGATTTCCATCGGCTGAAACCACTGTTACTTCTTCTTTCGTATCTTCTTGACAGGTTTCTTCGCGGGCTTGGTCTTCTTCACTTGAGGGTGTACAACCTTCTCGCGAGGTGGAAGCGGCTTTGCTTCAGGTTCCCTGACGGGAGGCGGCTTCTCGACTGGCTTCTCTTCACCGGTAAAGACCACGGTGTTGACCTGATACGTCTCATCAGTTATCATTCGGCCACGAATGAGCTTCCGTCTCCTTTCTCCTTCCCTTTTGGGTCTGAACCCGACTCCGCCGGAAAGGACGACGTACTTCTTTGCTCCGCCGTGAACATCCACTCGCATCGGGATGCCGTCTTTGTCGCAGCCACCAGTAATCCTGAGCTTGCTGCCAGAAAGGCCGAGCTGGGAGCCATCGATGACGTCGCCGATGCTTCTCCCGACTAGGACTTGAGCTCTGGATCCTTCGAGCTCCGCTACGGTTGCTTTCCTCGTCTGCGGGTCGGACACGATTACCTTGAACTTTGCCATGACGCGCACCAAGCCGGAGCGAAATCGTACATAGGCAAACTGAGGCGTTTATTAAGGTTGCAGCTTCGGCCGGGAAGACTCGCTACGATTCTATACGCCCTGTCTTCGTAGGAAGGTTCCTAGTTCTCTCAGGTTCAGGAATGCCATTTCGTGGCTGGGTGGCGTTCTCCTCTCTAACCACACATGTCGCGTCTTCATTCCGCGGAGACCATTCAGCAGCGTCTCAAGCGTTATCGAATCTACGTGCACATCAGGTCGAGCCGACTCAGCGGCTTCTAGCAGTACTCGTCGATCTCTTGCAGTCTTGGGCACTGCTCTTGTTCGGAAGTATTCGGGCACAGACTCAGTCCCTTTGAGGATGCCAAAGACTGTTCCATCCTTCAGTTCCACCAAGATCGCATCATACTGGTGGATCTCGTTGATTATGTGAAGGATCTCGGTCTCCGAAATCATCGGGAACCCAAGTCCGAGCAGGTCAGCATAGTTACTCCGACGGCTTAAGATTGTTGCCTGATTGAGATTCACAAGCAATTCTCGCCTGAGTCGGTCGTGATGGGCTATTTTTCTCATAGAAACATTGATAAAAGTAGGCCGGCTGCTTAGACTAGCCGCTGGCAGATGTGCAGGAGAAGCGAATGCCAAAACCGTCCTACGTCAAGTTCGAGGCCTCAAAGGAGACCATCGACAAAGCGTACCAAGTAGTTCAAGTAGCAAAAGATTCGGGCAAGATAAGGAAAGGAACCAACGAATCCACAAAAGCCATTGAGCGCGGAATCGCGAAACTTGTGCTCATCGCCGAGGATGTTGAGCCTCCTCAGATTGTTGCTCACCTACCTATCCTCTGCGAAGAGAGAAAGATCCCCTACCTGTTCGTCCCAAGCAAACTGGACTTGGGTCGTTCAGCCGGCATCGACGTCGGATGCGCGGCTGTCTCGGTGATAGAGGCTGGAGAAGGGGCGAACACTCTGAAGGACGTTACCGCTTCAGCTGAACGCCTTAGGACCGGCAGCGGGGCCAAAGCCTAGACATGTCCGCAGCACGTGAGAAGTCAAGAGCGGAATCGATACCCGCTGAGGTCACGCAGGTCGTGGGTAGGACCGGCGTCACGGGCGAAGTCATCCAAGTTCGGGTGAGACTCCTCGAAGGAAAAGACAAAGGCCGAATCATAACACGGAACATAAAAGGGCCCATCAGAGTCGGAGACATTCTCACACTCAGGGAGACTGAACGCGAAGCCAAGAAGATCAGGTAGTGCCATGTATTGCCTAGGACGAACAAATGCTCTTTCTGCGGTAAGCCGTTCCCCCCAGCCACAGGAATGATGTACATCAGAAACGATGGAACAATACTCTACTTCTGCGCGGCGAGATGTCGGAAGAGCCTCCTCATCTACAAGAGAGACCCTCGCAAGCTCAAATGGACAACATATCACGGCAAGAAAGAACGCGGCTAGCGAAATTTCTCGGATAGACACGGACGTTTGTCTGCGTCCGCAGTTGCGGCAAAACCTCTCAGGACGGCCTCCGCCCGATGAGGCTCATGACGACGACGATTCTGAGAGCGATTTCAAAGGCCCCAGATCGGGTTCTGTCGTCGCTTCAACTGAACTAGGCTCTTGATCAACTCGTCTTCTTCTGGGCTAAGTTCAGTACCGTAACGAGATTGCAGGATCTTGACATGTTTCTCAGGAATATCGACTATGAGGGTCTGTCCCTCGGCAACATTGCGGCCAACTGTTGCCTTGTCAATCGAAGCGGCAACTTGCATACCTTTCGTGGCCTCTTGAAGATCCTTCCCCTTGTCTTGGATTTGCAGGATCTCACCGATTCTCCGCCCGTTGTCGTCTATAACAGGATACTTAGGCCGAATCCTGCCCACCAAGACCTCAACGCCAACCACCGCTGGTTTGCTTCTTCGAAAGACGAATCCCGGCAGAACCCTTACTGAACCAGGTCTGATGAGGCTATCGAGCTCTGCCTTCATGCCGGCCGCCCGTTGTTCTTCGGACCATCTGACGTAATCGTCGATGAGATGGTAGATTATCTCGGCCTTGAAGATCTTGATCCCCGCATTGCTCGCCTCTTCCTCAGCGTCAGGAAGCACCCTCACGTTGAATGCCAGTACTGCAGCCAACAGTCTGTCGTCGACCCAGACGGCCTCAGCCTCAGCGATATCACGTTTTGAGACGTCACCAACATCCGCAAGTCTCAGTGGGATGTTGTAGTTTGATAGCGCGTTGGTTATGGCCTCCAACGATCCAAGCGTGTCCGTCTTGAGGATGACACCGTTCCGATCGGTCTGTATCCTGAGCTTCTCTACCTCTTCTTCTATCATGCGAGAGTACTCTTTCACGTTCTTGCCATGTGGAACTCCGTAGAGCGCAGATCCAGCAAGAGCCAAGTCAAGATTCGGGGCTGCAATCTTAACGCCGGCAGCGGCAACTATCCGCTCAGCGCTAAGGAACTTCTCTCTCGGATCTCGAATCTCATCTAGGGGCTTCGGAAGAAGAAGAGCCCGGACCTTAGTCGCGATCGGCCCCTCTCTTCCTCCCAGTACGATCGCGTCGTTCACTTTGAGGACGCCATCGTAGATGATCGCGTTTACAGTCATGCCTAGGCCTGGTTCTTCTTTGACTTCGAGAACGGTGCCCAGGGCAGGTCCGCTCCTGGTCTGAAGTTTGTCATGCATGTAGGCTTGCGTCAGGCCAGCAACGATTGCGAGTAATTCTGGAATGCCTTCTCCAGTTCGAGCGCATGTAGGTATTATCGCGACATCCTTAGTGAAGTCAGTGATCCTATCAAATCGATCGGACCTGAACCCAAGTCTCGACAAGGCACCCATTATGGTGTAGATCCTGTTGTCCAGTTCGGTCTGGATTTCTGGAGCTTGTTGTTTGAATGATACCGTGAACGGAGTATCCGTCGTTGACTTCCATCCCTTGATCAAGTCAACCTTGTTCGCAGCGACCACAAACGGTGTCTTGCGTCCCTTGAGAATACCCAGCGACTCCGTTGTCTGTGGCTCGACACCCTTCGAAACGTCGATGACGAGAACAGCTATGTCTGCAGCTGATCCTCCTCTGCGTCTCAGGTTCGAGAATGTTTCATGCCCAGGTGTGTCGATAAAGAGGAGTCCTGGCACTTCGATTTTGATCTTGAACTGTTCCAGAAGCGGCCCGCAGGTCTCTTTTATGACCGCGGAAGGCAATAGACTCGCGCCTATCCATTGCGTGATCTGACCAGGCTCGCGAGCAGCGACAGACGTGCCCCTGATCTTGTCAAGGAGAGTCGTCTTTCCGTGATCTACGTGACCAAGCACGGCCACAATCGGCTGTCGCAGAGGCATCTTGCATCATCTCACGACTGTACCGGGTTGATGAAAGCAGATCTCTCTTAAACGTTTGAGATGACAGTCGACCGAGTCCGAATCATATGGAAAGATCACAACACTGCTTGCTTTTATCGAGCACGTCGTATCTCCACTCGAGGCTGCGTTCGCATGGAGCATTCGGACGACAACGCGTTCTCGCTACTCGCGAGACCGGTTCTCGAAGCAGTCCGCGAGCGCGGCTTCACAGCACCGACGGAACCCCAGGCGCAAGCTATCCCGAAGATCATGGCCGGCGAAAACGTCCTGCTCATTTCACCGACAGCTTCCGGTAAGACAGAGGCAGCAGTGCTCCCGATTCTTAGCCGCTTCATGACCTCGAAGACCGACGAGCCGGGAATTGCCATGCTGTACATTTCTCCTCTTCGTGCGTTGAACCGCGATCTGCTTCAGAGGTTGGAGTGGTGGTGTCACCGCCTTGACGTGAGAGTCGCTGTCAGGCATGGTGACACTGAGACGAAAGAGCGAGGAATGCAGTCAAAGAACCCGCCGGACATGCTGATTCTGACTCCTGAAACTCTGCAGGCAATTATGCCTGGACGGATAATGCGAAGGAACCTCCGCAAAGTCGCTTACGTGATAGTTGACGAAGTGCACGAACTCGCAGAGGACAAACGAGGAAGCCAGCTAGCGCTAGCACTCGAACGGCTCAGATGGATCACCGGACGCGACTTCCAGATAGTCGGTCTATCGGCGACCATCGGAACCCCTGAAAGGGTCGCAGAATTCCTTGCGGGAGCCAACAGACCCGTTGCTGTGGTACGCGTACCAATAGGCCGCAGAATGAGAGTGAGTGTAGAGTTGCCTCAGCCGGATGCGGAGAGTTCTCACCTTGCGCGCAAACTGTACACACATCCTGAAGTTGCCGCACGCCTGAAGTTGATGCGTGGCCTCATTGAGGACCACCAGTCAGTCATATTATTCACCAATACGCGGGCGGTTGCGGAGGTCCTGACAAGCCGGTTCAAAGTCTGGGACATCGACTTTCCCGTGTCAATTCATCACGGATCCTTGGCCAAGCCGTCACGCATCTCAGCCGAGCAAGGACTGAAGAACGGAGAACTGCGAGCGCTTGTAGCAACATCCTCGCTTGAGCTAGGGATAGATGTTGGAAGAGTCGACTTCATCATTCAGTACATGAGCCCACGCCAAGTTACAAGGCTGATTCAGCGAGTCGGGAGAAGCGGCCACAGCGTTGGGCGTGTAGCCGAGGGCATAATCATCGCAATGGATTCGGATGACGCTCTCGAAGCACTAGCAATAGCACGTCGGGCAATGCAAGAGATACTCGAAGCTGTCCAAGTCCCTGAGAAGCCACTTGATGTGCTATCACACCAGATCATTGGCCTGCTGATCCAAAAGAGCCGCTGGTATATCCGCGAGATACTTGATATCTTCAACAACGCCGGGCCGTACAAGGACCTCAATGAATCCGACCTCACGCGAGTAGTCGAATACATGCATTCGAGGTTTCCGCGCCTCTGTTGGTTCTCCCCTCAGGACCAAGTCATCCTTCGTCCACGCCGACTGAAGGATATCTACACCTACTACTTTGGAAAGCTCTCAATGATCCCAGATGAGAAGCAGTACCTCGTGGTCGATAAGTCGGGGAATTCACCGATCGGAGTGCTGGATGAGGCCTTTGTGGCGGAGTATGGGACGCCTGGAACGAAGTTCATCGTCAGAGGTAGCCCGTGGAAGATGGAGAGCATCAAGGGGGAGACGATCTATGTTCGGGCGATCACCGATCCGACCGGAGCTATCCCCAGCTGGATAGGGGAAGAGATACCTGTTCCCTACGAGATAGGGGCAGAGGTTGGGGAGATCCGCAGGTATGCAGTTGAATCGCTCAGGAATGGCAGGAACAAGGAGAGCATTGTCTCAGAACTGTCGACGAGATATCCATGCGCGGCTGACACAATGCAGAGAGCCCTGTCTGAAACCTTCGACCAAGCGGCCATGGGCGTAGATATCCCAAGCGACGAGCTTGTCACGATCGAAGACTGGGACGAGTACGTTGTGCTCTGTTGTCACTTCGGCTTGCTGGTCAACCGAACACTCGCGAGATTAGTCGGACATGTTCTATCGGAGGAAGCGGGATCCACGGTAGGGGTACAACAGGACGCATACCGGGTTGTGATTCATTCAGCGGGGGCTGCTGATGCAGAGCGAGTTGCGAAAACGCTACGCAAGCTTGGGGACATGAACCTTGAGAACCTAGCAAGAGCATCTTCTTCGAAGACAGGGATGTTCAAGCGCAGAATTGTTCACGTTGCGAAACGATTCGGAGCAATCTCCAGATGGGTTGACCTCAGCAACGTAAGGCTTGGACGCCTCATGAAGACGTTTGAGGGTACAGTCATCTTCGAAGAAACGATGAATGAAACCCTGAGGAAAGACCTGGATCTGCCTAACACAGGACGAGTCCTCTCAGCAATACGAGACGGAGGCATCAAGCTCACTGTCCTTTCGGGATTGGACGAGCTTACTCCGATCGCTAGGCTCGGAATTGAACGCATCAGCATGAAGACTGACCTCATCCCGTCAGACAAGATGAAGCGAATACTCATCGACTCCGCTCGAGCCAGGATACTGAACGAGTCGAGGACACTCGTGTGTACGTCATGTTGGAACTACGCTGAGATCGTTCGAGTCCGTGATCTGCCCACTGCAGTCAAGTGTGCGAGTTGTGGTTCCAAATCCATTGGTGTGCTCTCCTGCGACACAGACGATTTGAATGCACTCATGCAGAGAAAGGGAAGAGCACTCACAAAGGTTGAGAAACGAATCGTGGAGCAAGCCTCGGAATCTGCCTCGGTCGTGGAGAAGTATGGAAAAACAGCCGTTGTGGTCCAAGCGGGAAAGAGACTGACCCCAGCAGATGCTAGGAGGATCCTGCGCAAGGAAAAGCGAGCCACAGACAGATTGTTCGAGCTAGTCATGGACGCGGAACGCCAAGCTCTCAAGAGAAGGTTCCTCTAGGCGGCGCTCAACGTCCTTGTGATCGAATACGTAGTCTACCGATACCTTTAGACCCTTTTTGACACGATAGTCCTGAGATGATTCGAGAATGACCGTTACCCTGGACGGGAAGACGCTTACGATCGAGGATGTGGTCAGAGTATCACGGCGATACGAGCGCATCGAACTGCGGGAGAGTGCGCGTGAGAAGATCACCAAGTCGCGGGAAGTTCTCGACGAACTGATCAAGTCAAGAATCATCTACGGGATCAACACAGGATTCGGCGCGCTTAGCAATACGACGATTCCACCCGAAGATATAGAAAAACTTCAGCTGAACCTCATTCGAAGCCATTCGACCGGAATTGGCCCTGCTTTGCCGACGGATGTCACGCGTGCAATGATGCTACTCAGGGCAAACACCCTGGCGAAAGGGCTCTCAGGGATACGACTGCCGACCCTCGAGACGTTGGTCGCTATGATCAACTCGCGAGTCCACCCTATTATTCCCGAAAGAGGTTCCGTTGGTGCAAGCGGAGACCTAGCTCCGCTTGCACACCTGGCCCTTACATTGATCGGAGAGGGATGCGCTGAGTATCAGGGTAAGGTCGTGAATAGCTCTGAGGCTTTGAAGACGGCCTCGATCAGTCCGGTGCAACTTGCGGCCAAGGAAGGCCTCGCGCTGATAAACGGAACTCAGATGATGACCGCAATTGGTGCGCTCATGGTTCATGACGCCAAGAATCTCATTGATTACGCGGAAAGATCGGGGGCGGTTTCGCTCGAGGTATTGGAAGGTCTTGTCGAAGCATTTGATGACAGACTGCACCAAGCCAGACCTCATCCCGGTCAGACGGCAAGTGCTCGCCACATGATGCAGCTACTTCACGGTAGCAAGCTCGTTAGTTCAGGAGAGGAGCGTGTTCTCAAGGGCCTTCACAGGCAGGATCCGTACTCCCTCAGGTGCATCCCGCAGGTCATGGGTGCCGTTCGCGATTCGGTTGAACACGCATCCAGCGTGATTGAGATAGAGCTGAATTCTGCAAACGATAATCCGCTGATATTCTCTGACGATCGTGTTGTTCTGTCCGGAGGCAACTTCCACGGCCAACCAATCGCGATCGTCCTCGATCTGATGTGCATTGCTCTGACGACAGTCGGTAACCTTGTCGAAAGGAGAATCAACCGGCTTCTTGATCAGAAGCTGAGCTTGGGCTTGCCCCCGTTCCTGGTTTCGGCCACCGGAAGACCGGGCCTGAGCTCGGGTTTGATGACGACTCAGTGCTCTGCGGCCGCATTGGCTTCGGAGAACAAGATCCTATCCCATCCTGCAAGCGTTGACTCGATTCCAACATCGGCTGACTTCGAAGACTTCGTTAGTATGGGTCCTGCCGCTGCTCTGAAACTGATGCGCGTAGTTGAGAACGTCCGTTTCATAGTGGCGATAGAATTGATATGCGCCTCTCAGGCGGTGGAGACTAGAGGAGCTGAAAACCTTAGCTCAGCGAATAGAAGTACTCACATGGCCGTGCGGAGGCTTGTGCAAAGATTGGAAGCAGACAGAGAGGTTTCAGGAGACATCAACCGCCTTGCTTTCGCGTTGAGGGAAGGTGACTTCTTGACACTCTCCGCGACTGAAGTCGGGAGATTCTCTGGGCTTGGTCGAGGCTCTTCATAGCTCCCATTCTCCCAGAGTTCCGGGTGGTGTCAATACAACCCCCGTCTCATGCGCTAGTAGCCCATG
>Ga0315280_10000314_pt1 | contig 89754 bp, 77 predicted proteins | sample YL17G06_40_MG_FD_203697 | JGI IMG/M metagenome (GOLD analysis project Ga0315280, IMG submission 203697) | Sediment microbial communities from Yellowstone Lake, YNP, Wyoming, USA - YL17G06_40 | ecosystem: Environmental > Aquatic > Freshwater > Lake > Sediment | place: USA: Wyoming | collected...
CCACCAGCACCGCGGGCATCCCCTCGATCGTGCACTCGCCCCAGACCAGGGGGTCAGAGAGGCCGGTGCGGCCGGCGTAATCCGCGAGCTTCTCCGGGTAGCCGGGAAAGTGCAGCGGGTCGCTGGACCGCAGGTTCCGATCTCGCTCGTGGAAGGAACCGCTGTCCGCGGTGATGGCGATGCGTTCCCTGGCGCTGAGACGCCGGTGATACCCGCAGTGCCGACAGACGTAGAGGTCCTCCTCCAGCTCGCGCTGGTAGAGCATCTCGCCGCACTTCTGGCACTTGGCCCATAGACCGGCCGGCACGCCGTCGGTCGGCCGGTTTTCGTTCTCTCGTTCGCTCAACCCTCGATCCTCCGTTGGCATCGGTTGGCTGCGGATTCCCTTGGGCTACGGTGACAACCGTGGCCCAAGGGAACTTGCTATAGCAGTGTCAGGCTCTGCGCTGAGGAGTTTCCTGCACTGCTGCTCGCATCACGATGGTGCAAGAAGCGCGCTGATGCAGGAAACTCCGTAGGCAGAGGGAAGTCCGCGCGCGCCGCAGAAACGGGCTCCCATGAGCATAGATGACCTCAGGCGGGCGATAGACGAGCTTGATGAATCGCTCCTGGAGCTGCTGAACCGGCGGGCTCAACGGGTGAGCGAGATCGGCCGGCTCAAGGGTCAGGACGGCGCCGCCATCTTCGACCCGGCCCGCGAGCGGCGCATCCTCGACCGTCTCGCCTCCCTCAACCGGGGCCCGCTGTCCCAGGAGGCGATCGCCGAGATCTTCGGCGCGATCTTCGCGGTCCACCGCCTGTTGGAGAAGCGACTCACGGTGGCCTACTACGGTCCGGCTGGCTCCTTCACCCACCTGGCGGCGCGCCGCAAGTTCGGCACGGGGGCCGACTTGACCCCGGCGGACACCATCGCGGATGTGTTCGCGGCGGTGGAGAACAAGGAGGCCGACCTGGGGGTCGTGCCGATCGAGAACAGCACGGGCGGCGTGGTCCCGCTCACGCTGGACGCGCTGGTCGAATCCAAGCTCCAGATCTGCGCGGAGATCTACGTAGATGTCGAGCACTACCTGCTCTCCCGGTGCACCGATCTGGACGATGTCAAGCGCGTCTACTCTCATCCCAACGCCCTCGCCCAGTGCCGCATCTGGCTGCGGTCGAACCTGCCGCGGGCCGAACTGATCCCGATCGGCAACACCGCCCGGGCGGCCGACCTGGCGGCCAGCGAGGCCGGTTCGGCGGCAATCGGGCCCATCCTGGCCGGCGAGCTGTACGAGGTCCCGGTTCTGCGGGCCCGCATTCACGATCAGCCCGACAACCGCACCCGCTTCTTCGTCATCGGTCACGCCCCGGTCGCGCCCAGCGGCCGCGACAAGACCTCCATCGTGTTCTCGGTCCGGCACGAGGCCGGCGCGCTGCACCGTGCGCTCGGACTCCTGAGCAAGCACCAGATCAACATGACCTTCATTCAATCGCACCCGACCAAGCGCACCCCGTGGGAGTACATGTTCTTTGTGGATGTGCAGGGGCATGCCGGTCAGCCGGGGCTGAGAGAGGCCCTCGCCGAGTTGCGGGATGAGGCGTCCACACTGCGCGTGCTTGGCTCCTATCCCGAGGAGTTCCCCCAGTAGACTCTCCGCGCCGAACCCGTTCTCTGGGCGAGCTGAGCTGCTCAGGCGCCCGATTCCCGCTGGGCGCGGCGTTTTCCTGCTCGCCCGGCGGCGGTCGGGTCGCCCGGCCACGCGAAGGCCTCTGGCAGGAGTTCCCTCAGCCGGTACTCCCGCTGCGCTCCGCTCTGGCCGACGGAGATGATGGGCAAGTCAGCGCAGAACTCCGCCAGTGCCTGGCGACAGGCTCCACAGGGAGCGAGCGGACCGGCGTCAGGTGTGTAGATGGCCAGCGCGGAGAACTGCCGCTCTCCCTCCGCCACCGCCCGGAAAAGAGCCACGCGTTCCGCGCATATCGTCAGCCCAAAGGAGGAGTTCTCGACATTGCACCCCGCGAAGGTGTGACCTCGCGCTCCCAGCAGCGCGGCGCCCACCCGCAGATGGGAGTATGGGGCGTAGGCGCGCTGGCTGGCCTCCCGCGCGGTAGCGACCAGACGCTCATGCACGAGGGGGCCTTCGTCAGGAGGCGCGCATTCCCCCAGAGGAATGCGCGGGCTATGCTTCTCGCGGCGCGTCCTCATCCTCCTCCTCTTCCGGCTTTCGCGCGACGCGCACCCGGAGGATCCGGTTCTCCGAGACGGCCTCGACCGCGAACTCCAGATTGCGCCAGACGACGGTCTCGCCCGCGGCCGGAAGCCGCCCAAGCTGATCGAGGATGAACCCGCCCACACTGTCGTAGTCGCCCTCTGGGAGCGTTACCCCCAGGCGGTCCCTGATCTCGTCGGCGCTCACCCGCGCGTCCACAATCAGGACATCCTCGGAGAGGACGCGAACCGGCTCGGCGCTGAGATCGTACTCGTCACTCAGTTCGCCGAAGATCTCCTCCAGCAGGTCCTCGATCGTGACCAGGCCCGCCGTGCCGCCGTACTCGTCAATGACGATCGCCATATGGAGCCGGTCTCGCTGCATCAGGCGGAGCACCTCGCTCACCTTCTTGCTCTCCGGCACCACGGGCGCGGGCTTGCGGGCAACTGTGTCCACGGTCTGGCCGGGCAGGCTGTCCGCCACCGCGGACTGCCCGACCGGGCCGGCCGCTGACCCCAAGGCCGACACCATATCCTTGGCATAGAGAATCCCGATGATGTGGTCCACATCCTTCTCGTACACCGGCAGCCGGGAGAAGCCCGTCTCCTGGCTTACCCGGGCCGCCTCCAGGAGAGTCGCCTCGGCCGGCACGCAGGCCACGTCGGTTCTGGGAGTCATCACCTCTCGCGTCACCGTGTCGGCGAACCCGATGACGCCGCGGATCATCTCCTTCTCTCCTTGCTCGATCTCCCCGTGCGCCTGGCCGGCCGAGACCAACGCGAGGATCTCCTCATCCGAGTAGCTGACCGCCGATGGCGTCGTCTCGCCTCCGAACACAGGGACGATGACGCGCCGAATCACCCCCATGGCGAGCAGATAGAGGGCCCGGCCGAATGGTCGTAGCAAGGTGTGGAGCACGGTCAGCACCGGCGCGGCGGCCAGGCCGACTGCTTCAGCCCGGCGCACTGAGTACATCTTCGGCGTCAGCTCGCATAGCACGAGCATCGTCAGGATCATGCCGGCCGACGCGGCCGGCACCCAGCGCCCGCTGCCTCCTGACGCACGGATAGTAAGCTGCGTGGTGTAAGCGGAGGCGGCGATCACCGCGGCGTTGATCAGAAGCACGATCGAGTTCAGCACCTCTTGGCGGTGCTCGACCAGGTGACTGAGCCGGCGCGCCCCGCGCCGCTTCTCGGCCACCAGCTGGCGCACTCGGCCCGGTTCGACCCGCACCAGCGCTGCCTCGACGAGCGAGCAGAAGGCAAGCAGGACCAGGCAGACGGCGACCGCGGCGGCCTCCGCGTGGTACGCTCCTGCGGCTGCCGCGAAGCCGCCACGGCCGAGAGACGCGGCCAGGGCAGCGTCAGGCATCGCCGGCCCCATCCCTGTCAGGCTGCGGTGGAGCCCCATCACGCGGGGGTAAACCGCCCTCGGCACCGGGCTCGGGCCGGCGGAGGGCCAGCACGCGCAGGATCCGGTATCCCTCCAGCGCGTCGATGATCAGCCTGAGGCCGGGCAGTTCCAGGGCCTGGCCTGCCCTCGGGACTGCGCCCAAGTGGTGGTATACCAGTCCGCCGAGTGTGCTGTAATCGCCCTCGGGAAGTGGCACGCCCAGTGCGGCGGAAGCCTCCTCCACGCTCATGCTGCCGTCCAGCGCGATGGCTCCACTCTCCAGGCGCTGCACCGCGGGTCGGACGAGGTCATACTCGTCGTAGATGTCACCCACCACCTCCTCCAGCAGGTCCTCGAGGGTCACGACGCCCGCCGTGCCGCCGTACTCGTCCGTCACGATCGCCAGGCTCCTCCGCTGGCGCCGAAAATCGGTGAGCAGATCGCTCAGCCGCTTGGTCTCCGGCACGCGGAAGGCGGGTCTCATGACCGAACGGACGGCGAGATCGCCCTGTCCGCTGGCGAGCAGAGGCAGCAGGTCCCTCACATAGACCATCCCGGCGATGTCGTCCAGGTCATCCCGGTAGACGGGTAGGCGGGAGATACGGGCCTCGGTGACTACCCGCGCGGCCTGGCGCGCGGCCGTGGTCTCGGCGATCGCCACCATCGCGGTCCGCGGCACCATCACCTCGCGCGCGGTCTTGTCGCCGAACTCGAAGATGTGGTGGATCATCGCCTTCTCTTCTTCCTCCAGGCCGCCGGTCTCGGCCTGGAGGTCCACGATCGTCTTGATCTCCTCCTCTGTCACCGGCTCCTCGCGCCTCGGCTTTGCGCCCAGCAGGTGAACGAGGCGTTCGGCCAGGAAACCCACGGCGCGCGCGGGCACCGACAGCAGCCAGGTGACGACCCAGACCGGCGCGGCGAAGGCCCATGCCACCCGGTCGGTGTTGGCAGCCGCGTAGCTGATCGGAACGGCCTCCGCGCAGACCATCACGAGCACCACCATGGCCACGATCGCCGGCCACACCGGGAGACCGCGCGAGATGAACAGACCGGCCGCCATCGCCTCAGAGGCGTAGTTGAGAGCGGTGATCACGACCAGGATGGCGCCGAGCGTGGTCGCCGGCCGGGCGAGAAGCCGCTCCATCAAAGCGCCGGTGAGACCGGTGAGAGGACGGCCAGTGCGGCGGCCGCCCGCCGCCCCCAGCAGGCCGATCTCGGCGGCCGCGAAGAGACCTGAGATGGTCAGTAACAAGAGGATAAGAAGGACTCGCAGGAGGTCGCCCTGGGACATGCGCTAGCCGCCTGCGCGCATCGCCAGGGCACCGTAAAGGGCAAACCCGACCACGAGCGCCACCACCGCCCCGATCAACACCTCGCGCACGGTGTGGATGCCCGCGTCCACCCGGCTCTGGGCCACCAGCACGGCCAGCAGGAACGCCAGGAGGCGTTCGATCACGCCGGGCGTGAGGAACCAGATGCTGACAAAGCAGAAGAACGCCACCGCGCTGTGCGCGCTGATCACGCCGCCTCGCGTCAGGGTGCCCCGCCCGCCCCAGAGCTTGCCGGTGATCACCGCGGCCACCACCGTGACGACGCCGACCAGCAGCACGTGCAGGGGATGGGGAAGAGGTCGCCCGCCCACTCCCCTGAGCGCCTCCAGGGTCTCGGCGTTGACGAGCACGCCGATCACGATCAGCACGCCCATGACGATGGCGACGAGCACCCCCGCACCACCGACATCTTTCGCGACCTTGGCGAGCGGATGGTACTCCGGGCTGACCAGGTCCACTACCGTCTCGATGGCGCTGTTCATCACCTCCGCCATCACCACCAGAGCAATGGCCAGGCAGATGAGGAGCAGGTCAACCTTGGTCACCCGCACGACCGCACTCGCCAGCAGCAGCAGCGCGCCGATGAGCAGGAGCACGCGCATGTGCCAGTCCCGGTGCAGCACGTGCACGAGGCCTTCGACCGCGTAGCGACTGCTGTCGAGCAGGTGACGCGACCTTATGCGGCCCGCCCCCTCGGCCGCGGATGGCTCCTCGGGCCTCACGAAGTCTTCGCCGACGGAGCCCGCTTCTGTCGTTCGCTGGGTCCCGGCGCTGACCGGGCGAGGAGCTCCGTCGCCCGCGCCATCATCCGCTTGCGTTGGGCCGGGGTCCGGTCTTGCCACCCGGTCAGGTGCAGGATGCCGTGGGTCACCAGCAGGGCCAGCTCCGCCATGAGGCTGTGGCCCGCTTCCCTGGCCTGCCGGGCGGCGGTCTCCGCGGAGACCGCTACATCCCCCAGCAGCGCCCCGGGGACCGCCGGACCGTTGGGGGAGGTCGCCTGCCTTCGCAGCGCTGTGCTTTGGCTCTGTTGGGCAGCAGCAAGCTGCTGTCCCCTGCGCGGGGGCAGGAGCAAGCTCCTGCCGAACCGGCTGCTGGTCGTGCTTCGCCCCTGCCGTTGCCCGCCTACTGCCGGTGCGAAGAGGTCCGCCGCGGCGGACTTCGCCCGTGTGGGCTCCCCGGCCTGGGGAAAGGCCAGCACGTCCGTCGGCCGGTTTCTTCCCTTGTACCTCCGGTTCAGCTCCTGAATCCATGCGTCATCACCGATCGCCAGGCTGAGTTCGGCCCTTGGATCGCATTCTTCCGCCGCCATCGCGGCGCGAGCGACGCGCAGCAACCCCGCCCGGGCGATCCGGCGCTTCTGCTTGTTCACCAGCAGTACGATCACCTGTCGTCATCCCATTCACGGCGGGCGCAGGAACGCCCGCCCTACAGGCCCTCTTCCCGCGAGCGCTCGGCCTCGTGGTGATCGTAGGCCTGGATGATCCGCTGGACCAGCTCGTGTCGCACCACGTCCTGGTCGGAAAAATGCACGAAGGCCACCCCGGCGATGCCGGGCAGGATCTCTCGCACGTGGTTCAGGCCCGAGACCTGGCCTCGGGGGAGGTCGGTCTGGGTGATGTCGCCGGTGACCACCGCCTTCGACCCGAACCCGAGCCGGGTCAGGAACATCTTCATCTGCTCGGGCGTTGTGTTCTGGGCCTCGTCCAGGATGATGAAGGAGTCGTTCAAAGTGCGACCGCGCATGAAGGCGAGAGGCGCGACTTCGATCATCCCGCGCTCCACCATGCGCTGGGCCTTCTCCAGGTCCATCATGTCATAGAGGGCATCGAAGAGGGGCCGCAGGTAGGGGTCAACCTTGGCCTGAATGTCGCCCGGCAGGAAGCCCAGCTTCTCGCCGGCCTCGAGGGCCGGGCGGGTGAGGATGAGCCGTGTCGCCCGATGATCTCGCAGCGCGCTGACTGCCATCGCCATTGCCAGGTAGGTCTTGCCGGTGCCCGCGGGTCCGATGGCGAAGGTCAGGTCGGAGTGCGCTATCGCCTCCACGTAGTCGCGCTGGGTCTGAGTATGGGGTTTGATCGTCTTCCCGCGATCGGTCACCACGACCACGTCCGAGAATACCGCGTTTTCCGCGCGCGCCCTCCCGCTGCCCACCAGGCGGGCCGCATACTCCACCTCGCCCGCGGTGATGGGATGGCCCAGCTGGATCAGCCTGACGAGTTCGCCCAACAGCTCCGTGGCCCGCGCCACCTGCTCTCGGGTGCCTCGCACCCGGATCTCCGTTCCCCGGGCCGCGATCTGCGCGCCGACCTCGCGTTCGATCAGGCGCAGGTTCTCGTCATGACTGCCGGCGAGCGCGAGTGCTTCATCGTTGTCGGCGACCACGAGCTTCGCTTCGGAGGCTTCGCCCACTCGTCCACCTATCTACCGGATTTCGCCCGAAGAAGTAAGGGCGAAATGCGGACAGACCACGCTGCACACGGGCGCAGGGGTCTGCCGCCGTCACTTCTCTGTGCGAGCTGCATGAGAGCAGGAGGAATCATTGCGAGGCCGCCGCGTACTGCTCGATCTCCGCCCGCTAGAAAACAGAAGCCCGCCGGAGGCGGGCGTCTGCTCGCGTCAGTGATCGCAACTCAGTCGTAGCTACGGCGTCTTTCCGCCCTCCGACTGCGTCTGATGGCGGCGGCCATCAGGCGGCGCCGCTTATCGCTCGGCTTCTCATAGCGCTCGTGGCGCTTCGCCGCCTCCAGCACGCCGTGCTGGTGCAGCTCGCGCTTGAAGCGCTTTAGCGCGTTCTCCAGAGACTCATTGTCGCGCAGCTCAACGGTCACAACTCTTCCCCCCTTTCCTGCTCAGACTACGGTGGCGGGCACACTAGCGCCCGCCCCACGGCCGCGGATAGCACGGGGAACCCTCGGGAGAAGAGCCACCAAGGAGCATAACAGACCTGGGTCCCCGGCGCGCTCCCGTCCGACACGGCCGAGAGATTATACCAACCCCCGTCTCACCTTGTCAAACCGCCACTGACCTAGCCCGGCGGCCACCTCATGGGCCTGCCGCCGAGCAGATGGAAGTGCATGTGGTCTACCGACTGCCCGGCCTCCGGCCCGCAGTTCGCCACCAGGCGGAATCCCCGCCCGGCCAGCCCCTGTTCCGTCGCCAATTGGGCCGCGATGCGCACGATATGGCCCACCAGGGGCTCGTCTCCGTCTGAGATGTCGCACACGCTTGCTATATGCTTGCGCGGGATTATCAACAGGTGTGAAGGGGCCTGTGGATTCGCGTCGTGGAAGGCAACAACCGTGTCGTCCTGGTAAGCCAACCTGGCCGCCACCTCTCCCGAGGCTATTCTACAGAAAACACAAGACGCCATTGGTCAGTCTCCTGTCTCTGTGCCCCCGCCCGCAGCAGGCGGGCGGGGAGGGCGCTGGGCACGCCTGGGCCCGCTCTACCGCGGGGGCAGACGGAATACCCGTGTCGCGTTCTCACCTGCGAGCCGCAGTAACTCCGCACTGCTGGTTGCCCTCACCTGTGCCAGGCAATGAGCGATCAAGGGCAGGTTCGCCGGCTCGTTGTCCCGACCACGGTGCGGCTCCGGTGCGAGATAGGGTGAGTCGGTCTCCAGCAGCAGTCGGTCGGCCGGGAGGCCGGCGGCCACCTGTCGCAGCTCCTCGGATCGCCGGTAGGTGACGATGCCGGCAAACCCGAGCATCGCCCCCAGCGCGATTGCCGCCTCGGCCTGCCCCTCTGTGCCGTCGAAGCAGTGCCAGACCGCAGGCGGCTCCGCGCTCTCCCGTGAACGCAGCACGCCCAGCAGCGCCTCCTGGGCCTCGCGGCAGTGCAGCACGACCGGCAGGCCAAGCTCGCCGGCGAGCGCGAGCTGCGCCCGAAGGCTCGCGATCTGGGCCTCCCTGGGCGAGAGGTCGCGGTAGTAATCCAGCCCCGTCTCGCCGATCGCGACCACCCGCGCGGATCGGGCCAGTTCCCGCAGGCGCTCGACCGCGTCGCCGTTCACCGTAGTCGCATCATGCGGGTGGATTCCGACCGTGGCCCAAAGCTGGGGGTGCGTTTCGGCCAGGCGGACGGCCTCTTCGCTGCTTGGCAGGTCGTATCCCACCACTATCATCCGGACTATGCCGGCCGCCTGGGCGCGTGCGAGGAGGGCCGGCAGGCGGCGCTGAAGCCGCGGGTGGTTCAGGTGGGCATGGGTGTCAACTGCCAGCGGTGGGCCTTCAGGTGTCACGTCCGGGCCCGGCCTCACACGCGCTTTTCCTCGCGATCCCCAGCGCTCTCGGCCGCGGGCGCGGCCCTCAGATCCAGCACCATCCTCAGCCCATCCCGGCTCGGCCCGTAGTAGTTGGGGAGCAGCCGGGAGCGGTGGAACCCGACGGACTCATAGAGCGACTGCGCCGCGCGGTTGGCGACGTTGACCTCCAGGTCGGCCTCCTCCACCCGATGCTCCCGGAGGTGATCGAGCGCCTGCCGGAACAGCGCTCTGCCAATCCCCTGGCGTCGGTGGGCAGGGCTCACGGCAATCGAGGTGATGCCGCCCCTCTTGGCGCCGATCCAGCCGAGGCCCACCCGCACCAGAGCGTAGCCCACTATCTGCCCCTCGCTGCCCTCGGCCACGAACAGCCCCTTCCGATCGCGAAAGACGTGGGCCAAGAACGTACTGGCGCTGTAGGAGTCAGGCCCAAAGGAGGCGCGCTCGATCTGCATCACCCGCGGCAGATCGGCCAGCTTGAACCTCCGGATCAGCATCGGCCCTGAACCTTCACGGCCCGCACTTCCCCCGCGCTCACCCGGTGGGAGGTCCCATCGGTCACGAGGATCAGCGCGCCGTCTCCGTCAATGCCCCCTGCGCGGCCGGGCATCCCGCCGCTATCGAGCGCGATGGTCACGTCAGCGCTGGCCAGAACATCATACTGGCGCCACTTCGCCGCCAGTTCTGCACCATCCCGCGCCAGGTACGGCCACAGCCGCTCTATTTCCTCCAGGACGCGTGCGGCCAGACTCTCCAGCGGCCAGTCACGCCCCGTCTCGACCCGGAGGGAGGTCGCCGTCGGCTGGATCGCCTCCGGCAGGTCCTGGGGAGAGAGGTTGACGTTCAGCCCCAGGCTGAGCACCGCCGCCTCCACCCGACTGCCGCGAACCACTGTGTCAACCAGCACGCCACCGACTTTGCGCTGGGTGATCATGATGTCATTCGGCCACTTGAGCCCGATCGCGCCTCCGCTTTCGCGCGCGACGGCCTCCGCAGCGGCGAGCGCCACGACCACCCCGAGGCGGCCGCTGGCGGAAGCCGGGAGCCCAGGGCGCACGATCACCGACATCCACAGTCCCCCCTCCGGCGAGGCCCATGGGCGCCCCAGCCGACCGCGCCCCTGGCTCTGCCGGTCTGCCACCACCACTCCGCCCTCCGGGCCGCCCTCGCTCAGCCACTGCCGCGCCAGGCCAATGGTTGACCCGGTCTCCCGCACCACGCGGCAGACGCGGCCGAACCTTTCGGTCTGCAACTCTCGACTGAGAATCGCAACTGAGAAAGGCAAGACGCCCGCCTACGAGCCAACGATCTCGAGGGACAGATCCAACGCCACCGCAGAGTGGGTCAGCGCCCCCACCGAGATGTAGTCCACGCCGCACTCGGCCAGCGCCCTCACGCTTTCGAGCGTAACGCCGCCTGACGCCTCGATCTGACACCTGCCTGCGATCATCTCGACGGCCCGCGCGACATCCGCCGCGCTCATGTTGTCGAGCAGAAGCGCCTCCGCGCCCGCGCCGATCGCCTCCGGGATCTGGTCCAGGCTCTGCACCTCGGCCTCGATCCTGACCAGGTGATGTGCGGCGCGGCGAGCGCGCTTGACGGCCTCGGCCACTCCTCCGGCAGCGCGGATATGGTTGTCCTTGATCAGCACCCCGTCGTAAAGCCCCACACGATGGTTGCGCCCGCCGCCGGCGCGCACCGCGTACTTGTCCAGCTCCCTCAGCCCGGGCGCGGTCTTGCGCGTATCACAGATCACCGCGTTCGTGCCCTTCACCGCCTCCACATACCGCGCGGTGGCGGTGGCGATGCCGGACATCCGCTGGAGGAAGTTGAGGGCGGTGCGCTCTCCCGTCAGAATGGCAGCCGTTCGCCCGGCGAGGCGCGCGACCGCCGTGCCGACCTTCACTCTGTCACCGTCCGACACCGCGCACTCGAAGGCGAGCCCGGGGTCGAGCGCGGCGAAGGTCGCCCTCGCCAACGCGAGGCCGGCGATCACGCCTTCCGCCTTGGCGATGATCTCGGCGCGGCACCGCGCCTCCGCCTCGACGATGGCATCAGTCGTGATGTCACCCGCGCCAATGTCCTCGCGCAGCGCGCGAGTCACCGCTTGCTCGACCACCCATGCCGGGATCTGCCCCCTCATCAGACTACCGCCAGCATTCGCTCGATTGCGCGCCGCGCGGGAGCGGCGATCTCCTCCGGAACCTCGACCGGGTGCTTCATATCCTCCAGCGACCAGAGCACCTTCTCGAGCGTGATGCGCTTCATGTTCGGGCACGTGGTCAGATAGGTGATGGGCAGGAACGTCTTCGCCGGGTTCTCGATCTTCAGCCGGTGGATCAGGCCCAGCTCGGTGCCGACGATCACCTCCTCCGCCTTCGCTTGCCTCGCCCAGCGGATCATCTGACCGGTGCTGAGCACTTCGTCAGCCAGGTCAATCACGTCCGGGGTGCATTCCGGGTGGACGATTACGACCGCCTTGGGGTGCTCCGCTTTGAGGCGGAGAATGTCCTGCGCGAGGATGCGCTGGTGGGTCGGGCAGTAGCCCTCCCAGGGAATGATCTCCTTGTCTGTGTGCCGCTGCACCCAGTGGCCGAGGTTGCGGTCTGGCAGGAACAAGAGGCGGCGATCCGGCAGGCTGTTGACGATCTTCACGGCATTGGCCGAAGTGCAGCAGATGTCGGCCTCCGCCTTCACCGCGGCGGTGGTGTTCACATAGGCCACCACCGGCACTCCGGGCAGTTCGGCCTTGCGCTTTCGTACCGCCTCGACGGGCGCCATATCGCACATCGGGCAGCCGGCGCGCGGGTCGGGGATGGCTACGGTCCGCTGCGGGTTGAGGATCTTGGCGGTCTCGGCCATGAACATCACGCCGCAGAAGACGATCGTCTCGGCCTCGACCGCGGTCGCCTGCCGGCTCAGCTCCAGCGAGTCGCCGACGAAATCGGCGATGTCCTGCACCTCCCCCAACTGGTAGTTGTGGGCGAGAATAACGGCCTTGCGCTCCACCTTCAGGCGCGCGATGCGTTCGGTCAGATCTACGCGCGGATCAGCCGCCGCAGTGGTCAAGTGTTCCTTCTCTTCTCGGGCTTGGGGGCCCACACAACATCCCTCATCGCGGCCCATTATGGCAGGCCGTAGAGCGGGGTGTCAAACGAGCCCGTGGAAGCATGAGGCGGCAGGCAGTTGCGCGGCGGGGAGCCGGGACAGAGCCTTGAGTTCGCCCCTGGAGCGCCGTGGCAGGCAAGACGGGCAGGAGGCTAGCTCCTGCCCTGCGAACTGGAGAATCCGGTCTGTACAGGGCCCGGCGCTTGGGCCTCATGGGAGGAGGCCTCGTAGCCATGCGCGTCACGATAAAGAACTATAAGTCGATAAGGGAGGCCTCGATTGACTTGCGGCCCGGGCTCAACATTCTGGTGGGCCCCAACGGATCCGGCAAGACCTGCCTCCTGTCGGCGCTGCAGTTCCTGCGCGATGTCTTCCGGGTAGGCGCCGCGCAGGCGCTTGCCCTCCAGGGCGGTGCTCGCCGGGCGTACCACCACGGCCAGTCGCAGATGTCTTTCTCTCTCACACAGGACTACGGCCACAGGACCTATCGGCGGCGTAAGGGTCCTTGCCAGCTACATTGGCAGGTCTCCATAGCGCAGGCCGGACCGGAGAAGCTTGCGACGGTGACGGAGGAGAGGCTGGAGGTGATCTCGGGGGGGACTCGCCTCTTCGCGGTCCGGGTAGGCCGAGCTGCCGGAGCCAAGGCTCGCATCGGGACGCGTCTGGCACGCCCCGAGCATTTCGGACGGGACCTATTCAGCGTATGGCAGGCATCCAGGAAAGGGAAGGCCGAACTCGGAGTGGACCTGAAGCGGATGATCTCTTCTCGACTCAGTCGCGTTAAGGACGAACCGGATCGCTCGTGTGTTCCCATGCTAGGCGGGCTCGACGATGCGTTGGACGAGGTCATCACCAGCTTCCGGTTCCTGAGTGAGTACAACATACTGCCGGACATAGCGCGAGCATCAACGGAGAAGCTCCCGTTCGCGCAGATGGCTCCCAACGGCCAGGCGGTGAGCGAGGTCATTGACGCACTCGAGCACCAGCGGTTCGACAAGCTCGAGCAGCTTGCCCTTGTCGAAGCCGGTGAGCTCTACGGGCTCTGGGATGCCTACCCTCCCCTCTACCGGTACTGGGGTTACCATCAGCATCTCGTTGGCCCATACCGAAAACGGAGTCGCATGACCTACCACACCGCGTTGGAGAGCATAAACCAGGAGCTCGCGGCCGCGGTCAGGCCCATAACGCATGTGTCCGTTGAGATCGATCCGAGCAACGGGAAACGGTTCGTTGTGTTCAAGGCCGAGCGCGACACCTTCTACCCACAAGAGGTGTCTGATGGCACGGTGAAGTGGCTCTGCATTCTGGTGAGTCTCTTCGTGCCGTTCTCCAAAGTCTACCTCCTGGAGGAGCCGGAGAACTTCCTACACCCCTGGATGCAACAGCGCCTCATCTCCATCATGCGCGAGCAGGCCCGGCAGAACAAGACGATCTTCCTTCTGGCCTCGCACTCCGCGACTGTACTTAACGCCGCGTTGCCCGAGGAGATTCTCATCGTAAGACAAGGTAGCCAAGGCACCGAAGTCTCAACGGTAGGTGATGCGGACTCGATCAGGCAGGTTCTCGCGGCGTCGCAGTTTCACCTGGGGGATCTTTGGGTAAGCGGTGCGATCGGTGGGGTGCCGACCCATGAGTAGATGCGTCGGCATAATCGTAGACGGCGCGAGCGACTACGCCGCCCTGCGCACACGATTCGCGGACGGGTTTCGCATTCTGAAGACGGATGGGCCGAGGGGTCACACCGCGCGCCCCGCGGACATCGCTGCACGATCCCGCAAGCAGATTGGGATTCTGCGCGCGTTCCGCTGCACTAAGGTCATAGTGATGCTCGACTTCGAGGATCGCCGCCAGGCATACCCGACTTTTGTCGGCGAGCTTAGCGCAGCGTTTTCCAGGGACGATTTCGGCTTGCCAGTGCTCGTCGCCGTCCCCAACCGCATGATCGAGAACTGGTACCTCGCCGATATCCAGTTTCTCTGCGGCAAGAGGGCATTCCTACGGAGAGGTCTGAGGCAGAAGAACTACGAGGGCAAGGACGGCAAGCGGCACATACAAGGATGCATGCGAAGGGGAGAGCACTACAGTGAGACGAGACACGGCCCGGAGATGTTCGCAATCCTCCGCTTCTGTATAGCCAGAAGGAACAGCGCCTCGTTCGATGCGTTCCTTGGCTCCATAGCTGGCTGATGGTGGCGACCCGCGATGCCACCGCCAACTCCGAAGAAGCTATCCGAGACCGATCTCTATCTTCCCATCTACGAGCACCTCGTCGCGCAGGGCTACACGGTGCGAAGTGAGGTGAGGAACTGCGACCTCACGGCCACCAAAGACGACGAGCTGATCGTGGTGGAGCTGAAGCGGCAGTTCAGCACCCAGCTCCTGGTCCAGGCCACCAAGCGGCAGCGCGTGGCGGACTCGGTGTACGTCGCTCTTCCGCGCCCCGCGCTGGGCAAGAAGTGGGCTGACATCCGTCACCTGCTGAGGCGGCTGGAACTCGGGCTGATCCTGGTGTCGTTCCAGTCGAAGAAGCCGAAGGTGGAGGTGGCCTTCCATCCGCTGCCCTTCGAGCGGAAGAGGCGCAACCGTGACAAACGGGCGATCTTGAGAGAGATGGTCAGCCGCAGCGGAGACTTCAACCGCGCCGGGAGCCACCGCCGGCCCCTGGCAACCGCGTATCGCGAAGAAGCGATCCACATCGCCTGCCACCTGGAGCACCACGGGCCACTGTCGCCGCGGGCCCTGCGGGCCCTCGGGACGGGGCCGAAGACACGGACCATCCTTTACGGCGATGTCTACGGGTGGTTCGAGCGACTCGACCGCGCGCTGTACGCGCTCCGGCCGCAGGGCGCGGAGGAACTCGTGCGCTACCCGGAGCTGGCCGCGCACTATCGGGCGCTGGTGCGGCAACGGAGCAGGCCGGGGTTATTCGACAGGGGTGAGAGCGAGCGTTAGGGCCGCGGAGGCCGAAGCGTTCACCGCAGAGGCGCGAAGGGCGACGAGGGTGAGGACGAGATTCCTCGCTGCCCGGTCAGGTGAGCAGAGATCGCAGCGCCTGTGGCGACAGTCCAGCCTGGCTGAGGATCGCTGACAGCGTACCGCGGTCGAGTTCGTCGTGGAGCGGGACAGTGAGGCTCGGTCGGCCGGGGCACACGAGCCGCGCGTGGCTGCCGCGAATACGCGACACCTCGTAACCCAAGCGACCCAAGGCTCGAACCAACTCCCGCCCCGACAGCACCGGCAGTCGGCGCATCAGGCCATGATCTCGATCATCTCGGCGCCGAGGTCCGCGGCCGGGAGGTCTTCTCCTCGCGCGCGCATGTCCTCAATCGTGACCTCGATCGCTTCGCGCGCGTTGGTGAGGGCCTCTTCGCGCGTTCTTCCCTGGGTCACGACCCCCGGCAGCGAGGGCACGCGCGCCACCACCCAGCCGTCCTCCCCGTCCTCCAGGACAACAACGTATTGTAGAGTCATGCTCTCTCCGCCGCGCCCCTGTACATGCTACCCCTCGCATGTGTATCCGTCAACGCTGGCATCCCGCTAGCACTACGTTATCTATCAGCCGCGTCTTGCCCACGAAGGCGCCGACGGCGAGCACGGCGGGGCGTTCCACTCGATCCATCACGGCCAGGGTCTCGGCATCCCGCAGCTCCGCGTATTGCAGCTTCACGAGTGGCTCCGCGCCGATCCCGACCTTGACGGTTGCCAGCAGCGCCGCGGCGCTGCGCTCACCACCCTCCAGCTCAGCCCTGGCCGAGGTGAGCGCGCGGTAGAGCACTGTCGCGGCCTTGCGCTCCGGGCCGGTGAGGTACGCGTTCCGGGAGCTCATCGCCAGGCCGTCAGCCTCGCGCACGGTCGCGACAGGCACGATCGCGAGCGGGAACCGGAGGTCTCGAACCATGCGCCTGATGACCTGCAACTGCTGGTAGTCCTTCTCGCCGAAGTAGGCGCGGTCGGCGCCGACGATGCTGAACAGCCGCGCGCACACCGTCGTCACCCCGCGGAAGTGGCCCGGACGGTGAGGTGCACACATCCCCTCCACCAGGGCTCCGGTCACTTCGACGACGGTGGCGTCTCCCTCCGGGTAGATCTCCTCCACTGGTGGGGCGAAGACCAGGTCCACGCCGGCCTCGCCCGCCTTCTTCACATCGCCTGCGAGGTCGCGCGGGTAGCGCTGGAAATCCTCGCCCGGCGAGAACTGAGTGGGGTTCACGAAGATCGTCATGACCACGTAGCCGCATTCGCTCCTGGCTCTGCGAACCAGGCTCAGATGGCCCTCGTGCAAGGCGCCCATGGTGGGTACCAGGCCGATGGTCTCTCCCGCGGCCTTCGCCCGCGAGATGCGATCCCGAACTTCGCTGACCTTGCTCACGACCTCCGGAGGTGAACTCACGTCTCACTCCATGTATTGCAGGAAGCTGTGGAAGTAGCCGCCCCAGAAGCTGATAACCATGATCGCGATGATCAGCGCGATCAGGAGGTAAAGGCCCATGCCGACCGCGACTGCGGTCTGTTTCCCGCCGACCTCGGTCTCGGACTCGTAGTATTCGGCGACCTTTTCGAGTGCCTGCTCGTAGCTGCCGGACCGCTCGGCGGCGGTGAGCAGGTCAACCGTCATCGGCGGCACGGCGCGGCTGGCCGCGATCACCTCGGTGAGAGAGCGGCCCTCCAGCACCCGGTGCGCCTCCTTCACCAGGCTCTTCTCCATCGCCTTGTTGCCGCTGGCCGCGGCCGCCACCACCATCGCCCGATGCACCGGCACCCCTGCGCTGGAGAGCGTCGCCAGCGCGCGCGCCCAGCGCGCGGTCGCGGTCTTGCGCGCCAGTTTCCCGAACCACGGCAGAGACAGCTTCAGCCGGTCTATTGCTTCGGAGATGGACTCGATGTTGCGCAGGGCCCGCCAGCCATACCAGGCGATTGTGATCCCTACTACGAGCGGCAGCGAGCGTGACAGGAGGAGCCTGAGCCAGGCGCCGAAGCCGCCCAGGATCAGCGGAGGCACGGTCGGTATGAGGATCGCGGCTGCCACCAGCAGCTTGGGGTAGAAGGTCTGCCAGCGGTAGCTCTGCTCGAGCTGGAAGCTGCGGTCGTAGTGCTTGGCGAGGCGATCCGCGGTCTGCTCGACCATCCCCGACTCTTCGCCCGCCTGCATGACGGCCACCGTGGTGGGCGAGAAAGCGGCCGCATACCTGGTCAGCACCTCGGACATCGGCCGTCCGCGGGCCGCCTCCTCGGACATCTCTCGCGCGGCCTCCGCCAGCATGGGGCTGCCGGTCTGCTCCGAGAGCACCCGCATGGCCTGGCTCACGTTCATGCCGGTAGAAAGCAATACGCGCAACGAGGTGAAGAAGATGGCGAGAGACTTGCTGCTGATGGGGTAGAAGATGGCGGCCACGGATTGGCGCAGCCGCTCGCGCTGGTCCGACGGGCGCGTGGTGGCCGCAGGCCTCACCGACAGCACGAAGTAGCCCTGCGCTTGGAGGGCCCGGGTCACGACCTGGGTGTTCTTACCCTCGAGCGTGCCCCTCTCAGTCTGGCCGGTCGGGCCTCTCACCTCATAGGCGAATCTGGCCATGGATTCCCTGCTCCCGACGCAGGCGCTCCGCTACCTGCGCGGCGCTCTCACCGCTGGGCGCTCTCAGTTCCGGCGCCAGCTCGGCCAACGGCACCACCACAAACGCGCGCTCCCACATCTCCGGGTGCGGCAGCTTCAGGTCGGCTTCATCCGCCTTCTCCTCCCCCACCAACAGCAGGTCAATGTCAATCTCTCGCGGCCCCCACTTCTCCCGCCTCACCCTCCCGAGGTCCGACTCGATCCGCTTAGCTAGGGATAGAAGATCCCGCGTCGTGACGCGGTCCTCGACCTCGATCTCGATCACCATGTTGAGGAAGCGCGGCTGATCGGTGATGCCCACGGGCTCTGTCTCATAGACGCTGGAAGCTCGCAGGAAGTTCACGCCCGCGGCCGAGGCCAAGCGCGCGACGGCGTCCCGAAGGTACTGCTCCCGGTTGCCGACATTCGACCCCAGGGCCAGGAACGCGCGCCGGCTCACGTCAGCCCTGATCCCGTTGGTGCGCCCACTTGTGCTCGCTGCCTGGCGGGGGTTCATGTTTCACTCGCACTACCGCGTCGGCCACCCGCACCACGCGCGCCATCTCGCGCACGTCGTGGACCCGGACGATGTCCGCGCCAGCCGCGATCGCAAGCGCGACCGTTGCCGCGGTGCCCTCCAGCCGCTGGTTCGGCGGCAGATCGCCTAACAGCTTGCCGATCGCTGACTTCCGCGAAGTGCCGATCATCACCGCGCATCCCAGGCACCGGAACTCCCGGAGGCGGCGCAGCAGCTCGAGGTTGTGCTCGACCTGCTTACCGAACCCGAAGCCGGGGTCAACCACGAGCTGATCGCGGGCCAGTCCCGCGGCCTCCGCCCGCTCGATCCCCTCCTCCAGGTAGTCGCTGATCTCCCCGATCACATCCGCGTACCGCGGGTCCTTCTGCATGTCGCGCGGGGTGCCGCGAATGTGCATCACCACCACCGCCGCGCCGGCCTCCGCCGCGACCTGCGCCATGCTCTCATCGGCATGGAGGCCGCTGATGTCGTTTACCAGGGAGGCCCCCGCGGTCAACGCTTCCCGCGCCACCGCCGACTTGTATGTATCTATCGAGACCAGTGCACCCGTTTCGGCCGCCAGCCCGGAGATCACGGGCCGCACTCGTGCGATCTCCTCCTCCACGCTGACCGGCTCCGCACCCGGCCGCGTGGACTCACCTCCCGCGTCCAAGATGTCTGCGCCGTCGGCCACCATCTGCTTGCCCTGCTCGATGGCAGCCGCGACGTTGCCGTAGAGGCCATCGCCCGAGAAGGAGTCGGGGGTCACATTGATCACCCCCATGATGAGGGTCTTCTCTCCCAGCGGGACCTCTCTTCCGCGACAGCGAAGCGTGCGCTCAGGAGGCAGCAGGAAGCCCTGGAGCGCGGCGCTCATCCGCCGCCCCACCTCGCCTGCGGCCTGCGAAGCGACCGCCGACAACTCCTCCGCTGCTCCCATCACCACCAGATCCGCGCGGCCTGGGTCCTGGCGACCCGCCGGCCGGGTCAGCACTGCCCACGCCCCCACATTCTGTGCGGCGCCTCGGAGGGCCTGGGCCTCCTCCAGTGGAAGCGGCCCCAGCAGCATCGCCCGGCCCTGGCCCCTCGCGACAATGGCGCGCACGGCCTCGGCGTCGGCGCCGCGGGCGTAGAGCTCGGCCACCACCTCGTCGGAGGCTACCGAATCCAACACGCGCGCTCTCAACCTATCGTCGCTCCTCATCTGCTGGCCTCCAGGGTCGCCGGCACAGCCTTTCCGGTCAGGGTGCGGCCCGCGCGCCCCCGCTCGTAGCCCCGGGCCCACCACTCGGGCGGCCGGAGCCTGATAGTGACCGCGCCCTCCCGGTCCGTCCTCATTACCTTCGCTCCCACTCGCTCCAGCTCCCGCAGCATCTGCTCGGAAGGATGTCCGAACTGGTTGTGCGCGCCGACGCTGATCACAGCCAACTGCGGCCTGACCGCGTCCACGAACTGTGGGATCGCCGCCCCCTCTGAGCCGTGATGGGGGACCTTGAGGATGGTGCTGCGCACGGCCTCTCCGAGGCGCGCGATGCGTTCGGCGCCGGCCCGCTCGATGTCGCCGGTGAGGAGAACGCTTAGCGGTCCGTCGGTCAGGTGCATCACGACCGAGTTGTTGTTCACGTCGCTACCAGTGTCTGTCAGCCGCGGGTCCGGCGGGTTCAGCACCTCCACATGGATTCCGTCACCGAGGTCTAGCTGCTGGCCCTCGGTCGCGCGCCGCACCGGCACCTTCTGTTTCCGGATCTCCTCTTCCAGCCGACGATAGGCCTCGCTCCTCGTCTCCAGCTCCGGGTCGAGCACCAGGCCGACCGGCACCGCCTCCAGCACCGCGGATAGGCCGCCGATGTGGTCATCATGTGGATGCGTGATCACCAACACGTCTATCTTCCCCACCCTTCGTGCGAGCAGCGCGGGCACCACCACCTCATGCCCCACGTCATAGCCGCCTGCTTCCTGGCCCGGCGTGCCCCCGCCGTCAACCAGCATCGTCCTCCCGCTCGGCGCCTGCACCAGGATGGAATCCCCCTGCCCCACGTCAATCACCGTGACGGTGAGCCCGCGCGTGATCTCGTCCCACGCCAGCCACCACACCGCGATGACGGCGGCGAGAAGAACGAGCAGCAGTATTCGTTCACGACGCAGCGCCATCACCTGTTCCTGCCCGCTCGCCAGGGGCTTGCCCCCGCCCCGCAAGGCTGCCCAGCCACCACCCCAACACTACCACTCCCACGTACCATCCGACTATAGCGATCCAGCTCGGCCTCGCCACCTGGGGTGAGGCCCACGGCACCGAGGCGACAGCGCTGCTCACCCAGATCATCCAGCGCGTCGACAGGCCTGTGATCCACCCCGGCAGAGGCGCCAGCCAGGGCGCGGCAACGCCTAGCAGGCAGGTCCCCATGCCCGCGGCCAGCACCACCCCCGCCAGCGGTACAGCCAGCAGGTTGGCGCCAAGGCCGCCGATTGGCGCTTGCCCATAGTGCCAGGCCAGAATGGGGAACGTGGCGAGCTGGGCGGCCAGCGTCCCGCCGATGGTCAGGGTTAGCCAACGGGGAACCGCCGGGAACAGCCTGCCTATCTTCGGCGTCAGGAAGATGATCGCCCAGACGGCCGCGAACGAGAGCTGAAAGCCGGGTTGCGAGAGAGCCGCCGGCTGCAGGGCCACGATCCCCAGAGCCGCCGCGGCCAGAAGCGTGTAGCGATCAACATTGAGACCGTGCCGACGAGCAACGTAGGGGATGCGCCGCAGGACAAACGTCAGCCCGACAAGAGCACCCATGGCGGCGGCGCGCGCAACCGCCTGTCCTCCTTCGGTCAGGACCGCGTAGTACATCACTACCAAAACCGCGATCGCGGCCGCGCTGATGCCGGGCCATTGTCTCACTCGACCCCTTCCCGTCAACGGCCAAGCGATCTGCCGCTCGGCCCTCAAACGCCGCCAACCCGCGCCCAGCGCCCCCGGCAAGAAGACGAACCCAAAGACCATCGAAACCATGGCGCCCGATACCACGAGCAGGTGGATCGTCCCCGCCCGCCGAAAGTCGTCGGCGATCTCCGCCGGAGGCGGGGTGGCGTGCACGCCGAAGATCACGCTCGAGGCCACTGCCGCGGTCGTCTCCTTGTATGGCCCGGGAGTGAAGCGGCCCAGAAGGGCCAGTGCCCGCCGCTGGGCGGCGTACGCATGGGCTGCCAGTGTCCCCAGCCCTCCCCCTCCCAAAGGCTCGGCGAGCTCGTCAGCCCCGACGCTGAGGACGGCCGAGACCCCAAGCGAGGAGAGCCTGTCTGCCTCCGCCCGACCGCCCGGGTTCGCCTCTCGTCGCGGCTCGCGCATCCTGCCGGTGAGTCGCCAGCGCTGACCTCGCGTCACGGGGCGTGATGACCTGAGGTGCACGTAGACGAGACCGCCGACCGGCTCGCCAACCTGCTCCGTCATATGTTCCTCGGCCTGAAGGACGAATCTCCACACTCCGTCGGCGAAGCGGGGTGCACTAGCAACGGTCCCCACCAGGGTCTGGCCGCCCTCCGGCAGACGCGACAGGTCGTGCTGAGGCTTGAGTTGTCCCCACTGTCCCACCAACGCCCCCGCGAGCGCACCCCCTGCCAGCGCTGTCGCTCCCGCCAGCGCTGGCTTCCTTTGCCATCCCCAGGCGATCGCGGCGACGGCCCCTGCGGCGCTCGCCGCCCAGACGACCGCCGATCCCCAGTCGGCGAGCGCCGCAACGCCCGCGCAGAACGCCAGGGTGAAACAGACCAACGGTCGGTTCCCGAGGTCGGCCATATTCCCGACCCAGGCTTCTCCCGGGCCGGCGCTGCTCCTGCCGGCCTCGCCGGTGCACCGGGCGTCGCGCCCGTTAGTCCCTCGCACTCCCGGCCCCGCCGATGTTGCAGATCGTGGCAATGACTTTGTTGATAGCTCTTGACACTAGGGCAGTTTGTGGCATAATACATCGTGACCCGTTATAACCGCACGATAGGGAGGCCGAGAATGGCGAGGAAGAAGGCGGAACGAGCCGATGAGAAGGTTGAGGGCGTGCTGACCCTCGACCAGGCGGCGGCCGAGCTGGGGATCAGCCGCTCGACACTTCAGCGGATGCTGAGGCAGGGCAACATCCGCGGGTTCAAGGTTGGCCGGCAGTGGCGGTTCCGGCGGTCCGATCTGGACAAGCTGTCGCGGATGAGTCACCCTTCCGCGGCAGGTGTGAGTGTGGCTGGTCTGGATGGCCTGGTAGCAGACCTCGCGGCGCACGCCGCGGTCACGGGCGAGGTCATCATGGAGCCCGTTCTGCCAGATTACCCAACAACTGAGGAGGAAGTGGCCGTCGAACGGCTGCTGCACACCATCCTACTGGCGGCCGTCAAAGACACAGCCAGCGACGTCCACATTGACCCAATTCGCGCGGACACGCACGTCCGATTCAGGATTGACGGCGTGCTGCATCCCGTGATGCAGGCTCCCCGCGATGTCCACAAGGCCCTGGCCGCCTGCATCAAGTACCACGCGGACATCCCGGTTGACCAGCAGCAGATCGCGCAGGATGGCCGCTTCCGCTTCAGGTCCGGCGAGAGCGAATACGACGTGCGAGTGGCCACCATGCCGTCCATCTATGGCGAGAGCGTGGTGATGCGGCTGCTCGACCAGCGGCCACACGTGCTGACCCTGGACCATCCGAACCTCGGCATGATCGCCGAGGACATGGCCCGCTTCAAGCGGGCGCTCGCCGCCCCCATGGGCTTGATCATCGCCGCTGGACCCACCGGCTCCGGGAAGACCTCGCTCCTCTACGCGGGCCTTCAGCACATCGCCAGCCCTGAGATCAAGACCATCACTGTCGAGGACCCGGTCGAGTACACGTTCCCGTGGGTGACCCAGGCCGCGGTGAATGTGAGGGCCGGCTTCACCTACGAGCAAGCCGGACGCGCCATCGCACGGCATGACCCTGATGTGGTGATGCTGGGCGAGATCCGTCCCGGATCGGTTGCTCAGAGCGCGGTCCAGATTGCCCTGACCGGCCATCTCGTGCTCAGCGTGCTGCACGCGTACAGCGCCGCTGGAGCCATCGTGCGCCTGCTGGACATGGGGATAGAGCCCTACCTGCTCGCCGACACGCTGCTATGTGTCATCGCCCAACGCCTGATCCGAAGGGTGTGCTCGGAGTGTGCCCGTCCGGACCAGCCTCCGCGCGACCTCCTCTCGCCGCTGGTCGAGCGGGCTCGCGCGGGCGGCTACGAACTGCCTGAGAGCCCGAGGTTCGTGCGCGGAGCCGGCTGCGAGCACTGCCGGAACAGCGGCTATCATGGCCGGATGGGTATGTTCGAGGTGCTGGAGCCAAGTGTGGGGATTGCGCGCCTCATTGCACAGCACGAGAGTGCGGACGTGATCGAGGCAGCCGCGGTCCAGAACGGCATGACCACCCTCGCCGCTGACGGGCTTCGGAAGGCCGCCGAGGGTATCACCACCGTCGCCGAGGTGAGCCGCGTGCTGTCGTGGCAACTGGAGTGAATGATCGCGGTCAACCTGGGGCCGTCGGCCGGTGGTAAGGCGGCGGCCCTCTGTGGGCGCGCCCGTTGATTTCGCGCCGAGTTCGGAGTAGGATACTGGGGCCAACCGGCGGGCATGCAGAGACATGCCCGCCCTACAGTTCACCCCAGAGCGGCCCCAAACCCCAGGCTCTCACGAGGCTTCTGTGGCCACACCACCAACACTACCCGAATCGGTCCAGCGCTTAGTCGCGACCAGATCACCCGGCGGCGACGTGCGGATCGCCGCGCCTAGTGACCTGGGGCCGACGGGCTTGTTGGGGGAGCGCTGGCTGGTGCTCGCGGGCGACCGGGTGCTGGTCTGCGCGGCAGACGGCGCGGAGGCCGACCTGCTGCTCGACCTCCCCCTGAGCGACATCAGCGAGGTGGAGGTCGAGAACCTGGTGGGCGGCGCCGCGCTCCGCGCGGTGGTCAAGGGCCGCAAGGTTGACCTCCTCTCCTTCACCAACGCCCTCGGTGATCGCTTTGGCCGGGTGCGGGCCCAGTTGGATGCAGCCGCAAAGGGCAAGCCGATCCCCGAGCGGGAGGAGAAGGTAAAGCGCTGCCCGACCTGCGGGCTGGTGCTGGGCGAGGACAGCCGCGTTTGCCCGCGGTGCGCGCGGCGGGGCGCGGCCTTGCGGCGGCTGCTCGGATACTCCAGGCCTTATCGGGGCCGGCTGGTGCTGATTGGCGTGCTCATGCTGAGCGGCACCGCCTTCGGCCTGGTGCCTCCCTATCTGACCGGCGTGCTGGTGGATAGAGTCCTGGTGCCAAAGAAGAACGTCCACCTCCTGGCGTGGCTGGTCATGGGCCTGGCGGGGAGCAGCGTTCTCAGTACGGGGCTGCAGATCTGGCGCGGCCGGGTGACGGCCTGGCTCGGCGGCCGCGTGAGCTTCGATATCCGCGCCGCTCTGTACGAACGCCTGCAATGGCTCTCCTTGCGGTACTTCGACCGCCATACCACGGGCGCGCTGATCTCGCGCATCACCCAGGACTCCGGTGGCGTCCAGGACCTCCTGGCCTTCGGCCTTCCCTGGATCATCACAAACCTGGCCACCGTCATCGGTGTGTCGGTGATGATCCTGATCATCAACTGGAAGCTGGCGGTGCTGGCGCTGATTCCGGCTCCCCTGGTGAGTCTCGTGACCCGTTCGCTGTGGAATAAGATGCGCGCCGCGTTCCACAACTTCTGGTACCGGTGGGGCCGCTTCCATGGCCTGGTGAACGATGCGCTGAATCGAGTGAAGGTCATCAAGGCATTTTCGCAGCAGCCGGTCGAGATCCAGCGCTACCAGGTGCGCAATCTGGACCTGCTGGACGCGTCGGTGTATGCCGAGCAGACGTGGGGAACCATCTTCCCGCTGGTCTGGCTGGTGATGGGGAGCGGCTCCCTGCTGGTCTGGTACTTCGGCGGTCTATTCACGGTCCACGGCGACCTGACGGTGGGTAAGCTGATGGCCTTCCTCGCCTACCTCGGCATGCTCTACGGCCCGCTCAACTTCCTTACCCAGGTCACGCAATGGATGTCCCGCGCGCTGACGGCGGCGGAGCGCATCTTCGAGGTGCTCGATGCCGAGTCGGACAGCGAGCAGACCAAAGGTGAGGTGGTGCCAGAGCAGATTCACGGCGAAGTCGAGTACCGCAACGTCACCTTCGGCTACGAGAAGCACCAGCCCGTGGTGAAGGAGGTCTCTTTCAAGACCGCGCCCGGCCACATGCTGGGACTGGTGGGGAAGAGCGGGGCCGGCAAGACCACCATCATCAACCTGCTCTGCCGCTTCTACGACGCGGATGAGGGCGAGATCTATGTGGACGGCATCAACCTGCGGGATCTCTCCCTGTGGGCCTATCGCGGCCGCCTGGGTGCCGTGCTGCAAGAGCCGTTCCTGTTTGCCGCCACCATCGCGGAGAACATCGCCTACGGCAAGCCGGAGGCCTCCCTGGAGGAGATCATGGCGGCGGCCAAGCTGGCCAACGCGCACGATTTCATCGTGAACAAGCCTGACGGCTACGATGAGCAGGCGGGTGAGCGCGGCGGGCGGCTGTCGGCGGGCGAGAAGCAGCGCATCTGCATTGCCCGCGCCATCCTGCACGATCCCGCCATCCTCATCCTCGATGAGGCCACCGCGAACGTGGACCTGGAGACCGAAGAGCAGATTCAGCAGGCGATCGCCCGGCTGGTGGAAGGGCGGACCACGTTCGCCATCGCCCACCGTCTCTCGACCCTGCGCAATGCAGACAACCTGCTGGTGATAGACGACGGGAAGATAGTCGAGTTCGGGAGCCACGCGGAGCTGGAGGCGAAGAAGGGCGTGTACTACAACCTGCTGGACCTCCACCGCAAGACCTCCCTGGTGAAGGCGGTAAGTGGCTGACCACGACCCGGGACAACCCAAAGACCCGCCGGCCCTGAGATACCTCGAGCCCGAGCAGGTGAAGATCTACCGGGCGGAGGACGGGAGCCTGCGCGCGACCATCGGGGAGGAGTTGTCCGTGCTCTCCCCGCGGTTCGTGCGCGTCTGCCCCCTCACCGATCCGGACCGCTACATCTCGATCCGGGGTGATGACCCGCACGGCAAAGAGTTCGGGCTACTGAAGAGCTGGCGCCGCCTCGACCCGGAAGCGCGGCGGCTGGTCGAGGCGGAGCTGGAGCGGCGCTATCTGCACCCCAGGGTGAAGCGGATCGTCTCCCTGAAAGACTACCACGGGGTACAGCTCTGCGTGCTGGAGACCGACCGGGGAGTGCGCGACGTGACGCTGCGCGATGTGCGGGACAACATCATCTACTTCGGCGGCACCCGCGTGCTCATCACCGATGCCGAAGGCAACCGGTATGACGTCCCCGATACGAACGCCCTCGATCGCAGGAGCCGGGCCCTGCTGGCCCGGATACTGTGAGCGCGGGTCGGGCTATCCCGCGATGTACCCCGGCTGCTGCTGCACGGTCTCGATGAAGGCCAGCATGTTGGCCAGCGGCACATCGCCCTCCACGTCGTGGGCGGGGGCGAAGATGTAGCCGCCCTCCCGCCCCAGTTCGAGCAGGCGGACGGTTGCCTTACGCACGTCATCCGTGGAACCGTAGGGCAGGGTCCTCTGGGTAGATAGACCTCCGTGGAAGGCGAGCCGGCCCCGGTACTGCTTCAGCAGGGCCTCCACCTCCATCGCCTCGGGCTGGAACGGGTTGAAGCAGTTCAGCCCGATCGCGATCAGGTCGTCGAACAGCTCGTCCACGTCGCCGCAGGAGTGGATCATGATGTACTTGCCTGCCTCGCGCACCACTGCGTACATCCGCCTGAGCGCGGGAAGGATGAACTCGCGCCAGAGCGCCGGCCCCATCTGCAAGCCTCGCTGCTGGCCCCAGTCATCTCCGAAGTAGATGGCGTCAAGGTCGTACTTCATCGCCGCGCGGACCTGGGCAACGTTGTATTCGGCGATCGCGTCGAACAGCTCGCGCACGAACCGCGGATGGTCGTGGAAGTCCATCATCAGGCTTTCCATCCCGCGCAGGGTCCAGGCCCGCTCGTAGAGGGAGAAGCCGATGGAGAAAACGCGGAACCGGTCGGGATGCTGCGCCATGAGACCGGGAATGCCGTCGAAGAATCGGGGGTCAATCGGATCGGGGAGGTCGTAGCCCTTCAAGGTCGGCCTGGGCAGCACTTGCCCTTTGACGTTCCCGATGTCCTTGTCCACGCTCCGGTCCCAGACCACGCCGAACACATCCTGGACCAGGTTCTCGCCGACCTCGCGGAAGGAACCGATGGGGTTCCCCAGCTCGACGAAGTGGTTCTGGAGCGCTTCCTCCAGATCGGCGGGGGCGAAGTGCTGTTCGAGCTTCTCCCGCGCCTCCTTCGTGAACCCCATCTGCCACGGCACATAGGGCGGCGGGTGGAAGTCCAGCGCCAGCTTCACTACTTCCCGCTTGGTCATTGCGTCACCACCGCTAGAGGAGCGCTGTGCTGAAGTATCGCTCCGCGCGATCGGGCAGTACGGTGGCGATGTTGCCGGTCTGCCGCGTCGCTAGCTGCCGCGCCGCCCACACGTTGGCTCCGGAGGAGGTCCCGACCAGCAGCCCGCACTCCCTTCCGAGCCCTCTGGCGGTCTCGATCGCGTCCTCATCCGACACCTCGATCACCTCGTCCACCAGCGAGACATCGAGCACCGCGGGGACGAAGCCGTCGCCGATCCCCTGAATCTGGTGCAGCCCGGGCTCGTGGCCGAGCAGGGCCGAGACGTTCTTCGGCTCCACCGCGACGATCCTGGCGCCCGGCTTGTGCTCTCTCAGGAAGGTGCCCACGCCCTGGAGCGTGCCCCCGCTGCCAACGCCTGCGACGAAGGCAGCGATGTCCCCTGCCATCTGGCGCCACAGCTCGCGCGCCGTATCCTCGTAGTGTGCGCGCGGGTTGTCGGGGTTCTCGAACTGCTGAGGCACGTAGACCCGCGAGTCCGCGGCCGCCATCTTCCGAACTCGTTCCACGGCGCCCGCGATACCCTCCGAGTCGGGCGTAAGGACCAGCTCGGCGCCCAGGGCGCGGATGATCTTCTTGCGCTCTTCGCTCATGCCCTCCGGCATCACGATGCGCACCTGGTAGCCCTTCACCCTTCCGACCAGCGCGACTCCGATGCCAGTGTTGCCGGAGGTCGGCTCGCAGATGATCGAGTCCGGCGCGAGCTTGCCATCCCGCTCCGCGCCCTCGATCATCGCCAGCGCGACGCGATCTTTGATGCTGCCGCCGGGGTTCAGAAACTCCGCCTTAGCATAGATGCTCTCGCCCCGCAGGCGGATCAGAGGCGTGTTGCCGATCAGGTCGAGAACGTTAGCCGTAACCATCTGTCTGGTGCGCTCCTCATGCCCTTGTTGTTCTCAAGTTCTCCTCCCCTCCCCCGCGCCCTGCCGCGCGGGCCACCGGGCCCCCAGTTAGGATTGGGAACCGTCTGTCGGTGCCCTGTCGTCCGTGCGACGCGATTCGCTTGACACCGCCGGGGTAATGGTCTATGTTCCTTTCCACCCTCGTCGCTCAGGAGCTGGAGATGGCCACAGGCAAGTCTCTGCACAGCGTCTGTCGTTGGACTTTCAACGCGGGCAAGGGCGGATTCGTGCCCGCCAACATCCGGCCCGGCTATGCGGGACCCAAGTTCGACACCGTGAGCATGATCCAACTCGTAGCGAAGAAGATCGCGCCGAGAATGCCTGACGAGGTCGAGCTTGGCCTGGAGGCCCATTACGATAGCGAGGTGAACGAGCAGACTGCGGCCGCGGTGGCCGATGCGCTGGTCGCAGCCAAGATGAGCCTGGCCTTGAGCACTCCGGGGGCGCACGCTCACTTCGCCTATGGCGGCATCTCCTCTCTCGACCCGAACGAGCGGAAGGCGGCAGAGGCCTTCGGTCAGAAGACCGTTGACCTCACCTATGGCGCGCTCCGCAAGTCCTGGCACAAGGACCCGTCGCTGGCGCCGACCCTGGTGCTCTGGAACGGCTCGTTCGGCTACGATCTCGCGTCCGTCGGCGTCAAGCCCATGTACCAGAACCTCAAGGAGAGCGTCGCCGGGCTCTGCAAGTACGAGGCGAGCAAAGGCGGCCACCTCTTCATCGCGTTCGAGCCCAAGCCCAATGAAGGCCATCCCGCTATGCTCATCCCCACGGTGGCGAGCGCCATCCTCTTCTGGCGCAAACTCCAGGACGAGTTCGGCGTGCCCCGCGCGCGCAAGGGTGTGAACAAGGAGTTCGGACATTCCGAGATGATCGGCCTCGACCACGTGTATGATACAGTCGAGGAGCTGGACAACGACGCGGTCGTGCACATGCACCTCAACAGCCAGGGCTACAACGATGGCATCATCCTGGGCGGGCCGGGCAAGTTCGACATTGACCACGGCGCGCGGGTGAACGGGATGAACATCGCCATCGCCGGCCTCGTTCAGCAGGCCGGCTTTGCGCGGTGGAAGGGCCACGACATGCAGCCACGGCCCTATGACAACGAAGAGCAGGCCGTGGACCGCGTCGTGCGCAGCATCTTGAGCTGGGAGGCCTGCGCCCGCGCCGCGGCGCAGCTCGACACCGCGCAGTTACTCAGGCTCCTTGCCGGCCGCGCAACCGCCAAGGCCGAGGACATGATGCGGGGCGCGGTGGTGACTGCCCAGCAGGAGTTCGACCGCCTGTACACGGGCTAGCAGGCCCCTTCCCGGTAAGCAGAGCTCGGGGCCTGCCGTCGCGTCAGGGGGACAGGGCGCCTGAGGCGCCCTGTCGAACAGGCCGGCATGCCTCCACTCGTCTTCGGGATCTCCGGCAGTCCCCGCCCGCTCAGCAACACGCGCTTGTTCCTCGAGCGCGCGCTGGCCGGCGCGGCCGCGGCCGGCGCGGAGACCGAGCTGATCTCCCTGCGCGACCTCGAGCTGGACTCCTGCCGCCACTGCGGGGGCTGCGATGCGAGCGGCCGCTGTGTGGTGCCCGACCAGATGCAACAGGTCTACCCCAAGCTCCGCGCCGCGCAGCACCTCGTCCTCGCCTCGCCGATTCACTTCGCGGGCGTCTCGGGCGAGATGAAGATGATGATTGACCGGGGCCAGGCCTGCTGGGTCGAGAAGTACCGTCTGAAGCGGCCTGTCAGCGACCTCCCCGGCGAGCGGCGCGGCCTGTTCATCGCCACTTGCGGGGGCCGCGATCTGCGCGTGTTCGGGTGGGCCGAGCCGACCGTAAGGGCCTTCTTCGCCTGCACGGGGTTCCGCTACTGGGGAGAGCTGTTCGAGGCCAACACCGATCAGCGGCCGCCGGTGTCGGAGCGAGCCGAAGTGCTCGCGCGAGCCGAGCGGCTGGGCCGCGACCTGTTGGCGGTCTAGACGGGCGCCGGCGGGGCAGGAGGCACGCTTGCCCGCCTCGGGCGGGCTCCTGCCCTGCTGTTCATTGCCGCTGCATGAACTCCACCACGACCGGTCGTGGGAAGGCGCCTTCCATCGGCCCCTTGACCGTCGCCCCCAGCGCGCCGCAGGCGTTCGCGAGACGCCCGACCTCCGGAAGAGGCATATCCTCCAACAGCCCTACCACGAAGCCCGCATCGAAGCAGTCTCCCGCGCCGGTCGGGTCAACCGCCTTCACCTTGAACGCAGGCACATCCACGCGCCCAGCGCGGGTGAAGATGGAGCATCCCTCGGCCCCACGCTTGAGGGCCACCACCTGCGGCCCCCGATCCAGCAGGGCCTGGCACGCGTGCTCTGCGCCCTGCACACCGGCCAGCAGCTCGGACTCGGCGCCACTCGGCAGGACGACGTAGGCCGCCTCCAGCACCGGCGCGCAGATCCGGCGCAGGGCTTCCTCACCGCCGAGCAGCTCGGGCCGCAGGTTGGGGTCGAAGCTGATCCTGCCTCCGGCCTCCTTCACGAGCCGACAGGCCTCATAGCAGGAGCTGCGCATGCGCTCACTCACCGAGAGCGAGGAGCCGCAGATGTGCAGGAACTCCGCCTGCTCCACGTACCTCGCATCGAGCGCGGGCATCTGGCCCGCTGCGGCGTGGGCGATGTGATAGAGAAAGCGCCGCCGCCCATCCGAGAAGTAGGTCACGAAGGCCACGCCCGTTGCCCGATTCGGCACCCGCGGGCAGTGAGTCACATCCACTCCGTCCGCGATCAGCCGGTTCAGCAGACAACTGCCGAAGTCGTCATCCCCCACCGCCCCGATGAAGCCCACTTTGTGTCCCAGCCGGGCCGCGGCGTCGGCGAAGATCGCGGGAGCGCCGCTGGGAAAGGGCCCGACGAACTCGGAGGGCCTATCCAGCGGGTCATCCACCCGGGTTCGCATCACCTCCACCAGGGCCTCGCCCAGAGCCATGATCTCGATCGCCATGCTATCGCTCCACGCCTATGGGTGGCACCGTGATTCGGTCTGGCCAGGTTTCGTCCCTTCACAAGCTGGACCGATGCCGTTGGCAGGACCTCGCGGCTGCCGCGTGAATCTAGCGTTGGGAATGCATGGTGACAACGCATAGGCTTCTGGCGGGCGTGGATGTGGGCGGAACGAAGATCGCAGTCGGGCTGGCCGATCTCGACGGCCGCATCGTCGCGTCGCGGCGGGCGGTGACCGCAGGACTCAGCGGCGGCGCGATCACCGAACACATGGTCCAGCTGCTGAGAGATGCGATCAAGCAGGCCGCAACGACGCGCGAGCAGATCGGCGCGGTCGGAATCTCCGTGCCTGCAGTGGTGGACCGCACCCGAGGAGTGGTGGTGTGGGCCCCGAACATCCCGGGGTGGCAGCAGGAGGTGGCGGTGGCGGCACCGGTGGCCGAGGCGATAGGGGCGCCGGTCACGCTCTGCTACGACGGGCACGCCTGGGTCACAGGCGAATGGTGGTGCGGGGCGGCCCGCGGCGCGCGGGACGTGGTGCTGGTCGCAGTCGGGACAGGAATCGGCGGCGGCATGATCCTGGACGGGCGCCTCCACCGGGGTCGCGTCGGAGTCGCGGGCGCGGTCGGGTGGTGGACGTCGTTTGGTGGGGCAGGTCTTGAACCCGCCCCGCTGCAAGAGGGCCACGGCTGGCTCGAGTCCCTTGCCTCCGGTCCTGCTATCGCCCGCGCGGCTGGAACGGCCACGGCCGAGGAGGCGCTGGCCGCGGCGCGCAGCGGCCAGCCGCGCGCGCAGGCGGCGGTAGCTCGCGCGGCGGAGGTGCTTGGCGCGGCCGCAGCGAACCTGGTCAGCCTGGTTGATCCGGAGGTGGTGGTGTTCGCCGGGGGCGTGATCGCTGGCGGGGCCGACTTGCTGCTGCCGCGCATCAGGGAGATCGTATCCCGCGAGGCGCAGCCCCAGGTCGCGCGCGGCGTGCGCATTGTGCCGGCCGAGCTGGGCGAGGACGCGGCCTGGCTGGGAGCAGCCCGATTGGCGAGCGATGAACCGTAGGGCAGGAGCGTGCCTCCTGCCCATTGGGAGGGGCAAGGAGGAGGACTGCTGATGTCCGCTGAGCAGTGGTTCGCAAAGACGGAGGAGATCCATCGCCGCATCCGCGAGACCCAGGGGGCGAACATCAAGGCGGCGGCGACGGCGATCGCCGATTCCATCTCCGTGGGCAGGGTCGTGCATCTATTCGGCGCCGGGCATGGCTCCCTGCCGGTGATGGAGTGCTACCCGCGCATCGGGGGATTCGTCGGCTACCATCCCATGACCGAGCACTGTCTCTCCTACTTCACAAACGTGGTGGGAGACAGCGGGGTGCCGCAGTTCCTGTTCCTGGAGCGCCTCGAGGGATTCGCCCAGATCATCCTCCAGAACTACCGCCTCGACCCCCGCGACACCATGATGATCTTCTCACAGTCCGGCATCAACGGCGTGGTGGTGGACATGGCCCTGGAGACGAAGAAGCGGGGCCTGACTCTCGTGGCGCTGACCTCCATGGAGCACACGATGGCGGTGCCTGCGCGCCACTCCAGCGGGAAGCGGCTCTGTGAGATCGCGGACATCGTGGTGGATACGTGCGTGCCGGCGGGAGACGCGATGGTCGAGGTTCCGGGACTGCGCGAGAAGGTCGGGCCTGGCTCGACCTTCGGGTTCGTCACCGCGGTGAATGCGATCAACTGTGAAGTGGCCCGGCTCCTGACCGAGCGGGGGCAGCCGCCCCTCGTCAACGCTTCCCACAACTTCCTGCCAGCGGACGAGGCGGAGGCGCAAGTGGCGCGGGTGTGGCAGGCCTATATCGAGCGGGTGAAGGACCGGGTCTGAACCGTAGATCGGAATGTGCGGAGGTGAGGTGATGAAGATTCTGGCAATGCAGGCCTCCCCGAATGTGGACGGGCTGACCGCGAAGATGGCGAAGGAGGCGATGGCGGGCGCGCAGGCCGCGAAGGCGGAGGTCGAGCTGCTGAACCTTTGCCACATGAAGCTCGGCGCCTGCCGACAGTGCGACGATGGCTGGGGCAAGTGCCGGCGAGAGGGCCTGTGCATCATCGAGGACGATCTAGAGGTGCTCCGGGACAAGATGGCCCAGGCCGACGGCCTCATCCTGAGCACCCCGGTGTACTTCGGCGATCTGGCCGAGGTGGTCAAGGGCTGCCTGGATCGTCTGCGCCGCTGTGAGGTGGCCGGCCCTGACGAGCCCCGCGTCGCGGGTCGCTGGCTGCTGGCCATCGCTGCGGCGGGCGGCGGCGGGGGCGGCGGCCCGACCTGCCTGAACGCGATGGAGCGGTACTGCTCGACCCTGGGCTGGCGCGTCTTCGACACCATGATCGTGACCCAGCGGAGCCGGAGCTACATGCTGCCCGCCGCGCGGCAGGCCGGGGAGCGGATGATCAGGCACATGGAGGAGCAGCGGAAGACGTAGGCGGCGGCGACCGCCGCGGGAGGCAACTCCTGAAGGCCATGAGGAGGGGTGATCTCTCCTGGTACTCGCAGGGCGCCGACAGCCTGAGGGAGCTGCTAGACTGGGCGCTGCGGAAGAGCCGGTAGACCGCTAGCGGCGGGCATAGGCTTGCCCGCCCGCGGTGGGAACGCCCGCCTCTCTGGGAGCCCCGTCCTCGGGGCGACTGCCGCTGGTCGTCGCTGCGACGCCGGAACGCGCGACCCTTGACGCGGCCGGCGGGTTCTGCTATCCTTCTCGCAACAATCTAGTCGCATCGCGTGGGACCTTTTTAACCCAGTCCAGAGAGGCTGAGAAAGGTGATCCCGGCAAAGCCGAGCAGAAGCCAGTCGCCTGCCCCCGAAGCGGGGGGAGGCGATAGCTTTGGCCTGCCCGCCGGCCGTTCGGTGAGGGAGCCCCGCGGCGACGCGGAGGCGCCGGCGCGCATCATGGACCAGGCCGATGTGCGGCGCGCTCTCACCCGCATCGCCCACGAGATCATCGAGCGCAACCGGGGCGCGCGCGACCTGGTGCTGATCGGGGTTCACACGCGGGGGGTCCCGCTCGCCTACCGGCTGGGCCGTATGATCGAGGAGATCGAGGGGCACGCGGTATCCGTGGGCGAGCTGGACATCGCCGACCACCGGGACGACCGCCGCGGCGGGAATGCGCAGACGCGCACCCACATTGACTTCCCCATCGCCGACCGCAAGGTCATCCTGGTTGATGAGGTTCTCTACACCGGCCGCACCGTCCGCGCGGCCCTGGACGCGCTGATCGAGCACGGCCGGCCGGCGCTCGTCCAGCTCGCGGTCCTGGTAGACCGGGGGCACCGCGAGCTGCCGGTCCGGGCCGACTATGTGGGCAAGAACGTGCCGACCTCCCGGCGCGAGCGCGTGACGGTTCATCTTTCTGACACCGATGGCGAGGAGGCGGTGTTCATCGAGCGACTTCCCAAGGAGACCAGAGATGCCGCTGGAGGGACGTGATCTCATCTCCATCTTCGACCTCAGCGACCGCGAGATCGAGGCGATCTTCGAGCTGGCGGACGAGATGTCGGCGCACACCCGCGGGAGATTGCACCTGGCGGACGGTCTGATCATGTCAACCCTGTTCTACGAGCCGAGCACGCGGACGCGGCTGTCGTTCGAGGCGGCGATGCTGCGGCTGGGAGGGGGCGTGATCAGCGTGGCCGATGCCAGCTCTACCTCGGTGGCCAAGGGCGAGACCATCGCGGACACAGTGCGGATCATCGAGTCCTACGCGGACCTGATCGTGATTCGCAACCCGCTGGAGGGAAGCGCCCGGGTGGCGGCCGACTACGCCTCGGTGCCTGTGATCAACGCCGGGGACGGGGCGCACGAGCACCCCACCCAGACGCTGCTCGATCTCTATACCATCCGCCAGGAGAAGGGGAAGCTGCGGGACGTGAGCGTGGCGCTGGTGGGCGACCTTCGGCACGGCCGGACGGTGCACTCGCTCGCCTTCGGGCTGGCCCGGTTCGGCGCGAAGGTGACGTGTGTGGCGCCACCCGGTCTCGAGATGCCCGAGCACCTGCTGCGGCGGCTGGACAACGAGTTCCGCTGCCGGCCCGAGCAGCACCACAGCCTGGCCGAAATCGTCACCAACGCGGAGCTCGTGAAGCGCCGTCCAGGGAGACAGGCCGCGCTGGCCTCCGAGGTGCTGGGGCTGTTCGATGCGGTCTACGTGACGCGAGTGCAGAAGGAACGGTTCGAGTCAGAGGAGGCCTACCGGGCCGCGAAGAGCTCATACGCGATCACGGAGGCGATGATCGAGCGGACGCGGCCGGATGCGCTGGTCATGCATCCGCTCCCGCGCGTGGATGAGCTGGCCTACGACGTGGATCGCGATCCGCGAGCGGTATACTTTCGGCAGGCGGCCTACGGGGTGCCGGTGAGGATGGCGCTGGTGGCGGCCCTGCTGGGCCGGAGGCCGGCGAAAGTGGGGCGAGCGCGGAGCGGTGAGTACCGGCCGCGCCCACGCCGCGAAGTGGACTTCCGCAAAGTGGCCGATGTGCGCTGCCCGAACCCCGGTTGTGTCACTGCTCACGAGCACTACCTCACGCCGCAGTTCAACATGGTCGAGGACGCGCCGAACACGGTGGCCTGCGCCTACTGCGATCGAGAGGTCGTGGCGCCACTCGGGAGCGAGGAGTGAGCGCACTGCTGGTAAGAGGCGGACGGCTGTTCGACCCCGGAGGCGGCTTGGACGCGGAGGGCGACCTGCTGATCCGGGGCGACCGGATCGCCGCTGTCGGCGCGGTGGAGGCGGCGGAGACGGAAGAGGTGGTGGAGGCGGCAGGGCTGCTCGTGATACCGGGACTCACGGATATGCACGTGCACCTGCGGGAGCCCGGGCAGGAGCACAAGGAGACGATCGCGACCGGGACCCGCGCGGCCGCGGCAGGCGGGTTCACGCGGGTGGTCTGCGAGCCGAACACGGCGCCGCCGCGAGATACGCCGGCGCGGATCGCGGAGGTGCTCGAGATCGCACGCCAGCGCGCGGTGGTGGCGGTCCTGCCGAAGTGTTGCATCACGCGGGCGCAGGAGGGGAAAGCAGTCGCCGACCTGGGCGCGCTCCGGGCGGCCGGGGCGGCGGCGGCGAGCGATGATGGTTTCGCGGTTCGCGACGAGCGCGTGATGAGAGAGGCGATGGCGGCGGCGAAGAAGGCCGGCATCCCGCTGACGGTGCATGTGGATGGGCCGGCGATGGTCGAGCGAGACCTCCGGCTGTCGGCGGAGATGGACTATCCCATACACTTCTCGCACGTCAGCCTGGCGGAGGAGGTGGAGCTGATCGCGCGGGCGCAGGACGCGGGCCTGCGGGTGACGGGCGAGGCGACGCCCCATCACCTGGTGCTGTGCGCCAGGCAGGCGCCGCCCGATGCCCCGGCTTTCAAGATGAGCCCGCCTCTGAGATCGCCGCGGGATCGAGCGGCGTTGCAGTTGGCGCTGCGCAGAGGTGTGATCTCGGTGATCGCATCGGACCACGCGCCGCACACCGCGGCCGAGAAGGCCCTGGGGTGCGAGCAGGCGCCGGCCGGCGTGATCGGGCTCGAGACGACGCTGGGGGTCGTCCTGACCGAGCTCGTTGGCAAGGACCTGCTCGACTTCGCGATTGCGGTGCGGGCGATGACAACGGCGCCATCGGAGATTCTGGGGGTGGAGGCGCCGGCATTGAGGCCGGGCGCGCGCGCAGACGTAACGTTGATTGACCCCGAGGGGGAATGGGTGGTGGACCCGGAGCGATTTCAGTCGCTGGCGAGGAACTGCCCGTTCGCCGAACGGCGGCTGAAGGGCAGGGCGGTGGCGACGATTGTGGCGGGACGGATGGTGATGCGAGACGGTGCGATCCTGGTGGCGGGAGCGGCGGAGTGAAGGCGATCCTGGTGCTGGAAGACGGGACGTTATTCGAGGGCGAGAGCATAGGCCAGCCCGGGCGGACGCTGGGTGAGGTAGTGTTCGACACGGCGATGGTGGGCTACCAGCAGGCCTTCACCGACCCATCGTTCCGGGGGCAGATCCTCACTCTGACCTATCCCTTGATCGGCAACTACGGGACCAATGATGAGGACTACGAATCACCGCGCTGCCAGATCGCAGGGCTGGTGGTGAAAGAGGTCTGCCAGGCCCCGAGCAACTTCCGGTCCAGCGAATCACTCGGGCGATTCCTCAGGCGACACAGGGTTGTGGGCATCGCGGGCGTGGACACCCGCGCGCTGACGCGGCGGCTGCGAACTGCGGGCGTGATGATGGGCGCGATTTCGACCGACGAGACGCCGGCGGAGGTGCAGGGACGCATCGCCGCCAACCCGACCTACGGCGAGACGGACTTCGTGCAGATGGTGAGCACGGCCGAGCCGTACGAGTGGAGACCGAAGGGCGCGCTCGAGGACAACCAGACCCGGCTGACGATCGCGGTCATTGACTACGGGATCAGAGTCAGCATCCTGCGCAATCTCTGTGAGCTGGGATGCCGGCCTCTGGTGATGCCCTGCCGCGCGACTGCGGCAGAGGTGCTGGCGGAGAGGCCGGATGGCGTGCTGCTCTCGCCTGGGCCGGGCGACCCGGCGCGCCTTGGCTACGCGGTAGAGACGGTGCGCGGGCTGCTGGGCGAGGTGCCGATTCTCGGCATCTGCCTGGGCAACCAGATGCTCGCGTACGCGCTCGGCGGCAAGACCTTCAAGCTGAAGTTCGGCCATCGCGGCGGCAACCATCCCGTGCGCTGTCTGCTGACGGGGCGCGTCCGCATCACCTCTCAGAACCATGGGTATGCGGTTGACGGCGATAGCCTGGCCGGAACCCCGGCGAGAGTTTCGCAGGTGAACCTGAACGACGGCACCGTCGAAGGCCTGGAGTGCCCAGAGCTGCGCGCCTTCAGCATCCAGTACCACGCGGAGGCCAGCCCCGGGCCGCTGGACAGCCGGGGCATCTTCAAGCAGTTCGTGCAGCGGATACGCGAGCCGGAGCGGTGGGAGGAGATAGAGCCGGAGGTGTGGTGAGGAGGCGACCCGGCGGGCATGGGGATGCCCGCCCTACAGAACGACAGGAGCATGAATGCCCAGACGCGCTGATCTGAAGAAGGTGATGGTGATCGGTTCGGGGCCGATTGTGATCGGGCAGGCCGCGGAGTTCGATTACGCAGGGACGCAGGCCTGTAAGGCGCTGCGGGAGGAGAAGATCGAGATCGTCCTGATCAACTCCAACCCCGCCACCATCATGACTGACACCAACATGGCCGACCGCATCTATGTCGAGCCCCTGACGCTGGAGTTCGCGGCGCGGATCGTGGAGCAGGAGAGGCCGGACGGCCTGATCGGCACGCTGGGCGGGCAGACCGGCCTGAACCTCGCAACCCAACTGGCAAAGGCGGGAGTGCTGGACCGGTTCGGGGTGGACCTGCTGGGGACGTCCCTCGAAGCCATCGAGCGCGCCGAGGACCGCGACCGATTCCGGGAGACGATGCGCGAGATCGGCGAGCCCGTGCCGGACAGCGCCATCGTCAACACCATCGAGGAGGCGGTGGTCTTCTCCCGGACCATCGGGTTCCCGGTGATCATCCGCCCCGCCTATACGCTCGGCGGCACCGGCGGCGGCATCGCCTGGAACGAGGAGGAACTGCGGGAGATCTGCAGCCGCGGCCTGCTGATGAGCATGATCCACCAGGTGTTGGTGGAGCGCTGTGTGATCGGCTGGAAGGAGATCGAGTATGAAGTGATGCGGGACGCCGCGGGCACCTGCATCACGGTGTGCAGCATGGAGAACTTCGACCCGATGGGGATTCACACCGGAGACTCCATCGTGGTCGCCCCGGCGCAGACCTTGGGAGACCAGGAATACCAGATGCTGCGGACCGCCTCCCTCAAGATCATCCGCGCCCTCGGCATCGAGGGGGGCTGCAACATCCAGTTCGCGCTCAACCCGAAGAGCTACGAGTACTACGTGATCGAGGTGAACCCCCGGGTGAGCCGGTCGAGCGCACTCGCCTCCAAGGCCACCGGCTACCCGATCGCACGGGTGGCGGCGAAGATCGCGGTGGGGCTGCGCCTGGACGAGATCCCGAACGCGGTCACGCAGAAGACGCTGGCCTGCTTCGAGCCGACCATTGACTACATCGTGGTGAAGATCCCGCGCTGGCCCTTCGACAAGTTTCGCTTCGCGGACCGCACCGTGGGCACTCAGATGAAGGCCACCGGGGAGGTGATGGCGATCGAGCGGAGTTTCGAGGCCGCGCTGCTGAAGGGGATCCGGTCACTGGAGATCGGCGCCTACGGCCTCCGCTCCAAGACCGTGGCCCAGTGGGGCGAGATGGAGATCGAGGAGGGCCTCCGGCACGCCACCGATGAGCGCCTGTTCGCGGTGGCGGAGGCCTTCCGCCGCGGCATGATGGTGGAGGAAGTGGAGGAGCTCTCTCACATAGACCCGTGGTTCTTGCACAAGATCAGGAACCTGGTGGAGCTGGAGGCTGACCTGCGCGAAGCCGGCCAGGAGGGGCTGAGCGATGAGCTGCTGGCGCGGGCGAAGCGGTTCGGCTTCTCCGACCACGAGGTGGCCGCGCTCGCCGGGCTCCCGGAGGCGAAGCTGCGCGAGCGGCGTCGGCAGCTCGGGCTCATTCCGCCCTACAAGATGGTGGACACCTGCGCCGCCGAGTTCGAGGCGGTGACCCCCTACTACTACTCGACCTATGAGCGGGAAGACGAAGTGGTGCGGGCGCAGCAGCCCCGGGTGATCGTGATCGGCGCGGGTCCCATCCGGATCGGCCAGGGAATCGAGTTCGACTACTGCACCGTCCATGCGGTCTGGGCGCTGCGAGAGGAGGGGTTCCAGTCCATCATCATCAACAACAACCCGGAGACGGTCTCGACCGACTTCGACACCTCGGACAAGCTGTACTTCGAGCCCATCACCGAGGAGGACACGCTGCACATCATCGCGCGGGAGCAGCCGGTGGGAGTGGTGGTGCAGTTCGGCGGCCAGACCGCGATCAACCTGGCGGGGGTGTTCCACGCCAATGGGGTGCCCATCCTCGGGACCGACTTCGAGGGGATAGACATCGCCGAGGACAGGGACCGCTTCGAGCGCTTGCTGCGAGAGCTGGACATCCCCAAGCCGGCCGGTAGGGGCGTCACGTCGCTGACCGAGGCGGCGCAGGTGGCCGACGAGATCGGCTATCCGGTGCTGGTGCGGCCCTCCTATGTGCTGGGCGGCCGGGCGATGGAGATCGTCTACTCTGAGGAGGAGCTGCTCTCCTACATGCACCTCGCGTCCGACGTGTCCCCGCGCCACCCGATCCTGGTGGACAAGTACGTGGTGGGCAAGGAACTCGAGGTGGACCTGATCAGCGATGGCGAGCAGGTGCTGATCCCGGGGATGATGGAGCACATCGAGCGGGCGGGGGTGCATTCCGGCGATTCGATGGCGGTCTGCCCGCCGGTGAGTCTCAGTCGCGAGGTGCAGGACCAGGTGGTGGACTGCGCGACGCGGCTGGCGCGGGCGCTGCGCGTGAGGGGGTTGATGAACATCCAGTTCGTGCTGGACGCGGAAGGGACGCTCTACGTGCTCGAGGTGAACCCGCGGGCCAGCCGGACCGTGCCCTATCTGTCGAAGATCACCGGCATCGCGATGGTGAACGTGGCGACCAAGTGTATGCTCGGGCGTACGCTGGCCGAGCTGGGATACGCGCCCGGGCTCTACCCGCCACGGCCTTACTACGCGGTGAAGGCGCCGGTGTTTTCCTTCGCCAAGCTGACGGAGGTGGACATCAACCTCGGGCCGGAGATGAAGTCCACCGGCGAGATCATGGGGATTGACCTGGACTACCCGACCGCGCTTTACAAGGCCATGGTGGCCGCGGGGGTGGAGGTGCCGGAGGGAGGCGCGCTGATCGCCACCATCGCAGATCGGGACAAGGAGGAGGCGGGAGAGCTGATCCGGCAGTTCGGGGAGCTGGGCTTCCGCATCTACGCCACCGCGGGGACGCAGGCCTATCTGAAGAGCATCGGTGTGGCGAGTACCGTGGTGAGGAAGATCCACGAGGGGAGCCCGAACATCGCGGACCTCGTTCGCTCGGGCGAGATTCACCTGGTCCTGAACACTCTCTCTCCGGAGCGCAATCCGGAGAGGGAGGGGGCGCGCATCCGGAGGGCCTCCGTGGAGCATGCGATCCCCTGCCTGACCTCCCTGGACACCGCGCGGGCACTGCTGTTCGCGCTGTCGAGCCGACGAGGCGGGGGCGACTTCGCCTCCTTGCCAATACATGAATACGTGGCGATGGCAGGCCCCCGGTAGGGCAGGTCTGTAACCTGGCCGAGTGCAATAGGTGCGCTACCGCAGGCTGGAAACCTGCGCCACGAGAACTCTGGAGGACTGCTGTGGGTGCCTCGATACGAGTGACCATTCTTGGCTCCGCCGCCGGATTCCCGACCGCGAAGCGGCTGAACACGGCGATCGGCGTTTGGCGCGGCGAGGAGCTGTATCTGGTTGACACCGGCGAGCCAACAGCGGCGCACTTGGCGCGCCGCGGCGTGTCACCGGATACGCTGCGCGCGGTGTTCATCACCCATACCCATGCGGATCATCTGGGCGGGCTGCCCATGCTCATCCAGTGGCTCCAGCTCAACCACCGCAGCCGGCCGCTCGTGGTCTGCCTGCCGGCGGGGGCGGTGGAGGGTGTGCGCGACTTCCTGAACCTGCTCTACCTGCTGCCCGAGTTGCTGGGATTCGACCTGGAGCTGAGGCCCATCGCGCCGGGCCGCCTCTACGACAGCGATGGGGTGGTCGTGGAGGCCTTTGCCAACCGGCACGTGGACTGGCTGGCGGAGCACGCGAGGGCTGGCGGACTCCCGATGCCCGGCAGCTTCTCCTACCGGCTCACCGTTGATGGCAAGCGGATCTGCTTCTCCGGCGACCTGAGAGAGGCGAAAGAGGTAGTGGCGCTCGCCCAAGGCGTGGACCTGGCGGTGGTGGAGCTGGCCCACTTTCCCCCGGAGGAGTTGGGGGAGGCGCTGGCAGGCGTGGCCGTGCCCCGCTTGGTGGTGACTCACATCATCCACACGCTGGAGCCGGTGGAGGAGGGGATCGCGGACCGGATCAGGGCGGCGGGCTTCGGGGGCGAGGTCTTCGTGGCGAAGGATGGCGACGAGTTCTCGCTGTGACCTGCCAGGGCAGGGCAGGAGCGGGACCCGTCGGCGGCGGGCATGATGAACCTGGCGCGTCGCGCTGAGACGACTGGGAAGCGGCTGGCCAAGGGATTGGTAGGCGCGGTTTCGCCGCGCCTGCTGCGATCCATCCAACTGGCGCGGGCGCGGAGCTACTATCTCCACGAGCCGACTCGAGGGCCCAGGCGGGTGCTGCTGGAGCCGACCACAGGCTGCGGCCACCACTGCCAGATGTGCCCGGAGCACAGCCCCTGGCTCTCCCAGCCGACGCCGACGCGGAGCATTCCATTCCCTCAGGTGGAAAGTCTGCTCAGGGACCTGGCGAGCCTGGAAGTCGAAGAGGTGTGGCTGGCTGGCCGAGGCGAGCCGCTCGCGCACCCACAGGCGATCGAGATCTTCGAGTTGATCGGGACTCTTGGGATGCAGAGCACTCTGACCACGAACGGACAGCGCCTTACCGAGGCGCGCCTCGACCGCCTCTGCGACTCGCAACAGGTGCGCGATTCCTCCGGAGCCCGCGCGGGGCTGGCGCAACTCAGCGTTTCCATTGACTCGGGCCGGCCCGAGACCTACGCCTTCATACACGACGCGCCAGCGGCAGATAGAGCGCGCATCCTTAGCCTGATCAAGCGGGCGTCGCAGCGACAGGGCCCGAAGCCGAAGCTGCTGGTGAGCATGGTGCTCACGAAGCCGAACTCCGGCGAGATCATGGAGTTCGCCCGCGACGGAATCGCGGCCGGGGTGAACGGATTAGTGATCGCCGGGATGCGCCCGGTTCCGTTCGACTCCGGCGAGCTGGCGCTGACCGAGACCGAATGGCCGCGCGTGCGCGCGGACCTGGCGGAAGTGCGCGAGCTGGCGACACGGGCCGGAGTGGAGGTGGTGACGGACAACATCCCGCATGACACGGTTGGACAGCAGCTTGCTGCTGTCCTCGCGCCGGGGGCAGGAGCAAGCTCCTGCCGAACGGGGGCCGGCCGCGCTCCGCTCGGGGGGACTCCGGAGTGGCCGTACAGCAAGCTGGCCTGCTTTATCGGCCACCTCTTCGCGGTGGTTGACGTGAACGGATATGTCCACGGTTGCTGCACCTGCCAGAACAAGCTTGGCTGGCTGGGCGAGGCGTCCTTCCGCGAAGTGTGGCATTCTCGGCCCTACCGGCAGTTCCGGCGGATACTGAGAGAGATGCCCAGCACCGGATTGACTCCGCCGCGGTGCGAGTGTCGGTATGGCTGCGGGCACATCGCCGAGAACGCGGCGATGCAGGGCGAGCTAGGGCTGCAGTTTGCCCAGCGGCGCGGCGAGAGCGAGTATGCCACCAGGCTGGAGGCGGCGCGGGCGATATGGCGACACCTCGGGCCTGTACTGCCGCGCCGCGAGGAGAGCGTCGAGTTCGCCGACCTCGACCACGCAGACGTGGACGAGGAGACTCGCCGAGAGGTAGCCCGGCTGGGAGGCTTGGGGGTGTTTGCGGGCACGGGCTCACTCGGCAGCCGGCCGCTCTTCGATCCCAGCAGACTGCTCGCCTGGGAGGAGCTCGAGGAGGTGGTGCGGCGCGCGCTGCGGGCGAGTGGCAGCGCTGAAAACGCGGCCGCCAGGCAGGTAAGGGCCGCGCACCAGCGCTCGGGCCCGGCGCCCGAGCCGATCAAGAGGATCGCTCTCGAAGCGTGGCTGCGAGAGGTGGCGGGCGCGGCTGCAGTGGGCCCTCCCTCAGCTGGCTAGCCAAGGGCATTCCTTGCAGAGAGCCGAGACTCGACATGACGAACCGATTCATCATCCACGTGGATATGGACGCGTTCTACGCGGCGATCGAGCAGCGCGACCGGCCCGAGCTGCTGGGCCGGCCGGTGATCGTCGGAGGGAAGCCGAGAGCGCGCGGTGTGGTGGCGGCGGCCTCGTATGAAGCACGGGAGTTCGGGATCCGCTCAGCCATGCCGTCGGCGCGGGCAGTGAGACTCTGCCCGCGGGCGGTCTTCCTGCCAGTGGACATGCGCAAGTACGCGCAGGTATCCCAGCAGATGATGGCGATCCTGAGGCGCCACTCCGAGCGCATCGAGCAGGTCTCAATAGACGAGGCCTTCCTGGAGGTCACCGACCGGGTGCGCGACTTCGCGCAGGCGGAGCAACTGGCGCGCAGGATCAACCAGGAGATCAGACGAGAGCTGAGGCTGACGGCCTCGGTGGGAGTGGGGCCGAACAAGTTCCTGGCCAAGCTCGGATCGGAGCTGCGCAAGCCGGATGGACTGGTGGTGATCCCCCCGGCGGAGGCGGAGGGCTTCCTCGATCCCCTGCCGGTCGGGAAGCTGTGGGGAGTCGGCCCGAAGACGGAGAAGCGCCTGGCGGAAGCGGGGCTCAAGACGATTGGGCAGGTCGCGAGAGCGCCGATCGAGCAGCTTCGCCGACTGCTCGGGGCGTGGGCCGATGTGGTGCACGAGCTGGCGCGCGGTGACGATGACCGGCCGGTTGAGACCGAGAGGGAGACGAAGTCGGTCAGCTCCGAGACCACGTTCCCCGATGACCTCTACGAGCTGAAGGACCTGCGCCGCAGCCTGTCCGAGCTGAGCGAGGAGGTGGCGAGCCGCCTGCGAGACGAGGATCTGCGCGCTCGCACCATCGCCATCAAGGTCCGGTTCGGAGACTTTCGGACGATCACGCGCCAGACCAGGCTGGGCGAGGCGACCGACCGCGCCGAAGTCATCAGGAAGACGGTCTACGGGCTGCTCGACGCCGTCGAGGGCCGCGAGCAGGGCATCCGCCTGCTAGGGGTGCGGGGCTCTGTCCTGGAGAGTGGGCCGCGCCAGCTCTCGCTCTTCGACCCCCAGGTGCAGCGAAGAGGCGAACTCCAGCGCAGCATCTCCTATCTCCGGCAGCGGTACGGGCGGGACGCCGTGAAGTGGGCGCGGGAGGCAACGAAGTAGCGCGGACTGCGCCGAGGAGTCGGCACGCCAGAGACGCAGAGGGCGCGGAGAGGAGAAGGGACAGGAGCAAGCTCCTGTCCAACAGCAACTGGCGTCTTCCCATTCGGAGGCGGCGGGGGTAGAATGCGGAGCTGAGGAACCAGTGGACGCAGCTCGGCCTTGGCGGAGGCGTGCCAAAGCAGCGTAGACGGCAGGCTGCCGGTGCAGGAGAAAGGCGAGAGATGAGACGACTGATGGCGGGCGTGTGTTTCGTGCTGCTCTTCTCGCAGGTGGTACAGGCCACCGCGGCCCCGGTCGGCTTCACGTTCCGGAAGGGAGAGAAGCTGACGTACGCTGTTGACGTGCGCACCAGCGGGAGCCCGGCGGGCAAAGGCACATACAAGAGTGACCTGTCGGGGGAAGCCATTTTCGAGACCCTGAGAGTCCGGCCTGACGCAACGGCCGAACTCAGGATGACGTGTTCGGGCAAGGGCAAGTTGGTCGCAGGTGGTGAATCGCTTGCGTTCAAGGACACCCCTTCGAAACCCATAGTTCTGCTCGTCCAGTCCAACGGGGCGATCACTGAGTTCCGCGATCGAAACGGTCGGAAGACGTACTTGGTGAAAGAGCCGGATTGGGGCCTGATGAATACTGGAGCCATGCTGGAAACGTATCTTGCGGGGACATACACGATGTTCGGGCTCCAGCTGCCATCCAAGACGCCCGCTGCTGGCGGCAAGTGGACGGGTGCGCATAGGACAGAGCACGGCAGCGGCTCGGGGGAAGACTTCGATTTCAGCAAGATGAAGGTGGAGCTGAAATCCGAACCCATCGTCTTCAGCCTCGCCGGAACCACCAAGTACCACGAGGTGGCCTGCCTGAAGATCAGCTCCCCTTCGGCAGTTGGGTTCGACATGCCAGGCAATCCCCACGGCGTTACCGGCACTTGGTACTTCGATGCTGCGAATGGGAGAGTGGTGGGATTCGAGACCCACCTGAAGCAGTGGGGAACCGATAAGGTGGACTTCGACTATACGATCTCTCTGACGAAAGTGGAGCCCTGACCCCGCAAGCCAGGAGCGCGGGACAGAGGGTCCTACGCTGACGTCTTCCCATTCGCCGCGGCGGCGGGGGTGAGGGACAGGCGGGTGCAGCTCTGGCCGGGCGGTTGGCGGAACCCCCCTCTGCTAACTTGGCGATGGCGGCCCAGGCCCGTCCTGGGCCGGCAGCCATGCCCCGCTGCAGCCGACGCTGGTGGGCCCAGAGCGCCGCTCGATCCCGGTCTGACGACAGTTCGCTGGGTCAGCCTGCAGGGCTATAGCCCGTCCCAATCGCCTGCGATCGGCAGCCAGGTGCTGGGCTTGGGGCCGAAGCGGAAGGTCAGGTCGGCCGGGCCCGGGGAGTTGGAGTTGCGCAGGTAGAAGGTGCTTGTGCTGGGGCTGAAGAGGCCGAGGGTGTCGGTCCCATCCCCGTTCCAGTCTGCGGCAGTGGGAAGCCAGGTGCTCCCTGCCGGGCCGAAGCGGAAAGTCAGGTTGGCCGCGCCCGCGGAGTTTGAGTTGCGAAGGTAAAAGGTGCTCGTGCTGGGACTGAAGAGGCCGACGGTGTCGGTGCTGTCTCCGTCCCAGCTTCCGACGATCGGAATCCAGCCCGCCTCGGCGGGGCCGAAGCGGAAGGTGAGATCCGCCGCACCAGCGGAATTGGAGTTGCGCAGGTAGAAGTAGCCGGTGGTGGGATCGTAGAGGCCGATGGTGACGTCACCGTCGCCGTCCCAGTCTCCCGCGACTGGCTTCCAGGTGCTCGGGGCGGGACCGTAGCGGAAAGTGAGACCGGCCGCGCCGGCGGAGTTGGAATTGCGCAGGTAGAAGTAGCCGGTGGTGGGATTGTAGAGGCCGATGGTGACGTCACCGTCGCCGTCCCAGTCTCCCGCGATCGGCTTCCAGGTGCTCGGGGCCGGACCGTAGCGAAACGTGAGATCGGCAGGCCCCGCCGAGTTCGTGTTGCGCAGGTAGGCGGTGCCGCCAGCGGAGTCATAGAGGCCGATGCTGCTGCGCCTGATGATCGCCAGGTGCACCACCTCGCCGTTGCCGTAGTCCGCCACCCAGCAGGAGCCGTCGGTGGTGTCAACCGCGACCGCCTCGGGGCCGTAGAAGGACCACGGCCAGAGCCAAGTCAGCACCGAACCATCGGCGGCGAGGTGGACCACGCCGTCACCATAGGTGTCGGCCACCCAGCAGGAACCGTCGCCGGGATTGACCGCGACCGCGTGAGGCTCAGCAAAGCCACTGAGCCGGCGCAGCTCGGCGCCGCCCAGCGCGAGGTGCACTACCTGATCGTGCCAGGAGTCGGCCACCCAGCAGGAACCGTCGCCTGAGTCGGCCGAGACCGCGTATGGGTGCAGGAAGCCGGCCTTCCGGAGCCACTCCGCGCCCTGCGGGGAGAGGTGCGTTACTTGACTGTGGCCAGTGTCAGCTACCCAACAGGACCCGTCCCAAGCATCCACCGAAACCGAGCCGGGCTGGCTGAAACCAGAGACCGGTGTGCCGCTATGGACCACCCGGTTGTTGCCCGTGTCGGCCAGCCACCAGGAGCCGTCCACCGGGTCAACCGAGACGGACCAGGGCCAGTTGAAGCCGCCGGTCCACCAGGACTCGGAACCGTTGGGGGCGAGGAGCACGAGCTGCCCATTGCCGCTGTCGGCCGCCCAGCAGTAGCCGTCGTACGGGTCAACGGAGACCGAGTAGGGGCTGTAGAAGCCGGGCGATTCCGATAACGTGTCGCCACTCCCGGCCAGGTGCATGATGCGGTCGCCATCGGTGTCCGCAGCCCAACCGGAATGGTCCACCGGGTCAACAGAGACGGAGAGGGCGCCGATGCCGCGCTGGCTGGAAGAGAGTGGGGCGCCACCCACGCCGAGGTGGACGACCTGACTGTGGTAGGTGTCGGCGACCCAGCAGGAGTCGTCGCCGCAATCAGCGGAGACGGAGAAGGCGCCGTAGTTCCCGCCATGCCAGAGCACGTTTCCGTTCAGATCCAGGTGCACTATCAGCGCGTCATCAGTGTCAGCAACCCAGCACGATTCGTCGTGGTTGTCGACCGACACCGAGTAGGGCCGGTTGAAGCCCGTAACAGGAAAGGACTGGCTCCCGTCCGCGGCAAGCCAGACTACCCGGTTGTTGCCGGTGTCTGCCACCCAGCAGGATCCGTCGGTGGTGTCAACCGAAACGCCAAGGGGATTGCTGAAGCCGCCGAATCGCTTCCCCTCACTAAGAGTGAGGTCGGGGTTGACGACTACGTGCCCCACCCGGCCTCCCGAGGCGTCGGCCACCCAGCAACTGCCGTCCACACAATCCACGGACAGAGACACGGGCAGCGCGTAGTAGCCCGACAGCAGCCTGACGTCAGACGTAGCACCGGCGAAAGTGACGTGGACGATGTCATGGCTCGGGCCATGGCTGTTGGCGATCCAGACGGAGCCGTCCATTGGGTCAACGGCGACGGCCATGGGGTAGTCGAGGCCAGTGATAGTGGCTAGCTCATCAAGGGTGGGCCCGGAGCCGCTCTGGGCCAGGTGCGCGGCTTCCACGTTGTCAGGGCCGGAGCAGTAGTAGGTCACCCAGCAGGTGCCGTCCCATTGGTCCACACAGAGGGAAGTAGGGGGGAATAGCTCGTCGCGCTGGCCGAGCAAAGCACCGTTCGCGGCGAAGTGCATGACCCGGGTGCCGACGGCCGCCCAGCAAGAGCCATCAGTCCAGGTGTTGACCGAGACAGAGTAGGGCCGGCCGAAGGGGGTGCGCCAGTCCTCGACCACTGTCTCGGCCGAGGCCCTGTGCTGGCATAGCACGCATAGGACAGGCAGGAAAGCGAGCAGCAGACGGCGTGCGCTCATCGGTCGGCCTCCTTCCCTCGCCCGCATGGTGGGAGGTTCGACGCGCGGGTGGCGGTGCCTGCCGAGAGTATACCCCAGGATGGCCCGCAGTACCCCGCCGGACGCCTGCCCTACGCAGCTGCAAACCAGATCGCACAGAGGCGGGCAGGCCCGCCACACGGCCCTTCGACAGGCTCAGGGTCGCCCTCCGCGCCATCGCAAGGGACACCTCACGCGGGGCTGCGCAGCAACCCGCGCAGCCGTCGAGTGCAACCGAGGGGCGGCCGGCGGCCAAGCCCTAAAGCTTCACGGGCTGGCCGGACTGGGCTGACCTGGTGGCAGCGAGGCAGAGAGCGACTGCGGCCTTCGCCTCCTCCGGTGTGACCACGGCGGGCGTATCGCCCTTGTCCACGCAGTCCACGAAGTACTTGACCTCGATGAAGTAGCCACCGAGGGCGGAGATGTTGCCCGTGCTGCCCGCGCCCGCGGTGGCCGGCACCTCGGGCTGAGGCACATCGGGGTGCTCGACCGTGCCCTCCGAGGCCACCAGGACACTGGGGCTGAGCCGCGAGCTCATCTCGATGGCGGCGCCCTCCAGGACGATCTTCAGGCCCATGGTGAACGGGAAGCCGGCGGCCATGTCGAGCGAGCCCTCGGCGAAGCCCACCGCGCCGCCGCCATGGCCGGTCGTGGTGGTCCAGAGGTTATCGAGCGCACCACCCTTGCCGTTCACCCCAGCCGCGGAAACGACCTTGGGCATACCCAGAATCCAGGCGAGGAAGTCGAGGTCATGAATGTGCAGATCGAGCGCGGCGCCGCCGCTGAGCTTGGGGTCGAAGAGCCACTCGTGCCACGACCAGGTCGGCGGAGGGGAGACGCGGGTGGCGCTGGCCCATCTGATCTTGCCGTACCGGCCGGAATCAAGGATCTGCTTGATGACCGTGTACTCGGGCCAGAAGCGGATGACGTGACCGACCGTGAACTTCACGCCGGCCTGCTTGACGGCCGCGATCATGGCGTCGCAGTCGGCGGTGGTAAGAGCCATCGGCTTCTCACAGAAGACGTGCTTCCCAGCGGCCGCGGCCGTCTCGACGGCCTTCCGGTGGAGATAGGTCGGCATGCAGATGTCAACCAGGTCAATGTCCGCGGCCACCATCTCGTCCACGCTGGCGTAGGCCTTGGCGCCGTAGGTGTCTGCGAACTGCCGGCGGCGATCCGCCTCCGGATCGGCCACCGCAACCAACTGAGCGTTCGGCAGCGCCGCGTAGCACTGGGCGTGCGTGCCGCCCATGAAACCCAGACCGGCAAGTCCGACCCGGACCATAACGTTGTCTCCCTTCGGAGGATTGCGAGTGCCCCATAGCCGGGCAGCGGGATTCTATGCGGGCGGCGTGCTGCTGTCAAGGCGTGGGCCGTCTCACGTTTTGGTGCTCGCGGCGGCAGGGAAGGTATAAGAGTGGCGGGACGGGTAAACGACGCTTGATGGGGACCCCAAAGATATGAGGATGGCACGGGAGGCGCGCATTCCCCGAACGAGGCTTCGCCGGGCACCCGGATGGTTGGGGGAATGCGCGGGTACAGTGAGCTACACGGCCGCAGGGCATAGGAGTGCCCGCTCGCTGGCTTGCACGGGGCGCCTGATCGCGGCAGCCGCAGTGGCGCTGTTGATGGCGGCTCCACTGAGGGCGTCCTCCGTGGCGGACGAAGTTGGCGTGGGCAAGCGGGTGATGGCTGAGGCGCGGCCGCTGGGCCTCACTGACGACCCATCGCTGGACGCGATAGGGAAGCGTCTCGGCGCGGTGGTCACGCGCAAGGACCTGCCCTGGCGGTTCTGGGTCATCGAGAACCTGAAGGAGTACAACGCGCTGGCCGCGCCCGGCGGGTTCGTCTTCATCACGCGGGTCTATTACGAGAAACTGAACGATGACGAAGCAGCGTTCGTGTTGGGCCACGAGATGGCGCACGTTGACCTGCGGCACCACCAGAAGGAGGCCAGCCGGGAGCAGCGGGCCAATATCGGCAACCTTCTCCTGAAGGTGTTGACCAATGCCACCGGGGTCTGGGGCACAGCGGCCGACCTGGGGGCCACGGCCTACATGACCCATTACAGCCGGGTGCTGGAGCGAGAGGCGGACCTGGCCGGCTACCACTACGCGAGCGCGGCGGGTTACGATGCGCAGGCGGCAGTGAGCGCGTTGAGCAAGCTCGGCAAGGAACCGCGGATGCACCCCTGGGTGGCGAACATCTACGCCACTCACCCGATCCTGTCGAGCCGGGAGGATCAACTGGCGGCCCTGGGAGGGAAGGCCCCGCAGGACGTGCCGACGGCTCCGCCCGCGCCCAGCCACAAGCTCGACCTCACTGCGGGGCTCGAGCCGTTCAAGACTCCGGTCCCGATCGCCGTGCGCATCCTGGCGCCGGACGGTAAGCGGTGGGAGAACAAGTGGCGAAAGAGCTTCACGCAGAGGCTTCACCAGCACCTGACTCCACTCGGGTTCAGGATCGTGGGCGACGACCTGATGTACAAGCCCGACATTGGCGACCCGGTGGCCGCGGCGCAGGGTAGAGGCGCGCGCTACGTGCTGTTGGTCACGGTGCAGGAGATGCAGAGCGCGGCGACCGGACCCGAGGAGTTGGCCGGAACACCGGTGCGAGCGAAGGCCGATGTGACCGCGAAGCTGGTGGACGTGATCACCGGTGAGGCGACCGGTGAGGAGACCCGATTCTCTCAGGAGAAGGCAGCGGTGGACGTACTGCCGGCCGACGAAGAGACTCTCCAGACCGATGCTGCCGTCGGTCAGGTGGCAGAGGCGGCCGCGGGCGAGGTCGCAGCCGGAGCCGCGAGGGCGGCCGGGGCGCAGCCTACGGCGCCGGACGCCAAGGGGAAGACGTGAAGCCAGCCGGCCTGGGCCGGCCGGGATAGGGACAGGAGCAAGCTGCCTTCGACCGGGCTCAGGGCAGGCCTGCCAAACGGGTGGTCCGTCGGCCGGCCGGTCAGCACCTGTCACAGGACTCCTCGTCCCATGGGGCGAGGAGTTCGAGTTTGGGTGGAGAACCGCGGGGTCGCCCGCTCACGGCCGAGCAAAACCCCTTCGTTTTGCTCGTGCGGGCTCCTGGAGTCCTTGCGGAGGGAAGCATGTCAAAGAAGCGTTTCGCGCTGATCGGGGCCGGAGTGTTCGGAGAGATCCATGCGAAGGCCTACAGCAGTCACCCGGAGGTCGAGTTCGCAGTGGTATGCGACCTGAGCCGCGAGCGGGCGAAGGCGATCGCCGACAGGTACGCCGTGGGCCGCTTCTGCACCGACTGGCGGGAGATCGCGCTCGACGCCAACATTGACGCCGTCTCGGTGGCGACGCCGGATTTCGCGCACACCGAGATCGCGGTGGGGCTGGCGCGCGCGGGCAAGCACATCCTGGTGGAGAAGCCGATGGCCACCACGGTGGCGGAGTGCCAGCAGATCATCGCCGCTGCGAAGGAGGGGCGGGTCAGGCTGATGGTGGACTACCATAACCGCTGGAATCCGCCGCTCCACGAGGCGCACCGCATGCTGCGTGCCGGGGAGCTGGGGACAGCGCGGCTGATCTCGTTTCGGCTGAGCGACACCACCTATGTGCCGCGGGAGATGATCGGCTGGGCAGATCGGTCGTCGGTGCTGTGGTTCCTGGGCAGCCACGCGATTGACATGGTGTGCTGGCTGGTCGGGGAGTGGCCCCACCGGGTCTACGCGGTCTCGCGGCGGACGGTGCTGAGAGAGCTGGGCGTGGACACGCCGGACTTCTTCCAGAGCACGCTGGAGTTTCCGGGCGGGGCGGTGGCAAGCATCGAGAACTCGTGGCTGCTGCCGCCGTCGGCACCCACCGTCTTCGACATGAAGTGCCAGGTTCAGGGCTCAGAGGGGACGGTGTTCATTGACAGTTCCTCCAGCCGCACGCTGGCGGTGGCCGGCAAAGACCGGTACTCCTATGCCGAGGTGACGGGCGCGCCGAAGGTGCACGGGAAGCAGGGCGGGTTCCTGGTGGAGAGCATACTGCATTTCGCGGACTGCGTGGTGCACAACCGGGAGCCGCTGGTCTCAGGCGAGGTCGGGCTGGAGGTGACGCGGGTGGCCTGCGCCATCGAAGAGTCCGCTGCCAGGGGCGAACCGGTGGAGGTGAGGCGGTGAGGCGAGTCGCAGGGGCCTCCGCGAAGATCCGCGTCTCCGAGGTGCACTGGGGCAAGAAGGTCTCCGCGGAGGTCGAGGGCAAGGAGGTCAGCCGCGTCTTCATCGGCTCGCACCAGGTGAGGGTTGGCCCGGCGGGGGAAGTGCGCATGGCCGGCATTGGTGGGGTGGGGACGCAGCGGGAGTTCCGCAGGCGTGGTCTGATGCGGCAGGTGTACGCCCGCGTGATGGCAGAGGTCACGAAGGACGGATACCCGTGCTCCGGGCTGTTCACGGGCACGAATATCGTGGCTCACCGGCTCTACCGCCAGCACGGGTATGTGGATATCACCGTGCACCGCTATGCCACGAAGCTGCTTGACCACAAGGCCGTGATCGTGAACGTCTTGTCCGGGGCGGCCGCGAGCGAGGAGTTCCGCGCGTGGCGGGGCGCGATCACGGTTACACTGCGCGGCTACTCCCCGGTCTGCCTGCGCCTCGGGGTCGGGAAGCTGGCGGCGTTGGCGAGAGCGCCCCGGCGTGTGGACCTGTCGCTCACGCTCTCCGCCGCCACGCTCGCGTTCTTGAGCTGGGGACGGCTGACCGCCGAGTACGCGGAGGCCGCCAAGCTCCTCACGTGGGAGGGTGAACGCGAGGTCTGGGAGCGCCTCGTGCGAGCGCTCGGGAGGACGCGACCGTGCGTGCACGCAGAGTGAGGCGCCGGGCGGCTCGGTCGGGCAGAGCACCGCGGTCGCGAAAGGGAATCAAGTCCGGCCTTACTATCCGCAGCTTCCGGGAGGGCGACGAGGCCGCGATCGCCCGGTTGTACAACACCGCGGGGGCTGCGGAGCAACCCCGCAGCCAGGGCTACGCAGCCGGATTCGTCGGCCCGGAGCCGCTGACGCCTCGCTCGTGGCGCGGCCAGTTCCGCCACCAGGGTTGGTCGGCGCCGTCACTGGACGCGGACAGGGAGTGCGTCCGGCTGGCCGTGCAGCGAGGCGAGCTGGTCGGGTACGCAGTCACCAACTACCGGTACGAGTTCGACCCCAACGTCAGCGTGGTCCAGGAGTTGTGCACGATGGAAGTGGACGATGCGGACGGGGTGGCCGAGGCGCTGCTGACCGATGCCGAGCGGCTGGCGCGAGCGCGCGGCAAGCACGTGCTCATGCTGTCTCTCTCCAACGAGGACGGACGCATCCAGAGGGCGGCCGGCAGGGCGGGGTTCGACTCGCCGGAGGACGGCGGGAGCGTGTTCATGGCCGCAATCACGTCACGCGGGGCTGCGCAGCAACCCGCGCAGCCGTGATCTGGCGGCGTTCCTGCGAGAGATCGAGCCCGAGCTGACTCGCAGATGGGCCGGCAGCGGGCTGGCCGACTGGCAGGGGACGGTCAGGCTCAGGAGCGGCCCTTCGGCAGGCTCCCTTCGGCTCCGCTCAGGGCAAGCAGGGTCGGGCTTGCCGCGATCTCGGGGGACACCTCGAGCGCAGCCCGCCACGGCGGGCGAGATGGTTGCGGCGCTGCGCCTGTCAGAACCGCGCATTCGCCCGCGGGCGAATGCGCCCTCCAGGCGCGTCCAGGCGGCGAAGGCGGACGGCGAGGCCGCCCGTTCAGGACCCCGATGGGGCCCTTCAGGGTCCCGAGGGGCGGTGACTGTCAACATCAGCCCGGAGGCGCTGCCGCGGCTGCTGCTGGGCCAACTCTCGGTGGGTGACGCATTCCTCCAGGACTGGCTGTCACTCTACCGCGGCGGCTGCGCAGCAACGCCGCAGCCGGGGGTGAGCGAGGCGGGCGGGAGCACGGCGCATGCCGGCGGGCTCGACCGGATGGCGGCGCTGCGAGTGCTGGACGCGCTGTTCCCCAGCCTCCCTCTCTGGATGCCGCGGGCGCAGTGGTGGTGAGGCGACTGGGCGGCGGAACGGCAAGGGGAGTCCGCCGGAGGCGGACTCCCCTACGAATCTGAAGGGGCGCCGGGCCCTTCGACACCGCGCATTTCGCAGAAATGCGCCCTCTTCGCTCAGTGCAGAACCGCGCATTTCGCAGAAATGCGCCCTCCTCCGGAACGTCCGCCCTATACCAGCGCGGCGGCTGCGCAGCAACGCCGCAGCCGGTACTAGTCGGAGGTGAAGCCCGCGGCTCGGGAGATGAAGACCGCCATCTGCGCGCGAGTCACATCGAACTCGGGATGGTAGAGCTCATCGCTGTAGCCGTGGACTACGTTCCGCGTCTTGAGGTACTCGATGTACTTGTAGGCCCAGAAGCTGGTGGGCACGTCCGCGAAGGACGGCTGGGCCGGCCCGAGCGGGACGTTGGCATCGCCCCCGACCACAGCCCTCGCAATGAACACGGCCATGGCGCCGCGGTTGACCTTCTGGGTGGGGCGGTAGGTGCCGTCCGTGTAGCCCGTCACGACACCGGGCGAGGGCTGCTTAGCGCAGAGCTCTATGTGCTTGTAGGCCCAGTAGTCAATCGGGACGTCCGTGAAGGTGGGAGTAGCCGGGCCGGCGGGGACCCCAGCATCACTGCCCGAAATCAGGCGCGCGATGAAGACCGCCATCTGGTCCCGGCCCACGATCACCTCTGGGCGGTAGGTGCCATCCGAGTAGCCCGTCACGATCCCGTGCTCGACGACGGCCTCGATCGCCTTCCAGGCCCAGTAGTCTGCGGCCACATCAGCGAAGGTATGGACGGCTACGAGGGTGTCGGTGAGCGCGTGCTGCGAGTAGACCGTGCGCAGCTGGTAACCAAAGAGGTCCAGGAGGACCTGAGAGTAGACCAGCCAGCGGCCGGATATATCGGGAACGTCCTCATCCACGTTCATGCCGGCCACGGCCGCGGTGGCGCCGGTGGTCAGGTTCTGCCAGTACACATCCCACTGGTCCAAGCGCTTATCCGCCCAGACCACGTTGGGGCCGTCTATGCGCGGCTGCGACCGGACCGCAGGCGGGTCGGTGGCCACCGGAGTTTCGGTCCAGGTGTCGAGATCCAGTCCATAGACGTCAATGGTTGACCCCGTGCCGTCATCGCGGCGCAGGTCCAGCCACACCACCTTGCGACCCGACACATCCGGCTGCATCTCCGGATAGGAGGTGTCGGTGAGCCGGATCTCGGCCGGGTCAGGATTGGGCCGGACACCTGGCGGCTCCTTCCAGTTCGGGATGCCGTTGTAGTCGGTGTCCACCGACAGGTCATAGAGGAAGATGTCGGGCTGGACATGGTCGCGCCAGTCCTCCCACACGACGAGGTTGCCGGAGATGCGCGGGTTCAGCTTCAGGCTGTCGGCAGTCGTGAGAGGCCAGCTGGCCACGGTGAAGTCGGGCCCGAGGATGGGACCGTTGGCATCGGCGATCCAGATCTGGTCGCGGTCCATGAGACCGTCACCAACCCGGCGGTTGTCATCGTTGCGGTAGTCCTCCCAGACCACCATGCTGCCGTCAACCGCGGGCATCCAGTTGTCCCAGGGACGATTGGGGTTGTAGGTGAGCCGTCTGGGAAGGAAGCCAGGCCGCGACATGTCCATAGCAACAACCTGGAAGTACCACTGCGCGAAGTTGCCGGGATCGTACAGATCGTCCACCTGCCAGACCACCCAGTCGCCTGAGACCGCGGGATACCAGTGGTAGCCGATATCCATGTTCGTATAGGGCTCGACCCAGAGGCCGCTGTATGGGTCTATGGGGATGGGCAATTGCCACGGCATGGTGAAAAGGGTGGGAGCAATGTCGGCAGTCTCGGGGAGGTCACTGACCGTGATCGCAGGGAAGCCGTACGGCCCCATCGGGTCGCGCGGCAACCAGGCGTAGTCCTCAAAAACGGCCCGGTTGCCGCTGATCGCGGGAAAATCCTGGCCTGCGCTGAACGGGCCGCCGATAGTGTCAACTACCAGCATCTTCAGGGCCCCAGTGGCCACCTCGCCGAACGCGTGGCCGCCCTGGGCCATTTGCCAGTGACAGGGGTACCAGCCCCCCTTGCTGGGCGCGGTGACGTAGAAGATGAAACCGAACTGGCCGGATGGAGGCACCGAGGCCGAGAGAGGAACCCGGCTGACGCCCCAGCGCGTGGTATCGAGGGGAGAGACCGCAGCCAGCTCATACCCGCCCGCGGTGGTCCAGGGCACGACGCCCTCGTTTGCCATCACCACATGGAGCAGGTAGGTCTGCCCTGCGATCATCACCTCGGGGATGGTGCTCTCCACCACTCGCGAGGCGGAGCCGAGGAGGCAGCGGCTGCCTATGGCACTGTTGTTGGTCTCGTCAAGCTCCTTGACCACGTACTCGCCGTCGGCGAAGGCTCCCACGTAGTAGTATTGGGCGGGCGCGCCCGGCGCTGTTCCGGTCAGCCCGAGGGGCGTGTAGGACTCGCCCGGGGCCAGCGCCGGCGTAGGGACGGCCGCGATCAGATGATCCTGCGGAGAGATGGTCAGGTTCTCTGACGCGACCACGAGTGTCGTGCATGGGGTGGATGGCTGGTTGCCTACGTTCACCAGCGAGAGAGTCAGCGGTATCACATCACCCGGATAGGGATGGGTGGCGGTGGTGCTGATGCTCGTCACGATCAGGTCCGGCCCCTGGGTCTCCGGGTGGCGCACCGCGTAGACATCCACCCGAGGGGTGGCGACATGAGTGGCCGGGTCGTAGACCTGGACGCCGTTCCGCTTCAGGAGCTGCTTGATGAGCGCAGGGTCCGTGTACTGCCAGGGGTCGGCGACCAGCATGTTCACGACACAAGCCGCCGCCCCTGCTACCATGGGCGCGGACATGGAGGTGCCCGACTCACTTATGAAACCGGGTGGGTCGGCCGGGTCCTGCGGAACGACGGCGGCCTTCGCGCTGATGATGTTGGCCCCGGGGGCGTAGAGGTCTATCAGCTCGCCTCTGTTGGACCAGCAGACGGGGGTGTCCACCGGCGGGTTGACGTCCCGGCAGTCTCCCCAGTCCTGCGTGGTGGAGTAGGACTCCTTGTAGGTGGCGCCGACGGAGGTGACGACGCTGATGCAGCCCGGGTAGCTGATGCCCTCGAGAAAGCCGTCGTTGCCCGAGGAGACCACGACCTCGATGCCATCGGCGACCGCGTCGAAGAAGGCGGTCGAATCCGGCTCCGCATCACAGGCCTCGTGGCTGGGGAACTCCAGGCTGACGCCCAGGCTGAGGTTCATGACCTTGATGTTGTAGAGGCCCGCGTCCTTATCCGTGATCGCCTGATCTATGGCGGAGGTGATGTCGGCGAAAGTGCCGCCCCCGCCGGCAGCATCGAACACCTTGTAGGCGACGATGGTGGCCTCCGGGGCTATCCCCCGGTACTTGCCGTCCATGCCGGCGGCGATGCCGGCCACATGCGTGCCGTGTCCGATGTCGTCGAAGGGGGGCAGGCTGTTGTCAATGATATTGAGGCCACCAATGACTTTGTAGGTGGGGAAGGTGCTGCTGGGCGTTCCTCCCAGGTCGGGGCTGGTCCAGTCTACGCCGGTGTCTATGATGGCGATGGAGGTGAGGTGGCCATCAAAGCCCTCGGCCTCCGCCTCCGGCTGGCCGAGGAGGGGGCCGGCCTTGTCGAGAGTCGGCTTGACCGGGCGGTTGACGAAGACCTCCTCGACGAGGGGCGAGGCGAGCAGCTGGTCCAGAGCCTCCTGGTCCACCTTGCCGGCGACCAGCCATTGCGTGACATAGGTGTGCCGCACCTTGAACCTGGGAGCGGCCGCGAGAAACCGCTGGGTCATGCTCTTGATCGCGCCCACACGCTGGCGCCAGTTCTTGGCTCTCGACTCGGGAAGCTTGGGGTCCCAGAGAGACACGAAGACATCGGCCTCTCCCTTCTCCCTGAGCTGCTCTCTTACCTGATCATGGACGTAGGCCTGATCGCGCGCGGAGGCCAGTTGCTGGCCTGCGATGGCGAACAGGAGAGTCAGGCTGCCGATCAAGACCAACCGGATTCTGCTCATGCTGCACTCCCTGGCGTCCGCTGGCCGCGGACGCAGAGCAATCGAGCAAATGGAGAATGGAGCAATAGGGACCACCCTCACGCCGCTCGATCGCGATCCATTCTCGACTGTCCATTCTGACCGCCCGTAGTATACCGCATCGCCCTCGCTGAAGGAAGTAGGGGCCAAGGGTCTTCGTGAGCATACCCCACGGGCGCCTTCTTTTTCGCTTCCACGAGGGCCCCCGTCCCCCCTTCTGCCGGCCCTCGCCCGCCAACTGACGGACTTCGGTGCGTCGCCGACAGGTGGGGCCGGAGGCAGGTCGAACGGTAGGGGCGCATAGCATGCGCCCTTTCAGAGTAGGGCCGGCGGGAGGTAGGGGTGCACATATCCGAGCTCGACACACCCTCGCTGCTGGTTGACCTGGACCGCCTCGAGGCGAATCTTGACCGGATGGCCCAGGCGGCGCGCCTCTCCGATCTGAGCTTGCGGCCGCATACCAAGACTCATAAGACCCCGCAGATCGCACGGATGCAGCTCGACCGCGGGGCGGCCGGGATCACGGTGGCCAAGCTGGGTGAGGCGGAGGTGATGGCGGAGGCCGGGATCGAGGACATCTTCATCGCCAACGAGATCGTGGGGGCGCGGAAGATCGAGCGGCTGATCGAGCTGGCGCGCCGGGTGAAGGTGTCGGTGGGGGTGGACAGCGTGGAGGCGGCGGCGCCCCTCTCGATGGCCTTCGCTCAGGCGGGGATGCGGCTGATGGTGCTGCTGGAGGTGGACCTGGGACTGAGGCGATGCGGGGTGGCGCCGGACCAGGCGCTCGAACTGGGCCGGCATCTCAACACGCTGCCGGGAATCCACCTGCTGGGGCTGTTCACGTACTGCGGCCAGGTGTACGCGGCGCGCAATGAGAACGAGGTTGCGGGTGTCACAGCCTACGAGTGCCGCGCGATGAGCGACCTGGCGCGGCGGATGGCGCCCCTGAGCGGGACGGAGCTGCGGGTCAGCGGAGGGTCAACTCCCACCAGCCGCCACTACACTGCAGCCTGCGGCCTGACGGAGATCAGACCCGGATCTTACGTTTTCAACGACCGCACGCAGATTGACCGCTGGGCGGCGAGGCCAAGCGACTGCGCCCTCACGGTGCTGGCGACGGTGATCAGCACGCCGGAGCCCGGCCGGGCGGTGCTGGACGCGGGCAGCAAGTCGCTGGCCGCGGACCTTGCGCCCGAGTCGCCTGGCCACGGGATGCTGAAGGAAGACCAGGCGGCGGTGCTGATCAAGCTGAACGAAGAGCATGGTTTCCTCGACCTCTCGCGGGCCGCGGTCAAGCTGCGTGTGGGGGACAAGGTGGAGGTGATCCCGAATCACTGCTGCGCAGTGAGCAACCTCCACGATGAGATGATCGCGACGCGGGGCGGAGAGGTCGCGGAGACCTGGCCGATCGCGGCGCGAGGGAAGCTGCGGTAGGCAGACGGAAGGGCAGTCCGTCAGCCGGCGGAGGCCCCACACCGCGCATTTCGCAGAAATGCGCCCTCTAGGCCGAAGGAGGAGGGCATGAGCCGGAAAGAGATCGTGGTGTCGGATAGGCTGCCGGCGCCGAAGGGCCCATACTCGCCGGCAGTGAAGGCAAACGGGTTCGTGTTCGTCTCGGGCCAGGGTCCGGTTGACCCGGGAACGGGCGAACTCCTGCGCGGCACGATCGAGCAGGAGACTGAGCTGGTGCTCAGCAACATCAGGGCGATACTGGAGGAGGCCGGGTCTTCGCTCAAGCTGGTGGTGAAGACCAATGTCTACCTCGACAGGATCGAGGACTTCGCGGCCATGAACAGCGTCTACGCGACCTTCTTCCCGAACGACCCGCCCGCTCGCACCACGATCGAGGCGGCCAACCTGCCGATGGGGATCGGCGTGGAGATAGACGTCATCGCACTGGCCGGGTAGCCGACAGCCCGGTCCTCCTTCTCAACCCCAGCGACGCTCTGTTCATTTCCTCCCCTGCCCCGGTGCCCGGGTGGGCATTCAGCCTTCGCAGTCCGCCGCAGGCGGACGAACCAAGCTCGGCGTCCCTGCCCCACAGGGCCGCGCTCCCGCTGCCGAAGGCCCCCGAAACCAACCGTCGTTTCCGGCGGCGGCGGGGGCGGTTTGTGGAATAAGGCCACGGCTGCGGCGTTGCCGGTGGGGCAGGTTTGTAACCTGCCCTACTGCAGCCGCCGCTGGGGTGCAAGCCCGGTGGCGATATAGGGCTGGTACGCGGGAGGCGTAGATCACAGAGCCTGGGGATGCGAGAGGCCGCATTCGCCCCCACCACCCTTCGCCGCCCCCCCACGTGGCTGGGGCGAATGCGGGGTGCTGTCTGGCGACTCCGGCTCGTGACCTTCCCGCGCATGGAGGGCGCATTCGCCCTCGGGCGAATGCGAGGCCGCATTCGGCTGGGGCCGAATGCGAGGGCGCATTTCTGCGAAATGCGCGGTGTGGTGCGGTGTTGAGGGCAGGACCCGAGTAATGACCAAGGTGCGAGATTTCCTGTCTCGTCTTCCTTTGACCGGCGCGCCGATCGCGCCCGCCTCGGCCGGCGGGCGGGGCGAGCACGGGGAGCCCGATCCCTTCCGGGAAGGGGAAATCCGGGAGGAGCGGCTCTGGCTGCTCGCGCTGCTGATCATCTTCCTGCTGGCGGTTAGCCTCTTCCTACTCACCGCCACCGAGGACGCGAGGGGCTCCACGCCCGCGGTGATGGCGCCGCTGATCACGGTGCTCGGCAGCGACATCACCACCTGCTTCCTGCTGGTGATGGTGCTCCTGATCACGGCCTACATTCGCGAGCGGCTGGCGCAGCGCTGGCGGGAGAACCGGCTGCTGATCGAGGAGCTGACGCGGAAGGAGCGGGCGCTCGAGAAGAAGGATGCCCAGCTCATCACCTGGGGCGAGCTGAGCCACGCCCTGATCGCGAACTTCGACCTTCCGCGCCTGCTGGATCTGATCGTCAGCACGGCGATTGAGGTGACCAGCGCCGACCGGGGCTCGGTGATGCTGGTGGACGAGGACGGGAAGACGCTCTCGGTCAAGGCCGCCAAGGCCGTTGACCCCGGAGTGGCCGAGCCCGCCGCCAGCGGGGTGCGGATAGGAGAGGGGATCGCGGGCCGGGTGGCCCTGACCGGGAAGCCGCTACTGCTGCGCCGCGGAGAGACTCAGATGGCGCTCCGCGTGCTTCGGCGGCGAGAGGGCAATATCTCTTCCGCCATCTCGGTTCCACTGCGTATCGAGGACCGCATCGTCGGGACCCTCAACGTCAACGAGTACAAACGGGCGGCCGAATTCGGCGAGGAGGAAGTGCGCGCGCTCACCGTATTCGCCGATCAGGCCGCGCTGGCGTTGGAGAAGGCGCAGCTCTATCGAGATTCCCAACGTCAGCTGGAGAAGCTGCTCTCCGTGCTCGACGAGTTGAGCCGGACTCAGGCCCAGCTGCTGCACTCCGAGAAGCTGGCCTCGCTGGGTGTGCTGGCCGGTGGGGTCGCCCATGAGATCAACAACCCCCTGATGGTGATCCTCGGCCGCACCGAGCTGATGCTGATGGACGAGGGTGTGCCGTCGGAGATCACGAGGAACCTGGAGACCATCCGGGTGGAGACCGAGCGAATCGCCGAGATCGTGCACGGCCTGCTGATGTTCTCCCGCAAGAGCCGGCAGGAGAAGATCGAGACGGTGGACGTGAACGAGGTGCTGGAGCGGACGCTGATGCTGAGCGAGCACCAGCTTGCGGTGGGCAACGTGCGAGTGATCAAGGAGTTCGACCCCAAGCTGCCCCCGATCCAGGCGAATCCGGGGCAGCTCCAGCAGGTGTTCATGAACCTGATCATCAATGCCCACCACGCCATGCCCGAGGGGGGAGAGCTCACGGTGCGCACGGGGCCCGTACCGCAGCGCCGACTCTTCATCGAGATTGAGGACACCGGGTGTGGGATCGCGCAGGAAGATCTGAACCGCATCTGGGATCCGTTCTTCACCACCAAGGAAGAGGGCAAGGGCACGGGGCTCGGGCTGTCCGTTAGCCGGAACATCACCGAGAACCACGGCGGCATGATCGGGGTGGAAAGCACGGTCGGTGTGGGCACCCTGTTCCGAGTCGTGCTGCCGGAATCCCCGCCACAACCCAGCCCGGAGGAGATGTCGCCCATCGGGGACCTGGCGCGGCGGTCGGGGTTCCTGGCCTGAGCGCTGCCCCTCGGCGCGGCCCTTCGCCCGCCTACCGCCTCGCGAAACAAGGGCGTTTCGCTCGTGCGGGCTCGTGGAATGCGCCCTCCGCAAGACGAGGGGGTTCTCCGGCCCAGTCGGGCGGGGGGGCCCTTCGCCCGCCTACCGCCTCGCGAAACAATCCGCCTCGGGCGGACTCGTGCGGGCTCGTGCGGGTCAAGTCCCAGGGCGGGGACGGGAAGTAGGCCCGCCCGAGGATTCAGAAGCCGCGAATCATCCTCCTCGTCCAAAGGCTGCGACGAGGCGCGCATTCCCTGCGGGGAATGCGCGGGTGTTGCTTCGCAGCCGTCGCCGGTCTGCACCAGACCCACGCCACACCGCACCACACCGCGCACTTCGCAGAAATGCGCCCTCTGGGCGGCGGCCCGGTACCGACCCTCACTCCCCCTCTTTTCGACCGGCTGCCCCTCGGCTGCGCTCGACGGCTGCGCGGGTTGCTGCGCAGCCCCGCGTGAGGTGCGCCCAGCGGGCGCGAGCAAGGCAACCCTGAGCCTGTCGAAGGGCTACCGCCAGTGGCCGCGCGACAAAGGCGCCTTGCGCGGGGCGGGGCCGGCCTGGTAGACTGAGGGCGCATTCGCTCGGAGGCGAATGCGCGGTGCTGTGTGTGCGCTTCCTCTCGGAGGCGTGCATACTTGACGGAGGACAGGAATGAGCCACGAGGGCGCATTCGCTCGGAGGCGAATGCGCGGTGCTGAGAAGGATCAGGAGCAAGCTCCCTTCGACCGCGCTCAGGGCAGGCCTGACGAACGAGGAGAGAAGGACCAGGGAGGGCGCATTCCCCTGAGGGCGAATGCGAGGCCGCATTCGGCTGGGGCCGAATGCGTGGTGCGGGGTATGACGCGCCGGGACTTCCTGAGGAGAGCAGCGGCCGGCGCGGCGGCCACCGCCGGTATGGCCTCGGGAATGGGGGCCGGGCTGCCCGCGGTGTTCGGGGGCGCATTCGCCGCAGGGCGAATGCGCGGTGCTGGCACGGCCGCGAGCAAGGCCGGGATGAAGTACCGGACACTGGGGCGGACGAAGCTGAAGGTCTCGGAGCTGGGGATGGGGACGATCGTGACCCAGAACCCGGATGTGATCCACCGCGCGATGGATCTGGGGATCACATTCTTCGACACCGCGGAGTGCTACCAGAACGGGAACAGCGAGGTCAAGCTGGGTGAGGCCCTCAAGGGCCGGCGGGACAAGGTGGTGGTGGCCACCAAGTGGCACACAGATGGCCACACCCCGGCGGCTGACCTGAGGCGGTCGCTGGACCTGAGTCTCCAGAGGCTGAAGATGGACCATGTTGACCTGATCCAGATTCACGGCGCGGACAACGTGGCCCAGGTCAGCAGCGATGAGCTGTGGGATGCCTTCACACAGGCGCGAAAGGATGGGAAGGTCAGGTTCAATGGCTTCAGCACGCACGGCAGCATCGCGACGATAGACGCCGCCATCAAGAACGGTCGCTACGACGCGGTGCTGACGAGCTACAGCGCGATGACCGCAGATAGCCTCGGGCCGGTGATCCAGCGGGCCCACCAGGCCAGGCTGGGCGTGATCGCGATGAAAGTGCTCCAGCCAGCTCACGAGGGGAAGGACTCTGAGGTGTTCCGCCCCTTCCGCGGCAATGCCTACCAGAAAGCAATCCAGTGGGTGCTGAAGGACAAGAACGTTTCCACTGCGATCGTGGACATGCCGAGCTTCGAAGTGCTGGAGGAGGATTTCGCGGCGACCCAGACCGGCATGACCAAGGCCCAGTTGGGGGAATTCGAGGCCGCCGTGGCGGTGGTCGCGGCCGGGGCTTGCCATCTCTGCGGGGCCTGCACGGGTCAGTGCCCGGCCGGGGTGAAGGTAGCGGACATCATGCGCTACCTGCTCTATCACGATGGGTATGGGCACCGGGAGCGGGCGGCCGTTCTGTACCGGAGTCTTCCGGCGAGCGCGTCTGCCGCCGCCTGTGGTAACTGCGCGGGGTGCAAGGCGGTCTGTCCGTGGGGAGTCCCGGTGCGAGAGCGGCTGGAGCGAGCGCATGCGGTGCTGGCGTAGCGGTGGGCTCGTTCCGCTCCTGGTTCTGCTAGCGGCCGGCGTCGCGAGCGCTGGCGGGAAGGCGGATCTACTTCCGCCGGGAGGTGCGGTCGCGGGCTGGACGCGGCCGGCCCAGCCGCGCAGCTTCACGCCCACGAATCTCTACAACTACATTGACGGCGCGGCCGACCTCTTCCTGGCCTATGGCTTCAAGGGGCTGGAGACCGCGGAGTACGCCGAGCAGGGCCACCCGGACCATGCGATCACCGTGGATGTCTACGACCTGGGCAGCCCGCTGCACGCCTTCGGGGTGTTCGCGGTGGAGCGGCCCACTGGGGTCAAGGGCCTGCAAGTCGGAACGCAGGGCTACTCGTCTGACGGACTGCTGGCCTTCTGGAAGGGCAGCTACTACGTCAAGCTGGCCCTGATGCAGAAGGAAGACGAGGAGGCCGGCCGGGCGCTCGCCCGCAAGACGGCCGATGGCTTGCCGGGACGCGTGACGCTGCCGGATGAGCTGAGACGCCTTCCACTGCAATGGCGCGTCCCGAACAGCGAGCGCTACGTGATGAAGGACGCGCTGGGCCACAGATTCCTCAGCGAGATGGTGAGCGCTGACTACCGCGTGGGCAAGGCCACTGTCACTCTGAACGTGGCGGACCTCGCCACCGCGTCGCAGGCGGAGGCGGCCTGGCAGAAGCTCCAAGACTTCGAGGCGCACGCGGGGAAGACCGTGACGAAGGTCTCCGGCGCGGGAGAAGAATGCTTCGCGGCCCGCGAGGCCTCCCGCGGGGAGATGCTGGCCGCACGGAAGGGCCGCTTCCTGGTGATCGGCGCGAGTGAGAAGGCCAGTCGAAAGGACCTGCTCATGATGCTGAACCGCGCGGTCGAGAACGTGAGCTGACGGCCGGGTGCGGCTACTGCCACAGCTTCCGGTCGAGCCCGCGGTACTGGATGGCCTCGGCGATGTGGGGAAGGCCGATCTCGGTGGCGCCGTCGAGGTCGGCGATGGTGCGGCTGAGCTTGACCACGCGGTCGAAGGCGCGGGCGCTCAGGCCGAGCCGGTCAATGGCGTCGCTCAGGAACTTGCGCACGCCATCGCTCAGCGGGCAGTGCTGCCGAATGTCGCGGGGGCGCATGTGCGCATTGCAGAAGATGCCGGCTCCTGCGAACCGCGTGGCCTGCACCTCGCGCGCCTGCTGCACGCGGGCGCGGATGGCCGCGGAGGGCTCGCCATCGGCGGGGGTCAGCATCTCGTCGCGCAGTAGCCGCGGCACCTCGATCTGGATGTCCACGCGATCGAGCAGCGGGCCGGAGATCCGCTGGAGGTAGGTGCGAATCTTCGAGGCCGAGCAGGAACAGCTTCTCGCCGCGTCCATGAAGTAGCCGCACGGGCACGGGTTGAGCGCGGCCACCAGCATCACGCGGGCGGGGAAGTTGGCGCTGCCCGCGACCCGGCTCACGTTGACCATCCCATCCTCGAGCGGCTGGCGCAGCACCTCGAGCGCGTCCCGGCTGAACTCGGGAAACTCGTCGAGAAAGAGCACGCCGTAATGAGCCAGGGACACCTCACCTGGCCTGGGAACCGCGCCGCCGCCGGCCAGGCCCGCGGCCGAGATGGTGTGGTGAGGAGAGCGGAAGGGCCGGGTCGTGATCAGGCCTGTGCCGCGAGGCAACTTGCCGCTGATGCTGTAGACCTTGGTGACCTCGAGCGCCTCCTCCGTGCGGAGCGGAGGCAGGATGGTGGGGATGCGCATGGCGAGCATGGTCTTGCCCGCGCCCGGCGGGCCCACCATCACGACGTTGTGGCCGCCCGCGGCGGCGACCTCCAGGGCTCTCTTCACGTGCGGCTGGCCCTTGACCTCGCCGAAGTCCACCGGGTATTCGGGCTCGCGCAGCTTCCACTGCCCTGCGGTCGAGGGCGCGGCCTGGCGCCGCTCAGGATAGGCCAGCACCTCGGCCGCCTCCCACAGAGTCCGCACCGGGTAGACCCGGAGACCTTCCACCACCGTCGCCTCGGCGACATTGTCGGCCGGCACGATCAGCCCGGCGCGTCTCGCCTCCTTGGCGGCGAGGGCGATGGGCAGCACGCCGGTGATCGGCCGCACAGAGCCATCGAGCGAAAGCTCTCCAACCGCCACCAGCTCACCCATGTCCTCGCTCGACACCTGCTCGGTGGCAGCAAGGACGCCCAGGGCGATAGGCAGGTCGAAGGACGGTCCTTCCTTGCGAATGTCGGCCGGGGCAAGGTTGACCGTGACGCGATGGGCGGGAAAGGAGAAGTTCGAGTTGCGGACGGCCGAGCGGACCCGCTCCCGCGCCTCCTGTACCGCGAGGTCGGGCAGCCCGACCACCGTGAAGCTGGGCTGGCCCGGCCCGACATCCACCTGGGTCTGCACCAGGTGGGCCTCTATGCCGAGCACCGCGCAGCTATCTATGCGGGCGAGCATTGGGGGCGATGACCTGAGCCATAGCTGGCGCTCTCTTCTGTAGCTGTCCTGCTGTTCCTCCGTGTCTGTCCGCCCGTCTTGCTTCCAGGGCTGGATGCGGTAAGACCGACCAGGCTGTGTCAAGGGAGAGCTTGCCATGCTGCACCGCGCCGCCTTGCTTCTGCTGCTGTGCTGGGCAGCAGAGACGCTCCTGCCCCACCAGGCGTACGGGAAGAGCTTCTACCTCGCGCGCACGGAGATCGCGGCTGAGGTGCGGGCGGATGGCTCGACGCACGTGGCCGAGGACAGGGACTACGTGTTCACGGGGAGTTTCCACCACGCCTACCGGACGATCATTGTCACCCCAGGCACCCAGATCGTGGACCTCTCAGTGAGTGAGAACGGGAAGCTGTACAGCCAGGCGCCGGGGGAGTCGCCGGGCACCTACTCGACCAGCATGACGAGCGACGGATTCCGCGTGGACTGGTACTACCAGGCCGCCGACGAAACCAGGACTTTCCGGGTGGAATACGATGTGCTCGGAGCGGTGATCAAACATGCGGATCTGGCCGAGCTGTACTGGAAGCTGATCGGCAGGGAGTGGGAGGTGGAGTCGGCGGTGACGCATGTGAGGGTCACGCTTCCCGGCGGCGTGCCGCGCGGCGACATCCGGGCCTGGGGACACGGACCGCTCTGGGGCCATATAGCCATCAGTGACGGCAGCCTTGACTTCACCTGCAATCCCCTGCCTGCCAGGGAGTGGTTGGAGGTGCGAGTGCTCTTCCCGACGAGCGCCATCACCTCAAGCCCGCGGGAGGACGGAACGACCATCCTGCCGACGGTCCTGCATGAGGAAGAGGGCTGGGCCAGCAAGGCTAACCTGACCCGGATCAGGGCCAGGCTGACCTTGTTCGCCCCGTTCGTGGTGCTGTTCGGCGGGCTGGGCATGTGGCTGACGCTCTACTTCAGATATGGCCGGGAGTACCAGGAGGCGAACGCACCGGAGTATGTGCGAGAGCCGCTGGAGGGATGGAAGCCCAACGACGTCGGCTACCTCTGGCAGTGGGGAAGCCTGGGCCCTCACGACATGACGGCCACGCTCATGGACCTGGTTCGGCGCGGCGCGCTGCGACTGGTGCTGGAGAAGGAAGTGCATCCTCGCCTCGGCGGATTGCTCGGAGAGGCCGTAGAGGACGAGCAGTACGTCGAGCGGGTGTCTGACTTCAAGGGCGAGATGAGTGGCGCCGAGCGATACCTGACCGACGAGATCCTGTTCCGGGGCTACGAGTCCAGAGGCCGCATCTCGATGGATGAGTTCAAGGACATGGCCAGGAACGATCCCGTCAGCGCCCGCGCGAGGTACGAGCACTGGAAGGACCTCGCGCAAGGCGAATCCGAGCGGATGGCGCTGGTTGACCCGAAGAGCAAGACCGCGATGGGGCTCGGGATGGCGATCGGCCTGGTGATGTTTCTCTCGGTCTTTCCGCTGGCCGCGCTCCTGCAGTCGCCCCTCGCGATGATCAACGGGTTCGTGGGCTTTGCGCTGATCCCGGGCAGCTACAACCTGCGGCGGCGGAACCCGGAGGCGGCGATCGCGCTTCACCGGTGGCAGGCATTCCGCCGCTACCTGACCGATTTCTCGCGGCTGAAGGAGTACCCGGCGCCGGCCGTCGCAGTCTGGGAGCAGTATCTCGTCTTCGCCATCACCCTCGGAGTGGCCGCACGGGTGATCGAGCAGTTCAAGGAGCTGTACCCGCGGATGGTGGACGAGCGGCAGCCGGGAGCTACGGTCTTTCCGTACTGGGTGGCGAGTGGGGGCTCTCCATTCAGCAGCATGGAATCCATCGGGAGCGCGTTCACGTCGTTCAGCTCGACGTTCGCGACCGCGACGAGTTCGTTCACATCGAGCTCGGGCGGCGGAGGCGGGTTCTCCGGAGGCGGGGGCGGAGGTGGTGGAGGGGGTGGAGGTGGGGCCGACTAGGCGACCTTACTCCGCCTGGAACGCGCCCTGCATGAGGCTCACGCGTTCCACTCTCCCCTCACGTGTGAGGAAGACTTCGACCACGTCGAAGCGCATGAGGCGTTCGCGCCCTTCGCGCTGCGCGATGTAGGCGCCGGCCGAACGGGCGAGGCGGCGCTGCTGCCACACGGTCAGCCCCTCACTGGGCTGGCCGAACTCGTCGGAGCTGCGCGCTTTCACCTCGATGAAGGCGAGTGCGCCGCGATGCTCCGCGATGACGTCTATCTCGGCCTGGCCCCTGGGCCGGAAGTTGCGCTCCCTGATCCGGTAGCCGCGGGAGGCGAGGTAGCGTGCGGCATGGTCCTCTCCGATGCGTCCCAGCTCCTGCTTGGTCTTTGCCTTCGGGCGGCGACTGAGCATGCCGTCAGTCCCGGAACGGGAACAGGTCGTCGAACGGCGCGTCGCTGAGTTCCTTGAGCGCAGTGGCCAGGCGATCGCGCGCGGCCTCGATGATCCGGCGGCCCTTCTCCGCAGTCGCCTTGGTGGGGTCGCCGATGCCGGTGTTGAGGGTGTAGATGTGCCAGGGGCTCACGAACTGGAGATGGCGGCCGGAGAAGATGGTGGGGCGGGTGCGGGTAGGCACGGCCGCCGCCATGTCCACATGGTCGGGACAGAGGTGGAGCATCACCGAGGTCTCCATCTCACAGGCGTGGCCACCTTCCTTGGTCTCCAGCACCTCTTTCTCGACATCGCCGGCGACAGCGTACCACTCGGCCAGCGCGATGAAGGCCTCGGTCTTCGGGAACAGCTCCCGCAGCGCGGCCTGAAGCACAGAGGTGTTGCCGCCGTGGCCGTTCAGGATCACGATCTTGCGCACCCCCTGGCGCGTGACGCTCGCCACGACATCGGCAACGAAGTCGGTGAGAGTGCGCGGCTGGAGGCTCATCGCCCACGGGCATTGCTGGACGTTGACATTGCAGCCGAATGGCATGGTTGGCAGGAGCAGGCAGCGCGCCCCGCGGCGGTTCGCCTCCGCCACCAACCCCTCGGCGAACCTGTCAACCGTGAAGAAGTCTGTGCCATAGGCCAGGTGTTCGGCGTGGGGCTCGATGGAGCCGATGGGCAGGACGGCGACCTGCCACGCGGCCTCTGTCAGTTCCGGTTTGCGGAGATAGGCGAGGCGCGCTTCGGGCATGTAGGTCCCTCCTATGCCACTCTGCGAAGCAGGACTTCGCTACGTAGCACGAGTGGTCGGCCGGAGACTTCGCCAGGTGGGGAGGCTCACCTGCCCAGCGGGCAGACGGCAACAACACGATCAAAGGCGCGAGCTGGGAGGCACGGCGGCGAGGTGTGCCGAAGCAGCCAGCCATGACTCACAAGCAGCGGATATTGGCAGCCTGCCGAGGCGAGGCGCCGGATAGGATCGCCTGGGCGCCACGGATGGACCTCTGGTACAACGCTCACTCCCGGGCGGGAACGCTGCCAGAGCCCTACCGCGGGCTCTCGCTACGCGAGCTGACGGACGCGCTGGGAGTTGCCTACCACGCGGTGGTGCCGGACTTCCTGGGTTCGCGCTCGCCCGATGACACGGTTGACCGCGGCCTCGGCATCTACCACCGGCTGCGGCGTTGCTCCGCAGCCGCCGCGGTGCTGAAGGGCATGGCCTTCGAGACCCGCCTCGACGAGGTGGAGCGCGAAGTGCTGGCCGGGCCGGATCTGACCCGCGTCCTCTACCAGACCCCTGTGGGATCGGTGTCATGCGCGTTCAGGTACACCGAGGAGATGAGGCGGGCCGGCGCCACCATTTCATGGGTCGTCGAGCACCCGATCAAAGGGCCGTCAGACTACCGCGTGCTGGAGCACATCTTCTCCCACCTGGAGGTGGTGCCGACCTATGAGGAGTACCGCGGCTGGCAGCGGTGGGTCGGAGAGGCCGGGGTGGCGGTGGCCTACGGCAATGCCGCCGCGTCGCCCATGCAGCACATCATGCGCGACCTGATGCCCATGACTGATTTCTTCCTGGAGCTGCATGACTGCCCGGAGCGGCTGATCGGGCTGGCGCGCAGCATGGAGAGGTGGTTCACGGGGATCTTCACGGCGCTGGCCGAGAGTCCCGCCGAGATCGTCTTCGTCGGAGGCAACTACGACAGCACCATCACTTACCCGCCGTTCTTCGAGGAGCACATCCTGCCCTGGCTGGCGCGGGCCGCGGAGGCCGCGCACGCCCGCGGCAAGCTGCTCCTGACCCACACCGATGGCGAGAACGCGGGCCTGATGCACCTGTACCGTCGCGCCGGTTTCGACATCACGGCTGCGGGGTTGCTCCGCAGCCCCCGCGGTGCTGACTCGCTCTGCCCGGCGCCAATGACCAAGCTGACCCTTGCGGAGGCGATGGCCGAGCTTCCGGGGATCACCATCTGGGCCGGGAGGTTCGGGCAATGCGCCCGCATTGTCCGAACCTCCTTCCGCGGGCGTTTCGTCCGCGCGTGATGAATGTCGCCCGGTGCTTCCTCGGGCGACATTCACCTGAGGTATCCCGTCGGTTGCGCTGCGAGAGGAGAGCATGGGCGATGCGGGGTTCGGGCGCCTCCTCGACGAGACGTTGGCCCTGGTGGCAGGCAAGAGCCACTTCATCCTCGGCATCTCCGACACCATGCCGGCCGATGGGAGCTTCGAGAGGGTCCGGACGATCACGGAGCGAGTGAGCCCAGCGGCGGCTGCGCAGTCCGCCTCGGCGGACAGCCGGTAGGTGACGCGCGCGATGGCGTCTCCTTGCCAAGGGTCTCTGGCGGTGGCTATAATACGGCAGCGGCCGCCCGGCCGCGCCGGTCGGCCTAGGAACTCGCGTGAAACGTCAGACGATCCTCGCCGGGGCTTCCATCATGTTCGTCGCGGCTCTGCTGAGCCGCATTCTCGGCTATGTCCGCGACTGGGCCATTGGGCACTTCTGGGGCACCACGGGGCATACGGATACCTTCTGGGCGGCGTTTGGGGTGCCGGATTTGCTCTACTACATGCTGGCCGGCGGTGCGCTGGGGGCGGCCCTGATCCCCGTGTTCAGTGGCTACATCGTCCGGCGCGAAGAACAGGAGAGCTGGCGGGCCGCGAACACGCTGGTGACGGTCTTCGGTCTATCCACGGTGCTGGGGATTCTGGCCATCATCGCCTTCGCTTCGCAGTTGGTGGTGCTGGTGGCCCCCGGTTTTTCGGCCAAGCGTGGCGACGCGGCAGTGATGGAGTGCGCAGGCTATGTCCGGCTGCTCGCGCCGATGGTCTTCTTCACCGTGCTGAGCGCGCTCTTCACTGCGATTCTGCAGTCTCATCGGCACTTCACCGCGCCGGCCCTGGCGTGGCTCGTATACAACTTCGGGATTATCGCCGGCGCCTACACTGGCGGCGGCTGGGTGGCGCGGCACTACCACAGCGACTTGCTGGGGCTGAAGGTGCTATGCCTGGGCGTCATCGTCGGTGCCTTCCTGCTGGTGGCGGTGCAGATACCGTCCCTGCTAGCGCGGGGATTCCGCTACCGGTTCTCGCTCAACCTCCGCCACCCCGGGGTGCGAGAGGTCATCCGGCTGTTCGTACCCTATGTGATCGGCCTGGCCTTCCCGCAGATCTGCCTGCTCTGGCTCCCGAACTTCTTCGGGTCGTACTTCCAGGAAGGCGCTGTCTCGAGTCTGCGCTATGCCAACCGGCTGGTGGTGTTGCCGCTCGGGCTCTTCGGCATCGCCATCTCGACGGCGGCATTCCCGGTGATGGCCGAGCGGATCGCAGCGGGCGAGATCGCCGAGTTCCGTAAGGTCTTCTCGGGTGCCCTGAGAGCCGTCCTCTTCCTCTCGGTCCCGTCGTCAGCCGCTCTCCTGGTGCTGGCCGGGCCCATCCTCAGGCTGCTGTGGCGCAGCGGCCGCATGGGGGAGACGGGGATAGCCATGGCCGAGTTCAGCCTGCTCTATTTCTCCGTCTCTCTGATCGGCCTCTCCGGCCTCCAGATCCTGAACCGGGCATTCTACTCGCTGAAGGACGCTCGGACCCCGCCGCTCGTGAGCATCGGATGGGCGGCGGTGACGGCAGTTGGCGGGGTAATCCTGCTGGTCGGTCGCAGCCGCTTGGAGTATGCTGGTAGCGCGGCGGCGATGTCGCTGGGAGCGACGCTGGGAATGGTTGTGATGTTCGAGCTGCTGCGGAGACGGCTGGGCGGGATTGACGGGAGGGCGATCACGCGAGCTTTCGTGCGAGTCGTCATCGCGTCTGCCGTCGCGGCTGTGGTAGCCTATTGGGCTTCCGCCTGGCTGGGGAGAGAGCTGGGGGTGCCGGTGACGCACTTCGCCGCGACGGCTCCGAGCGTGACAGGCCTGCCACTCGCGCACGGGTCGAAGGTGAACGTGGCGCTTCAGGTGCTGGTCAGTCTCGGCCTCGGCGCGCTGGCCTACCTGGTCTCGCTCCGGCTGCTGGGCGCGCCGGAGCTGGCCACCATCGGGCAGGTGGTGCGGAATCGCAGAGCCGCAGCCGCAGAAGCAGGACCGGCCGCTTAGGTCAACCTATGTCATCGTCAGAGCAGCAACGTATCCGCAACTTTTGCATCATCGCGCACATTGATCACGGGAAGTCCACGCTGGCCGACCGGATTCTCGAGATCACGCACGCCCTGGGCGACCGCGAGATGCGTGATCAGGTGCTCGACCAGATGGACCTGGAGCGCGAGCGCGGCATCACCATCAAGGCCAGCGCCATCCGCAGCACTTATCGCGCGAAAGACGGTCAGGACTATGTGCTGAACCTGGTGGACACACCGGGGCACGTGGACTTCACCTATGAGGTCTCGCGGTCGCTGGCGGCAGTCGAGGGGGCGCTGCTGGTGGTTGACGCCGCCCAGGGGGTCGAGGCCCAGACCGTCGCCAACGTCCATCTGGCGCTCGAGCAAGGGCTCGAGATCATCCCGGTGATCAACAAGATAGACCTGCCGAACGCCTCACCCGAGCGCGCACTGCTGGAGCTGGAGGAGATCATCGGACTCGATCCGACCGAGGCCCTGCTGGCGAGCGCGAAGCTGGGCACAGGAGTGCTGGAGGTCCTGGAGGCGGTGGTGGAGCGCGTCCCCGCCCCGGCGGGCGACCCGGCCGCGCCGTTGCAGGCGCTGATCTTTGACTCACACTTCGACCCCCATCGGGGCATCGTTGCCTATGTTCGGGTGCGAAACGGCCGGCTCGCGAAGGGCACGCGGGTCCAGATGATGTCGAGCGGCCAGCAGTTCGAGGTGCAGGAGGTCGGCGTCTTCCGCCTGCAACTGGAGCCGGTGGAGGAGCTGGCGGCGGGGGCGGTCGGGTATGTCATCGCCGCCATGAAGACGGTCGGCCAAGCGCCGGTGGGAGAGACGATCACGGAGGCGGACAATCCCGCGACAGAGCCGCTTCTCGGCTATCGGCAAGCGAAGCCCATGGTGTTCTGCGGCATCTACCCCTCCGAGAATGCCGACTATCCGCTGCTGCGAAGCGCGCTCGAGAAGCTCAGCCTGAACGACGGCGCGCTCTCCTACGAGCCGGAGACTTCGGCGGCGCTGGGATTCGGCTTCCGCTGCGGATTCCTGGGGCTGCTGCACATGGACATCGTGCAGGAGCGGCTGGAGCGGGAATACGAGCTGGACCTGGTGGCGACTGCTCCCAGCGTCGTCTACCGCGTGCACGGAACAGACGGCAGCATCAGCGAGGTGGACAGCCCGGCCAAGCTGCCCACGGTAGACAAGATCGCGAAGATCGAAGAGCCCTATGTGCGGGTGACGATCATGACCCCGGCCGCCTATGTCGGCGCCTGCCTGGAGCTCTGCCAGGACCGGCGGGGCGAGTACGAGGCGATGGAGCAGTCCCACACCGATCGCGTGGTCATCACCTACGTGCTGCCGCTGTCCGAGATGCTGCTGGATTTCTTCGACCAGCTCAAGTCGCGCAGCCGCGGCTATGCGTCACTGGACTACGAGCTGGTCGGCTACCGGGAAGAAGATCTGGCGAAGCTCGACATCCTGCTGAATGGAGGCCCGGTCGACGCGCTCTCGATCATCACGCATCGGTCCCGGGCGCAGCATCGCGGGCGCGTGCTGGTGGAGCGGCTGCGGAAGGTGCTGCCCCGGCAGATGTTCGAGATCCGCATCCAGGCCGCGCTCGGAGCGCGCATCATCGCCTCCGAGCGGATCGCGCCGCTGCGCAAGAACGTGCTGGCCAAGTGCTACGGGGGCGATGTCACGCGGAAGCGTAAGCTCCTGGAGAAGCAGAAGGCGGGGAAGAAGCGGATGCGCCAGATCGGGCAGGTTGACGTCCCCCAGGAGGCCTTCCTCACCGTGCTCAAGATCGCGGACTGAAACGATAAGTCCCTCCGCCGATGAACGCCGATGAACACTGATGAACAACGAGCGGATAGGCAGCTGAGTGCCCCGTATGCCTGCTGTTCAACTTCGGCAAACCGCGAGTCGAGATGCGCAGGCTCGTGAGGAACTTCTGATGCTCTTCTTCCCAGAGAGTCCGATCTGCGTTTATCTGCGTCCATCGGCGGAAGGCCTTTGTCGCATATGATCGGCCTCTACCTCCACCTGCCCTTCTGCCTGAGCAAGTGCGCGTACTGCGACTTCGCCTCTCAGCCGCTGGGAGCGGCCGGGGGGCTGCCGGCCGCTCGCCGTTACCTGGAGGCGCTGCACGTGGAGCTGGACCTCCGCGCGGCCTCGGCCGAGTTCTCGGGGGCGCAGGTCGAGACCATCTACCTGGGCGGGGGGACGCCCACGGTGCTGCCCGCGGAATGGCAGGCCGAGCTGCTGACGCGGGTGAGATACCGCTTCGGAGTGGCGGAGGGGGCCGAGGTGACGGTCGAAGCGAACCCCGGAACGGTTGACCGGGCCAAGATGGCTGCTCTGCTGGCGGCGGGCATCAACCGCGTGAGCCTGGGAGTCCAGTCGTTCTCAGATGACGTGCTGCGCACGCTCGGCCGGGTGCATGACGCGGGTGATGTGATGGCGGCGATCGAGGCCGTCCGCGCGGCCGGCTGCCTCAACCTGAACCTCGACCTGATCTACGCGGCGCCGGGACAGAGCTTGGCGGCGTGGGAGGAGACGCTCGGGCGCGCGGTCGAGGCCGGGCCGGAGCACATCTCCACTTATGGGCTCTCCGTAGAGGAGGGCACGCCGCTGGCAGCGGCCATCGAACGCGGCGAACTCGACGCGCCCGACGACGCGCTGTACGCCGAGATGTACGCGATGGCCGGTGACCTGCTGACCAGGGCGGGGTACGAGCACTACGAGATCTCCAGCTTCGCACGGGCCGTCGGCGACTGCGACAGCATGTTCCAGCCCGCCGAGGCGAGCTGGGAGTGCCGCCATAACAGGAGGTACTGGGCGAACCACGAATACCTGGGCCTGGGGGCCTCTGCCCACTCCTTCCGGGGCGGCCTGCGCTGGAACAACCTGGCCGAGGTCGAGGTCTATACTGAACGGCTGGAGAAAGGGCTGCTGCCGGTGGCACGAGCCGAGACGCTCTCGCCGCGGTCGCGAGTCGGCGAGATGCTGATGCTCGGGCTGCGGCGAGGGGAAGGCGTGCGGGAAGACGAGATCGGAGAGCGGTGCGGGCTGGCCCCGCGGGATGCCTTCGGCGAAGAGATAGAGGACCTGTGCCAACGAGGCCTGCTGATGTCGGAGGGGGGCAGGCTGTGGATAGAGAGAGAGAACTGGTTGATCTCGAACGAGGTGCTAGCTCGCTTTGTGGGATAGCGTGTAGCAGCAGGAGGCAGCGATGAGGTCGCGCATCGGTCTGGCTGGATTGGGCATGGCGATGGCCGCCGCCCTGGTGGCGCTGGGAGTGGGCGCGGCGCGGGGCCAGCTCGTCTCGCTTCTCGGCCCCTCGAAGGTGGCGCTGATCTACGACGGCGATCTGGAGAGGGATGCCGGAGGGATCAAGCTCACGTCGTGGGGCAGCGGGAGCGCGAAGTCCGTCTACGACGCGAGCTATATTGGCCCTCAGGTGCTCAAAGTCACCTCCCAGGGCCCATACCAGGGGATCGTGCTGCAGCTTGGCCGGCCGGTTGATCTCCAGGACTTCCTGTCTTCGCCTGACGGCTACCTGGATCTGCGAGTTCTGCCCGCGCAGGTGCCGAAGGAGAAGGAAGTGCTTGTCGGTACCATCCGGCAGGGCGGGCGGGGCGGCGGAGCGGGCGGAGGCGGGACCCTCACTGGCGGAGCAGGCGGCCGCGGTGGCGGAGCGGGAGGCGGTGCCGTCGGCGGAGGGGGCGGCGGGGGCCGTGGGGGCGGCGGAATGCGCGGTGGTGGTGGAGGCGGTGGCGGGGGTGGTATGCGCGGGGGCGGCGGCGGTGGCATGCGTGGTGGTGGTGGAGGCGGTGCCGGCGGTGGTATGGGCGGGGGTGGTATGCGCGGGGGTGGCGGCATGGGCGGGGGTGGCGGCGGCGGCGGCGGTATGAGGGGAGGCGGAGGGGCGCGTGGCGGCGCCGGCGGCCGCGGCGGGGGCGCGGGAGCTGGCGCCACGCGCGGCCGCGCTGGAGGCCAGGCTGGGGCAGCGCCGGGCGGCCGCGGGGCGGGAGCGCCCCCCGGGGAGAAGGCGCTCACTCTTCAGAGCCTGCGCCTGGTTCTGTTCACCGATGAGGGGATGATGGTGGCAGAGCCGGTCCGCGTGGCGACGACCGTCAAGGACAAGCGGGGCTGGTACCCGGTGAGCGCGGCGCTGGCGCAGTTCAGGGGGGCGAAGGGCGCGAAGTCAGTAGGCGCGGTAGGCATCTTCGCTGACCAGTCCGATGTGTTCTACCTGGGCCAGGTGCGGCTGATCGTGGATCATACGCCGCCGCGGGTCGCGCTGAAGGCCGAGCCGGCGGTAGCTAGGACTGATGAGCTGGTAGACCTCACGGCCGACCTGAGCGGAGGGCCGGTTGACCCCGAGATCTCCTGGAACTTTGGTGACTCCGGCCAGACCGGGCCACAAGCCTTTGGCCCGCACGTCAAGTGCCTCTACAAGAAACCTGGCGACTACGTCATCACCTGCACGGTGACTGACCGGGCGGGGGTGCACACCCCGGTGGTGCAGACGACGGGCGTGCACGTCGAGAGCAAGACAACGCCAGAGACGACAGAGGGCAGCGCAGGAGAGGCCGGGACAGGGGAGTCCACCGGGGAAGAGCGCCCGTGAGCCAGCAGGCGGCCGCGGAGGGGGCCGCCGACCGGGCCGTCTGGCGCGGCCGCGTGGAGATCAGAGAGAGCACTCGCCTGCATGGGGAGCACCACCGGCTGGTGCTGGAGGCGCCACAGATCGCGGGCGCGGCCGAGCCAGGCCAGTTCCTACACCTCTGGGTCCATGACCCGGCGGAGATAGACCGGCCGCCCTGCGCGGCGATCCTGCGGAGACCGTACAGCATAGCTCGTCTCCTCCCTCCTGACGGGATCGAGATCCTGCTGCGCGTGCGAGGAACGGGCGGCCGGCTGCTGGCCGCGAAGCGCCCAGGCGAGTACCTCGACGTGATCGGTCCCCTGGGGCATGGGTTCCGCCTTCCTGAGGGGCTGCGCGTGGCCCTGGTAGTGGCGGGCGGAGCCGGGCTGGCGCCCACGCCCTTCCTGCTCGAGCGGCTGGCCAAGCGGGGGGTCAGGACGATCCTGCTGGCGGGAGCTACCGACGACCAGAAAGTGCCGTTCCGGGTACAACGCCCTCGCGCCGGCCGGGCGACCGTCCCCGAGCTGGCGGCCCTCGCCGGGGAGGTCACCTTCGTGAGTGAACAAGTGGAGGGGCTTCTCATCACGGAGGTGGCGGAGATCCGACTGGGCGATTTGCCGAGCGTCGGCGCAGAGATCTTCGCGATCGGGCCCCGGGCGATGCTCAAGCGCCTGGCAGAGGTAACAGGGGTTCACTTCCCACTCCAGGTCTCGCTGGAGGAGCGGATGGCCTGCGGCGTGGGAGCCTGCCGGTCTTGCGTGGTTCCGGTGCGCAGCGACGGGGTCCTGAGCTACCGCACGGTCTGCCGCGATGGGCCGGTGTTCTATGCCAGCACCGCGCATTCGCCCCCGGGCGAATGCGCCCTCGAAGTCGCGTGGGATCACCTAGACCCATGACCGCCCCAGACCTGACTGTACACATCGGCCGGGGAGCCCGCACGGGCGAAGCGCCGCCGCCTGGGAGCGGCAGTCGGCGGGCGACCCCCGCCATGCTGATGAAGAACCCGGTGATGCTGGCCTCCGGCGTCTTCGGGTACGGTGACGAGTTCATGGGGCTGGCGCCCTACGGGGAGCTAGGCGCGCTGGTGCTGAAGACGGTGACCCTGGAGCCGCGCCTGGGCAATCCGCCTGCGTCGCGTACCGCCGAAACCCCCTCCGGCATGGTGAATGCGATCGGCCTGGAGAACGTGGGGATGGAGGCCTTCCTCCGCGACAAGCTCCCGGTGGCTCTCAGCTACGGGACTCACGTGGTCGCCAGCATTGCAGGCGACACGCCGGAGGAGTTCGCAGCTTGCGCCCGGGCGCTGGACGAGGCGCACGTCTCGGCGATCGAGCTCAACATCTCCTGCCCCAATGTGAAACACGGGGGCATGGCCTTCGGGGTGGAGGCGGGAGCGAGCGCCGAGGTGGTGTCGGCAGCGCGGGGCGCCACGGGCAAGCCGCTAATCGCGAAGTTGACGCCAAACGTTAGCGACATCGCCGCCATCGCATCTGCGTGCGAGCGGGCGGGGGCCGACGCGGTCTCGCTCATCAACACGCTGTCCGCGATGGTGATTGACGTCGAGACCAGGCGGCCGATCTTGGCGGCGAACACAGGAGGTCTCTCGGGGCCGGCGATCCGCCCGGTGGCGGTCTGCCGGGTTTTCCAGGTGGCGCAGGCCGTGCGGATTCCAGTGATCGGCATGGGCGGGATCTGGAATGCCTCCGACGCGCTGGAGTTCATCGTGGCCGGCGCCTCCGCGGTGGCAGTGGGAACCGCGCTCTATGCCGATCCGGCCGCGGGCAACCGCGTCCTGGCGGGGATTCAGGGCTACCTGGAAAGACACCAGATCGCCAGCATCGGCGACCTGATCGGGTCGGTGAGGCTGCACGACCACTACGGGGTCTCCTGAATCACAGTAACAGGCTGTGATCAGAGAAACTCCTCGCAACCAGGCGTAGGGCTCGTTAGGCCGATTCCCTTGCATCATGATGACAGCCATGATGCAAGACAGTCCGTAGTAACGGGCCATCGCCCGGCCCGCTCGGGGGTCCGCTCGTGCGCCCTCCTGGGGTTGCTCCGCAGCCCCCCGCGGTGTAGAATCTGAGCGTCAGGCGGGGCCGCGAGCCGCGGGGATGCCCTTCGCTATGCTCAGGGCGAACTCCGGCCCCCGCCCGACAGGTGGAGGACCTAGATTGCCGATCAGCACGGCCGATTTCCGGACCGGCCTTACCATCGAGACCGAAGGTGGGGTGTTCCAGATCGTCGAGTTCCAGCACGTGAAGCCCGGGAAGGGGGGAGCGTTCGTCCGCACGCGCCTGCGGAACATCCGCACCGGCGCGGTGGTAGACAAGACCTTCCGGGCCGGGGAGCGGATGGAGCGGGCGATCATCGAGCGCCGCCCGATGCAGTTCCTCTACCGGTCGGGCGACGAGTACGTGTTCATGGACACCGAGACCTTCGACCAGGTCTCCTTGCCCGCGAGACGGCTGGGTGACGCGGCGGACTACCTGAAGCCAGACACCGAGGTGCAGATGCTGAGCTTCGGGGAAGAGATGCTCGGCGTGGAACTGCCCAACACCGTGGAGCTGAAGGTCACCCAGACCGACCCCGGGCTGCGCGGCGACACCGCGACCGGGGGAAGCAAACCGGCGACGCTGGAAACGGGGGCGGTGGTGACAGTCCCCCTCTTCATCCAGGAGGGAAATGTGGTGCGCGTCGACACGCGGACCGGGCAGTACCTGGAGCGGCGGTCCGGGTGACGCGGCGCCCCGAGGACCCTTCGGCTGCGCTCAGGGCAGGCGGGGCTACCACAGACGGCGTGCCGGGGCCCACGCCCAGCGCCGGAGCAACCAGGGGAGGCGGAGCGGTGGAGCTGAAGGAGATCGAAGACCTGATCGCGCTGATGCGTCGGGCTGGCGTGACCCAGCTCTCGCTGGAGGTGCCGGACTACAAGATCAGCATTACGCGCGGCTCCGAAGGGGAGCGAGTGACGACCCGCCACGCCCAGGACGCCGGGGAGAGTCGGGCCCATCCGTCAGCCGACGGATCGCCAGGGCCGCCTGAGGCGGAGCCGGAGCTGACCGAGGCCGTGCCGGTGGTATCGCCGGTGGTAGGAGTCTTCCACAACGGCGGGATGGTGGGCCCGCGGGAAATCGTGAAGGAAGGCGATCGGGTGAGGAAAGGGCAACTCCTGGCCGCGATCGAGGCGATGAAGGTGCCCAATGAGCTCCGAGCGCCCATCGGGGGGGTGATCGCGAAGCTGCTGGTCAAGGATGGGGCGGCGGTGGAGTACGGCCAGACGCTCTTCCTGATGCAGCCGGAGGAGGCGGGAGAGAGCGATGAGGTCGAATCGGCAGTCGGGCTGGCGTGACCGCGAGCAGGGATTCCTGACGCTGATCGGCATGCTGGTGGTGCTGGTCATCATCGGCATACTACTGGCAATAGAGTTTGGCGGCCCTGGCGGCGGGGGCGGGGGCGGCAAGGGAGGGCAGACCACGCTGGGTGGGGCAGTGCGCAGAGCGGATGACCTGTACTGCCGCAACAATTTGTCCCAGCTCAGGAGCGAGATCACCATTTACCAGGGGAACAACGGGACGTTTCCGCCGTCGCTCGAGGCCCTGCAATCGCAAGTGCCGCTTAGCTGCCCCGTAGGCCATGAGCCCTATACATATGATGCTACCACAGGCACGGTTCACTGCGTGCACCCCGGTCATGGGTCGTACTGACCCCGCGAGCCCGCCACCCCAGCGCGGCTGGCCTCGGTCTGCGCCCTCTCGGAGGCCCCATTGTTCAAGAAGGTCCTGATCGCTAACCGCGGGGAGATCGCAGTCCGGATCATCCGCACCTGCCGGGAGCTGCACATCCCGACGGTGGCGGTCTACTCCGGGGCCGATCGCGACTGCCTCCACGTCCGGCTGGCCGATGAGGCCGTGTGCATCGGCCCTCCCCCGAACAAGGACAGCTATCTCAACATCCCCAACATCATGCAGGCCGCGCTGAACACCGGGGCCGATGCCATCCATCCGGGCTATGGCAACCTCTCGGAGGTGGCGGCCTTCGCCGAGAACTGCGAGATCTGCAACATCAAGTTCATCGGCCCGAGCGCTCAGACCATCAGGCGGATGCAGGACAAGGCGGCAGCGCGCCGGATCATGCGAGAGGCCGGCGTGCCCGTGATCCCGGGCAGCGACAGCACGGTCCAGGGCGAGCCGGAGGCGCTGACGACAGCCGCGCGCCTGGGCTACCCCTTGCTGATCAAGGCCGCCATGGGCGGGGGTGGGCGAGGGATCAGGGTGGCCCACAATGAGGACCAGCTGCTGCGCAACTTGAAGCTGGCCCAGTCGGAGGCGCAGGCCGCCTTCGGGCGGGGCGATGTGTACCTGGAGAAGTACCTGGAGGAGCCGCGGCACGTCGAGTTCCAGGTCCTGGCGGATGGCCACGGCAACATCATCCACCTGGGAGAAAGGGACTGCTCGATCCAGACCGGCAAGCACCAGAAGCTGCTGGAGGAATCGCCCTGCTTCGGCCTCGGCCGGAGGCTGCGCAACCACATGGCCGAGGCGGCGATCCGGGCCGCGAAAGCGGTGAACTACGTCAACGCCGGGACGGTCGAGTTCATGGTGGACGGGACGGGCAGATTCCACTTCCTGGAGATGAACACCCGCATCCAGGTGGAACACCCGGTGACCGAGATGGTCACGGGCCTGGATCTGGTGAGGGAGCAGATCAGGATCGCGTACGGGCAGAAGCTCGGGCGCAGCCAGCGAGACGTCGGGTTCCGGGGACACGCGATCGAGTGTCGGGTCACGGCGGAGGACTACACCAACGGCTTCCTCGCCTCCAGCGGGACGGTGAACTCGCTGCTGCTCCCGGGCGGGCCCGGCGTGCGCGTGGACACGCACCTCTACCCCGGCTACACCGTGCCGCCATTCTACGACGCGCTGCTGGCGAAGCTCATCGTGTGGGCGCCGACCCGTCCCGAGGCGATTGCAAAGGCCGCGCGCGCGCTCCAGGAGTTCGAGCTGGATGGCCTCAAGACCACCATCCCCTTCCACCAGCAGGTGCTCGCCAACGCCTACTTCCGCCGGGGAGAGATCGCCACCAACTTCGTGCGTCGCCGGATGGGAGTGACGTGACCGCGCATCGGAATGCGGCGCGGTCGGCGCGGGCGCGGCGGCCCTTCGGCGGGCTCAGGGGCGCCCCAGTCGCGATGCCAAGGGACACCCCACGCGGGGCTGCGCAGCAACCCGCGCAGCCGTCGAGCAGAGTCGAGGGGCGAGGTGGGTAAGCGCCGCAGCGGCCGGCAGCTGGCGCTGCGCACACTCTTCCAGATTGACGTGGGGCGGCTGTCCCCGGCGGAAGCGATGGCGCTCTCCCTGGGGGAGGACAAGGGGACGACCGAGGCGGTGGCCTTCGCCCGGGAGTTGCTGGAGAAGACGACTGCCCACCAGGCCGAGATAGACCGGGTGATCGGGAAGTACGCGCGGGGATGGACGCTGGAGAGAATGGCGAACGTGGACCGGAACGTGCTGCGGCTGGCGATCTGCGAGCTCTTCTACCTTCCTGACGTCCCGCCGAGCGTGGCGGTGGACGAGGCGGTAGAGCTGGCCAAGAGATACAGCACGGCCGAGTCGGGGCGTTTTGTGAACGGAATCCTCGGCAGCCTGGTGCGCAATCTGGAGACGGAACGGCCGGAAGCGGAAGAGAGCCGGACGTGACCGGAGCGCAGGGGCGCCGTTTCGTCTTCACCGTGCGCCAGCTCACCCAGTATGTCAAGGCCCTGATCGGCCAGGACCGCACGCTCCAGGATGTGTGGGTGAGGGGTGAGGTGAGCGATCTGACCAGGCACGGCTCGGGGCATTGGTACTTCACCCTGAAGGACCCCGCCTCACCGGGCCAGCTCCGGTGTGTGATGTTCCGGGAGGAGGCCCAGGCACTGACCTTCACCCCCAGCGAAGGCATGTCCCTGGTGTCGCGGGGGACGGTCACGGTCTATGAGGCGCGAGGCATCTACCAACTGGTAGTGCGCGAGCTGGAGCAGGCAGGTGTCGGGGACCTCTACCTTGCATTCGAGCGGCTGCGCAGCAAGCTGGCTGCGGAGGGGCTGTTCGAGGAGAGCCGAAAGCGACCCCTGCCGGCGTTCCCGCGCAGGATTGCACTGCTCACCTCCCCCCACGGTGCGGCCGTGCACGACCTCGTGACCACGCTGCGAAGCCGCTGGCCGATCGCCGACCTGGTGCTGATTCCGACGCCCGTGAGCGGAATCGCGGCAGCGCCCGGCATCGTGCGCTCACTGCGACTGCTGCGCGCCGTGGAGGGGGCGGAGGTGGCGGTTCTGGCGCGGGGGGGCGGCGCCATGGAGGAGCTTTCGGGGTTCAACGTGGAGGAAGTGGCGAGAGCGATCGTCGGGGCGCCGGTGCCGGTGGTGACCGGCATCGGACACGAGACCGATTTCACCATCGCGGAGTTCGTGGCCGACCTGCGGGCCGCTACGCCTACCGCTGCCGCCGTCGCTGTTACCCCCGACCAGAAGGAGCTGCTGCGTCAGATTGCGGCTGCCCGCCGCACTCTGGCCCAGCGGCTGGGCCGGATGGTGAACCGTCATCGGCGAGAGCTGGCGTTGGTGCTGTCGAGGCCCGTGCTGCGCATGCCACGCCTGCTGCTGGCCCAGCGACGGCAGCGGCTGGACGATCTTCTCGCCGCGCTGCCCCGGGCGGCCTCACGCCGGGTGGCAGAGCTGCGCCTGCGCTGGGCAAGAGCGAAGGACCGCCTGGCCGCGCTGAGCCCGCGGGCGGTGCTGGCGCGGGGGTTCTCGATCACGCGGCTGCCAGATGGGAGCATCGTCCGCGCGGCGAGACAGCTTGCCGTTGATGCGGCCGCCGAGGTGGTCTTCTATGAGGGGTCGGCCGAGGTCCGTGTGAGTAGGGTGCACAAGCTCGGAGATCAACGCTGAGGAGGAGAGCATGGGAAGGCTTCTCACGAGCCGGATGATAGCGGCGGCCCTCGGCCTAACGCTCGCCACCGCTGCCGGCCTGCCCGCGGCCGCCGTACCGAAGCCGGCGTCGCAGGTCCCGCGCAAGGGAGATGCGGAGTTCCGCGCGGCCTGGGTGGCCTTCGCGGCTCCGGCCGCGGACCCCGAGAAATCGCGGTCGCTGGAGGCGAGACAGCAGGCGCGCATGGCGGCCATTCCCGGCATGGAGGCCGCGGTGGCGGCCGATCTCGGCAACCCCCTCTACCTCGAGTCGCTGGCCTACATCTGCCTGACCGCCGCTCAGAACCAGAAGGGCAAAGAGGCGGTGGACAAGGCAATCGCGGTGAAGCGGGATCGGCCGCTGCTCTACATGCTGCGGGGGCAGGCGGAGGCTGTGCTGGCGCAGATGGACCCGCCCAAGGCCGGAGAACGGATAGGGCCGTCGCTGGCTGCGTTCGACCGGGCGGCGCATTTGGACCCCTCGAACTCCCTGCCGCTGTTCCAGGGCGCGAGCGTAGCCTTCGATGTCAACCGTCCTGACCTCGCCCTGCCGCGGGTCAAGCAAGCCCTGGAGCGACCCGGCGCCAGGCTCTACCGGGTGTCTGTGCCGGAGGACCTAGGCCCCGACAAGGGAACATCACTGCGCACCTGGCAGTACGTGCAGTTGGGCCAGTGGTTCGAGGTGCTGGCCCGCTGTCGCAACGTGGGCAAGTCGCTGCTCAGCCTGGCCTCGAAGGCAGAAGCAGGAGGCGACCTGGCGACCGCCGAGCAGAGGTCACAGCAGGCGCTCCAGGTGGGGCGGCAGGTGGGCGAGATGCAGCCTCACATGTTCATCACGGTCTGGACGGCGCAGGACATGATGGAGGATGCCTACAGCAGCCTGGTGCGCGTGGGTGAGAAGACGAAGAGCCCGGATCTGGAGCGCTGGCAGGGAGAGACCGGCGTCATCCAGTTCGCTCGCACGCAACTGGCGGGCGTACTGGAGGCCTACCTCAAGCAGGCCATCAAGAACCTCGAGCCCACGGTGGACTGGGCACTGGAGATGGAGGGCGAGTCGGTAGCGCCGGTGATCGCCGGCATGGGTCTGAATCCGCACACAGGGGAACCGAAGCCGACCGCCAAACCAGCGGCCAGTCCGGCCCCGCCGCCGCCCGGTAGCGCAGGTCAGCGGCCTGCGCCTCCCGCGGGGCCCCGGGTGCAGGGCCGCGAGTAGCCGCCAGTGGTCGGAGGAGAGGTCAGTTGAGCAGCAAGGGGAAACGAGCCGAGAAGGCAGAGGGCGCGGACCTGAAGTTCGAGCAGGCGCTCACGCGCCTGGAGGAGATCGCGCACAAGCTGGAGTCCGGCGACCTGCCGCTCGAGGAAGCAATCGGCCTGGCGGAGGAAGGCGTCAAGCTGGCGCAACTTTGCGAGCAGCAGCTTACGGCCGCGGAGGGCAAGATTCAGCAGCTCGTCGAGCGGATGGGCCGGGTGGAGCTGGCACCGTTCGAGACCGAGGTGGGTGAGGGAGAGGACGAAGAGCAGTGAGTGGGTCGCAAGATAGCCTGGGGAGTGGGGCAGGTTCGAAGCGTGCCCTATTGGACGGGATCAGCCAGCCATCTGACCTGAAGAAGCTCGACCGCGAGCAGCTGACCGCGGTGGCCCAGGAGATCAGGCGCGAGATGATTGCGGTGGTGTCGCGCACGGGGGGGCACCTGGCTGCGAGCCTTGGGGCGGTGGAGTTGGCAGTCGCGCTGCACTACATCTTCGAGAGCCCGACGGACAAGATCATCTGGGATGTCGGCCACCAGGCCTACGCGCATAAGCTGCTGACGGCGCGCAGAGAGCGGTTCAGCACGCTGCGGCAGGCCGGTGGGATCTCGGGGTTCCCGCGGCGGAGCGAGAGCGAGCACGATGCGTTCGATACGGGACATGGCAGCACCGCGATCGCGGCCGGGGCGGGGATGGCCAAGGCCCGCGATCTGTCTGGTGAGAACTATGCCGTGGTGGCGGTGGTCGGCGATGGGGCCATGTCCGGCGGGATGTCGTTCGAGGCGCTGAACCTGACGGGGCACCTTAGGACGCCGCTGATCGTGGTGCTCAATGACAATGAGATGTCCATCTCGCCGAACGTGGGCGCGCTGGCGACTTACCTGAGCAAGCTCAGGCTGGACCCGCACTATCTGCGCGCCAAGTCGGACTTCGAGGTGCTGGCCTCGCGGCTGCCGCTGGGAGAGAGCCTGATCGAGGCGGTGGACCGGTTCAAGGGGGGGCTCAAGCAACTCCTCCTCCCGGGCATGCTGTTCGAGGAGCTGGGGTTCACCTACCTCGGGCCGATCGATGGGCATAACCTGGCCGCCCTGATCGCCACGTTCAACCAGGCGCGGGCGCTCTCGCGGCCGGTGCTCATCCACGTTCTGACGCAGAAGGGACGCGGTTACGTCCATGCGGAGAACGACGCGACGAAATGGCATCGGACGGGCGCCTTCGACATCGAGACCGGGGAGCCCCTGAGCGCATCGTCCGGCCTCTCCTACACCAGCGTGTTCGGTCGTGCCATGGTGCAGCTCGCAGAGCGAGACCGGCGAGTGGTAGCGATCACCGCGGCGATGAAGGAGGGAACCGGGTTGCGCGAGTTCGCGGAGAGGTTCCCCGACCGGTTCTTCGATGTTGGCATGGCGGAGCAGACGGCCGTAACCTTCGCGGCGGGCCTGGCAGCTCAGGGGCTGAGGCCGGTGGTGGCGATCTACTCCACTTTCCTCCAGCGGGCCTATGACCAGATCGTGCACGACCTGGCCCTGCCGCGGTTGCCAGTGATCCTCGCGCTGGATCGCGCCGGGCTGGTGGGGGAAGACGGAGCCACCCACCATGGCGCTTTCGATCTGTGCTACCTCAGACACATTCCCGGCCTGACGGTGATGGCGCCTAAGGACCTGTCGGAGCTGGCGGCGATGCTGAGCACGGCGATCGAGCTGGGAGGGCCCTCGGCGATCCGCTTCCCTCGAGGCGAGGGCGCGAATCCGCCTGGGCCGGGCGCGGCGGACGGCGCCATCCACGCGGGACGAGGCGAGCTGGTGCGTTCGGGAGGCACGGTGGCCGTGGTGGCCATAGGTTCAATGGTTGGCCCGGCCCTCGCGGCGGCCGCCGCCCTGGCCGAGAACGGCATCGAGGCGGCCGTGGTCAATGCCCGCTTCGTCAAGCCGCTGGACGAGGAGCTGATCGGCACGGTCGCCCGGAGCTGCGGGCGAGTGGTGACGGTGGAGGAGAACTGCGCGGCTGGGGGTTT